>JAEEGL014027843.1_pt1 | contig 14685 bp, 15 predicted proteins | sample 9134231 | NCBI WGS metagenome assembly JAEEGL01 (sample SAMN16246548, study PRJNA631951) | gut metagenome | biome: gut microbiome; feature: rumen; material: fiber-attached | host: Bos | place: Iran: Karaj | collected 2018-10 | reverse complement strand
GTCAGTACCGTGTATCCGTTCTCTTCGTTGCGGTAGGACACACGAGACACGTATCCCTCCAGGATCTCCATGCAGTCCCTCTGAAATACCGGTCCGAACCTTCTTTTTCATGGCCGGTCCATCATCCCATAAATCAAGACAAGTCGAATGCCTTTACGCATCCGCCTTTGTCATTATGCGCCAAGCATATCCCGTCAGTCCTCCGCAGAACCGCCGAAATCGCTTAAGAATTCAATGTATTTTCCAGTGCCGATCGCGACGCAGTTCATCGGGTCCTCGGCCACCATCGTATTGATCGAAACGCGTTCCTCCAAGAGCTTCTCCATGCCGTTCAAGAGCGATCCGCCGCCCGTCATGACGATGCCGCGGTCCGCAATGTCTGCCGCGAGCTCCGGCGGCGTCTTCTCCAGCACGGAGTGGACCATGTCCACGATCTTGTTTGCCGGCTCTGAAAGGGCTTCAAGCGTCTCGTCGGAGGTCATCGTGATCGTCTTCGGAAGTCCGGTCACGAGGTTACGGCCGCGCACGTCAAGCGTCAGTTCCTCATCGCGCGGATAAACGGTGCCGATCTTGATCTTGATCTCCTCAGCCGTGCGCTCGCCGATCAGCAGGTTGTGCTTTCTGCGGACATAACGGATGATCGCATCGTCGAAGTCGTCGCCAGCGACCTTGATGGAGTCGGAAACGACGGTGCCGCCGAGCGAGATGACGGCGATGTCGGTCGTGCCGCCGCCGATGTCGACGATCATGTTGCCGCAGGGCTTCGCGATGTCGATGCCCGCGCCGATCGCCGCCGCGACAGGCTCCTCGATGATGAAGACCTCGCGGGCGCCCGCATTGATCGTCGCGTCCTCAACGGCCTTTCTTTCGACTTCCGTGATATGCGAAGGCACGCAGACGGAGATCCGCGGGCGGCGGAACGTATGCTTGCCAAGCGCTTTCTGAATGAAATAACGGATCATCTTCTCCGTGATCGTGTAGTCCGAGATGACGCCCTGGCGCAGCGGACGTACCGCCTTGATGTTGCCCGGCGTCCTGCCGATCATAAGCCTCGCTTCCTCGCCGATCGCCTTGATCTCGTTTGTATTGGTGTCGTATGCAACGACCGACGGCTCCTTTAAGACGACGCCTTTTCCGTTAATATATACCAAAATGCTCGCGGTACCCAGATCGATGCCGATGTCGGCGCTGCTCCCAAATAAACCCATAGCCGTAATACCTTTCCAAATCAGTTGCTAAAAAACGCTGAACAGGAAAATGATAAATCAAATCCTGCCGTTTGTCAATAGAGCGACGTCCTCGGGCGTCGTCACTTTAATGTTCCCGTAACTGCCCATCGTCAGTTTCACGGGATAGGCCGTGTAAGCCTCCAGAATCGAGGCGTCATCGGTGATGCCGTCAACGGGTGCCGCGAAAAACGCTTCATACCCCTCCATCAGATGTGCCTTCAAAAAGCCCTGCGGCGTCTGGATCTCCCAGAGTTTCGTCCTGTCCAGGGTCTTCTCGACGAAGCCTTCCGCGTTTGCCTGTTTGACCGTATTTTTCTCAGGCACGGCGGCAACGGCCGCCCCGTACGCCTTCATGTCCCTGATGACATTGAAGATGACGTCCGCCTTCACGTTGCAGCGTGCCGCGTCATGAATGAGCACGTATTCGAAGTCCCCGAGCGTCTCAAGACATTTCAGTCCCGCATAGGCCGAATCGTACCGCTCTTCCCCGCCCGCGCAGACGCTGACGCGGCCCTGATAGCGGCTCCCGGAAAGCTCCTTTTCGACCTCCGGGACCCGGTCCTGCTGCGCGACGACGACGATCGACGATACCATCGGCAGAAAGGCGTCCACGCTGTGCATGTACAGCGGTTTGCCTTTCAGCGTCATATGCTGCTTCGGGACCGTTGTCCCCATGCGTTTCCCGCTTCCTGCTGCCAGTATGACTGCTCCGATCATGTCAAGATCTCCTTCTTTTCGGGCGCCTTGAGAGGCCCTGGTATTCCTGCATCAAACGTACTGTCCGGTCTGTTCAAGAAACCTTCCGGTCCTTTAAAGGATCAGCCCCGGCACAAGATACGCCAGCACATCCATGATGACAGCCGCGGTCAGGATGCCGAGGAAGATCGCCAGGGACGCCTTTTTGATGTCGTACTCGAACAGCGACGCAATGAGCGACCCCGTCCATGCGCCGGTACCCGGAAGAGGGATTCCGACGAAGAGCCACAAAAACACGAACTGTCCGCGCTCGCGGCTTTTTTCCTTGTTCGCCGCCTTCCTTTCAAGGTAGGAAACGAACTTCGTCATCAGGTTCTTCTCCTTCATCCACGCGAAGATCTTGCGGATGAACAGCAGAATGAACGGGATCGGAATGATGTTGCCGATGATGCAGAAAATGTTGCACGACAGAAGCGACATGTTCAGAAGCCGTCCGACGACGATGCCGCCGCGAAGCTCGATCAGGGGGATCATGGAGACCAGCGTCACGAACAGTTCCTTCGGCATCCATGTGCCCAGCGAATTCTCATACAAGGTTGCGATTGCTTCCATAAATAACGGTCTTTCTTCAATAACGGTATGCGGTCCTGTTTAGAGGCATCGGGCGGTCTTACAGCCTTTCGCCCAGTTTCAGGTTCGGGACCGCGTTCAGATCAGAGCCGGCGCGGACGCCCTTCAGATACTCATAATGGCCGGCACAGCCGATCATGGCCGCGTTATCCGTGCAAAGAATGGGCGAAGGCGCGTAGAATGAGACGTCCCGTTCATCACAGGCTCTTTGTAATGAATCGCGCAGATTTGAATTCGACGCGACGCCTCCGGCGACGGCAAAATGCCTGTAGCCCTTCGCATCGACAAAGGCCATCGACTTCTCGGTCAGCACGTCCACGACCGCCTTCTGGAAAGAAGCTGCCAGGTCGGCTTCATTGACCGCAAGGCCCTGCATCCTCGCGTGGTTCAGATAATTCAGAACGGCGGATTTAAGCCCGGAAAAGCTGAAATCGTAAGGCGCTCCCTCGACGCTTGCCTTCGGAAACGCGATCGCCTCGGGATCTCCCTCCTTCGCCTTTCTGTCGATCTTCGGACCGCCCGGATACCCCAGACCGATCGCGCGGGCGACCTTGTCAAAGGCTTCTCCCGCAGCGTCATCCCGCGTCCGTCCGACGATGTTGAAAACGCCGTAATCCAGCACTTCCACCAGATGCGTATGTCCGCCCGATACGACAAGGCAGGCAAACGGCGGCTGAAGATCCGGATGCGTGATGAAATTCGCCGCGACGTGTCCCTCGATGTGGTGCACCGGGATCAGCGGCTTTTTTGCGGCAAAAGCGACCGCCTTTGCCGCCGACACGCCGACAAGCAGCGCTCCGACAAGCCCCGGTCCGTACGTGACGGCCACGGCGTCGACATCCTGAAGGCTCACGCCCGCGTCCTTCAGCGCTTCCTGCATGACCGGGACGATCTTTTCCACATGCTTTCTCGAAGCGATCTCCGGCACCACGCCTCCGTACAGCGTGTGAAGCGCGATCTGCGAGGAGATCACGTTCGACAAAACGCTGCGGCCGTTTTTCACGACTGCCGCAGCTGTTTCGTCACATGAGCTTTCGATTGCCAGAATCGTAACGTCCTGCATTTACATCAGCGTCCTTAAATGTTCGGTATATTCCCGGATGTCGCGGAAAATGAAATCCGGTCTGAAATCGCTCTCTTCGACATCCTTCATCGTTCCTTCGCCCGACAATACGAAACAGGTCGTGATGCCTGCGTTGTAGCCGGAACGGATGTCCGTATAGAGACGGTCTCCGAAGATGATGGCTTCTTCCTTCGAAAACCCGGAGCGCGCGACGGCAAGATCGATCATCTCAGGCTGCGGCTTCCCGATAAACCGCGGACGCCTTTTCGTCGCGTGCCACAAGGCTTCTGCGATCGAACCGCAATCCGGCACGTAGCCGTATTCGGTCGGACACACCCAGTCCGGATTCGTAGCGATGTAGTCGACACCCTCTCGGATCAGTATCTGACTCGCATCGTCCAGCTTTTTGTACGTCAGTTCGGTGTCATACCCCATGCACAGACAGTCGATGCCATCCTCCGCATCTTCGACGATCGGAAGTCCCGCAGCGGAAAGCTGATCCCTGAAGGAGCGGGTGCCGAGCGCATAGATCTTTTTATACTGCCTCGGCTTTAAAAACTGGACGGTCGCGTTCGTGGAGGTATAGAAATCCTCCTCCGTCGTCGGTATGCCCAGCCGCGCCATCTTCTCAACGTACTTATCCACGGACTTCGAGGAATTGTTCGTCAGGAACATGTAGCGCCCTCCGATGTCCTGGATCATCTTCAGGAAATCCTTCGTGCCCTCGAACAGCTGCTCCCCCAGATACAGGGTCCCGTCCATGTCCAGCAGGTAGATGCGTTTCTTCGTCAGGTCTGTCATCAGTCGATATTCTCCGTCGCGACGACGTTCGCGCCGAAGACGTCCGGGATCAGGACGTCGCCGATATGCACCGGCGTTTCGATGCGAAGGCCGTTGATCAGCTGCATGCATTCAAACATCTTTTCCTTCGGAATGACGTTGTCGGTCTTCACCGCGCACGGCAGGCCGCTCACCGTGCGTACCGTCGACGTGACGGTGCGCATCGGGTGCGTGCACTCATTCTCTGCATAAACGGCGCCGCGAGGGCAGGTGTTTCCCGTCACGGACACGACTTTTCCTTCTTCGAGCGTCACGACCAGATGGCAGCCCATCGGGCAGGTGATGCATGTCAATTCTCTAACCATGTCAGGCCTCCTCCAAAACGAGCTTCAGCTCTTTCACGCCGTCAAACATCGCCTTTTTCAGGTTGATCGTTTCCATCTCGCCGGGCGCGCATTTGCGCTTCTTCACCGAATAGACCTCGCGGTCGCCGTCGAGCACGCGGATCACGACGTTGCGGTACTCGTTCGCGACGCGGAAATAGACGCGGACGTCCTTCTCTTCCGTGATGCGCTGCGGCACCGAATATCGGATCTTGCCGTCCGTCCTGATCGGAATGTCGACCGACTTCAGCTGTTCGCCCTTGATATAGGCCGCGGCCGCCTTTCCGGCGATCTCCGCTTCCTCGGACACGTAGTCGACAAGGTCATGCACATGCAGGACGTTGCCGCACGCGAAGATGCCGTCGATCAGTGTCTCGCGGTTCTGGTCCACGACCGCGCCGGACGTGACCGGGTCGAGCGTGACGCCCGCGGTCTTCGACAGTTCGTTCTCCGGGATCAGGCCGCAGGAAAGCAGCAGCGTGTCGCAGGGAATGAACTGACGGGTCTCGGGCTTCTGCCGGCGGTGTTCGTCGACTTCGGCGATCGTGACGCCCGTCAGGCGTTCCTTGCCGTGGATCTGGACGACCGTATGCGACAAAAGGAGCGGAATGTCGAAATCATGAAGACACTGTTCGATGTTTCTGGCAAGGCCGCCACTGTAAGGCATCAGCTCGCAGACCGCCTTGACCTTCGCGCCTTCCAGCGTCATGCGGCGCGCCATGATGAGCCCGATGTCGCCGCTTCCGAGGATCACGACTTCCTTTCCGGGCATGTAGCCCTTCCGGTTGACGAACTTCTGCGCCGTGCCGGCCGTGTAGATGCCGGACGGACGGGAGCCCGCCGTGTTCAGGGCGCCGCGCGGACGCTCCCTGCAGCCCATGGCAAGGATGATCGCCTTCGCCTGTATCTGGAAGATGCCGTCCTCTTCGTTCGTCGCCGTGATCACACGGTCCTCTGTGATATCAAGGACCATTGTCTTCAGTTTATAGGGGATCTTGAGCTTCTCGACCTGCTCCTCGTAGCGCCAGGCGTATTCGGGACCGGTCAGCTCCACGCCGAAACGGTGGAGGCCGAAACCGTTGTGGATGCACTGCTGCAGGATGCCGCCGAGTTTTTCGTCTCTTTCCAGGATCAGGATGTCTCGGATGCCGCTTTCGTATGCCGCGACCGCCGCGCTCATGCCCGCCGGGCCGCCGCCGATGATAACAAGATCTGTCATGATTCTTCCTCCTTCGTCCGGCCGATGTTGATGTACGAGCCCTTGCCGAACTTTGTGACCGCTTCATACGGGATATTCAGTTCCTTCGAAAGCAGCTCGATCACGTACGGTGAACAGAAGCCGCCCTGGCATCTTCCCATCTGCGCGCGGGTGCGGCGCTTGACGCCGTCAAGATCGGTCGCCTTCGGGTTCGTGCGGATCGCTTCGAGGATCTCTCCTTCCGTGACCGTCTCGCAGCGGCAGATCACACGGCCGTAAGCCGGATCTTTCCGGATCGCTTCGTTCTTTTCTTCGATCGTCGCGTCCTTGAACCAGGTCATGGACTTGCGGACCGGAGTGTAGTTCTGCTTTTCAATCAGTTCGATGCCCTGCTCCTTCAGCATGTCAAGGATGTACAGAGCGATCGCGGGCGCGCTCGACAGGCCGGGAGACTCGATGCCGGCCGCGTTGACGAACCCGTGCACGGGAGACGTGATGATGAAGTCGCCCGTCGATCCGACTGCACGCAGTCCCGCAAACGAAGTGATCGAACGGTTGTAGCGGACCAGCGGGGAATCCTCCATTGCCTGGCGCATGACGAAGCCCATGCCCTCGTCGGTCGTGTCCGTATCGGTCTTGTCGGTCTGATCGGTCGCCGTCGGTCCCGTGATCAGGTTGCCGTCGACGGTCGGGCTGATCAGAATGCCCTTGCCCATCTTTGTCGGGGTGCGGAAGATCGTCGACTTCACGATGTTGCCGACCTCTTTGTCGAGCAGCACGTATTCGCCGCGGCGCGGATGCACCGTGAACGAATCGTCCCCGACCATTCTCGCGACTTCATCCGAGTAGACGCCCGCGCAGTTGATCACGAAGGAAGCCTCGATCTCTTCGTTTCCGTCGCTCAATGCGAAGCCGTCTTCTTTTTTCTCGATCGACGAGACCGCGTAGTTCAGCTTCAGTTCGACCCCGTTGTCCATTGCGTTTCCGACGGCGGCGATCGTCAGCTCATAGGGGCATGTGATCGCGCCGGTCGGCGCCCAGAGCGCCACAACGATGTTGTCAGCAAGGCCCGGCTCCATCTGATGGAGCTCTTCTTTCTCAACGATGCGCAAGCCCTTCACGCCGTTCTTCTCTCCGCGCTCCTTAAGGCCCTCCAGCGTCTTTAAATCCTCTTCGTTAAAGCCGACGACAAGCGAGCCGTTCCGGATGTACTTCACGCCGAGCTCCTTCGTCAGCTGCTCGAACATCTCGGAGCCCTGCACGTTCAGCTTCGCTTTCAGCGAGCCCTCTTTTGCGTCAAAGCCCGCGTGAACGATCGCGGAATTCGCACGGGTCGCGCCCATCGCCACGTCGCATTCCTTCTCAAGAATGACGACCTTCAACTCATACCTGGCAAGCGTCCTCGCCATGAAGGCTCCGACGACGCCTGCGCCGATCACGGCAACATCGTACTTCATCTGAATCTCCTTTAGTCTTCCTCAAAATTGAGTTCAACGCCGTGCCCGTCCTTCGGCACGACGGCATTTTCAAAGATCTTCCGGACTTCCGGAAGGTAGTCCTGCGGATGCAGTTCCGCGGGACTGAAGTGTGTGAACCACAGTTCCTTCACGTTTGCTTCCTTCGCAAGACGCGCCGCGTCCTGCATCAGCATGTGCATGTGATCCTTCACATGGGCGTTCCGTTCAATATCGCCGTACATGCCCTCGCAGATGAACAGGTCCGAATCCTTCGCGTTCTCTGCGATGCTGCTTACGGGACGGGAGTCCGTGGCATACGTGACCTTCAGCCCCTTCCGCGCTTCTCCCATGACCATGTCCGGCGTATAAACGATACCGTCCTCTTCGATAGTCTGTCCGTGCTGCAGCCTGTTCCAGAACTTCAGCGGGATGTTCTGCGCATTTGCGCGCTGCGGATCGAAGCGTCCGAGCCGGTCGATCGAGACCGTATAGCCAAAACACGGAACGCCGTGCTGCAGTTTGAAGGCATGGATCCGGTAACCGTTTAGGCAGAAATCCGCCTCGGACCCGCCGAATTCCTGAAACCGTATGGCAAAAGGCAGCTCCGGCGCCACGACGCGAAGGCTGTTCACGACGCGCTCAAGCCCTTTCGGCCCGATCAGCGTCAGCGGCTGAGTGCGCTCGGCGTTCCCCATCGTAAGGAGCAGCCCGGGCAGCCCTGAGATATGGTCTCCGTGATAATGCGTGAAGCAGATCACGTCGATCGGATTGGATGAGAAGCCCGCTTTCCTTAAGGCGACCTGAGTGCCTTCCCCGCAGTCGATCATCAGCGAACTGCCGTTGTAGCGCAAAAGCAGCGACGTTAAAAATCTGTAGGGAAGCGGCATCATGCCGCCCGTGCCGAGCAAACAAACATCTAGCATAAGCATCCTTTTTAAGGAGATCGGCGGCAGAACGCCGTCTGATCACCCTGTCTTTGCTGCCGCGCTTCTCACAAAAGCTGCAGCGTATAGATCCGCGCGTCTTCACGCGGATTCCTGTAATAGTCTTTCCGGACCGCGATCTTTATGAACCCGAAGGATTCATAAAGGCGGATCGCGGGAAGGTTCGAATCGCGCACTTCCAGAAAGAAATGCCTTACGCCGTTCTTGCCGCCTTCCTCCAAAAGCGCCGCAAACAGGGCTCTTGCGATGCCCCGGCGTCTTAAGTCTTCTTCCACGGCAATGTTCTCGATGTCTGCCGTGTCGAATACCTGCTGAAAACCGCCGTAAGCGGCGAGCCGTCCTTTCCCGTCTTCGACGACAAGATAGTGTCTGAGCGGCGACGATACGCAGCTTTCGAAGTCTTCCCTGCTCCACGGCACCGAAAACGCCCGTTTCTCGAGCGATTCGACAGCGTCGATATCAGCTTCGGTCATCGGCCTGATATTCATTTCCGGTCCTTTCAGATCGTCCCGGCAATCCTGCCGGTGTCTGCCCCGATGGAACCCATCTCGCGAGGCTCCTCAGAGATCTCGCCTTTTGCAGGATCAATGGAGAGACCGGCTTCCAGCCTTTCCCTCTCCGCCTGGGACTTTCTGAGATAGATGAGTTCGAACGTGAACGCATCTTCGGTCTTTCCTTCCGCAAACAGCCTGCGGCCGTAAGACGCGACGGCTTCAGCCCGCTGGAAACGTACGGGTTCCGCCGCGAAATGCGCACGTCCTCCGGTCAATGCCCTGATCTTCTCCTCATGGACCGAAAGCCCGTCGCCAAGATACGTGACGCAGCGGTGAAGCCTTTCAGCCAGCGCTTCCGCCTTCTTCACCTGTTCATCAAGAGGCAGTGCGGCTGCCGGCTCGTCAACGATGAACTCCGTGCCCTCAAAATGATAGAGCCCCGAATAGACTTCGGACCTGCGAGCATCCAGAACGGGGCATAAAACATCCTGAGCTCCCCAGCATCCGAATGCCATCGCGTCCAGCGTCGGGACTGCGATCATCGGCTTGTTCAGCGCAAAGGCCAGCCCTTTTCCGGTCGCCGCGCCGATCCTTAAGCCCGTGAACGAGCCCGGTCCCGCTGAGACTGCGACCGCGTCGATGTCCGTCATGTCGGTTTCCGTCATGCGCACGATCTCTTCGATCATAGGCAGGAGCGTTTCGGAATGCGTTTTTTTATAATTCGTGAAGAAAGACGCCAGAACGGTGCCGTCTTCGGTCAGCGCGACCGAGGCGACGTTCGAAGCGCTTTCTATCCCCAGTATCTTCATGCCTTTTCCGGTCCTTTGTCCTTCGATGCGACGGTGATCTTCCGATAGTCAAACCCTTTTTCGGGATCTTTTTCGATCGTGACGCGCAGCGCGTATTCGGGGATCAGGTCTTCGATCCTGACGGCCCATTCGACCAGCGACACGCCTTCCCCGTAGAAGAATTCTTCGTGCCCGATCTCCTCCATCTCGTCCTCGTCCTCGATCCTGTAGACGTCGAAGTGATACATCGGCAGACGTCCGCCTTCATAGACCTGCAGGATCGTGAATGTCGGCGAGACGACGTGATCCACGATGCCAAGTCCTTTCGCAAAGCCCTTGACGAAGACCGTTTTGCCGACGCCGAGACTGCCGTCCAGACATACGACTTCTCCGGGAGCCGCATTTTCCCCATAGTACTGTCCTACAGAGAATGTTTCTTCCGGAGAATTCGTTTCATATATCCGTGTCATAAGTTTTCCCGTCAGCCCAGCTTTCTGTACAGGTTGCTGAGCGGTTTATAGATCAGGAACACTGCGGCGCCGACCGCGATGCCCTTGATGAGGTTGAACGGAACCGTTGCGAACGCAATGAACGTCGGCATGTTCTTTATCAGCGGCGTGATCGCCGTACCCATGGAGATGATCGCGTCAAGATCCATGCCGTAGAGCTTCGCGAACGTCGGGATCAAATAGAAGCCGTTAAAGAACGCGCCGAACACGACGAGCGCAAGCGCGCTCATCAGCAGGCCGAGAAGCGCCCGTTTGCGGGACTTCTTCACCAGATAGAAAAGCGCTGCCGGCAGCACGTAGACCGAGCCCATCGCGAACATCGCGAAATCACCGACGAAGGCCGTGTGCGTCCCGTGCAGAAGCACATGGATGAGGGTCTTTAAAAACTCGACGAGCACACCCGCGACCGGACCCAAAAGAAACGCAGCGATCATGCCGGATACTTCGGAAAAATCCAGCATGTAAAAGCCGGGCACGAACGGCAGCGGAAACTCGATCATCGTCAGCACGCCGCCGATCGCAGAAAAGACGCCGATGCCGGCAATCTTTTTCGCATTCCACCCCTGGCGCTTCTGCCCTGTCTTCTTCAGCACGTATTGCTCACACAGATTCGCAAGCAGGATGACGATGGCCGTCACGAGCAGGATCACCAGAATGAACGACAGATTCTCTTTCGCGATCTGAATCAGGGATTCGTGCGCATGTTCATCGGCAAAAAACAGTTTCATCAGTTCCCTTTCTGATCCGTATGGATCCATTTCAGGTAAGCGATCATGAATGGATCCAGCGCGCCGTCCATGACGGCCTGAACGTTTCCGGTCTCTTCCTGTGTCCTGAGATCCTTCACCATCGTGTACGGCTGGAACACATAGGAACGGATCTGGGAGCCCCAGCCGTTTTCCTTGACTTCGCCGCGGATCTCGGACAGTTCATTCATGTTCGCCTCGACCTTCATCATGTAGAGTTTCGACTTCAGCATCTCCATCGCCTTCGCCAGGTTCTGGAAATGAGAGCGTTCGACCTGGCAGGCCACGACGATGCCCGTCGGCAGATGCGTGATGCGCACTGCGGAGGATGTCTTGTTGACCTTCTGGCCGCCGGCGCCGGATGAACGGTACACGTCGACCTTGATGTCCTCGTCCCGGACCTCGATGTCCAGGCTCTGCTCGATCACCGGCATGACGTCGCAGCCGACGAAGGAAGTCATCCTTTTGCCGACCGAGTTGAACGGCGAGATGCGTACCAGACGGTGCACGCCGTGCTCGGATCTTAAGTAACCGTAGGCGTTTTCTCCGTTTACCTGGATTGTGACGGACTTGATGCCGGCTTCGTCGCCGTCCTGATAGTCGAGGACTTCGATCTCATACCCCTTCTTCTCCGCCCACCTGGTATACATGCGGTACAGCATGCCGGCCCAGTCGCACGCCTCGGTGCCGCCAGCGCCCGCATTCAGCGACAGCGTCGCCGAATTGTGGTCAAACTGGTCAGACAGAAGCGTCGCGGTGTGAAGCACCTCGAACTTCTCCTTAAAATCAGCGAATTCGGCCTGAACCTCCGCGACCATATCCGGGTCGTTTTCTTCGTTGCCCATGTCGATCAGCGTGTAGATGTCGTCGAACTGCTGCTCCAATGCGTCGAACTCCTTGACGGTGTCCTGCAGGTTCTTCAGCTGCTTCGTGATCTTTGAGGACTTTTCCGCGTCGTTCCAGAAGTTCGGGTCCTCCATGTACATGGAGAGCTCGTCGATCTGTTTCTTCTTTGAGTCGAAGTCAAGCGCGGACTTCAGGTCCTTCATCGGCGTCTCGTACTGGCTCAGATTGTATTTGATCTGATCTAATTCAACCATTAGTTTTTCTTTCCGTGACAGTTTTTGTATTTCAGTCCGCTGCCGCACGGGCAGGGATCGTTGGGATAGATCTTCGCCGCAGCGCGCTTCTTCGGCGTCTTCGCAAGCGTGTCATCTTTGTTCGTTCCGGTGATCTTCGCCACCTGCTCACGCTCCTCCGGCCGCTCGACGCGCGCGAAGTAGATCGAACGCACGGTGTCCTCGCGGATCCCGGCCATCATGCTGTTGAACATGTCGTAGCCGGCCACCTTGTATTCGGTCAGCGGATCGCGGTTGCCGTAAGCCATCAGGCCGATGCCCTGCCGGAGCTGGTCCATGTCGTCGATGTGATCCATCCACCGGCGGTCGATCGCGCGAAGCAGAACGACGCGCTCCAGTTCGCGGACCGCTTCGACTGTCGGGAACTCCGTTTCCTTTGCCTCGTACAGCTTCGTCGCGCGCTCGCGAATAAGATGCATGAGCTTCTTTTTATTGAAGCCGCGTTCCGAAACGTCCGCCTCAGTGATCGGGGATATCGGGACGTTCGGAAGCAGGATCATGTTCAGTTCGTTCAGATCCCAGACGTCAGGCTCCTGCTCGTCCAAGATGCAGCGGTCGACGGCCGCGTCACAGATATCGGTCACCATCTTCATGACGACGTCGCGCATGGACTCTCCGTCCAGCACCTGGCGGCGCTCCTTGTAGATGATCTCGCGCTGTTCGTTGATGACCTCGTCGTATTTCAGAAGATTCTCACGGATCGAGTAGTTGTTGGACTCGATGCGTTTCTGCGAGCGCTCGATCGCGCCTGAGAGCATCCGGTGCTCGATCTGCTGGCCTTCCTCCACGCCGAGCGTATTGAAGACGTTCATGATGTTGTCGCCGCCGAACAGCCTCATCAGGTCGTCTTCCAGCGACAGGTAGAAGCGGGATTCGCCCGGGTCTCCCTGACGTCCGGAACGGCCTCGCAGCTGATTGTCGATGCGGCGTGCCTCATGGCGCTCCGTGCCGATGACCTTCAGGCCTCCCGCAGCCTTCGCTTCGGGATCCAGCTTGATGTCGGTACCGCGGCCGGCCATATTCGTCGCGATCGTGACGGCCTTGTATTCTCCGGCATGCGCGATGATCTCGGCTTCCATCTCATGGAACTTCGCGTTCAGGACGTTGTGCGGGATGCCGTTCTTTTTGAACAGGCTCGACAGCAGTTCGGAGACCTCGATCGAGATCGTGCCGACCAGAACCGGCTGTCCCTTGGCGTATGCCTCCTTGACCTCCGCGACGACTGCGTTGTATTTTTCACGCTTCGTCTTGTAGACGGCGTCCTCTAAGTCCTTTCGGATGACCGGGACGTTCGTCGGGATCTCAATGACGTCCATGCCGTAGATGTTCCGGAATTCGGTCTCTTCGGTAAGCGCCGTACCGGTCATGCCGGCCTTTTTCTCGAACTTGTTGAAGAAGTTCTGGAAGGTGATCGTCGCCAGCGTCTTGGATTCGCGGTTGACCTTCACGTTCTCCTTCGCCTCGATGGCCTGGTGCAGGCCGTCCGAATAACGGCGGCCCGGCATGATGCGGCCGGTGAACTCGTCGACGATCAGGACCTCGTTGTCCTTCACGACGTAGTCGATGTCGCGGTGCATGATGAAGTTCGCCCGAAGGGCCAGCTGCATGTTGTGCTGGATCTCGAGGTTCTCCGGATCCGCGTAGTTCTCGATGTGGAAGAACTCCTCCACTTTCGCAACGCCCTGCGCGGTCAGCACGACGTTTTTGTCTTTTTCATTGATCTGGAAATCTCCGGACTCCTTCTGCGTCTCGCCCATGATGGCGTTCATCTTTGTAAATTCACCGCTGGCCTCGCCCCGCTCCAGCTGCTTCGCCAGAATGGTGCAGACCTCGTAGAGCTTGGTGGACTTTCCGGACTGGCCGGAAATGATCAGCGGCGTACGGGCCTCGTCGATGAGGACAGAGTCCACCTCGTCGATGATGCAGTAGTCGAGCTCGCGGAGCACCTGCTGCTCCTTGTAGATCGCCATGTTGTCGCGCAGATAGTCGAATCCCAGCTCGTTGTTCGTCACGTAGGTGATGTCGCAGCGGTACTGCTCCTGCCGCTCCTGGGAGGTCATCTGGTTCAGGACCACGCCGACCTTCAGTCCGAGGAATTCGTGGACGGCCCCCATCCACTCCGCGTCACGCTTAGCCAGGTAGTCGTTGACCGTGACGATCTCGACGCCCTTGCCGGACAGTGCGTTCAGGTACGCGGGGCAGGTGGATACCAGAGTCTTTCCTTCACCGGTACGCATCTCCGCGATACGTCCCTGGTGAAGCACGATACCGCCGATCAGCTGCACTGGATAGTGCTCCATGCCGAGGACACGTCTTGCCGCTTCACGGACCGTCGCAAATGCTTCCGGCAGAATGTCATCCAGCGTCTCACCGGCGGCGAGACGCTCCTTGAATTTCTGTGTCTGTGCTTTCAGCTGCTCATCGCTCATCTCAACCATCTGCGGCCGGAGTGCTTCGATCTTCTTCACTACGGGCCACAATAGCTTTACTTCCCGCTCGCTGTGGGTTCCGAAAATCTTTTCAAGTACTTTCATCTATTAGTCAGCTCCTGTGTAGAATTCGCTTAGAATACCATAACTATATAAGTCTAACATTACAGAACGATTACTGCAAGTGCATCTTCAGGCAG
>JAEEGL013612880.1_pt1 | contig 14685 bp, 12 predicted proteins | sample 9134231 | NCBI WGS metagenome assembly JAEEGL01 (sample SAMN16246548, study PRJNA631951) | gut metagenome | biome: gut microbiome; feature: rumen; material: fiber-attached | host: Bos | place: Iran: Karaj | collected 2018-10 | reverse complement strand
ATTCAGAATCTCAATGCGCTGGGAGAGACTTGCGACATCACCGGGATAAGAATCCTTGTCTTTTAATCCGCGAAGCGAATGCGTAAAAGTTACGACTCCAGGAACCAGTCCGTTTTTTCTCTGTGAAATAACCGCGTCAAACAGCGCGTCATGTCCGATATGAGGTCCGTCAAAACTTCCAATGCTTATTGCCGTTCCAAAATCAAGGAATTCCTTAGGAAACTCTCCGTTAATGATTTGCTGCCAGTTAAAAATCTGCATGCTTTTTTTAAACGGGACTACAAATCCGTACGAAAGCTTTTTTCCTTCCTTGCGGACAATTCCTGCAAACATGCCTTTTGGATAAAAGACTGCAAGCTCCCCACAATCAGGAATCTCCCTGTCAGAAGAGAATGCATGCAGTGAAAGAGGCTTTCCGTTTGCGTAAGAGTCAACAAAATACGATGAAAGAGATACAGGAGTCAGTCCACATTCCTCTGCAAGGAAAGGCGACATCTGAAGAAGATTCCTTTGAATGTCAGAGCGAAGCTTTTCTTCTGTTTTTTCCTCAGAAGGCGACTCCTCAAGAGCCTTATCATTTGAAATGAGTTTTTCAATCGTAAAATCATCAAGATTTTCAAATCCAGCCGCGCTTTCAAGCGAAAAAGGTCCGACAGCCGTGCGTCTCAAAGCCTTTAAATGCGCGCAAGTCCCACACTTTTGGGCTATGTCACGGGCAAGGGAGCGGATATAGGTTCCTTTTGAGCATTTTACTTCTATTAAGGCATACTTTTCGAAAACATCAAGCAGCGAAATACTGTAGATTTTGATTTTTCGAGCTGCAAGCTCAGCAGTTTTTCCCTCGCGGGCAAGCTCACTTGCCCTCTTTCCGTTAACATGAAGCGCACTGTACAAAGGCGGAACTTGCATCATTTCTCCGGCAAACGACGGAATCACCTTGCGCAATTCATCCTCAGAAGGAATATTTCCTGTTTTTATTATGTTTCCTGTAGGATCAAGGGTATCAGTTTCAGATCCAAACTCAATCAGTGCAAGGTATGTCTTGTCAAAATTCGTTATGTGAGGCACAAGTCTTGTCAGTTTTCCGACAAGAACGACCAAAAGTCCGTCAGCAAAAGAATCCAGCGTTCCAGTATGACCGACTTTAGACGTGTTGAGTGCTTTTTTTATGGAAGAAAGTGAAGAAAAGCTCGTTTTTCCAGAAGTTTTGGCAAGCAAAACTACTCCGGACACGTTATCTCCAGTTCGCTTAGAATTTCTCATTGTTTTCTAAAATCATCCTCAAAAAATTGTATCATAGAGTCAGGAAGTTTTATCTCAAACGACATGTCTTTTTTTTCTAATGGCAGCGTAAGCTTAAAGGAACACAACTGCAAAGACTTTATCCCGATTTTTCGTGCGAGTTTGTTAAGCTTAAAATTTCCGTGCTTGTCATCACCTGCAATCGGACAGCCATATTTAGCAAGATGAATGCGAATCTGATGCATGCGTCCGGTTCCAAGCTTTAAGTGAAGCAAAGATAGGGTTAATGAATCAGCTTTTTCCTGAGCAGTTGAATCCGTTGCATCAGTTGAAGGCAAAGACACTTTTGCAGATTTCTCGACCTTAAAATGAGTTTCTGCGCTCAATTCCCTGTCACCTTTTTTTACAAAATCACGGATGACACCTTCATGCAATATTTTTTTTTCGTCAGACGGAAGATTAAAGCACAATGCCTTGTATTCTTTTTTAACCTGTTTTCCAGAAATAAGCGATATCCATTTTGATGCGGCGGCAGAATTTTTTGCGACAACCATAAGTCCAAAAGTCTCTTTGTCCAGTCTGTGCACTAGAAATATTTTATAGCCGACTTGTTTAGAAAGCTCAGAATCAACACTGTGAGCAACGCCTTCCCCACCCTGAGTTGCAAGTCCCGCCGGCTTATTTATGATGAGAATTTCGTCATTTTCATATAAGATATCGATTTTTTTCATCCGACTATATTATAGAGAAAATTCGCAATCTTTGGAACAACGAAAAGGATTTCGCGAAAATAAAAAAAAATCACGGAGGAAAAATGATTTTTCCTGAAAAAAACTCAAGTTTCTTATGCGCAGGAAACTTTCGTAAAATTTTCCTTACAATTCTTCTTACGCTAATCTTTGCATCAACTTCAACAGCTGAATTAATCACCTCTCAAAAATTCTCTTACAGCATTGATTTTCCGGAAGGTTTTGAAATCTCAGACATGGAAGAAGATGAGACGACTGTTCTTTTTAAGCACACGATTCTGTCAGTAGAAGCCCTCATAAAAGTCTGGCCCCAGGAAATTTTTGAAGATTCCCTTAAGGCAATGGAAGGAACGATGAAGAAACTTGATGCGACATTCGACACATCAGAAGTAGTCTGGCGAAACAGAAAATGCACGGTTGCTTCATTTTCTTCAAGCAAACTTTCACAAGAAAAATGCGACGGCTGGGGAGTTTCAATTCCACTTACAGAAAAGAAAAGCTGTCTTGTAGTCCTAAGCTACGCCAAAAGCAACATAGCACGCGACTGCGAGCAGTTCATGATTTCGCTTCTTGACTCAATATTAATAGATGCCGGAAGTCTTAAGGAAAACGGAATAATAACAGCTGCCTTTTTCCCGAGAAACAAACCGGAAGAAATAAATCTTACAATCGAAGGAAATAACATAACGACTCAAATTGACGCAATTGACAGCGAGGCAAATCAGTTCGTTTTGGAAAGGGAATTTGACGTGTTCAAGCTCTACGCAGTGCAGAATTCTAAACTCGCAATTCCAGCATGGCAAAGATTTTACAGGATTGTTGCAAAAGACAGTCTTTCCAGGTTAAAGAAAGCTTCATTCGACATAAAATCGGAACTTACTCAGTATGCGAAGGAAAAAGATCCTAAAAATCCTGATGCTGCAATAGCTCAAACCCTGCTTTTCTGGACTCAAAAAATGCAGTATGAAAGGGCATCTTCAAACGCAGCAAAAGTTGATTTTACAAACGTAATTGACATTCTTAAAGGAAAAGGCTGTGACTGCGACAGCCGCAGCATGCTTCTTGCAGTCCTCACAAAAAACATGGGAATGGACTCATGCTTTGTAATATCAAGCGAATACAGTCACGCACTTTTCGCAGTCTGTTTCCCGGACAAGCAGGGGCAGACAATAAAAATTGACGGAAAAAACTATCTTTTAGGGGAAACAACCCACAAAGACGTCACTTTAGGAATGATTCCGACAAACAGGCAGGACAGTTCAAAATGGATTTCTGTTGAGTTTATGTATTAAAAAAAAAGAGCTGCTGTTTTTATAAAAGAAAAGCCCGCGTGAAAAATACATTTTCACGCGGGCTTTTTATCAAAAAGACAAAGCAACGATTTTTAAAATCAGTTATTCCTGATCCTGCTTAAGATCGGCCGCCTTTGCTTTTTCGGACTCTTCAAGACGATTGAGTTTTGTAACCATCTCGAAACCTTCTTTTATGCTTGTGTCAACGACAAAAGTAAGCCGAGGAAACTGCCGTATGGTAAGTTTTTTTGCAATTGAAGACTGAATGAAACCTGCCGCACTATTAAGTCCTTCGACACCTTTGTGCACCTGAGACTCATTCAAAAAACTTGAAACATATACTTTGGCATAAGCAAGGTCTTTTGCAACCTCAACACGATTAATTGTCAAAAAGGTTGAGACGCGGGGATCCTTGATTTTCTGCCTCATTATGAGGAGAGAGATCTCATCTCTGAGCTGCTCCCCCAGCTTCAACATTCGAAATTCACCCATTACTGTACCTCAGGAGTTTCTTCTGCTTTGTTCTCAGCTTCCTTTGCAATAGTGTCACCGAGCTTTCGTGCAACTTCAACATACTCAAAGATTTCGAATACATCGCCGACCTGAACATCCTGCCAGTTCTCAAGACCGATACCACATTCAAATCCGTATGTGACTTCTTTTGCATCATCCTTAAATCGCTTGAGGGAAGAAATCTTTCCAGTAAACTTGACGACACCGTCGCGGATAAGGTTTACGCTGCTTGAACGTTTTACGACACCTTCCGTAACATAACAACCGGCAATAACGCCGACTTTTGGAACACGGAACGTATTTCGGACTTCAACCTGACCGGTAACTTCTTCTTTTGTATCAGGCTTGAGCATTCCTTCCATTGCAGCTGTGATTTCTTCAACACACTTGTAGATGACATTGTATTTTCGGATTTCGACTTTTTCCTGATCAGCAAGAAGTTTTGCCTTTGGAGTAGGACGAACGTTAAATCCAACGATAATTGCATTTTCATCAGCAGCGGCAAGAGTGACGTCAGATTCGTTAATTGCACCCGCAGACGAGTGAATTACATTCAGGCGAATCTCTGGTGTCGAGAGCTTTTCAAGAGAAGACTTGAGTGCCTCGGCAGATCCCTGAAGGTCAGCCTTGATGATAACCTTAAACTCTTTAACTTCGCTTGCCTCGATTGTCGTAAAGAGGTTGTCGAGAGTAACTTTCTTGACGGCTTTTGCATCTTCAAAGCGCTTGAGTTCCTGTCTCTTGGAAGAAATTGCCCTTGCGTCTTTTTCGCTTTCTGTAACCTGGAAAGGATCACCAGCATTAGGCATTTCATCAAGACCAAGTACCTCTACCGGCATTGAAGGACCTGCCTCAGTAACTTTTTCACCACGATCGTTGAACATTGCGCGAACGCGACCTGAATAAATACCGGCAACAAATGGATCACCGATTTTTAATGTTCCGCTCTGGACAACAACGTCTGCAACTACACCCCTACCCTGATCTACGCGCGATTCAATTACTTTTCCTTCTGCACGAGTATCGTAAGGAGCTTTCAGTTCAAGAATTTCTGCCTGAAGAAGGATTGCATCAAGAAGATCGTCAATTCCCAAACCTTTTAATGCAGAAATCTTTACATACTGAGTGTCGCCACCCCATTCTTCCGGAGTAAGACCTTTCTCAGAAAGCTGAGTCATTACTTTTTCAGGATTTGCATCCGGCTTATCGATTTTGTTGACCGCAACAATAATAGGTACTTTTGCATCCTTTGCATGGCTCAAAGCCTCAAGAGTCTGAGGCATTACACCATCATCAGCGGCAACTACAAGAACTACGATATCAGTAATCTGAGCACCGCGGGCACGCATCATAGTGAATGCCTCGTGTCCAGGAGTATCGAGGAATGTAATGGTTCCTTTTTCCGTGAAAACCTGATAAGCACCTATTTTCTGAGTGATGCCGCCAGCTTCTCCTGCCGCAACATTAGTCTTTCGGATTGCATCCAAAGTCTTTGTCTTACCGTGGTCAACGTGTCCCATGACGGTAACGATAGGTGAACGCGCACGGTTGTTTTCTTCAGTACCTTTGTCACTCTCAATAACAGTTTCATCATAAAGAGAAACAAGGTGAACTTCACAACCATGTTCGCTTGCAAGAAGAATTGCAGTATCGCTGTCTACAGACTGGTTGATTGTAACCATCATACCCATAGACATGAGTTTACCGATTATCTCACTTGCCTTAAGGTTCATTTTGCGGGCAAGGTCAGACACGGAAATAGTTTCCATAATATCGATTGATTTAGGAACTACGCTCGCAGGAGTAACCTGCTTCTTTTTATTTCCGTAAAGCTCTTCCTCGTCAAAAAGTTCTTCCTTATCTTTTCGGTTATATACTTGTTTTTTGCCTTTGAACTGTTTTTTTCCAGCCTGTGGAGCAGGAATTGCAGAAGGAGCACCAAAACCGCCGCTTCTTCCGCCTCCAAATCCGCCACCATTAGGACGGTTTCCGCCAAATCCAGCGTGAGTTCCACCCTGACCGTTTCGGTTGAAGGATCCGCTCTGACCGTTTCTGTTGAAAGATCCTCCCTGACCGTTTCGATTGAAAGAGCCGCCTTGGCCGTTTCGGTTGAAGGATCCGCCCTGACCGTTCCGGTTGAAAGAGCCTCCCTGGCGATTACCGTCACGCTCACGATTCTGATAGCCTTCGCGAGCCTGAGCACCAGTAAATCCACCGTCACGTCTCTGGCCGTTATAATTTCGGTTTCCGCCGTTGTTATATCCGCCGTCACGATTTGAGTATCCGTTATTTCTGTATCCGCCCTGTCTTCCTCCAGAAAGATTTCCAGCCTTGACATTTGGACGGACTGAGTTTACCTCAAAAGAGCGCTGAGAATAAGAAGGTTTTGACTGTCCTGCGTCAGAGGAATTCCTGGCTCCACCAGTTTTTTCGTTCTGATTTACAGCTTTCTGAGTATTTTTTTCCTCAGTTGCGTGAGCTGACTCGTTTTTCTGCTCACCTGCAGGATTCTTCTTTTTTACGACGACAACCCGCTTTTTTCCTGCTGCCTGAGAATCATCTTTTTTTTGTTCCTTGAGATCCTTAGAGTCGAAATTCTGTTCCGGCTTCTTTTTCCTCAATACAAATTCTGGTTTTTTTTCAGCTTCTTCCGCCATATTATTCCTTTATTCCCCTTATTCCTCATCCTCTTCGAATTCAAACTCTACACCACACTTTGGACAATGTGTCATATCAAGAGTGATTCTTGCACCACATTCAGGACAGAAATATTCATCTTCACCAGCTTCCTCAGAAGCATTTTCTGCACTTTCAGAAGGAGTTTTATCAGACTCTTCTTCTACAAAGTCAACAGTATCTTTGATGAGCTTGCTGATTTTTTCCAAATCTTCATTTGTAACACCATCGATATCAGCAATTTTTCCGTCATCATAATCAGTAATAAATTTCTCGATATCCTCATAACCCGCATTTTTGAGGGCTGTAACGACATTTTCATCAACACCTTCAAGGTCAGAAATTGAGCTTGCAACTTCCTCAGTGTTGTTAGAGAAGAGAGACTCTGCAGTTTTTCGTGAGCTGAATTCAGAAAGGTCAAGCTCAGCAGCCTGCTCTTCAGTCTTGACGTCAATGCTCCAGTCGCACAAGCGGTTTGCGAGACGAACGTTCTGTCCCTGTTTTCCGATTGCGAGAGAGAACTGAGAATCATCAACAATTGCAAGCGCCTGTTTTTTCTCTTCATCTGTGATTACAACCTTAAGAACCTCTGCTGGAGAAAGGGCATTTTTAATAAATACGCAAGGATCCTCATCATAACGGAGAACATCAATTTTTTCTCCGTCAAGCTCACGAATTACAGTCTGAATACGTGTACCCTTGAGACCAACACAAGCACCTACAGGATCTACATCTTCTTTGTTTGTCGCAACAGCAAGCTTAGTTCTGTAACCAGCGTCGCGGACGATTTTCTTGATTTCGATAGTCTTGTCCTGAATCTCCGGAACCTCGACTTCGATGAGGCCACGAACAAAGTTCGGGTCGCTGCGGCTCAAGATGAGCTGAACGCCATTTGAATTTGACTTAATGTCCATTACGTAAGCCTTGATTCTGTCATCCTTCTCGAATTTTTCTCTCGGACTCTGATATTTTACAGGAAGGACACCCTCAACACGGCCAAGGTCTACATAGATGCTTCCTTTGTACTCACGCTGGTAATATCCAACGATAATCTGACCGACTTTATCTTTATTTTCATTGATGAGCTGAGCCTTTGCTGACTCGTTCAAGCCCTTGTGAGTTTCCTGCTTACCGACAGAAACAGCCGAGCGGTCGAAAGATTTTGGATCTACGATGATGTCGATTTCATCTCCAAGCTCACACTCAGAAGAAAGCTTGAGTGCATCTTCAAGTTCGATTTCAGTTAGAGGATCGTAAACACCGTCAACAATAGTTTTGCGCGAAGCAACAGTTACATCCGACATATCATCTGCAAAAGTGATGATACAGTTGTCTGCCGTACCGAATGTTCGCTTATACGCTGCCTTTAAAGTATTCTCAATTGTTTGTTTTACAGAATCCATTGAAAAGCCCTTTTCCTGGGTCAATTCACGGATTGCGTCTGCCATCTCTGACATATAAGTCTCCCTACAAATGAATAAATTTTGCTTTAGCTATATCTGAATAAGGAACAGTTTTTTCAGATGAAGAACCTTCCTTATCTAAAATCTCAAAAGTCACAGATTCTGTGTCGGCACGAAGCACTTTACCGCCAATCCAGTCCGTAACGCTTTTATCATAAACACGGATTTCCCGGCCACAAAACAAAGCAAACTCTGCCGCATTCTTGATGTTTCTCTCCATTCCAGGAGAAGTCAGTTCCATATAAGTGTTGTCCGTTCCAAGCATCGCCTCAAGTTTTTCAAGAAGAACGCGATGAACTTTGGAGCAGTCATTTATACCGATATTCACAGATGCGTCTTTTCCCGTAATTACGGCAAGAATCTGCATCACCCCACCCTGTGGAGCAATTTTAAGTTCCACAAGATGATACCCCATCTCACTTACGATTTTCTCGCACTCAGTGTAATGAGGAATTGAATCCAAAGGAATATATTCCATTAAGTCCCCTATAAATAAAAATGGACCCGTGTTTGCGGATCCATTAAAATATTTCTATTAAAATGTTACTTAAATATAAATCTTTAAGAAGGATTTGTCAATAAGACAAAAAAGGCATAACTTCACTGCAGTACAGTTCCAGGAAAAGCATTTGGGCGTTTCCGCCTGTCATTTCGCATCCAAGCTGCTCAAAGACCAGGCGGCCGGGTGTTTCGCGGTTACGCTGCCGCTTCATTCCTCCGTTCCGGCAGTTTCGGCAAGCTCAACTTCCGTCACTTCGGAACGTTTCGCGCCCCTACACCCCCTAACGCGCCTACGGCTTTATACCATCTAAAAAAAACAGAAATACATTACAAAGCAGAGCGAACTACGCGGAAGCCACAAAAGTTGTAATGAGTGCCCAGATTCAGGCCGGCCCGGAAAGAAACCGACGCGATGCAGGCGGCGCCGCCCCAATGGCCACCACGATAAACGCGTCCGGAATAGGATCCAGTACTAGTAATCATTTCGTACAAGTCGTAACACCATTCAGATACGTTTCCACTCATGTCGTAAAGGCCGAGCGGGTTTGCGTTTTTTTTTACCAACCTCGTGTGTACTGCACCCGGCCGTTCCGCTTGAAAGAGGTGTAGCCGATGTAGTACCGCCAAGATTAAAGCCATACCAGCCTACAGAATCCAGGCCTGCATTATATCCATCTTCATAATTTGTTCCAGCAGCTTTGTCCGCACCGCTGAACGTGTAGTTCCATGCGGCGGCGTTCTGGTTTCCTCCGCGGGCAGCAAATTCCCATTCAGCTTCCGTCGGCAACCGGTAGCCGTTCGCATTTGCAACAGGAGTGACCGTAGCATCATTTATATGATTTTCAGAATCTACACTTGTAACAGTAATCGCATACGCTTTCGTAAGCCCGAGTTTTTCGCTCAAGGCGTTGCAGAAATACACCGCGTCGTACCATGTTACATTTTCTACAGGGCGGAGCCTCTTTGTTTCACCTGATGCTATTATAAAGTTTGCGCTTCCATCACTGCACACAGAAGGAGATGCATTCAATGTGTATTCCGTCCCGTTGACGGTCACCTTCTGATTTGTCATTACCTTTTCGTAAAGTTCCTGCGTAACTTCGTATTTTCCCATGATGAACGGTGAAAGTGTGACGTTTCTTCCGGCCGGAAAAACCCCTTCCCAATTATCTGTGTATAAACTTCCAGTTATTGTTGTCGTGTTTTCAAGAGCGTATACTTCACCTGTTTTTTCAAGGCTCACATCGGCTATTGTGACTACTTCTCTTGCTGTTCTGCCACTTGTGAACGAACTTCCAGTTTCACTTTGTCCTGACATGCCGTTTTTTCCGACAAGTGCAAGGACAGCGTAATTTGTACCGCTACCTTCAGTTACATTAGAACAAGCTGAAAACAAGCCGAGGATAAGAGCTATCGCCCCCCCCTATACAAACTTCTAGTTATTTTCATAAAAACTCCTTTGCTACCCCAAGTATTATCGGCGTTGGACGTAAGCAATTTTTAGTACGCCCTCATTATTCTACTTTTTGGATATTTTTTCAAACAGAATCTACTCTAACATCTTCTCCATAGTTTTTAATATAAAATACCTATTGACTAAGTAGGTATTTTATATTAAATATATCTCACATCCGCCGGCATAAATTTTACGATTAGGAGACAATCATGAAAAAAGTATTAGCAACAATCTCTTTGTCACTGTTTTTTACCGCTGCAGTCTTTGCCGCTAGTAAAAAGAATTCCCAGCAGACTCCTGCATCAATAGACAAAAAAGCATTCGACACACTTGTCGCATCAGGTGCTGTCGCATCGGATGCAGAAATCGCAGCAAACAAATGGGCTTCTTCAGTAAAAGCTGCCGGTGTCCTTAAAGTAGGCGGAACCCGCACATCATTCCTTTTCAGCCAGCTTGACGAAACAGACGGAGGTATCCGCGGATTCGATGCAGGATTATATCAGCTGCTCGCCCGCTACATTCTTGGAGACTCAAAAAAATACGAAGTCACACAGGTCACTTCAAGCACCCGCGAAGCCGTTCTTCAGAGCGGACAGGTTGATGCCGTATTCGCCACATATTCAATTACCGAAAGCCGCAAAAAACTTATTTCTTTTGCAGGTCCTTACTACACATCAAAACAGGCTGTCCTCGTAAAGAGTGGCAACAAGAAAATCAAAGGCATAAATGACCTGGCAGGAAAAACAGTTGCAACACAGTCAGGTTCCACAGGCCCTGCCATCCTTTCAGAATATGCTCCAAAAGCTGTTGTACAGGAATTCAAGGACGACACAGAAGCACGCTCAGCAGTACAGCTTAAGCGCGCAGATGCATATGTCACAGACTATACACTTATCCTTAACGCAATCGTAAGAAACCCTGGTTTATATGAAATCGCCGGGGAAACTTTCGGACCGGAAGACAATTATGGAATCGGCCTTCCACTCGGAAGCGACGGTGTTGAGTTTGTAAACAACTTCCTCAAAAAGATTATTGCTGACGGCACTTGGGAAAAACTCTGGCTTGTCAGTCTTGGAAGCCGCACCGGTATAAAAACCGCACCTGCCTCACCTTCCATTGAGTAATTAACTCCATGACTATACTGCAACTGCTTGATCAATACGGAAAAGACTATCTTCTGGCATTGCTGACGACATGGCGCCTTACCGCCGTGTCGTTCACAGTTGCATTCATTGCAGGAATTTTAGTCACTGTGTTGCGCATTAGTCCCGTAAAACTTCTTCGCAATACAGCAAACATTTACATACAGATTTTCAGGAACATTCCAGGAGTGGCGTTGCTCATCGTGCTTGTGTATGCGCTTCCCTACCTGGACATTGTTTTTTCCTACATGACATGTGTATTGATTGCCACGTCATTGATTCCGTCAGCATTTTGTTCAGAATATCTCCTGACAGGAATCAACACCATAAAACCAGGGCAAATAGAAGCGGCACGTGCGCTGGGATTCACGTTTTTCAAGATTATCCGCCATATCATTCTGCCGCAGACGCTCAGAGCCTCAGTTCTGCCTCTGACGAACCTTCTCATCGCAACAATGCTCACAACGGCAATCGCCTCTCAAGTTCCCTTAAATCCTCAGGATCTGACAGGCATTGTTGACCACATAAATACTCATGACACCGGTGGCATAGCCGCATTCATTATATCCGCCCTTCTTTACTGCGCTACTGCGCTCATCATCGGGAAGCTCGGTAATTTTATTGATAAAAAAGTACGTATCATACGATAAGGAGATGCGAAATGACAGATATTCCGCTGTTCTCATACCTGTATGAAGAACCAGGGCCTCGCACAAAAAAAATCACAAATATAGCAACTGTGCTGTCTGTTATAGTGATTGTAGCGCTGCTTGGAGCTATTTTATATCGCTTTTATATAACAGGACAGCTCGACAGCCATTACTGGTTTTTCTTCACGCGACTGACGACCTGGTCATTTTTAGGGAAAGGTCTTCTTGGGACTATTGAATCTGCCACACTTTCTGGAGCCGTGGCTTTTGGACTTGGCTTTATACTGATGCTTGCCAGAATAAGCCGATACAAGCTCATACATCTTGTCGGAAGCGCAATAATCGAATTTACCCGCGGCGTTCCAACACTGCTGTTCATATATTTTTTCTTTCTGGAAATTCCAGCCCTCGGAATACAAATGAACGCACTTTTTAAACTCTCTCTTCCTGTTGCAATATCTGCGTGCGGAGTCGTTGCAGAACAACTGAGATCCGGAGTATACGCCGTTCCAAAAGGTCAGAAAGAAGCAGCTCTCTCGCTCGGACTTTCCAACTGCAAAACATTCACAAAAATCATTTTTCCTCAGGCTCTGCGTTATGTAACACCGGCACTTATAGCCGAATTGGTAATCGTCGTAAAAGACACGACATTTGCATACATACTCAGTTTCCCGGATTTGATGCAGAATGCGAAAGTCCTTATCTCAAATTATGACGCGATGCTTTCCGTTTATCTTCTGATAGCGTTACTATACATAATAATAAATTATATATTGAATAAAATTTCCGCATACATTTCCCAGAAGGGATTTGCAGGACAACGCCGGATGACATCAGGCACGTCCAGATAAAAACAGGTGCTCTTTATGGAAGAAAACAAAACAATGCCGGTGATAGAACTCAGGCACATACAAAAACATTTCGGAACTCAGCATGTGCTGAAAGACATAAATCTTTCGGTTCGTAAAGGTGAGGTCGTCGCAATTATCGGACCTTCTGGCTCTGGAAAATCAACGCTCTGCCGCACGATAAACAGACTGGAAACAATCGATTCCGGTGAAATATTTATAGAAGGAAAACCACTTCCACAAGAAGGAAAAGCGCTCGCCGCACTCAGGGCACGGGTCGGCATGGTGTTTCAGTCGTTCAATTTGTTCGAGCACAAAAAAGTCATCGACAACGTGACGCTTGCGCCTGTTGAAATCCTTCATCAGAAACGCTCAGAAGCCAAAAAAAATGCGCTGGAACTTTTAATGCGGGTTGGAGTCGATTCTCAGGCTTACAAACTTCCATCCCAGCTTTCCGGCGGACAGCAGCAGCGAGTCGCCATTGCCCGCACTCTTGCCATGAATCCAGCCGCAATTCTCATGGATGAACCAACAAGCGCCCTCGACCCTGAGATGATAAATGAAGTTCTTGAAGTAATCACCGAGCTTGCAAAAAGCGGAATGACAATGGTTATCGTGACTCACGAGATGAACTTTGCGCGTAACGTTGCCGACAGGATTATTTTTATGGATAATGGAACGATTCTTGAAGAAGCCGATCCCAAATCCTTCTTTACAGCTCCAAAAACAGAGCGTGCGAAACAATTCCTAAATTCTCTCACAAAAAAAAGATTTACCACTTTAATAAGGAATGGACGAAATAAAAATTATGAAACGAATCATGGTAATCGGCGACCGGGAAACCGCCAGGAACTGCAACTACTACAATGCATTGGAAGCTGTTGATGCACTTCCGTTTCCCTGCCCAAATGGAACAGAAAAAGAGATTGAAAAAGCTGTAAAAACAGCTGACGGCATCGTAATTCCAGGCGGATGTGACTTAAACCCCGCGCTATACAATGAACCGAACACAGATTCACGCGATATAAACGACGAGCTCGACAGTCTTGAAGAGAACGTGCTTAGTTTTGCAGTTCAGTACAAGAAACCCGTGCTTGGTATATGCCGTGGACTTCAGATCATCAACGTGTTTTTTGGAGGAAGCCTCGTTCAGAATGTCAGTGATTGTGAAGTACACGAGCACACAGGCCTTAATGACAAAGTACACGAAACTCAAGTTCAGGATTCATCATTCCTGCATGAAATATACGGAAAAAATACGATAAGAGTAAACAGCGCACACCATCAAGCCATAAAAAAACTTGGAAAAGGCCTTAAACCTGTGCAGTTCTGCAAGGACGGTCTTATAGAAGCCATAGTACACGAAACTCTTCCAGTCATCGCCTTGCAGTGGCATCCAGAACGCATGTGCCTTAAAAACACACGTACCGATACCGAGGACGGCCTATGCATATTCCGCTATTTTTTAGACACATACGTAAAATAATCCATCAAGGATTTTTTTGTTAATTGGCACGGTGCAAAGCCTGAAGCACAAAAAAAATCCCCTGCCGTGAAAGGCAGGGGAATCAAAAGGAAAATATGAAAAAAGCCGGCAGCGACCTACTTTCCCGCAGATGCAGTATCATCGGCGCAGAGGTGCTTGACTTCCGTGTTCGGAACGGGAACGGGTATTTCCACCCCGCCATGGCCACCGGCATTTATAAACAGATTAAAGGAAGGAAAAGTGAGGAAAATCCGCCATCGCTGCGGCGGGAACGAAGATATGGCCAGGACTCACGACCTATTAGTACCGCTCGGCTGTGCGCGTCGCCACGCCTGCACCTGCGGCCTATCAACCTCATGTTCCATAAGGGGTCTTCAGGGGGACCGAATCCCCAGGGATGTCTTGTCTTGAGGCCGGCTTCCCGCTTAGATGCTTTCAGCGGTTATCCGTTCCGAACTTAGCTACCCGGCACTTACCCTTGGCAGGATAACCGGCAAACCAGAGGTTCGTCCACCTCGGTCCTCTCGTACTAAAGGCAGATCCTCTCAAACATCCGACGCCCATAACAGATAGGGACCGAACTGTCTCGCGACGTTCTGAACCCAGCTCACGTACCGCTTTAATTGGCGAACAGCCAAACCCTTGGGACCTGCTCCAGCCCCAGGAT
>JAEEGL013165190.1_pt1 | contig 14685 bp, 14 predicted proteins | sample 9134231 | NCBI WGS metagenome assembly JAEEGL01 (sample SAMN16246548, study PRJNA631951) | gut metagenome | biome: gut microbiome; feature: rumen; material: fiber-attached | host: Bos | place: Iran: Karaj | collected 2018-10 | reverse complement strand
ATTTTTGTATTTAATCTCCCCATCGTTGTGGATAAACATTACTCTCTTTTTCGCGGGAACGGTCAGCGCACCAGCTGCACAGGAGCACTGATAAGAATTGAAGTCTATCGCAAGGTCAAACACAATGTCCTTCGGGAAGTCATAGTGAATGTGCTTCAGTGCGAACTCAAAAGGCACAAATGAGTAGAAACGCTGGGTCGGATTCAGGTAGTGAATATGGAGCTCCTTCGGAAAATCCAGATTCCAGAAGTCCTGCCGCTCAGATAGAAAGAGGTGCATATCGAAGCGCTCATAATCCATATTCCGCAACAGATTCACAGCGGATTTCTGGATTCCTCCGACATCCAGATCATTTTGAAAAAAAGCGATTATCTTCTTCATTGTCATGACATTCCTTCTTAACGGTAGATCTTCATATCTGCGTCATAGGTCTCCAATCGGGTGAATTGCGCAAAATCCGGAGCCAGTTCCGGGCACAGTTGCCGCAAAGCCACTGGGAGAAGATCGGGGTTCAGTGTCGGTTCCTGTGCCGATAGCACCGCATTCAGCCGGATGTTTTCTCCTGCGTGCTCAAATGTGATTTTTCGAATTGCAGGGCGTATGTCGGACAGGCCAAAACCGCGCTTGGTTTTTTTCTCGACCATGATCTCATCCCTAGAGAAGAACTCTATGAGTTTCTCCAGTTGCGGAGTTCCGTTGTCATACTCCATTGTTCCCATAATTTCCAGCCATTTGAGTTGGGAACTCTTTCGTTCGCTTGGATAAGCTTCCAGCACTTTGATTCCTTCCGGCAATACCGCAGTCAGCCGTTCCGGCAGTTTTTCGGGATCTGTCTCTTCCCGCAGGCGGAAGTCCATCAGTTCACATCTGCTGCCTGTGCCAACGGAAAGAGGCAAAAGGATGGAGATCAGAGGATGCGGGTTAAATCCTTCGGAATACTTGAGTTTCAATTCTGCACGTGCAAAACCGCGCTGCATTGTAGCCATGAGGTCTAAATGCGAGATATAGATTGCCCGTCCGGTTTTCTCAAATCTCAGTCTCAGCTTATCCATCACATCTTCCCTCCACCAGAAGCCTCGCTGCCCCGCAGGCTGAACACTGTTTCCGGCAGTCCGGTGAGAGTTCCGCCCTGTAAGCACGCTCCCTTTCTCGCAGGAGATGCGCTTTTTTCACTCCGACGTCGATATGGTCCCAAGGCAGAACAGCATCGGTCGGTATTTCACGGTTTGCGTAGAAAGCAGGATCAATTCCGCAGTCTTGAAATGCCTGTATCCAACGCTCAAAAGAGAAGTAATCCGTCCATGCATCCAGTCTGCCGCCTCTTCGGAAAACCAGTTCAATCGCGTCTGCCACACGTCGATCCCCTTTTGAGAGCACAGCTTCAATCAGGCTTGTTTCCGCATCATGCCAGTTATATACTACATTCTTCGCAGTGATCGCATTTCTCAGAAGGTTGACCCTGCGCATATATTCTTCAAGGCTGATCTGCGCTTCCCACTGGAACGGGCTGTGCGGTTTTGGAATAAAGCAGGATGTGGAAATGGTAATCTTTACTCCTCGGTTTTTGTTTTTCGCGTTCAGTCGCCAGCAGTGCAGAACCTGATTGGCCATTTCTGCAATTCCAAGGACGTCTTCATCCGTCTCTGTCGGCAACCCAAGCATGTAATAGAGCTTGACACTGTTCCACCCTCCAGCAAATGCGATACTGCAGGTATGGAGAAGATCCTCTTCCGTGACGTTTTTATTGATGCTGTCACGAAGGCGTTGACTTCCCCCTTCTACAGCAAAAGTCAATCCGCTTTTTCGCACTTTCTGAAGACGCTGCATCAGCTCCATAGAAAAATTATCTGCACGCAGGGAAGGAAGTGACAGCCCGATGCTGCGCTCCTCGCAGTATTCCAGAAGGCCGTCACAGAGTGCCGGCAGTTCCCGGTAATCGCTCGTCGAAAGACTCAGAAGTGTCAGTTCCTGATAACCGGTGTTCTTCAGGGCTTCGATTCCCTGCTCAATCAGGGTTTCTTTTTTCTTTGACCGGATTGGCCGGTAAACATGTCCTGCCTGGCAAAAACGGCACCCGCGGACACACCCCCGGAACAGTTCCAGACTCACCCTGTCGTGCACGACTTCTGTGGACGGGACAATCGGTTTCGTCGGGAACGGAACCTCGTCCAGATTTGATATAATCCGTTTGACAACTTTCGAGGGTGCTCCATCCTTTGGAGTAACCGCCTTAACGTTCCCGTCAGGAAGATAACTCACTTCATACAGAGACGGAACATAGACCCCGCTGATCTGTGCTGCCAGCTTCAGGAAATGCTGTTTATCCCATCCTTCCCGCTTCGCCTGTCTCAACAGAGTCAACAGTTCATTGTTCATTTCCTCTCCCTCTCCGATTACGAAGAGGTCGAGAAAAGGCGCCATCGGTTCTGCATTGACGGAAGCAGTCCCGCCGGCCCACACAAGCGGCAGGAGATCGGGCCGGTCTTCGCTCCTGAGATTGAGTCCTGCCATGTCCAGCATATCCAACACTGTTGTATATGCCATTTCATAGCCGATGGAAAAGGCAATGGTGTCAAACTCTGAGAGCGGGTCTCCACTTTCCAGTGCATACAGCGGAATTCCTGCTTCTTTCATCTCATGATACATGTCACCCCAGGGGGCAAATACTCGTTCACACCAGACGAAAGGAAGGCTGTTCATGGTTTGATACAGGATACTCAGCCCGAGGTTTGACATTCCGATCTCATAGGTATCCGGGAAACAGAAAGCCAGGCGGAGATCTATTTCATCCTTATTTTTCAGTATTTGATTGTATTCTCCGCCGGTATATCGCGCTGGTTTCTGTACGCGTGGCAGAATTCGTCTCAGTCGCTTATCCATTCCCGTCTCCGTCTTTCTTCTGTTCGAATCGCTCCAGAAAGCTGTGATAGACCCCCTCTGTCTTGTAACCCGGGAAAGTGTCCAGATGCACGGCATGAATGCTGTTGAATATATTGCGTTCGATACCTGGGTTTGTTTCCCTCAGCTGACGAATCAGCAGTTTGATTTCTTTTCGTTTGCTCCCACTCGCACTGTCATCACTGTCACAATTTGCGGTGAACCGACATGCGCAGCGGATAAAGTGCAGATCATTATATCTGCACCAAGCGAGAATGTCATCCTCATGTACGCAGTAAAGTGGACGTATCAGCGTCATCCTCTCAAAATTGGTGCTGTGGAGCATCGGCTGCATTGCCTGCAGCTGAGCGCCATAGAACATCCCCATCAGCGTTGTTTCAATGACATCACTGAAATGATGGCCAAGTGCAATTTTGTTGCACCCCAGTTCTTTCGCCTTGCTGTAAAGATAGCCCCTGCGCATTCTTGCGCAGAGATAGCAGGCATTTCCTTCAGACCCGACATTTGCCGTCACATCAAAGATATCCGACTCAAAAATGGTCAGTGGGATATTCAGAAGCCTTGCATTCTCTTCTACCGCTCTGCGATTTTCAGTCTGATATCCTGGGTCCATCATCAGAAATACCAGCTCAAACGGCATGTCACTGTGCCGCTGAAGCATCTGCAGAAGCTTTGCGTTCAGAAATGAATCTTTTCCTCCGGAGATGCAGGCAGCAATCCGATCTCCCGGCTGAATCAGTTCGTATTCCTTCAAGGCATTGATAAACGGCCGCCATAACGTTTTATGGAATTTTTTATTGATGCTCTGCTCTATCTGCTGGTATTTTTCAAGATCTCTGCTCATCGTTTTCTCCTGAAATTCAGTTCTTTAATGATACCATGCAGCTGTTAAAAGTGCAATCATAAAAGCGCCGGTCGAAACATGCTGTGTGGCTTATGCAACCGGAACGCAATTGACGGTCCCCCCGGGTTCTGATATAATAAATAAGCGCTTTCCCCGCTCCAGGGGAAAGCGGGTGTTTTCTTCAAAGAGAAACCGAAAGGAGAAACAATCAGATGAAATACAATGCTGCAGTGATTACCGTAAGCGATAAGGGATTCCGCGGAGAGCGCAAAGATACCAGCGGTCCGGCAGTCCGGGAACTGTTGGAAGCGGCTGGATTTGACGTTGTTTATACGGAAATTGTTCCGGATGAGGCAGAGATGATCCGCTCCGAGCTGATACAGTGTGCGGATGAGCGGAATATTGCTCTTGTTATCACAACCGGAGGCACCGGTTTTTCTCCCAGGGACATCACTCCAGAGGCTACACTTTCTGTGATTGAGCGTGAAACGCGAGGGATTCCTGAGGCAATGCGCTATGCCAGTCTTCAAATTACTCCGCGCGGCTGTCTGAGCCGTAGTGCAGCGGGCATCCGCGGAAAAACCCTGATCGTCAACCTGCCTGGCAGCGAGAAGGCTGCACGGGAAAACCTCTCCTCGGTCCTGGAGGCGATCTGCCACGGAATGGACATGTTGTATTCCGAAGGCTCCAGTGATCATCACCATCATGAGCATTGAGAAAACTGCATTCCTGTTCCAAGCACTTTTCTTTCACTGAAAACAAACAGTTCCCGATCGCAAAGGAAAAAAAGGACGCGAAATCGTCACTTTACTTTTTTACCGAAATGAAGTAGAATGAATCATTCCTAATGATTCTGGAGGCTCGTATGAATACACGATCGAAGCGGGAGCACAACCCCGCTCTTTACAGGGCAATTCTCTCTCTGGAAACCGTTGAGGAGTGTATTGCTTTTCTGGAAGATCTCTGTACGATGAGTGAACTCTCAGCGATGGAGCAGCGTTACCAGGTTGCAAAAGCCCTTCATGACGGCAAAATCTATAATGAGATTCTGGCGGAAACCGGCGCCTCCAGTGCGACAATCAGCCGCGTCAATCGCTCTCTTCAGTATGGAAAAGGCGGCTATGATCTCGTTTTTTCCCGTACAGAAGAACAGGAAACATGAGCTGTTACGAGCATCTCGCTCTTTTCTATGACCGGCTGACCTCGGATGTGGATTATCCGCAGTTTGCAGACTGGTATGAGCAGGCTTTTCGTGACGACGGGGGTGTATTTCACCTGCTGCTGGATCTCTGCTGCGGAACCGGTAGTCTGAGTCTTGAAATGTCTCTTCGCGGATATGAAATGATCGCTGTAGATTCTTCAGAACAGATGCTGATGGAGGCACGCGATAAATGCTCTGATTTGCCCATTCCGCCGCTTTTCCTTCTCCAGGACGCATCGGAACTTGATCTGTACGGCACCGTCGATGCTGCCTTCTGTTCGCTGGAAGGGATTAATTATCTGAATCCCGTTCAGCTGGATGCCATGTTGCAGCGACTTCATCTTTTCATTCGTCCGGGAGGTCTTTTTTTGTTTGATATTCGCAGTGCCGATTATCTCTCTTCTCTTGACGGCAGTACTTTCGTCGATGAAGACGAAGAAGTATTCTGTCTCTGGCGGGCTGATTTCGATGTGGATCTTCAGGCTCTTATCTATGGGATGGATCTTTTTTCCCGGGAAGGCAGCCTATGGCGTCGCGACCGGGAAGAGCATATCGAATATGCCCATTCGATCAATTTTCTCTCTTCCCTTCTGCAGAAACACGGTTTCGGAGAGCTTTCCGTAAAGGATACCCGTGACCGGCAGTTCATACAGTGCACACGAATCTGAAAAACCCGGCCCTATGGCCGGGTTTTTTCATTCTATAAATTCATATCTGCAGCTTGCACCGCACGGAAGGTACAGGCCAGTCTCTGCTACCGGAAGGCACAGCTCCCGGCTTTCTGAGTTTCCGCCGAAGCGTCCTTGAAAAATGCTTTCTGTCACATAGCTCAGCACAGAAGGAGAGAGTCCCGTCGTATAGGAATTGATCAAGAGAAAAAGTGGGCGATCGGAAAGTATTCTGGAACAGAGTGACACAAATGGCCAGAGATTTTGCTCCAATTTCCAGACCTCTCCGCCCGGTCCCCGCCCATAAGAAGGCGGATCCATGATAATTGCATCATACTGTTTTCCTCGTCGAATTTCCCTCTCAACGAATTTTGCGCAGTCATCCACAATCCAACGAACCGGTGCATCGCTTACGCCGCTTGCCAAAGCATTTTCCTTTGCCCAGGCAACCATGCCCTTTGCTGCGTCAACATGGCATACTTCCGCTCCGACTTTCAGGCAGGCAACAGTTGCAGCACCTGTGTAGGCAAACAGATTCAAAACTCGGATGGGTCTTCCGGCCTTTCGGATGCAGTCCATTGCCCAGTCCCAGTTTGCCGCCTGTTCGGGAAACAGCCCTGTATGTTTGAAGTTCATCGGCTTTACTCGGAAAGTCAGTTCTCCGTAGTGTATTTCCCAGGTTTCCGGCAGTTTTCCCTTCTCCCACGCTCCCCCTCCGCTTTCACTGCGGACATAACGGGCATTTCTTGTTTCCCAGTGTCGGTTCGTTCTGGGTGTGTCCCAGATTGCCTGAGGATCCGGGCGCACCAGGTAAACCTGTCCCCACCGCTCCAGCTTTTCTCCCCTGGAGCAATCGATCAACTCATAATCCTGCCACCGGTCGGCAACCCACATATTGTTTTCAGCCTTCATATGATTTCTTTCCCCTGCTTTTTGATATCCCGGAGCGAGATGTTAAACGCCGCTCCGATATAGACAACCTGACAGCTGAAATATAACCACAGCATCAGGAGAATGATAGAGGCCAGTGATCCGTATACTAGAGAATATCTCGCAGATACTGCAATGAATGCAGAAAAAAGCAGACTCATTCCCAACATCCCCAGGGTTGCCAAAATTGCGCCTGGCCACGTTGGGTAATCTGCCTCCTTATTTCGTGCAATCCGGTAGAGACCCCAGAGAATCAAAAACAGTATCCCGCCCAGCAGAAGATATTTGATCCAAAGCCAGCTTCCGCTGATATCAATAAACGGAAGTTTTTTGTTTATCAGTGTCAGGAAATCCTTGCTTGTAAACATGACGAGAATCGCGAACCAGGTCACAACCAGAAATGCTACTGAAAAGATCAGACTGAAAACAAAACGCCAGATGCCATGGTATCGCTGGTCCCCCTGCATTCTGCCAATGGTAATGTGAATACTGCGTACCGCTGCAGAAGACGAGGTCAGAAGGAGCATGATCCCTGCATAAAGCATCGCAGTATTATGGTTCTGTTCCACATAGGCAAGGAATCCGCGAACTGCCTGTACCGTTCCGAAGCTCAGGAAACTTTCTGCAAATTCAAGAACACGAATCGCTCTTTCGTAATTGTTTCCCAACAGTGTATAGAGACAGATGATCAACGGGAATGTCGTCATCGTCATGTAATAGCACAGAGCGGCAGAGGCAAGCGGGACCTGCTTGTTATTATAGTAATAAGCGATTTTGTCAATCAGAGAAAGCAGTCTTTTCACATTCGCAACTCTCCATGCTCGCAATCATACGCAAAAGCTCCTCCGCGGGGGAGGAGCTTTTGTATTGTGCAAGTATCAGCCTCTCATCGGAGAGGATCTATCTGAACTTACTTGGTATTGAAGATCTTGAATATATTGTCGAAGGGATCTTCTGCCGGTTCTTCTTCCTCGGATGCCTTTTCTTCCGCCGCAGCGGGAGCCGGGTTCGGAACCACCGGGTTCATACCGGAAGCAGCTGCCGCTTTGAATACCGGTGGAACAGACGGTCCGCGGGAAGCAGCCGGAGCTGCCGCTTGCGCTTCGGAAGGCTCAGCACTCGCTGTTTTCCGTGCGTTTGCCCTTTCTGCCGCATCGGTCTGTGCTGCACCTTCTTCAAATCCGGTAGCAATCACAGTAACGCGGATTTCATCCTGCATGCTCTCGTCAAAGCTCGCACCGAAAATAATATTGGCATCGGGATGCGCAGCTTCCTGCACCAGATCTGCAGCGGCTTCAACATCTTCAAGACCCATGTCGGAAGAACCGGTGATGTTGATCAGCACACCGTGCGCGCCGTTGATGGAAGTCTCCATCAGCGGGCTTGCAACAGCAATACGGGCTGCTTCTTCTGCTTTTCCCTTACCAGCGGCATGGCCGACACCCATATGAGCATAGCCTGCGTTTTTCATAATACAGGTAACATCGGCAAAGTCAAGGTTGATAAACCCGGTATTTTTAATCAGATCTGAAATACTCGTTACTGCCTGACGCAATACATCATCGGCAATTTCGAAAGCATTCGCCAGAGTAACTTTCTGGTCAGTAGCGTATTTCAGACGGTCATTCGGGATAATCAGCAGAGAATCCACTTTGCCCAGAAGCTCTTTGATACCGGCGTTTGCCTGGTCCATACGGCGTTTTCCTTCAAAACCGAAAGGTTTTGTTACAACACCGACGGTCAGCATCCCGTTATCTCTGGCAATATCTGCCACTGTAGGTGCAGCACCGGTTCCGGTTCCGCCGCCCATTCCGGCAGTAATGAATACCATATCCGTGTCTTCCAGTGCTGCTGTAATCGCATTTCTGCTTTCTTCAGCAGCTCGTCTTCCCACTTCCGGATCCGAACCGGCACCCTGGCCTTTGGTAATCTTCTCACCAATCTGGATCTTCTGATCGGCATTGGAAACTGACAAAGCCTGTTTGTCGGTGTTGATTGCAATAAACTCGACACCCTGTGTGCCGTCCTTCACCATGCGGTTCACAACGTTGTTTCCGGCGCCGCCGACACCAACGACTTTTATTGTAACGACATTCTCGGGACCAGCTTCGGCCTTAAAATCCATATCCTGTGCCTCCTGTCTGAATCGACAACGCAATAAGCGTGTAACATTTTGTCTTTGTGGTCCCTATAATATTACATTTTTCCTCTGAGGTCAATAGTTTTTTTCATTTTAGGGCAACTTTTTTGTAATCGTATTGTAATTTTTTAATTTGGACTGAAAACAGCCCGCTGTCCGCTCGACAGGTCAATCACCCCTGCATCGCCCGCTTTCAGGGTCTCCAGTACACCTGCCAGCATAGCAAACTTCTGGCTTACCATAGTATACCTCCCCATAACGAAGGTAAATCGGCCATTGTATACGATTTCGGGATTGTTGGCATTTTTAAAGTCTACCCGATCAATGTCTGAAATCATGTTTCGCCCTTCAATCTGCAGGAGTATTTCATTCAGGTAATCGACAGTATCTTCATTTCCGTCTGCGGATGTCAATCTCTCTCCGATGAACAGGGTACCTGGATTGAAGTTTACAATCGGAACCAGCATCTCCGTTTCACCTTCTGCCGTTTTGCCCAGGATTTTACAGCTGTGGTCCATTGTCCACTCCTCATCTCCCAGAATCAGGTAAGCCAGTGCAGAGCTTTCTTCCACTGTAATCGTGATGTGATTGGGAAGAGCTCGTTTCAGGGAGACTTCTTCAATATATGGCAGTTTGGAGAAAACTCTTCCGATCGCCGCAAAGCGATCAAAGAAAAACAGATTGTCACCTTCCTCAATATCAATTGCACGGATAATCTCTTCATCCGTATAGTGGGTATTCCCCTCTACCTGGATGACTTCAACACGGAAAAAGAGGCTCAGCACAAAAACAGCAGCGACAACCACAACGACGAAAATCAGCGGCCGGCTAAAGCCTCTGCGCCTTCTCGCCCGCAGAAACTCCTCCTGTGATTCGTCGGTGAACGCGGCCAGATTCAGCCGGTCTTTCCAGGTCTTTGATGCCATGCAATGCCTCCGTCTATCTGTTTCTTTCCAAAATAATAACCAGACTGCTGTTACACAGTCTGGTTATTATAGCATATGATCGGAGGAAGGAAAAGATTATTTTTCTTTTTTCTTCCCGGCATATTCCAGGACAGCATCCACGATTTGATCCAGCGCATCCGGAACAGAGAGTGACGACATGGCTTCTGCCATTCTGTGAAGATGGTCCCGATCCTGCAGCAAACCGCGAATTTCGCTGAGGAAACTCTCTTCGTCAAAATCGCCTTCCAACAGCACTTTCGCGCCGCCGGCGTTCTCAATCAGGCGGGCATTTCTCTCCTGATGATGATTTGTCACGTTCGGCGAAGGCACAATCAGAGCAGGTTTTCCGATTCTGCTCAACTCGGACAGCGTGGAAGCACCCGCTCTGCAGAGCACCAGGTCCGCTGCTGAAAGAACTCTCGCGGAATCGAAGATATACTCTCTCAGCTCTGAATTGCAGTCCTTCGGATCCACTCCCGCCGCCTTCAGTTTTGCTGTTACGCTGTTGTAGTAATAACTCCCTGTCGCATGAATCATACAGAAATCCCTCTGACCTTTCATCAGGGGGAGCATTTTTACAATCGTTTCATTCATGTGCCCAGAGCCCAGAGACCCCCACATGGATACTACAAGCGGCAGATCCGGTTGAATTCCAAGTTCTTCCCGCGCCTTTTCTTTTGTATAGGCTTGAAAGTCATCTCTCACGGGAGTGCCTGTAACACGCAGATCCTCTATTTCGGAATAATGCTGTCTGCTCTCCTCATATCCGAGCAGAACACAGCTCACATGTCCTGACAGCATTTTCGTCGTCAACCCCGGCACTGCATTACTCTCATGGATCAACGTCGGAATTCTTAGTTTTGCGGCCTCGTGCAGCACGGGATAACAGACGTATCCTCCGGTTCCGAGCACTGCATCCGGCGAAAAATCCTTTAAGATCCGTTTTGCTTCACGGCCTGCTTCCAGCACGTTCTTCAGGGATGCCAGATTATGCCCGATATCTTCCAGATGGCGCCCTCTGCTTAAATTTGTAACCCTCAGCGGCAGAATGGAAAACCCATCCCGCGGTACAAGATCCATCTCCATTTTTCCTTCTGCACCAATAAAGAGGATCTCACATTCCGGCATCTTTTCACGTAACTGCTGTGCAACTGCAATGGCCGGATTGATATGTCCTGCGGTTCCCCCGCAGGTAAGCAGGAATTTCATAGATCCAACCTTCAAAATCTGTCAAATATTATCAAGAAAGACACAACCATGCAGAGCAGCGAAACACCGGTATACAGAACGAAAATCTCTTTTTCCTTCCACTTTCTGCCTGTCCATCCGCCCAGCTCCAGATGATGGTGGAATGGAGCCATCCGGAATACGCGTTTGCCATGTGTGAGTTTAAAATAGCCCACCTGAATGATATCCGACAGGGTTTCAATGATGAACATGACACACAACGTGACCAGAATCAACGGAGTATCATAGGCAAAGGCCATTGCGGCGATTGCGCCGCCAAGGAAAAGACTTCCCGTATCTCCCATGAACACTTTCGCCGGATTGAAATTATAGACCAGGAAACCCATCAGCCCGCCTACCATTGCCGAAGCAAAGAGCCCCAGCTGCAGATATTCGCGCCCCCAAGCAAAAGTAACCAGAACGAAGAACAGGAACACAGGGATAGAAGTCCCTGTTGCCAAGCCGTCGATACCGTCGGTAATGTTTACCGCGTTCACTGTGCCGACAATCACAAAAACTGCAAAGATATAAAAGAGAACCGGATTCATTTTCACGGTTTTGCCGGAGAGTGGAAGATATAGCTGTGTATGCAGGAATCCCAACTTAATCAGCAGCATCAGGAAAAGCACAGCTGCAACCAGCTGCAAAAGAAATTTTGCTCTGGTTGACAATCCAAGGTTTTGTCTTTTCCGTATTTTCTGCCAGTCATCCAATAGACCGATCGCTCCGAACACGAGCGCAAACAGTAAAACAAAAATATGTTCAAAATGCCCCTGAAGCATCCCAGGAAAACCCAGCGTCAGGCAGACCAGAATAGCACCAAGGATAAACATTACTCCACCCATCGTCGGAGTACCGCTTTTCACATCATGCATCTTTTTCAGTTCTTCTTTGATCTGCTGTCTGGCCTTTTCTTTTTCCAGCCAAGGGATATACCATTTGCCAAATGCTGTAACGAACAAAAAGGCAAGGGCAAATGCACACAACATCTGTATTGTCATTGTCTGATCCCCGCTTCTCTCTCTTTCAGGTATTGTGCTACCAGTTCCCGTTCATCCATGTGATGTTTTTCATGACCGATGACCTGATAGTCTTCGTGCCCCTTCCCTGCCAGCAGAATCACATCACCATCCGCGGCCATGTCGATCGCCTTGTGAATCGCTTCCGTCCGGTCGCAGATTCTGAGATATGGGGTGCTGCTTTCAACGATTCCCTTTTCAATTTCGTCAAGGATCGTCTCTGGGTCTTCTGTACGCGGATTATCACTGGTCAGAATCACCAGATCTGCATTTTTTACAGCAATTTCTCCCATCATCGGGCGCTTCAGTCTGTCACGATCTCCGCCGCATCCGAACAGGCAGATCAGTTTCCCCTCTGTTGTAGGTCTTAGGCTTTTGAGCACTTTTTCCAGCGCATCAGGCTTATGCGAGTAGTCGATCAGGATACTGTAATTTCCATCGGTAGGAACCGATTCCAGCCGTCCCTTTACCCCATGTGCGGTTTTTAATGCCGCTGCACTCTCTTCCAGTGATATATCCTCCGCCTGTGCTGCAGCTATCACGGAAAGCGCGTTGTACAGGGAGAACGTCCCGGGAATACGAAGTTCCGCGGCGACAGAACGGTTTTGGTCATACACGTCAAAACAGACACGGTCCGTCAGGAAATGCGGATGTTCCCCTCTGAGCATCGCCTTCTCATCAGAACCATAAGTAATAACCGGGCATTTCACAGCCTCCATCATATACAGTGCCCAGTCATCGTCCATGTTGATGCATGCCTGACGGCATTGTGAGAAAATGCGCCTTTTTGCCTCCGCATATTTTTCCATGCTGCCGTGAAAATCCAGGTGGTCCTGTGAAAGATTCGTGAACACCGCGGTATCAAATTCGATTCCTGCGACGCGCTTCAGTTCCAGTGCATGAGAGGATACTTCCATCACGACATGGGTGCAACCCTCTTCTGCCATATGCCGGAACAGTTTCTGAAGTTCATAGCTTTCCGGTGTAGTATGCTCTGAAGGCAGTTTCTTCTTCCCGATTTCAATCCCGTTTGTTCCGATCAGCCCGACTTTGGCGTTCAGACATTCCTCCAGAACATGTTTCAGAAGCATGCTGACCGTAGTTTTTCCGCTTGTCCCGGTAATTCCGATCATTCTCATGCGGAATGCAGGATCTTCAAAGAAAGCACAGCTGCACAGAGCCAAAGCCAAACGGCTGTCACGAACCCGAACACAAGGAACTGCTTCCTCCTGTTCCGTTTCACAGAGAATCACTGACGCCTTTTTTTCGATCGCTTTCGGGATAAACCGATGCCCATCTGTCTCAAAGCCACGAATCGCGACGAAGAGATCTCCCTCTTCCGTTTTTCGGGAATCATAACTGATTCCGCTGATTTCCGTGTTCAGATCTGCTGTTACGGAAAGGATATCGGCCCGTTCCAGCCGGGCAAGCAGTTTACTCAGCTTCATAGTATTCTCTCTGCTACACGGAGTTTTGCACTCCGTGCACGTGGATTCGCTGCGCATTCTTCCGGTGTTGGCAGAATCGGCTTTCTGGTCACACTGCGCAGAGTCTGTTTGAACCCGCAGGTACAGACCGGAGCTTCTCTCGGGCAGGTGCATCCATGCTCACGCTCTGCGATTGCCTGCTTGACAATCCGGTCCTCCAGGGAATGAAACGAGATTACACAGAGTCGTCCACCCGGTTTTAGACGGTCCGGAGCCGTCTGCATCATCTGCTTCACTTCGTCGAGTTCGTTGTTCACTTCTATTCTGATCGCCTGAAAGCACCGTTTTGCCGGATGCTGTTTTTCCCTCAATGCAGCTGCAGGCATGGCGCTGCGGATCAGTTCAGCCAGCTCAGCGGTAGTTTCAATTGTTTTTTTCTCACGCGCGCGCACAATCGCCGCACTGATTCGTCTTGCGTAACGCTCTTCTCCATACTGAAAAAAGATCCTGCTGAGTTCCTCTTCTTCATAGGTGTTTATGACATCTCTGGCTGTCTTTTCTTGTGTCTGATCCATCCGCATATCCAGCGGTGCATCAAGGCGATAGGAGAATCCGCGCTCCGCCTGATCCAGCTGTGGGGAAGAGACCCCCAAATCAAACAGCATCCCGTCTACCGCTTCAATTCCAAGTTCGTCCAGGATCCTGTTCACATTGCAAAAGCTTCCATGTATCAAAGTGACACAGGAAGCGAATGCACTCAGCCGCTCTTTGGCCTTCACAATGGCGGTTTCATCCCGATCGATGCCGATTAGCCTTCCACCAGTCAGTTTAGCTGCAATCGCAGCGGAATGTCCCCCCAGGCCGAGCGTTCCATCCAGATAAATTCCATTCGGTTGGATTTTCAGCGCTTCCAGGCACTCCTCAAGCAACACAGAAACATGCTCTGCCATCAGAACTCCAGCTCTTCCAGCACAGCAGCAATATTCTCCGGGTCAGTCTCTTTCTCAAGGATCGCTTTCCAACTTTCACTGCTCCACAGCTCAGCATGATTGTTGCAGCCTACAACCGTCACATTTTTCTCAAGCCCTGCCCATTCACGAAGGTTCAGCGGAAGCAGAATTCTTCCCTGTGCATCCACATCACACCGAACCGCATAGGCGAAGAGAGGGCGCATCTTTCTCTGGCGGACATAGGGCAAAGCGTTGACTTTTTCCGTGAGTGCTTCCCAGTTCTCTGTGCTGTATGCGCTCAGGCAGCGATCCATAGACAGCGTCACATAGACCACCTGCCCCAGCTCATCCCGCAGACGGGCTGGAATAAAGATCCTTCCTTTATTATCAAGCGTGTGCTGATATTCTCCCGTCAAAGTACTCACCCTCTTGTT
>JAEEGL016440105.1_pt1 | contig 14686 bp, 8 predicted proteins | sample 9134231 | NCBI WGS metagenome assembly JAEEGL01 (sample SAMN16246548, study PRJNA631951) | gut metagenome | biome: gut microbiome; feature: rumen; material: fiber-attached | host: Bos | place: Iran: Karaj | collected 2018-10 | reverse complement strand
AGCATACGAGGGTGAAGACTGCTGGATCACTCTGGAAAACGATGATCTTAAGCTGGTCATGGATTCTGCCACCACCAACTTTGACTTAACAGTCAAGAGTACCGGCAAGGTATGGCATTCCGTTCCCGAGGGTGCGGACGAGGATCCGTTGGCTATTTCCGAGGAAAAGAACAAGCTTAAGTCCTCATTTCTTTTGACATACGGTAACCAGGGCGGTCTTGAGACAACCTTTAACTCCTTTGCTTTTTCCGCAACAAACAAGCTTTACAAGATAGAAGTCGGTGATGATTATATCAGGATCGACTATTCACTCGGTAAAGTCCGTAAGGAGTTCGTGGTTCCTCCCGTTATCAGAGCCGACAGACTGGATGAACTCAGAAAACAGTTAAGCGTTACCGACGCAGACAGCGTTAAAGGCTTTTACAAAAAGTATGATATAGATAACCTTGGCAAAAACGATGACAAGGATCAGCTTTTACAGGATTATCCGATCTTAAAGGATGAAGTGATCTATGTTCTTCGTCCGGGCCTCAAGGATTCTGCGTACAAGTCAATCGAAAAGAACCTCTCCGCGGCAGGCTATACCTACGAAGAGTTCGTGGAGGACAAGGCTCTCGATCATGCGATCAAAGAAGAATCAAACCCTGTATTTAACGCTTCCGTTATCTATAGACTTGAAGGTAAAGATCTTGTTGTTGAAGTCCCCTTCAGTTCTCTTGACAGCTGGGAAGAATATCCTATTTACACCATCTGTCCTTTACCTTACTTTGGTGCAGGCGGATCGACCGCAGAAGGTTACCTTATGGTTCCCGAAGGCGGCGGATCCATAATTAACTTCAATAACGGAAAGACTTCACAGAGTACATATTACGCCAATATGTACGGATGGAATATGGGTCTTGCGAGAGATTCGCTGGTTCATGAAACAAAGACCAATATGAACGTCTATGGTATATCGGATAATGAGAACTCATTTATCTGCATACTTGAGGGCGGTTCAGCATATGCGTCTATCAAGGCAGATATCGCGGGCAAGTCAAATACGTTCAACTATGTAAATGCCGAATACAGCATCAAGCCTAAGCAGGCATACAACATGGGTAATCAGGCCAACCAGGATGTTTACTGCTACTTGGAAGAAATCCCTGAAGATGAATCTGTGATCGAGAGATTCAGCTTTGTGGATTCCGGCAGTTATGTGGATATGGCCAAGAGGTACAGAGATTACCTTGAAAGAACTTACGACGGATATTTTGAGCGCAACAACGATACGAGCACTCCCGTTGCATTCGAAGTAGTAGGAGCGGTTGACAAGGTTAAGCAGATAGTCGGCATCCCTGTATCAAGACCTCTTCCTCTAACCACTTACGATGAGGCCGCTGAGGTCCTTAAGGATGCGAAAGCAAGCGGTATCGACAACCTCTTCTTTAAGTACACCGGCTGGTGTAACGGCGGGGTTAAACAGAAGATATTAAAGCATGTTAACAACATCGGAGCTCTCGGATCCATGTCCAAGGTCAAGGCGCTTTCAAAGACTGCTCAGGAAGAAAACGTTCCGCTGTACCTTGACGGCATCTCGATGTATGAATACAACAGTAATATCTTTAACGGATTCTTTTCCTATAGGGATGCTGCTCGTTTCCTTTCAAGAGAGAGGGCTAAGCTTCATATTTTCTCAGACGTAACATATGCAGAGAGAGACGGAACCAAGGGCTATTATCTCCTTCACGGTAAGCTTGGTCTTGAGCTTGCAGACAAGTTTACGGACTTTACCTCAAAGGTAGAGACAGGAACGTCCTTTAATGATATCGGTAACGAGCTTGCCGGTGACTATTATCGTAAAGATTATACTTCCAGAGAATATGTCATGAACGGTCAGACAAAGATCTTAAAAGAAACTGTAGATAACGGCGGCCGTATAATGATCAATGCGGGTAATGCCTACGCGGTTCCTTATGCAGACTTTGTTACCAACATGGATCTCAGAGGAAGCGAATATACCCTGATAGATTCCATAGTTCCTTTCTATCAGATCGCATTACACGGTTATGTTGATTACAGCGGTTACCCCGTTAATACAAGCGGTAATACCGATGAGTCCATCCTTAATGCAGCTGCATACGGGGCAGGTCTTTCTTTCTCACTTATGAAAGAATCACCCTTCACCCTGCAGAAGACCCTTTACACTGAGTATTACGCATCGGATTACGATGTGTGGAAAACAAAGATTTTAGACATCTACGGCAGGTTCAACAAAGAACTTGGTCATACCTATAACCAGACCATTGAAGGCTTTGAGAAGCTCAGTGATGATGTTACGATGACTGTTTATGAAGATGGCACAAAGGTATTTGTTAACTACGGTTATGCAGACTTTAATGCCGACGGAGTAACGGTTCCTGCAAGAGACTATAAAGTCATAAGATAGTAATCTTTTTAAAGAGGACAAGCGTTTTATGAAAAAGATCAAAAAGAAGAAATATGTGGGACTTCAAAAGCGAAAGGCGATATCGGGATATCTGTTTATTTCCCCGTTTATAATCGGTTTCTTGCTCTTTATGATCAAGCCGATGTTTGATTCGCTGTATATGAGCTTTTGCAGAGTCGATCTGGGTGCAGGTTCCGTAGATAAAGTATGGATCGGACTTGGCAACTTTTATAATGCCTTCCGAATTGACCCCGAGTACGCTCAGAGGCTTACTGACGAGCTGTGGCGAATGGTGGTCTACACCTTTGGTATCATAGTCTTCAGTTTCTTTGTAGCCCTGATACTTAATCAGGAATTCAAAGGAAGAGCTTTGGTACGTGCGGTATTCTTCCTTCCGGTTATCCTTTCTTCCGGTGTTATCCTGGGACTTGACCAGAACAACTACCTCATGGGTCAGCTTGCTGATACCGTAGAAGAAGTAACTGCCGGAGTCAGCATCACGGATGCCATACAGAATATTCTGGTTACGCTGGGCGTAGGTACCAGGGCCTTCGAGGTGGTATTTGAGATCATCGATAACATTTACGATGTGGCCATAGCTTCAGGTATCCAGATCATCATCTTTTTGTCGGGCCTTCAGACGATTTCAAGCAGTATGTATGAAGCGGCTCAGATAGAAGGATGTACCAAGTGGGAGAGCCTTTGGAAGATCACCTTCCCTATGATAAGCTCCCTGTTCCTTGTAAACTGGATCTACACCATCGTAGATTTCTGTATCCGTTCCGACAACCAGGTTATGGATAAGTTCCAGTCGGTTATGACGGTAAGACTTGAATACGGTCTTTCATCCGCAATGGCATGGACCTATTTTGCGATAGTTTCACTGATAATCGGCGTGACATCCTTAATCATTTCCAAGGTGGTATATTATAATGACTAATACAAAGGTTAAAAAGTTTTCAAAAAACAGTGAATACTGGGAAAGAAACAGAAAGTCCGGCGGATATCTCTTTCAAAAGGATCTAAAGGAGTTTCTCATTAAGATTGGGCGTTTCGTGCTTCTTTTCGGACTCTGTTTTTTGATCCTTCAGCCCATACTTAACAAGATTTCGGTAAGCTTTATGACAGAGGAGGATCTGTTTAATCCCATCGTTGTATCCATTCCTTTGCATTTTACTTTGAACAACTACAGACTTGCCGCGATCCTCATGAAGTATGGTCAGGCGTTTACCAACTCTTTGATCATTTCGGTTACCATAGCTGCCATTCAGACGGCGATGTGTACCATAGTGGGATACGGATTTGCAAGGTTTAACTTCCCTCTTAAGAAGATGTGGTTTGCATTTGTCATGGCGCTTATCGTTATTCCACCCCAGGCATTTTCAAGTTCACTTTATCTTCACTTCAGATATTGGGATATTCTTGGAATATTCAAACTGATAAGAGGAGAGGGCCTTAACTTAAGAGGTTCCATTCTTCCTTATTATATGATGAGTATAACCTGTATGGGATTAAAGAACGGCCTTTACATTTTCCTCGTAAGACAGTTCTTCAGAAATGTCCCTTACGATCTTGAAGAAGCCGCATACGTTGACGGATGTGGCACTCTCAGGACCTTCTTAAGGATCATGCTTCCCGAAGGCAAGCCCATCATCACATCCTGTTTCCTGTTTGCATTTGTATGGCAGTGGACCGACGGTTTCTATTCTAAGTTCTTCCTTGGAACCACAAGACTTGTAAGTACTTCACTTGCCGGTATCGTTGACTCCCTTGGTGTTTATATAGCCAGAGAGCAGGGCCTTGTAAATGCCCAGACCAACGTATCAACCATGTATTCAAACTGCGTACTTTCAACAGGCACATTGCTCATCATCCTTCCGCTCCTTGTTCTTTATCTGTTTGCACAGAGAGCATTTGTTGAGAGCATATCAAGTACCGGTATCAAGATGTAACTTATCATCTGTTGCGCGAATGGGGCAGATTTTTGCCAAATATTGACAAGATTCAGAAAAAAGGTTTTCAATTTTTATCTATAATGCTATAATTTGAAGCGTATTGGTAATATGTGCTTAGGCACTTATTATAAATAAGACATTCGAAATGTCATAAGGAGGGTAAATTATTATGAGAAGACCTATGGTCAAAAAGGTTTTCGCAGCTGTTGTGGCAGCTACCATGCTCATGAGCGCTGCAGCATGTGGTAGTGGCGACGGCAAGGGCGGCAAGACAGGTTCCAAGGTTGACAAGTATACCGTATTGAAGGACGCAAACGGTAAAGTTTACGATCTTGGCGGTATGGAAGTAACGATTCGTGACTGGTTCTCATCCGATGAGAGAGCAGAAGCTCAGACCGAGTATGATGAAGCCAGATACGAGTATCTTGACTGGGTTCAGGAGACCTACAACTTCAAGATGCACACCGTAACAATGGGTGACTGGGGTTCAGGTGCTCAGGACTTCGTTGATTACGTTTCCTCAAACGGTGACTCCGAGAACTATGTATGGACCATCCACAGCGGTGACACCACACTTCTTAACGCTGCTAAGTCAGGCCTTTGCTACGATCTTTCTACTCTTGATTGCCTTGACTTCAATGCACGTAAGTTCACAGATAACAACGTTCACAAGCTTTACAGCTTAAACGGCGGTATCTATGGTATGCACACCGGCCCTGCAGAGCCCAGAACAGGTGTCATCTTTAACAGACGTCTCCTTACCGAGGCAGGAATCAATCCCGATGAGATCTATGATCTTCAGGCTAAGGATCAGTGGACATGGGATAAGTTTGAAGAATATCTTAAGAAAGCACAGAAGGATACCGATAACGATGGTACCATCGATATTTGGGGCCTTGCACTTAACGAAGGTGTTGGTACTTCCGCAGCTGTATTCTCCAACGGCGGTCAGTTCGTTGGTATGAAGGACGGCAAGTACACCTACGAAATCGAATCAGCTAACACTGTTGAAGCTCTTGAGTGGATCCTTGGTATCTTCCAGAAGTATGACTGGAACGGACCTACAGGTGAAGACGGAAGTGCTCCCAGCTGGGATTACTACCAGAACCAGTTCAAGACCGGCGGCGCTGCATTCACCATCGATCAGCAGTATACTTTCGTTGGCACCAACCTTTGGGCTGATATGGAAGACGAGCTCGGCTTCGTAATGTTCCCCAAGGGACCTAAGGGTTCTATGATCCAGGTCGGCGATGACAACGTATACGTAATCCCCGGCTGCTACGATGCAGACAAGGCTTGGAAGATCGCATTCGCATACAGCGTATACAACGAGTATGTTCCCGGTTATGAAGATTACAATCCCTTCATCAACAGCACCCGTACCGGTAACGTAGATCCTCGTGCAGCAGAAGAAACCGTACCGCTTATGGGTAAGAACGCAACCATCAACTACGCAGGTTCTGTTCCTAACAACGGCGAGTTCATGAATGGTCCTCTTCTTTGGGCTATCGGTCCTGATACCACAGCTACTATCTCCGAACTCCTTGATGGTGTAAGAGATATCGCTAAGCAGTATATTAACGAAGCTAACCAATAATAGCTATGTAAGTTAAGGCGGCGCCCTTGGCGCCGCCTTTTTTTGGAGAAAAATCTTATGGTGACTGCAAACAATCCTTTACTTGCCGGATTCTATCCGGACCCTTCCATTTGTAGAGTCGGAGAAGACTTCTACCTTGTAAATTCAACTTTTGCTTATTTTCCGGGTCTTCCCATAATGCACAGCAAAGATCTTGCAAACTGGGAACAGATCGGCAACGCTCTTACAACGCCTTCGCAGCTTCCGCTTGCGGGTGCAGGTGTATCTCAAGGGCTGTTTGCACCAACCATCAGATACCATGAAGGGATATTTTATATCATATGTACCAACGTATCTTGCGGTGGTAACTTTGTGGTGACTGCCACGGATCCGGCAGGCCCCTGGTCTGAGCTCCATTACATCAAAGGAGCAGATGGGATCGATCCGAGCCTTTTCTTTGACGATGACGGAAAGTGCTATTACACCGGTACACACGGAAATCCCGTAGAAGAAAGATTCTGGGGCGATAATTCCATCTATATCCAGGAATTTGATTACGAGAAGTTTGAGTTTAAGGGTGAAAGATACGAAGCCTGGACAGGAGCACTTAAAAATGTTGCCTGGGCAGAGGGTCCTCATCTTTACAAAATCGACGGATACTATTATCTTATTATTGCAGAAGGCGGAACAGGCCCCGAGCACGCCATCACGGCGGCAAGGAGCAAAGAAATCTTCGGAGAGTACGAAGGCTGCAAGCGTAATCCTATCTTTACCCACAGACATCTTGGAAAGCGTTATCCCATCCAGTACACAGGCCATTCAGACCTGGTAGATGCGGGAAACGGTGAGTACTATATGGTGATGCTTGCTGTAAGACCCACTAACGGTCTTACTACCCTCGGAAGAGAGACCTTCATTGCAAGAGTCCTTTTTGAAGACGGCTGGCCGTTAGTTAATCCCGGAGTCGGAATACTTACGGATTCAGTAAATATCAAGTTAGACGAATACAAAACCGAAGCAATGACCGCACATTCCATTAACGCAGGCAGGTCTTATGATCTCACAAGGCTTGACGCTTTGGGGCCTGAGTGGCTTTCGCTCAGAGGACCTGCGGCAGATTTTGCCCGCCTCGATCAGGGCTTGTTCCTTAAATGCGGCAAGGACCTGCTGACAGGCAGCGGATATCCTTCATACCTTTCCCTGAGGGTCAACGCAAAGCGATTTGAGACCAGAGCGTTCTTTTACCCTGATAATCTCATAATGGGGCGTACGGCAGGTATATGTTTGGTCCAGAATGAGAAGTATCAGCTTCGGATTGAGCTGTCCGATTGTCTTGTAAGGGTTATACTGGTACGGGATGGAGAAGAAATGGTAGTTGTAAACTATCCCGAAGCCAATTCTCCCATCGGTCTTGGGCTTATGGTTGACGGCCTTAAGGCTAACTGCGCGGTATTTGAAGGTTCAACCGCCATTCCGATCGTAAAGGGACTTGATGTTTCGAGTCTTTCTACAGAGATCGCAGGTGGATTTGTGGGCTGTACCACCGGTATGTATGCGGCAGATCTTTCTGAGGAAAGCGAAGGTTCGGAAGTAGAATTCGCAAGATTTGAATACAGAGTTTTGTAATACACGGAGGATTTATGACAGAAGCAAGATTTCATTTGCCGGGACTCAGATTTAACTATCCCCTTAACATGATGTGGGTAAGCCTTCTTGAGACCGCTCCGGAGCGCTTCAGAGAGGGCGTGACCATAGGCTCCATGTTCGGATGCTTTCCCATGTCTCTTTGGAACGGCGGACGTCTGATACAGCACGACCAGTGCGACGCACAGTTTGTGGAGAAGGTGGTAAGGTCCATAAACGCAAAGGGTATCCCGGTAAGATACACCTTTACCAATCCCCTTATCACAGAGGCGGATCTTGACGACGGCTTTTGCAACTTTTGCATGGACGTAGCCAACAACGGCATGAACGAAGTAATGATCATGTCTCCGGTCCTTGAAAAGTATCTGAGGGAAAAGTACCCTAACTTTGCCTACAACAGTTCTACCTGTAAAGAGATAAAGAACGTTGACGATCTGAATGCCGAGATCGACAGGGATTACAAGTACGTGGTGCTTGATTATAACTTAAACAACAACTGGGACTTTATAGGTAAGCTCAATCACCCCGAGAAGCTTGAGGTTCTCATCAATACTCTTTGTAAGCCTGCATGTCCCAGGAGAGGTGAGCATTACAGACAGATCGCCAAGGACCAGAAGGTGGTCATCATGAACCAGAAGCTCCCTAAGGATAAGCAGATCCCCATTAAAGAGTGGTACTGTGAATACGGTGAAAACAACTGTATCCACACAATTCAGGATTATCCGACGGTCATCAAACCCGACGATATCTGGGACAAGTACATTCCCGCAGGCATCAACAACTTTAAGATCGAGGGACGTACGGCATATCTTTTCTCCCTTATCGATACCTACTGCCATTATATGATCAAGCCTGAGTATCAGGGCGAGACCAGGCTTCTTGTTATCAAGAACCTTAATAAGGCAGGCGTTATCCAGCTTCCGAGACCCCGTCCCGGTGTATGGCCGTAAGGAGGGTAAGAGCACATGGCAAAAGAAGTTTATTGGCATCTTCCGGGATTCTTTATACACTTTTATATCAATCAGGTAATGCTTGATATGATGGAGGAGTTTCCGGAAAAGTTTGTGGACGGATATACTGCGGGAAGCGTATACGGTACTTTCCCCGGGGCTGTCTGGAACGGCGGCAGGGCGGTATTTGGCAAAGTAGATACCACCATCATGAAGACCGTTATCGGCACTTACAACAAAATGGGAGTTCCCGTCAGATTTACCTGGACCAATTCCCTTATAGACGAAAGCACCATCCACGACGAATACTGCAATACCATAATGGACCTTGCCAACAACGGCATGAACCAGGTACTATGCAATTCAAAGGTCTTGGAAGAATACTTAAGGGACAAGTACCCGGATTTTGAGTATATTTCCTCTACCACCAAGCGCCTTACAAAGGCTGAGGATTTTGAGAAGGAAATTGAGTCCGGATTCTTTATGGCGGTGCTTGATTATGACCTTAATCATGATGAAGAAACCCTTAAGCGCATAGAAAAGTACGCAGACAAGGTTGAGATCTTAGTAGACGAGATCTGCTTCCCCAACTGCCCTAAGCGCCTTGCACATTATACTGCGGAATCAAAGGCACAGCTTTCACAGGACAAAAACTACAAGGCATTTGATTGCCCCAACATGCACACAAAGCCTTCTTTTGAACTTTGTAAAAAACGCCCGGCCTTTATCTCAAACGAAGAGATCGGGTCTTACATCGACAGAGGCTTTGTAAACTATAAGCTGGTGGGCCGAGGCCTTCCCCAGAAGCTGGTCATTGATTCGTACCTTTACTACCTTGTTAATCCCGATGACAGGAAGTTTATCAGAGACAGACTCGTGAGCATACTTGCTAAGCTCATGGGCTAGCGGGATAAAAAGAATTTGAGAGATTTGAAACGGTAAAAGAATGAGTATCATAAAGAAAACAACAGCACTTTTGCTGGCAGCGACCCTTGTTTTTGCAGGTTGCGGCAAAAAAGAAGAAGAGCCATTGGTCGTGGTCGACAGCGGTGAAGACACCATTGACTATGAGCTTGTTGCCTGTGTTAAAGGCGACGTGATCCTTACAGCGAGCATTCCCTGCACATACAAAAAGAATCTGGAGCAGGAAGTATATTTTCCGGTGAGCGGAAAACTTGTGGACAGAGTATATGTGCGCGTGGGAGATAAAGTAAGTAAAGGCGATCTTTTGGTGGAACTATCGTCTTCGGACATAACCGACCAGATCAAGACCATGGAATACAGGATCGCCCGCAATGAACTTTTAAAGAGCTACATTCCGAGAGAGCAGGAGATTGACCGCCAGGTCGTTTGGTTAAACTATCTCTTTGGAACAGGCAGAACGGAAGACGACGCAAAGCGTCGTGACGATAATCTTGAAAGCCTCCAGAAGCGCGTGGATTCCCAAAACCAGGGCTATGATGACTCCCTGGAATTTGACAGGATGAAGCTTCAAAGCCTTAAGCGTGAGTATGCTTCGGGCAGAGTCTTTGCTTCTTTTGACGGAACGGTCAAGTATGTGGCAGATGATCTTGAGGGCTCCACCTCAAACGTTGAGACTCTGGTCATGACTTTGGTAGATGACAAAGAAGGCTATTTTGAAACGTCCAACAACGAATACGCTGACAGCTTCAAGGAAGGCGGTTCTTATGATCTGACTGTGGGTTACGGCAGTACCAGAGTCAATTTCGTGATCACCCCCCAGGACATGGATAAATGGGAAAAGAAGATGTACTTTGCGATCCTAGACGGCGATTCGGAGGGACTTGCGGCAGATGTGAGCGGCGAGATCCATCCGATCATCGATCAGAGGACCGATGTTCTTTGTCTGCCCAAAAACTGCGTTAACAGAGCGGGTAAAGAATACTACGTCTATGTGGTAAACGAAGACGGCTTCAGAGATGCCAAATTTGTGACTCCCGGGCTTTTCGGCGATGAAAACGTCGAGATCCTTGAGGGCTTACAGGAAGGGGATACGGTGATCAAGCGATGAAAAAGAATATTATCCTGACACGTTTATTTCCCCTTGCAATGGCCGCAACTCTGGCGGTTTCGGAGCTTTCCATGGCAGGCTGCGGAAAGGCGGATCCGGCGGAAAAAGAAGAACATATCGTACTTGAAGAGCCTGTAGGCGTTGCAAAGACACTTATCAACCCCGAGTACAGAGACATGTACAAGTACGAGGTGGTGCAGGGCGTGATCTGTCCGAGCGTTTCGGAGCTTTCTTATGATGTTAACCTGCAATTTGATTCTTTTGCCAAGATGCCCGGTGAACTCATCAAAAAAGGCGATGCTATCGTATACGGAGATACTTCGGGTATAGACGAACAGATCAAAAACTTAAAAGAACAGATCAAAAACCAGGAAACTTCCCATATCGAGCAGGCTGCCGAACTTCAGAAGACTCTTGATAAGGACAAAGAAGACTACGAAAACAAGTTAAAAGAATACGAGTTTTACTCAAGCATAGAAGAAGAGGTCAAGGAACCCTTCAAGCAGGAAGACGGAAGCTACGTGTTCCCGGGACAGGGTGACGTATCAAAGGTTTCCAAGTACTATATCGATCAGTACAATTTCTGGTCCCGCCAGTACGGAATTTACGATTCTTCTTACAGATATGCGCTCATGACCTACGAGAGGGATCAGATCAATTTAGAAAAAGAAGCTGCGCTTTATGAACTTGACCATGCTTATAACCTTCAGAGACTGTCAAGCCTTCAAAAAGAGCGTGCTGCAAAGGTTCTTTATACCAACGTTGCCGGTACCGTAGTGTCCATCAATGCGCTTACGGGCTGGACCAACAGAGGTGCTTCCATCAGAAACAAGGGAAGCTGGGTAGGCAAAAACCAGTCAATGGCAGCGGTTGCGGACCTTTCTACCAAAGAGATCAAGTGTAAATCCGTTACAAGAGGCAAGATAAACACTGCCATCGATTACTATGCGATCATCAACGGAAAGCGCTATGAAGTGGAATATGTGGCTTTAAGTTCCGAAGAAAGCCAGCGTATTTATAAGCGTGACGGTGTTGTCTATTCAACCTTTACCGTCAAAGATCCGGATGATACGGTAGAATACGGCGATATGGGCGTGGTCGTGATCGTACAGGACAAACGTAAAGATGTGATGTGTGTTCCTACCGACTGCATTACAAAAGATGAATCCGGAAGTTATGTCTATGTGTACGAAGACGGCAAGTATGTTGCTACATATGTAAAGACCGGTCTTAAGGACGGCCAGTATACGGAGATCCTTTCGGGACTTACCCTTGATCAGGAAATAAAGGCCGAGTATAAGATCAATTCAGGCGGTTACACCCAGCAGCTTGAGCGTGCTGACGCTTATGCGGACTTCACGGGCATGGGAGTTTATTTCTATCCTTCCACCAATGATATTACCAATCCCGTAAAGCACGGAACCACCTATGTTACAAAGGTGGAGGTAAAGAAAAACCAGCGGGTAGAGAAGGGCGATGTGCTCATAAGAATCAGAGTGGTACCCGATTCCATCGAGATCAAGCGCCAGGAGCGTAACATCCAAAGGCTCAACGAACAGCTTGAGGAACTGGTAAAGGATAACAACGAAGACATCAAAAAGCATCAGGAAGAGCAGCTTTTAAAGCCCGAATACGACAGGGACAAAGAACCCTATGAAGGCAGAAACGCAAAGAGCATCAAAAATCTGAACAGTCAGATAGAAGATGCCAACAAGACTCTTAAGGAATACAAAAACGATGCGAATACCACGGCCATCAAGGCCAACAGGTCAGGTATCGTGACTTCCCTTTTCTCAAGGAAAGAAGGGGACCTTATTTCGTACAATACGCAGATAGCGAGCATAGCAGACGAGTCATCCTGCTTTGTACTGGTTCAGGATGAAAACGGGCAGCTCTCTTACGGTAATGTCGCAGAGGTTGTATACGAGGATCGTAACGGTGATCCCATTTCCGTAACAGGCAGGGTGGTAACGGCAAACGCTATGTCGTTAAGCGCTGCGCTGAACGGAGGGTTCGCTTTGGTTTCTTTGTCCGCAGATGACATGGAAACTCTTCTCAAAAGAACAAATTCCGCAAATAACATAGGATTCTATGATCTTACGGTATTTACGGTGACATCAAATATCCGAAGAATGGATAATGTATTGAAAGTGCCGAGGAAAGCAGTCACAGATTACGGCGGCTCCTGCTACGTAACGGTAAAAGAAGCAGACGGCACTTTAAGGAGCGTGTCTTTTATCAGCGCAGGTTCCGATACTAACGGTTACTGGGTAGCCGAAGGCTTGACAGAGGGAATGACGATATGTTGGGAATAATGTTGGAAAAAATGTGGCATAAACGGTGGATGAACCTAAGCCTCCTCCTGGGATGTGTGCTTTTGGTCGCTACCGCGGTAAGTTTCCCCCTGTATCAGGAGGCAGCCTACAACCGGATGTTGCAGGACGAATTTAATGTATATCTTTCAAGTACAGGCAAATGGCCGGGCGTGGTCAACATGTCCATCGAGTCAAGGCGCGATGCCCACGGCGAGAGAGTAAGGACCATGGAAGAGTTCATCCCCGAGCTTTATGAGGAACTTGGGGTAAAAGAACTGTATTGTACAAGTTTTTATTACTTTGCAAGAAACGGGATCCATTCCACCATCGAGCGTAACGACGCCGACAATCTGGCTGTAAGGATCGGTGCAAAGAGCGATCTTACCGATCACGTAAAGATCTTGAGCGGTTCCATGTTCTCTGATACCGGGTATGACGAAAACGGTGCGGTAGAAGCCATCATCAGCCAGCAGTGCATGGTGGATATGGGACTTTTGGTGGGAGAGACCATAGAGTTTGATTCTTTGGTAAAGCCTGACATGTCTTCGTTACAGTTAAAGATCATCGGTGTCTTTTCAAAAGATTCCGATAATGATTATTACTGGCAGGACGATTTTTCTTTTACCAAGGATATGTGTCTCATCAGTTTTGATGTGTTCCGTGACCTTTTTGCCGGCGAAAACGCTCAGAAATACACCTTTATGTGTAATTTCAGCGCCAGGTTTGACTATGCGGACGTGACTGCCGACAGAGCAAGAGAGTTTTACGAGACCACCAAGTTTTATGACGAAGAAAGCGGGATCTCAACGGTCATCGCTACCCCGCCTTATCTTGCGATTCTTGACAAGTATTTTAACAAGCATGCGCGTATCTCTGCGACACTTACCATTCTGCAGGTTCCCGTGCTCATCATGCTGGCGGCCTTTCTTCTTATGATCTCCGGACAGATGTACGAGATGGAAAAGAATGAGATTTCCGTCATCAAGAGCCGGGGAAGTTCCAGAGGACAGGTATTCAGGCTTTATCTCTATCAGGGTATAGTCCTTACGGGGCTTGGCGCTCTCATCGGTGTCCCTCTGGGTATGGGTATGAGCATGCTCCTTGGCGCAGCCAGGACTTTCCTTGCTTTTGACTTTAATGAAAGGCTTGATGTTAAGTTTTCTTTATACTCCGGTGCTTATGCTCTGGGGGCGGTATTGCTGGCACTTTTGTGTCTCGCACTTCCGGCTATCAAGCACAGCAAGGTTTCCATCGTTAACCTTAAGCAGTCAAAGGCTGTAGCCAAAAAGCCATTCTGGGAAAAGATGTACCTTGATGTCATCCTTATAGCGGTGGCTGCCTACGGTTATTATAATTTCAGCCATACAAACGCAACGGATATGGCAGAGAATGTCTTAAACAGCAAGTCTCTTGACCCGCTTCTTTATTTAAGCTCGTCCATCCTGATCATCGGACTGGGACTTTTGTTCTTAAGACTCAAGACACTTATCTTAAACGGCATTTTTAACCTTGGCAAAAAGCGCTGGAGCCCTGCAAACTTTGTTTCTTTTACCGAGAATGTCAAGAACGGACGCAAGCAGCATCTTATCATGCTGTTCCTGATCATGAGCGTTTCTCTTGGTATGTATAACTCCACGGTTGCAGGTACGATCATGGAGAAAGCCCTTAAGAACGCAGATTATATGGCAGGTGCTGAAGTTATAGTAAAAGAAGGCTGGACCGAGATCCGTAACACCCTTGGACAGGCTACCGGCAAGTTTATCGAGCCTGATCCCGAAAAATACGT
>JAEEGL016421664.1_pt1 | contig 14686 bp, 9 predicted proteins | sample 9134231 | NCBI WGS metagenome assembly JAEEGL01 (sample SAMN16246548, study PRJNA631951) | gut metagenome | biome: gut microbiome; feature: rumen; material: fiber-attached | host: Bos | place: Iran: Karaj | collected 2018-10 | reverse complement strand
TTGATAAAGAAAAATATCTAAGAGTATTAGTAAATGAACCTTATTATCATAATACGAAAATTTATGCATTAGAAAATAATGAAGTAATTTTTAATACTAAAGAAGATAAAATTTTTGAAGTGTATTTGGAGAAATAGAAAAATGTTAAATTGGTCAAAAAGAAATTATATGTTTAATAGTGAAAAATACGGATGGCTTTTATATGCTGGTTTAAGTAACAGCTTTTTTCATTTGTCAGAAGAATTGAAAGAAAAAATAGATCTTTATCTTAAAAATGAAGCAGAATTAGATAATGATATATTACAAAAATTTCAAAAAACTGGTGTTCTATCTCGATATACTGATGATGAAATGGATAGTCTGTATCTGTTAAATTGGGGAAAAATGCAGGCTTATAATAAAGAATTAAGGCTGACACTTGCAACAACTTTAGCTTGTAATTTCAGATGTTCCTATTGTTATGAAAAAGAAAATTATAAAGACGTAATAATGACAGAGGAAACAGCAGATAAGGTAATTGAATATATTCTTAATAGTAAAAAAGAAAGTGTTGCTATTTCATGGTATGGAGGTGAACCTCTACTTAATATTAATGTTATTAAATATATTAATAAAAAATTAAAAGAAAATAATATAAAAAATACTCAGACTATAGTAACAAATGGATATTTATTAACGAAAGAGAATATAGAAATGTTTCATGAATACAATATTGTAGGTATTCAAATAACTTTGGATGGTGATAAAGATACACATAATAAACGGAGACCTCATGTAACAAATCCGGATTCTTTTAGTCGTATTTTTGATAATCTTGAGATGCTTTATATGTATTCAAAAAGAACAGATTATAAACCTTATGTATCTATTAGAGTTAATATTGATAAAGACAATGAAAATGATTATTCAAAAATTTTGAATTTAATAAAATCGAAATTTTATGATTTTTATGATGTATATTTTGCATTTGTTACAGCTTCAAATTCGTGTTCTGATATTTCAGATGCTGTTTTTGGAAATAAGGAAGAAAAGGAATTTATTGACAGATTAAAAGAAAAATATTCAATTGATTATAAAGACTATTATCCTAAAAATCATGGGTGTGTTGTTTGCGGTGCTCAATTATTAGATAGTTATGTAATAGATCCTGACGGATATATGTATAAATGTTGGGATGATGTTGGGGATATTAATAAAGCTGTTTATAGCTTAAAAGATAAAAAATTTAGCAATGTTAGCGTAGAAAGTGATTATATTATTAAGACATTAGCAATATTTAAAGATAAATGCAAAAATTGTTTTATGCTTTATAGTTGTCAGGGAGGGTGTCCTTTCAAAGCATTAAATAAAAAAGAGCATTGTCCAGTTATAAAGGACAATATCAATGAATATCTTGAAAAACATTATGAGAACAGTAAAAAGAAAGACTTTGTTTATTAAAAAGTAAATATAATCTATAGATTATAAAATAAAAAACTGATAAAAAACTGCGCAGTATTTATCAAAATGGAGAAAAAAATGAAATATGAATTAATTGAAGAGCGGAATCTGTTCTCAACATTTGGGATTACAGATGGATTATCAGAAAACGAACTCGAACAAGTAGGAGGTGATATTAATATTTGTTTCCGCGTTACATGCGGTTGTAATGTACAAACGCCATGTACATGCAATGTTAAAACTAATAATACTGGTTACTAATAATTATTAGATAGTTTTAATTTATAAAAATAGCTGCAGTATATGTGATATTCTATGTATACTGTGGCTATTTAAGAAATTAGGGGATACTATGAAATATAAAAAAATTGAGCTAATTTTAATTCTAGGTTTATTAGGATTAAATCTTTTTGCAATGGAAGACAGATCTGATCATATTGTTGGGTATCAATGGTATGAAGAACCTGAAAGAGTTGATTTAAAAAAGGATTTTACATTAAACGAATGTGTGGAAAATCTAAAAGATATTGTTTATTTGCTGGAATCCTCATATATTGGCTTCGATGAAATGGAAAAAAGAGGATTTGATAAAGAAGCTTTTATTAAAAACTCAGAATCTTTATTCTCAAATGCAAAAACTATAAAACTTGAAAAATTATCTGAGTATATATTCAACAGTCTAAAACCGTATATAAATGATGGCCATTTTTACATGAGAAGTGGAGAAAATAATTATGAGTTTTGTGTAAAAAAAGTTATCTACTTATCTGATACGTATGTTATAAAAACAAAAACTGGTTATAAGGTTGTAGATTCAACTCAGATTCCTAAAGAAACAGAAATTAGTATATCTGATGAAAATCTGTTTAAAACTATCCATAACGGAAAAGAAGTCTTTAGATTAGGAGTTCTTGCATCAAATGGAGAACGTGATTATACAAGGTTGCTTCCAGTATCGGTAAATGATGAAAATATCAGATTGAGATGTATTTATTTTCCTAAAACACTTAGTTCAAATGAGTTTACTGTTATTGAAACAAAAAATAGTGTGTATATAAACATACCGATTTTTGATACACATGAAGAACATTTTGAAGTTTTCAAGAAACTGGGTAAAAAATATTGGAATAAAAAAAATCTGATTATTGATTTAAGACAGAATCCCGGTGGGGAGAATTTATATTTTTATGATTTTTTATATGATTTGTATTCCGGTGAAGACGATGAATCAATTCGTACTATTTATAATGATTATTTAGGAAATATAAAAACAAAAAATATTAGTTCACCGCTTATAAAACAATTAATTAAGCCTTACTACGATTATTATATGAGCATTGGGGAAAAGTTATTTGCTGATGAACTTCTTAAAGTGTTGAATTCCTCTGGTATTACTTATAAAGGAAACTCTACTGTTAAAATCGAAAAGAAAACAAAATTCAAAGGTAATCTTATTTTTCTTACAAGTAAAAAATCCGCTTCCTGTTCAGAAGATATAATCATGGCATCAAAAGATTTATTTAATAAAGTTTATACAGTTGGAACAAATACATCTGGATCGCTTTTATTCGGAAATGTTTTCACATATGGACTAAAAAATAGCGGAATAATATTGAAAGTTTGTCAAACTCAATATTTTTATAATGATGTTTTTGAAGAAGGAAGAGGCATTATGCCAGATTATGTTGTCAGCGGAAGTTTTGAAGATACAATTAAATTTCTGACCAATGACAAAGAGATGGTAAAAAAACTAGCAATTTTGAATTAGTAAATAAGTTATGAAAGTAATTAAACAATTTGATGAATCCGATTGTGGTGCAGCTTGTATCGCAATGATTTTAAGTGAATACAAAAGTTATGTCTCTATTGAAAAAATTCGTGAACTTGCTGGAACTAATGTAAATGGCACAACCTTAGAAGGTATTGTTTATGGATTCGATAAAGTTGGTTTTGCAGCAAAAGCTGTAAAAGGAGATGAAAGAGTTCTGGTAAAAGAATTTCCTGTTCCTTATATAGCTTTGATAAATTTAGACGAAGGTTATAAACATTTTGTAGTCGTAAAAAAAATAAAAGGAGATAAAATTCTTATTTATGATCCTGGATATGGAAAATATACAATATCTAAGGAAAAATTTCTAAAAAAATGGACTGGATATTTTATTATTGCAAATCCAACTCCAAACTTTGTTCAAACTAAGCATCGTAACAGTTTAAAAAAATTTATACCTCTTTTTACACCTCATATAAATATAATAATGCAGATGATAGGTGTATCGCTATTGTTATCAATTATAGGAATTATAAGCGGTACATATTTTCAATTTTTTATTGATGATATTGTTGGAACTTCAGCTGAACTTAATCTTCATATTTTTAGTTTTGCATTGGTAGTTCTCACTTTGTTCACTTCCTTTTTAAATACTATTCGCTCTCAGTTTTTTAAAATATTTTTTTCAAAAACAAGTATAGCAATGAGTATGACTTATATAAAACATATTTTACATCTTCCGTTACGTTTTTTTGAAACAAGAAAAACTGGTGAAATTTTAAGTAGATTTGAAGATAGTGAAAAGGTTCGGTCAACCTTAAGTGATATAGCTATAAATTCAATTTTAGATTTGTTTATTATGTTATTTGTGGGGATGTACCTTGCTCTTAAACAATTTAAACTTTTTTTAATAGTATTATGTACTGTTCCTTTAATATCAATAGTTGTTTATATAACTAATAAGGTTTTCAATAAAACATATAGAGAACAGATGGAACAGGCTGCTCAAAGAAACTCTTATCTTGTAGAAATTCTTAGTGGAATAAATGTTGTAAAAAGTATTAATGCTGAAGAATATGCAGTAGAAAAATTTGAAGAGAAATTTTGCAATGAATTAACATTAAAAAACAAGATCTGGAATATAGATAATATTAAAGATTTATTTATTGATGTATTTTCTGGAGTTAGTGGAAATTTAATTTTTTGGATAGGTGGATATTTAATATTAAGAGATAAGTTATCTTTAGGACAACTTATTAGTTTTAATGCATTAGTTGTATATTTTACAGGACCAATAGGACGATTTTTTGGTTTACAGACTAAAATTCAAGAGGCTTTGGTCGCCGCATCTCGTATCGGAGAAATTCTTGATAAGAAAAGGGAAATACAAAAAAGTGATAGTTGTGAAAATAAATTAGAGAAGATCAATGACCTTGAATTTCATAATGTAAATTTTAAGTATGGTGTTAGAAAATTACTATTTGAAGATTTGAATTTCACAATCGGTACACATAAAAAAATTGGAATAGCTGGAGCTTCAGGTTCTGGAAAATCAACTCTAATTAAATTACTGTTGAAATTTTATCCTATTGATTCTGGAGAGATTCTGATAAATGGAAAAAATATAAATGAATATGACTTATATGATATACGAAAAAACATAGGTTATGTCCCTCAAGAAGTATATTTGTTTTCAGGAACAATTTTTGAAAATATAGTAATGGGCAGAAACGAATATACTCTAGATGATGTAAAAAGAGCTTGTAAAATGGCCCAGGCAGATGAGTTTATCGAGGAATTGCCAGGGCAATACTATAACACTATTTCAGAACGTGGAGCATCATTAAGTGGAGGAGAACGTCAACGAATAGCTTTGGCTAGAGCTTTGCTATCAACCCCTCAAGTCCTACTTTTAGATGAAGCAACAAGTGCTTTAGATACTATTTCAGAGGAAAAATTTCAGAAAGTAATTTCAGATATTAGTGAAGATATTATTACTATCACAATTGCTCATCGTCTAACTACAATTAAAGATAGTGAAATTATTTATGTAATGAATAAAGGTAAATTTATTGAACAGGGAAGTCATGAAAGTCTTTTGAAAGAAAAAGGACTTTATTATGATTTATGGTATAAGCATGGCTAAAGAGAATATTTATTATAGTGAATTAAAAGATTTTAAGAGAACCCGAATATTTTTGGAAATGACACTTCCAAATATAGTAAAATACAGTAATTGGACTATTATAACTATCTTCTTCTGTGCTTTTATATATTTATTTTTTGCCAAATATAATGTTGTTGTTAAATCTACTGGAGTTATTCGTCCTTCAGTTGATATTTCTAAAAGTATATCTCCAATGAATGGTGTTATTACTAAAAAGTGTTTTCAGGATGGTGATTATGTTCATAAAGGAGATATACTTTATATTTTTGAAAACAATACCTCTCAAACAGAATTCGATGTTTATTCACAAAAACTGGTAAATACTGAAAATGATTTAAAAGATTCTCAAAGTATTTTGGAATTTATTGAGAATGGTACTGAACCAGTTATAACAACGAATTCAATAATGGTTGTAAAAAATACACTGCAAAAATTAAAATTACAATATGAACAAAATAAAAATAATTATGAAATCAGTAAAGCTCTTTCCCCCCTTTCTGTAAGTTCTGATGAATTAAAACAAAAAGAATTGGCTATGATTGAGGCCAAAATTGCTTATGAAAACTATTTAATCGAAAAAAAACTTGAAGTAACCGAAAGAATCGCTGCTGGAAAAACTTCTATTGATGAAATAAAAATGAATCTGAATAAAATTAATTATTCATTAGACAATTGTTTTATAAAAAGTCCAGCAGATGGTTTTGTTTATCAAAGTAAAGTTATAACAGAAGGAGAATATATTACAGCAGGACAAGAAATCTTAAAAATTGTTCCTTATGAAAGTGATAAGCTTAAAATGATTATAAATATAAATCCAAGTGATATTGCAGAACTAAAAGAAAACATGAATGTGCGAATAAGTTTTCCAAAATATCCTTATTCTGAATATTCATCTGTGAATGGATATATCAGTTTTATACCAAAAGATACTATAACTTTAGAAGACGGTTCATCTTATTTTGCAGTTGAAACAACTCTTATTGATAACAACATTATTTCACGTCGTACGAAAAATGAAATTCCAATACTGCCGGGTATGATTACTAATGTAAAAATAATCACACGTACAGAGCCTTTATACTTATATTTCTACCATGAATTGTTTATGAAGCGTTAGATGATAATTAAAAAAATAGAAAAGGATAGATGAATTATGAAAAATTTGGAAATTGAAATTAAACAAATTAATAGAATAGCAGGACGTAGAGAATCTTGTCTGTATGATGTATTAAAAACTATAGCTGCTTATTTAAATGTTAGAGCAGATAATATATATATAAATGAATTTGGATTTTCATTTAATTATGAAGAATATAATAAAAGTGGATTAATAGGTAAATCAATTAAACAAAATCCTAATAGAGTTCTTGAAAACTTAAAATTACTTTATGGGTATGATTTACAGTATAGTTATTTTAAGAGTTTTGAAGAAGAACTTGTTTATATAAATAACTGTCTTGCAATAAATTTCCCGGCAATTGTACATTTTGATTCTTTTTATTTACCTTGGGATCCATTTAATAATCGGGTACATAATAATCATGTTGTTCTTATTACAGGAATCGATGAAAACAATGTAAATGTCGTAGATCCTTATTTTAATAAAAAAAATAAAATTATGAGTATTGAAAGTTTGAAGGAAGCTTCAACTTTTTATATGTATTTCAATGAGAAGAAATCTGATTTTAGTGAAATAAATTTTAAACAATTGCTAATAGATAATTATGTTAATAAATATAAAACTCCATCTAGTAATTATTTAGATTTGGAATTTTTTAGTAGGGCTATACTAACGGATTTTTCAGTTGAAAAAGAATTTACAGAATCTGTATTTGATCAGAATGCAATTTTTAAGAATTTAAGTGATTGTGTTTTAAGAACCGGATTATTTTATGAAATTATAGATTATCATAATTCTATAGAAAAAAGTAAAACACTAATTTTAATTAAAGATGAATTAAAAAAAATAGTCAAAAATTGGAATGATATTATTACTTTAATTGCATCAAATAATTTTCAAACCAAAATTAAAAATACAAAACAAATTGCAGAGTTAATTTCTGATTTGGCAATTAAATATGAAGATATTCTTTTAAAAATCAAAACATATGTAAATGAATAAAAAAATAATTATATTTCTGGAATAACTAAAAAAAACTAAAAAAATAAAAAAAATAAAAAAAAAGGAGTTATTGCTTATGTCTAACGATATCGCAATTATTGGTATGTCAGTAAATCTGCCTGGAATTTCAAACTTGAAAGATTTATGGACTCTGTTGAAAAACAAAGAAACTTTAGTAAGAAAGTTTCCTGATGGACGTATTAAAGATTATGAATCTTATTTTAAGTATCTGAAACAAATTGGAATACATGAACCTGACTCTGATACTATTGAGTTTTATGATGGATGTTATTTTGACAATGTTAAAAAATTTGATTCTGATTTTTTCAGTTTCTCACCAAAAATTGCGTCTGTTACAGATCCTCAGCAAAGACTTCTGTTAAAAACTGTATATATGGCTCTAGAAGATAGTGGTTATGTAAATGATAAAATAGAAAATACTGATACTGGAGTTTTTATCGGATTTGCTGCTAACCCTGGTAATATGTACTCTGACTACTTATATCGAGTTGACTACAGTTTGTCTCAGGTTTCATTGACTGGTGTAATTCCATCAATGTTTGCAAACAGATTATCATATATTTTTAATTTACATGGTCCAAGTACAGTACTTGATTGTGCATGTTCTTCTAGTTTGGTTGCAGTTCATAATGCGAAAAATGCAATTCTTGCAGGAGAATGTTCTATGGCAATTGTGGCAGGTTCAAGAATTGTATATACTCCACTGAATTCACAAACTTCAAGTATTGGAATTGAATCTCCAGATGGATTTACAAGAACATTCGATGTAAATGCAAATGGTACAGGATATGGAGAAGGTTCTGGAGCAATTATTTTAAAACGATTGGATGAAGCTGTCAGAGATGGAGATAATATTTATGCTGTTATTAAAGGTAGTGCAGTAAATCACGATGGACATAAAGATAGTATTACTACTCCTGAATCAAAATCGCAGGCAATCCTTCTTAATCAAGCATGGAAAAATGCAGAAATAGATCCAAGAAGTGTTAAATATATTGAAGCTCATGGTACAGCAACAAGAATTGGAGATCCGATAGAAGTTGAAGGTTTAAGACAAGCATTTAAAGATTATGAAGATTATAAATGCTATGTTGGAACAATTAAAACAAATATTGGTCACTTATATGAAGGATCTGGTATTATGGCGATCATCAAATCTGCTTTGATCGCTAAGAATAGAATGATTCCTCCAATTGCGAATTTTGAACAACCAAATCCAATATTAAATATTCCAGACAGTCCTGTAATTATTCCTACAGAAAATATTCCTATACAAGAAGATAAGTTTCATCTTGGAATAAGTGCTTTTGGTTTAGGTGGTACAAACTGTCATATAGTATTGGAAAATTATGATTTTGAAGACACTAATACTAGCGATGATAGTAATTACTATTTTACAATAAGTTCTAAAACAGATACTTCACTAACAAAATTAATACAAAGTTATAGAAACTTTATTTTGGATAACAAGGATTTGAATTTAAGAGATTTCTGTTATTCAACTAACTATTCAAGAGGATATTATGATATCAAATTTGGATTGAAAATTTCTTCTCTTTCTGAATTAGAAAGTGTTCTTTCTGATATTTTAAATGAATCTTCTTATGAGAATGAATATACATATATAACAAATTCTAAATTAATAAAAAAATCTCTAAACGAATGTAATGATGCAATTCTCAATACATGGATAGAAAAAAATATCTTAAAATTGGATGATTTAAATTATTCAAAAAAAGCAAGAAAGATAACATTACCAAATTATGAATTTGAAGAAAAAGAAAATTGGATTGAATTTCCAAAGGATTATCAAATTACTTGTTTAAAAAATACATATTCATTCACAAATTCAACATTAACTAATGAAGTTGTTTTTGTTCCATGTGAATATTCAGATCCTAACTATTCAAAGAATAAAGCTGTAATCATAAAAGATTCAGAAAATGAATTATCATTTGCAAAAGATAAATTAAATAATATTCCAATTTATGATATTAATGTAAGTGATTTATTAAAAGATGAAGAGTCACAAATTGAAATAGTTAAGCAACTTGTAGAATTTGTAAAAGATAATTCTATTGAAAATATTATCTTTGCATTGGCTGATGAGAAAACAAAAGCAGTTTCTTATGATGAATTTAAAAAGCGTATCAGAAAGAACTTGTATACACTTTTCTTATTATCTAAAGAAATTATTTTAACTGGATTAAATCTAAGCCTCTCAGTTATAACTGAAAATTCAATAAAAGTTAAAGATTCAGATATTCCTGAGGTCCCAGAAAACGCTTCTCTTGCTGGTTTCCTGAAAGTTATTCAAAGAGAATATCCTTCCTTGAAAACAAAAATGATTGATCTTTCTGGTAGTTATAATTCTGATTCTGTTTTAGCTGAAATTTTTTCAGACAGAGAAGGGTTGTATTGTATTAGAAATAATACTCTATATCATGAAGAATTTAAGGAATATACATTCAAAAATAATGCAAATGAAAGTAAAGAATATATCAAGAATAATGGTGTATATTTGATTACAGGTGGTACTGGAGGAATTGGTCTAGAAGTTTGTAAACATTTCGCTTCAATCAATAATAATATATCTCTTGTATTAGTTAATAGAACAAAACTTCCGGATATTTCAACTTGGCAGGATTATGTTAAAAAACCTGAAAATCCAAAAGTTGCTGTAAAAATACAACAACTCTTAGATTTAAAAAATACAGGAGTAAAATTATATCTATATAATTGTGATATTTCTGAAGAAGAACAAGTTAAAGCTATTATTAGTAAAGTAAATAACGAAGTTGGTAAAATCAATGGTGTTGTTCATGCTGCTGGTGTTCCTGGAAAAAGTATTATTCAGAACAAATCATTAAATGAGTTTGATTCTGTCATTCGTCCAAAAATGTTTGGAAGTTATATATTGGAGAAACTTGTTCCACCTGCAGAAGTTGATTTCTATTTATATTTTTCTTCAGTAGCAACAACTTTCCCATCAGCTGGACAATCTGATTATGCAGCTGGTAATTATTATTTGGATACTATCGCAATTAATGATAGTGAGAAAAATTTGAGAAAAGTTACATGTGATTGGGTAGCTTGGAAAGAAGTTGGAATGGCTGTTGATTATAATACAAATTTTGATACTACATTCAAAGCTATTACTAATTCGGAAGGTATTCAGGTAATTGATGATATTTTAAGATCTAATAAGCCAAGAATTTTTGGCGGTAGAATATATTATGAAAGTGATATCATTCAATTTTTACGTGATTTCCAGATTAATCTGTCTGATAATATTGAAGAAAAGATTACAACTATGTTGCATACAAAAGAAGATGTGTCTGCCAAAAAATATTTAGAACACAAGAAAAAAATTGATGCTATTCAGGTTGATGTTACAAGTGGAAATGATGATTTTAAAGAATTAGTTATACTTGTAGCCAGATGTTGGTCTAATTGTCTTGGTTTTTCTGAATTCGATGCTAATGATGATTTTTTGGAGTGTGGAGGAGATTCTATTTCTGCACTTTCAATAGTATCAGATCTGTCAATTTATTTAGGTGAAGAAGTCAGCTTATCTTCATTTATGCTGCATTCTACTATTAATTCATTGGCAAAATATATTGGTGGATTAAAAAAATAAGGAAAATAGTAATGATAGATCTAACTAATAATAAAATTTTAAAATCTATTGTATTATTTACAATACCAATTTTTGTTGGTGAGTTTTTACAACAATTGTACACTTTGGTTGATAGTATTTTTGTTGGACGATTCATTGATACTGCTGCACTCGCATCGATTGGTGCTGTTCAGCCAATATATGGATTAATAACTTCAATATTTCTTGGAGTTTCTATTGGATTTTCCATTTTATTGGCATATCAAAAGGGTGAAGGAAAATCAGAGGAATATTCCAAAACAATTTATACTTTATTCATTGTAACAATTGTATTTTATTTAATATTATTTTTCCTAAAGAATATCATTACAGATGGTATTGTCTCATTTATGCATTTATCACCAGATATTTCTGAAAATGGAATTATATATTTAAATATATTGATGCAAGGGATGATTTTCTGTTTTGTTCAATTATCATTAGGTGCAATTTTACGAGCTTTTGGAGATACTAAGACACCATTGATTATGTCAATTTCAGGAAGTTTGATTAATATTGTATTAGATTATATTTTTGTAGGAAGACTGAAATGGGGTATAAAAGGAGCTGCTTATGCAACTTTGATTGCACAGTTAGCTTCTCTTGTATTGATTTTGCCAGCAGTATTTTATATCTATAAAATAAAATTTAAGCATATTATTAGCGTCAAATTCTCTTTAAGTTATTTAAAGCGTGCAGTCTTGTATGGAATCCCATTAGCTATACAGTATATATTCCTTTCAATTGGTGTAATTTTATTAGTTAAAATTATTATTCCATTAGGGGTTACTGTTATGGGGGCCTTTACAATTATAGGAAGACTTGAACCATTTATTTCTATGCTATTTTTGAATCTTTCAAGTGGATTAACTACTTTTACTGCACAAAATTATGGTGCAGAAAAATATGATAGAATAAAAGAAGGATTAAAAAAGGTATTACTTACAGTATTTGTGCTTTCTATAATTGAGGGCGTGGGTGTCATTATTTGTTCTGGTTATATTTCAGGCATATTTACTACAGATATAAATACTAAGAAAATAGTGATTGATTACCTGATAATAACAAGTCCATTTTTATTCTTGTATGGAATTATGGTAGTTTATCATGGTTTCTTAAATGGCTTAGGAAAAACAATTGTTCCACTTATCTGTACTATTATTTCCTTTTTGGTTGTTAGAATCCCATTATCATATTTCTTTAGAGATTGGTTTGGTTATAAAGGACTGATGTGGACTGTTGTAATAGGTTGGTTTGTTGGGTTGGTTTATACCTATATCAGCAAAGTTATAATATTCAAAAAAAAAGATTTTCAAAATAAATAAGCTGCTAGATTAAATAGAAATATAATCATAATTTCAGGTTATATTTCTATTTAATTATTTACTTAATTAAGAGAGGATGAAATGCAAAACTTATATTCAATTATTAAAGCTAATACTCCGAAATTTGGTGATAGAGTTCTTATAAAATATCGAAAAGATAATAAAGTTATAGAAAAAACATATTCTGATTTATTTAATGATTCAAATAAGTTAATTAACTATTTTACACAGGAAAATATTAAAAATAAAAAAATAGCTATTATTTCTGAAAATTCATATGAATTCTTTGTTTGCTTTATTGCAGGTATTTCTACAAATAATATTCTTATTCCATTGGATAACAGATTACCAGAAGATAAATTAGATTATCTAATTAAAACTTCAGAGACTTCTATTTTATTGTATTCGAATAATATTAAAGGTTTAGTTGATAAACTTAATACTCAAGTGCAGAAATATTGTATGCAGGATTTGTTATTAGTAGACGCATCTACAGAACTTCCAAATGTCGACTCAAATCCTGATGATGTATGTTTGATTATGTATACATCTGGATCTACCGGAGAAAGTAAAGGTGTAATGCTTTCTCAGAATAATTTTATTATCAATACAAAGGCTATTATTGAAACAGCAAACATGCCTGAGCGTTATTCAGAACTTAGTGTGCTTCCTATGTTTCACATATATGCACTTTCTTTAGATGTAATTTGGCCATTACTTTATGGAAATACAATTGTTCTTAGTAGCGGAATGAGTTCAATTTTGTCAGAATTAAAAGAATTTAACATTTATCATATTTGTGTAGTTCCAATGCTTGCTGAGTATATATGTAATGCACTTCTTCTCGAATTGAAAAAGAATCCGGCATGTTCTAGACAAGAAATAAAAAATAAAGTTGTTGGTGATGTTCTTAAACGATTTGCAATTGGTGGTGCATATATTAATACTGAATTAAGGAAAGAACTTCAGTCATTTGGAATTGATGCTTATGTAGGTTATGGAATGACAGAATGTGTTGTTGTTGCTACCGATGAAGGAGTCCGAATAAAAAAAGGGTCTGTAGGTCAAGTTTTGCCATGTAATACAATTAAAATAATTGATGACGAAATCTGTATAAAAGGTCAAAATGTAATGAAAGGATATTACAATAATCCTGAGGCAACAGCAGAAGTATTAATTGATGGTTATTTACATTCAGGAGATATTGGTTATTTAGATATTAATAACTATTTGTATATAATTGGCAAGAAAAAGAATTTGATTATTACTTCCAATGGTGAAAATGTATCTCCTGAAGAACTTGAAAAACAACTTTTGGAATTTGAAGGAATAAAGGAACTTATTGTTTATCAGAAGAACGATATAATTGCATTAGAAGTTTTTCCAGATATGAAATATTTTAATGGTAAAGATCAAAAAGAAATTCTAAAATATTTTTCTGAAAAAGTTCGATTATTAAATAATAAAAATCCTGGATATAAACATATTAAAGAAATTTCACTCCGAGATACAGAATTTGAAAAAACATCGACTATGAAAATTAAAAGAGAAAACTATTATTATAAGTAATTATTTTTTGTGTTTATTTATGCGATTATCTTGCATAAATAAACACAAAAATAAAAAAATCTAGCGTTTCTTCATATCTCGTTGTAAAATATATGGTTAGATGAATTCATTCTTATTTAACCATATAAAATTTCAAATCGCATCGCTCTCAATCATGTTGATTCTTGAAGTCATCTATTTTTTACGTCCGAAAATCAAACTGCTTTCAAACAAAATCTTTTCTGTTTTGATGGTGAGTGCATTACTCTATCTGCTGTTTGATTTTGCTACAGTTTTTGCACTTGTTTATTTTGATTCATGTCCGCTCTGGTTTGTTCGTTTTACGCACCAGGGCTTTATTATTTTTCTGTATATCGCTCTTTCGTGTATCTATCTCTATATTGATATACTTAATCGCGATCAGAGACGTTATTCAAAGCCGGAGCTTTCGGTGATCATTGTTTCGTATGTTTTCGCTCTGGCTTCTGTTCTTTTTGCTCCAATAGATTATTATATAGAAGAAGATGGAATTTATTCTTTTGGATTGATGGTAAATTGTGTTTATGCAGTTCTTATCATCTATTCTGCAATGACGGTTTTTCAGACCCTTCGACACTGGAAAAATAAGGCTCATCGT
>JAEEGL016275487.1_pt1 | contig 14686 bp, 6 predicted proteins | sample 9134231 | NCBI WGS metagenome assembly JAEEGL01 (sample SAMN16246548, study PRJNA631951) | gut metagenome | biome: gut microbiome; feature: rumen; material: fiber-attached | host: Bos | place: Iran: Karaj | collected 2018-10 | reverse complement strand
CCACTTCAGCGCGCTGAGAAGCCTCGATTTCGTACATTGCCTCCTTGTGGAAGCCGAACATGCCAGCAACGAGGTTGCCAGGGAAGGTCTGCACAGCGTTGTTCAGTTCGCGTGTAGCCGAATTGAAGAAGCGACGAACAGCAGCCAGCTTGTTCTCGATGTCAGAAAGTTCGCCCTGCAGCTGCATGAAGTTCTGGTTGGCTTTCAAGTCGGGGTATGCTTCCACCTGAATTCTCAATCCTGCCAGTGCTGAAGTCAACTGCTGGTCAGCCTTGATCTTGTCATCGATGCTCGATGCATTCACACCAGCCGTACGTGCAGCAGTGATGTTCTCCAGGAGTTCCTTCTCGTGAGTGGCATAGCCCTTCACCGTAGCCACCAACTGGGGCACGAGGTCAAAACGCTGCTTCAACTGCACATCAATGTCAGCGAAAGCATTCTCACGATTGTTACGAAGCTTTACAAGGTTGTTGTAAGCGCTGATGACGAATACGACAATTACGGCGACAACCGCAATAATGATAAATGTGATAGTCATAATTCTTTAGCTTATTTTTAATGGAATTAAATAGTTGTTTATACTAGTATTTGATTGGTCTAAAATATGGTGGGCGAGGGTGAGTTGCCTTTATTTACGATACAAAGTTACGAGATTTTTCTGAAACGTGCAAGTATTTGTAGATTTTTTTCGAAATATTTTTGAAAGTGTTCATGTATTCAAATACGACAGGAAGGTTTTGGAAAAAACTGAAGCAAGCAAACTTATAATTAGGGGAGGCTCCGCGTGGAACCTCCCCTTTTTCTATGGAAATTAAATGATTTAGGTATTGTGGGGTACGGAAAATGTCCATACTCTTGTAGCAGATTTGAGAATGTCAAGCGACACGCTCCTTCGGATCTTTACTCATAATATTAAACCCCGTGTCTTTTTCCGTTGGGCTATTTCACTCTTGTGGAATACTTCATCCTGACTGTGCCTTCGGCTTGGCTGTTGTCCGTGCTGACGTCATCAACGGTGAGCTTCTGCTTTTCATTAGTTTCAAAGGCGGCATAGTTGAAATTCTTCACCTCCGATACGTAATGCCCGTTAAATCCAAACTTGCCCTCGCCGGTGTAGGTCACGTCATAGTATTCGCTACCTTCGATACGGGTGATCACAACCTCACCCTGAATCTGGTGGGTGATTTCACCATCGAGCAGGTTCAACAAGGCCATGATTTCGCCTTCGTTAAGGTACCAGGTGTTAGCTCCCCTGACGTATTCTGCCAAGCTCTTCTCGGTGAACTTGTGGGTGGTGTTGATGTTGAACGTGGCCTTAGCCTCGTTGCCCTCGAATTTAGCGAGGATGTCGTCGCCCAACTTGGCGTTGCCAAACTCATCGACGGTTATGTAGCTGTGGCGATTCAGGTATTTCTCGATTTCCTCCTGGAAGTTTGCTCTTTTGTTCCACGAATTGTTCAGTGGAAGAGGTATTTCCGTGGTAGCAGGTTGGGTCTCATACTTGACGATATTATTATTGATGTCTGTCCGGTAGTTATAACCAGAAAAATCTGTTGCCAAAGTCACGTGGTCGGGGTCATACTGGAGTTCCAGTTCCGTCAGGTGTGGGTTCTCCACTTCCTCGCCACCTGTGGAGAGGTCGATGGTGATGATCTGCTTGCCCTTCTTGGTGGTGAGTTTGAACGGATAGTCAGCTACTTCCTTGCCATCGGGGTTGACAAGCGTCAGACGGGTGGGGATGTCGTGCACGATGAGGGCGTACTTCGTGTAATAGCCCATGGCGGCATTGCCCTTTTCGTCAATCGTCTTCTCCAACCTTTTCGCATCAGTCAACTCCTTGGGGTAAGAGGAGAACTTGATGGTGTAATCTTTGTATTTCGAAATCTCATCCTTCTTGCACGATTTGTCCACAATCTTTATTCCAATCTTTGTGTTCATCATGGATGCCATATCTTCGGCATACTTGGAATAGCGGTTGTAGGCTTCGATGGCGAGGTGGTTCTTGATAGACTGGACGACGCTGACCAGCATACCATTCATCAGCTCGGCATAGAATTCATCTGAGATTTTCTTCTGGGCTGCCTGACTGGGTTCAAAGAATGATGAAAGGCCTGTTGCTTTTGCTTTGTCAACATAAAACGCACGGTTTTCATAGGGCATCGTCCAGAATTCGTCACAGTATTTGTGCACCACTGTTTCCAGATAAGATTCAATTTGCACGTTCGACTTGTCGGGATTGCTGAAAGCTGGATAGAGGATGTTATACCAATCTGTGGCGCTGCGGTGGTGTCCTTTCTCCTCGTAGTAGAAATCGTAGGCCTTGCGGTAAAGGTCGACGACACGCTCCTGCACCATCGTGCCAAACTTGTCGAGGGCAATGCCTATGACAGCCACACCAGCCATGGAGACGGAGAAGGCTGTCGTGCCGATGAACTGACCAGCCAAGCCGGTATAGTGTCCGAGGATGGTCTTCAGCGTGCCTGCCGCCACACCAACGTCATCGCCCCTCAGGTCGGCTCTTGCCACGTCGAGCACGTTCAGGGCAGTTGCCAGGTAGCCCATTGCATTGACTGCGTTCTCCACCTCCTCGGCAAAAGGTTTGTAACCCTTGACTGCCTCCAGTGTACCATTTGCCGCGTTGAAGATGACATCGAGACCGATGGTTTGCCATAAGCCCATGTCGTTCTTGGCATTCCATTTCATTTCCCATTCGGGGTCATCGCTCGCTACAATTTCAAGCAGCTTCTGCGCAGCCTCGTTCAATGGCTCCAAAATGGCAATCTCCTTGTAAGGTCTGAGCATTGCACCGGTTGTCATCTCATCCAAGAATTCAAAGAAGCCATAGGTGGAGAGATGGTTGGTCATGATGTTGACGGTGCCAGCGATCTCGTCGTACTCGAAATAGACAGGCGCCCATTCGCCCGTCTCCTCGTTGTAGTAGGCGGCACCCAGTTCGCGGTCAGGATGCTTCGTCACAGGTATCGAAATGAGGGCAGTACCCGTCAGGTCGTGTTGTCCGTTTGAGAGACTCAGGTCAACGGCAAATCCATTGGTCACGCCTTCCATGACGTTGGGCTTCAGCACCGAGTTGCGCACACAGAGCTGCACGTCGCCATCGATGCAGGTGGGGTCGAATGACACCTTGCACTTCTGGGCCTCGGCAATGAGGTTGTTCTCGTTCAGGTCGAACACTTCCGCATTCTCATACACGAAGCCTGGTGTCCAAGAGATGCTGTCGAGAGCCACCACTGATGTCGTCACGTCTTTCTTTCCATTGCGATGGATGATGAGGTGCTTTCCGTCATCGCTCACGACCATGTTGGTCACCTCGCTCAGTGGGATGCTGACACGCTGAATGTCGTCCTCGTTCGTGCTGCTGACCACCATGTGGTACTCCCTACCTTGGGCGGGCATTGGGGTGTATTCCAAATCGTCGTAGATGTAATTAAACCTGCGCCACCCAGGAGCGTTGCGATAGAGCTCTGCGGTGCCTTGGGGTACATAAAGTTTGGTTTCGTTCTCGAATATCTTGTCGTTGAAGGTTTTGTCGCTGATTTCAGGCGGTACGACCGCAAGACAGCTTAGAGAGCGAAGCGACTCAAAGTCCTGATAGGCTCCTTCCATCTCTATAATGTGACCGGGGATGGTGATGTTGACATTGCGGATGCTTCTGGGCGCCAGTTTGACAACCGTTTCAGGAAGATTCAATCCGAATCGCCTGCGGTTCACACTCATCAGCATGGTGGTTCCGTTGCTGTTGCAAAGGAACTCTTGAATATTCGGCGAACAGAGGAAATGGGGATTGTTCTCCACCTTGAAGAATGATAGGGGGCAACCCCAGAAGGCATCTGGCTCAATGGACTTCAATGTGGAAGGTACCACAAATTCCTCTCCAGGGAAGGTGCAGCTGGCAAAGGCACGCGAGCCAACCTCCTCCAGCATGGCGAAGTCGGGGGCATTCGTAAAGGTGCAGCAAGCAAAGGTTTCTTTTCCGACCTTGGTGATGTGGCTGAGCCAATCGCCACTGTCGATACTGCCATAAGCATGAGCGAATGCGTGATCGCCAGCCTCGAAGGCAGGACTCTTGCAAATGACTGTCTTCAACGGGCAGAGGTAGAACGCCATCCTGCCAATTCGCTCGACGGAGGCTCCGATGGTGAGCTTTTGGATGTCAGACAGTTGGAAAGCCATGTCGGGCACCACCTTCATCTTGTCGCTCAGCACCAGTTCGTCGATGGTGCTATAGATAAAGGCATAGGCATCGATGGCTTCGATGTTTTCACCTAAAACCATTTTGGTGAAATGTCCCTTGTTATAAAAAGCACGTTTATAGATACGGGTAACCTTATAGACGCTTCCGTTATCTGTCACAGTGGATGGAATAAGTATTTCACCATTGTCGGCTTCCATGCCGCCAGACAGATAGTCTATAATAGCCGCTGTACCATTCTTGTACAACATGTATTTAAAGCCATCAATCTCCTTGATGTCCGTATCACCTGGTCGGATGCCTGTGACAACGGAAGGACTCACATTATATATGGGGGCTGTCTTGTAGAAGCCGTCGTAGCTTCCACCCCAACCATAGTTGAAATGGAAATAGTCTTCGGATGTATAGCCATCAACGACGAGTTCATGACCATACCCGTCTCCAGCTGGTCTGGCACTATAGAGCATGGGACGGTTTTGGTCGAGTTCGGATTTCATGACCTCGTTTAGATTTTCGCTATAGGCTTTGAAGTCACTGTTATATTTGAAATTTAAAAACAAGGGCATGAAATCTGTGGAAGTGCCACTTGCTTCTGGTGTATATACAGTGCCCAATGCCTTTCCGACGTCTGCCATCAACTGTGCTATAGCGTTTGCCTGCTTAGCGGTATAGGAAGTGGTTTCATAATTGTCGAGCATATTGTCCCAATCATAAACATGACCGGAGAAATCTTCTCCATTCACTGTTTCGCGAGTGACATCGGGCCATCTCCAATAGTACATAATCTGAGCCACAGCGGTCGGAACACATCCCGAGGGGCAGTTTGGAGGGCACAAATAATTATAGGGTCCCCATTGGTTCCATTGAGTCGTGAGAAGTGGCTCCACAATAATTGTACCGATACCGTCAGGATAAGTTGACACAGCCCGTCTCTGTACAGACATGGATGGATTCTGGCGTATAGAGTCGACGGCAACGGCATAGTTGCTCAACAGGGCTTTCAACTGTGGCGGACAATCATCGTAAGAGAACGAACCGTGATCGCAATAACCTAATATTACATCACCCGTGCCGCTTTCGCCCGACACGACGACAAAGCCCTGGTTGTTGCCGAGATTGACAATATAGACATTGTCTTTGCTTGCCACTTTCGAGCGTTCACTATACGCCAGCTCTGGTGTGACCTCAACTGCGGGTGCCCTACGTTGCGACAACTGCTGCATCGCTGGTGTCTGGGCAAGCCTGGCTGCTATCTGAAGAGCCTGTTGTGCCGTAATGTCGTCGGCAAACAGACTGGTGGTCGCAAACAACGCGACTATCAGGAGGGAGAATATCTTCTTCATGACTTGCGGAATTTAAAGGTAAAACGGGTGGTCTTGACAATATAGAGCTTGTTCTCCAGATGCTGTATGGACAAGGTGGCACATCCCTTGCTGTCGAGCTTGTATTGCCCGACCTCGATGCCGCTGATGTCGTAGATGAAAACGGCAGAGCCTGGTTCACCTCCGCTGATGGCGAGTTTTCCGCCCTGAAAGCTGAACTGGGCTTCAGACTGCACCTCTTTGACGTCGGTGAGCACCTCGTCAGATACATCGACGGCAATTTTCTGCAACATCGAGACAGGATACTGCACGGTGGTCTTTGTCGTGGTCAGCACCAGGTCGTTGCCTGAATAGGTGATGACGGGTTTTTCCGTAAAGGAGAACTTTGCCACTTTTCCGTCTTTCTGATAAATGGCAATGGCGTTCTGTACATCCTCAGGAGTGGCAGAGCGCATACTGATGACTGATATTGTCAGCAATGATAGGAGTAGGATTATCTGCTTCATAAGCCCGATAATGATTTAGGATTAGTAGTGTATGATGCGACAAAGATACAACTTTATTTTTATTATTCAATAGCAGCGATGAAAAAAATACAAATTCTATTCAGAAATGGAAAAGAAATGGTTTTTTTCTTTTTGTATTTCGCTCAATTAGCCAAATTTTTCGTAACTTTGCGGCTCGAAAATGGTTCGAGCAACCAATTGTAAATAGTAAATAGTCAAATAGTAAATAATATGATGACAGCAAAAGAGATACGTGAATCTTTCAAGAAGTTCTTTGAAAGCAAGGAGCACCTGATTGTGCCTTCTGCTCCGATGGTGGTGAAGGATGACCCCACACTGATGTTCACCAATGCGGGTATGAACCAGTTTAAGGACATCATTTTGGGCAATGCAACCCCCAAGTGCCGTCGGCAGGCTGACTCGCAGAAGTGTCTGCGTGTGAGCGGTAAGCATAACGACTTGGAGGAGGTGGGACACGATACCTACCACCACACGATGTTCGAGATGTTGGGTAACTGGTCGTTTGGCGACTACTTCAAGAAAGAAGCGATTTCGTGGGCTTGGGAGTACATTGTGGATGTGCTGAAGATTGACCCGAAAGACCTCTATGCCACAGTGTTTGAGGGCAGTCCAGAGGAAGGTCTGACACGTGATGACGAGGCAGCTGGCATCTGGGAACAGTTCCTGCCAAAAGACCATATCATCAATGGCAACAAGCACGATAACTTCTGGGAGATGGGCGACACGGGTCCTTGCGGTCCTTGCTCAGAGATTCATGTCGATTCTCGTCCTGAGGAGGAGAAAGCCAAGGTGCCTGGTCGTGAACTGGTGAACAAAGACCACCCACAGGTGATTGAGATATGGAACCTTGTGTTCATGCAGTATAACCGCAAGGCTGACGGTTCACTCGAAGGTCTGCCAGCCAAGGTGATTGACACAGGTATGGGCTTTGAGCGTCTGGTGCGCACATTGCAGGGCAAGACTTCCAACTACGACACCGATGTGTTCCAGCCACTCATCAAGGTGTTGGGCGACTTGTCGGGCTGTAAGTATGGTGAGGATGAGAAGAAGGACATCGCTATGCGTGTAGTGGTGGATCACTTGCGTGCCATTGCTTTTGCCATTGCCGATGGTCAGTTGCCATCCAACGCTAAGGCTGGCTATGTGATTCGCCGCATTCTGCGTCGTGCTGTTCGCTATGGCTACACGTTCCTTGGTCAGAAAGAGGCATTTATCTATAAACTTGTGCCCACGCTCGTGGACGAGATGGGTGAGGCATTCCCCGAAATCGCAGCACAGCAGAAGTTAGTGATGAAGGTGATGCAGGAAGAAGAAAGCTCGTTCCTCCGCACTTTGGAGAATGGTATCAAACTCTTGCAGGGTGTCATCGATGAGACCAAGGCTGCAGGCAAGACCGAAATTGCTGGTGACAAGGCGTTCACACTCTTCGACACCTTCGGATTCCCGCTCGACCTGACAGAATTGATTTGTCGCGAACAGGGTTTGGCTGTGGACGAGAAAGGCTTTGACGTGTGCATGCAGGAACAGAAGAATCGTGCCCGCAATGCTGCTGAGGTGAAGTTGGGCGACTGGGTGGTGCTGAGTGAGGCAGAGAGCGAGTTTGTGGGTTACGACAACACAGAATACCCTGCCCACATCGTCAAGTACCGTGAGGTTCAGCAGAAGAAGCGCACAGCCTATGAGGTCATCCTCGACAAGACTCCATTCTACGGAGAGATGGGTGGTGAAGTCGGCGATTCAGGTGTGCTGGTGAGCGAGAACGAGGAAATCAAGGTGCTTGATACGAAGAAGGAGAATGGTCTTTCCATCCATATTGTTGACAAACTGCCAGAGCACCCTGAGGCTGAGTTCATGGCGTGTGTGGATGTGGAACGTCGTCGTGCCATCGAGGCGAACCATACTTGTACACACTTGCTCGATGAGGCGTTGCGTGAGGTGCTGGGCACCCATGTTGAACAGAAGGGTTCGCTCGTCACAGCAGATGGTCTTCGTTTCGACTTCTCTCACTTCGAGAAGGTGACACCCGAGCAGTTGCGTGAGGTGGAACATATCGTCAATGCCAAGATTCGTGAGGACATCCCGTTGAAGGAGTATCGCGACTATCCGATAGAGAAAGCCAAGGAATTGGGTGCCATTGCCCTCTTTGGTGAGAAATATGGAGACAAGGTGCGCGTGGTGCAGTTCGGCACCAGTGTGGAGTTCTGTGGTGGTTGTCACGCACAGAGCACAGGTCGCTTGGGTATGGTTCGTATCACAAGCGAAAGCAGCATTGCTGCAGGTGTGCGCCGCATCGAGGCCATCACAGGTAAGGCTGTGGAAGAAACCCTCGACAAGATGCAGGACTTCATGGCTGACTTGAAGGGCTTGCTTAACAATGCGCCAGACTTGATGGCAACCATTCAGAAAGCCATTGCAGAGAACAAGGAACTGCAGGCACAGGTGGATGAGTTCAAGGCTCAGAAGGCTCAGCAGTTGAAGCAAGTGCTCATTGAGAAGGCACGTGAGGTGAATGGCGTGAAAGTCATCGCTGGTGTGCTCCCGATGGAGGCGCAGCACGTGAAGGACATCGCCTTCCAGCTTCGTGGTCAGTTCCCGGAACACCTGTTGGTGGTTATTGGCAGTGAGGCTGCAGGCAAACCCGCACTCACCGTGTCCCTCTCCGATGACCTGGTGGCTGAGGGCAAGAATGCAGGTCAGTATGTTCGCGAGGCAGGCAAGCTGATTCAAGGTGGTGGTGGTGGACAACCTCACTTCGCTACAGCAGGCGGTAAGAACCCTGAAGGTTTGAAGGCTGCTGTTGACAAGATTGTAGAACTTGCCATCGGATAAGACTAACATGATTGAATGCGGCAAGCTGCGACTCTGCGGCTTGCCGCTTTTTTTGTTTTTGTAAACAGCTATCATTGAGCAAGTTGTTATATAATGGGGTGCGGTAGGCATGCCGAATGAAAGGATAGCATTCACCGAACTTACATTAAAATTCACAGGGACGCCTCTTAACTTTAGGATAGTTTGTAGGTCTATATCAATATGAAACAGCCTTTATTTTTACGCCATATTTGTATAATCCTTGTCCTCCTTGTGGCTGGGGTGCTGCCTGTCTTGGCTCAACAGAATAAGAATGAGTCCATTAGTGGTCGCATCATCGACAATGCAACAGGAGATCCGCTTCCAAGCACCACGTTGCAACTCTATGAAATCACAACCCGACGCAACAGGAAGGACACCACTTTTGTCAAGGGAGTTTATTCGGAACAGAACGGTCATTTTAGCTTTTCTTCGGTCAATGCCGGCACCTATCTGCTGAAGCTGACATTCCTCGGCTATCAACAGCGAATGGTTCCATTTGAGAAGAAAGGTCGTCAGAACATGTCTTTGGGCACCATCTCCATGTTTCCTGACATTGTGGAGCTGGATGAAACTGTCGTGACAGCCAACATCCCCAAGATGGTGGTCAAGGATGACACCTTGATTTACAATGCCGATGCGTTCACGTTGCCCGAAGGTTCTGTCATCGAGGCATTGGTGGAAGCGCTGCCCGGTGCTCAAATTGATGAGAATGGAGGCATCACTGTCAATGGCAAGCAGGTGAAGCGATTCAAGTTGGATGGTCGTGACTTCATGACAGGAAATAACAGCGCTGTCATGAAAAACCTGCCCTCCTATGTCATTGAGAAGGTGAAGGCGTATGACGAGAAGAGTGACCTATCACGACTGACAGGCATTGATGATGGTGAAGATGACTTCGTGCTGGAATTCACCACCAAGCGAAGTGCCCGAAGAGGTCTGCAAGCAAACCCTGATCTCGGTTATGGAACGGATCATCGTTACGGTATCCGACTGACGGCGATGAAGCCATTCGGAGCGATGCGTTACACGTTCATGGGTAATGCCAACAATGTGAATGACCGCAACTTCTCCGGACGTGGAGGACGAGGCAGGGGCAACGGCAATGGACAAAGGCATACGCAGACGGCTGCTCTGGATATAAGCTATGAGAACAACAAAGACATCAAAATGAGCGGCCGTGTGACTTGGTCGCACAGTACGGCAGACAACTGGAACCGCACAGGTTCGGAGAACTTTGTCAACACGCGTGGCGGCTCTTTCTCCAACAGCATCAACCAAAGCTATTCACGCAACAACAGTTGGACGGGTAACATGAACCTGCAATGGACCATCGACTCGGTCACCACACTCTCTTTCCGTCCCAACCTGTCCTTCTCAACCAACGACAGCCGCAGCCATTCGTCCAATGCCTCGTTCAACGCTGACCCGTTTGAACACGTGACGAATCCCCTGAGCAACGAGGGAATGAGCACGATGAACGATTTGGGACTGATTGTGAATGGTCGTCAGAACAAGTCGATGAGCTATGGCGAGAACAAGAACCTCAGCACACAACTGCAGCTGCATCGTCGATTCAGCAATAATGGACGCAACTTGGCTGTCAACGGTAACATCAACTACAGCAAAAACAGCAATCGGAATGCCAACCTGTCGCAAGTGCATCTCTACAGGACGCAAACGCGTGCGGGCAATGACTCGACCTATCAGACCAACCGATACACTGCATCGCCCAACAACAGCTTCAACTATAATGTGAGCTTCACTTATACCGAACCGCTTTACATCTTCAAGCCTAAGCCTGTGCCTGTGGATACCTTGAGTACAGACAGCACCCAGACACCAGGCAATCGTGGTGGAAATGGCAGAGGCAATATGGCTGGTGGTCGTGGAGGTGGCAGAGGAGGCGCTGGCGGGGGCAACCAACGCAATGCCGGTTCGCAGGGTATCTTCCTGCAGGTGAACTACAATTTCCGCTACAGCTATCAGAAGAATGACCCGCTGACTTACGATTTCCCTGATTTAGGTGAAGAAGCCTTCGAAGCTGTGTTGCAGGACTACCGTGATTGGAACCGCTTGTTCGGTTTCTTGGACAATCCTTATGAAGAATATCTTTCCACCCGTCTGAGCCGCTACTCGGAACGTAAGGAGTATGGACACAACATCAATGTGCAGCTGCGATTGGTGCGCAACAAACTCAACATGAATGTGGGTGTGTCTGCCCAACCTCAGCGTTCACACTACATTCAGCAATATCTGGGGCGTCCTGTCGATACCATTCGCTCGGTGGTCAACTATTCGCCTACGCTCAACATGCGCTATCGCTTCACTCAGCAGGCCAATCTGCAGGTGACACTGCGAGGACAAACCCAGCAACCGTCCATCACTCAGCTTCTGAATATCTACGATGACACCAACCCGCTCAACATCACGATGGGTAATCCGGGCTTGAAACCTTCCTTCACCACCAGTATGGATGTCACGTTCCAGAAACAACGCACGCCGAGATACGTGACCGACAGTTTGGGTAACAATATCCCCAAGGCTTATCGTCACGGGAGCTTCAGCACCAACGCAAGTGTACGTCGCACCACCAACTCGGTGGGCAACATTGTCACTTACGATGAGGAAACGGGTGGACGCATTTCACGACCGGAAAACTTTGACGGTAACTGGAGCACCAGCGGAGGCATTACGTACAACACGGCACTTGACACCTTGAACCGCTGGGATGTCAGCGGCTCCATCCGAGGCAGCTACAACCACCATGTCTCGTATGTGAATCTGAACAGAAGCGCGTCATCAGAACGCAATGTCACGCATACCTACAATCTCACCCCTTCTACCTCACTCAGCTTCCGCAACAAGTGGCTCAGTGTCTCCTTGAATGCCAATGTCACTTTTGCCCGAACGGAGAACGAACTGCAGGCATCGCGCAATCTGTCCACGTGGAATTTCCAGTATGGCGGCAACACCAGAATCACTTTCCCTTGGGGTTCCAGCCTTTCTACCGATTTCCACATGTACAGTAAACGTGGCTATAGTGACAAGTCGCTCAATACGAATGAGTTGTTGTGGAATGCACAGTTGTCACATTCCTTCCTGCGTGGCAAGAAACTGACGGTGATGTTCCAATGGTATGACATCCTTCACGAAGAGTCCACCTTCACCCGAACCGTCAATGCCAACGGTTGGACGGATCGCGAGGTGAATGCCATCACCAGCTATGCGATGCTGCATGTGAGCTATCGCCTCAATGTCTTTGGTGGCCGCAACAGCGCCAGAGGTGGTGGTGGCGGAAGATTTTAGACGGTAAACTTCAAATCATTTAAGCGTCAGCAAACACTTTTCCGTCTTCAAGCGTGATTTTCAGTTTGGTGTATTCACTGTGGAAATCGTGTTCCAGACGATTCAGATAGCGGGCGCTTTCCCATTTGCACATCGGGAGGTCATGTAGCAGATAGTTGCCGCAAGCCTCAGGTCGTGTGGCAGGTATTTCAGTCTGTGTGAGAATCCATTGGAGGCACTCGATGGTCAAGCGTCGCATGTCCTCCACAGTGTAGGTTCCTGTCATGATGATATACATGCCCGTGAGACACCCCATGGGACCTGCATACACCACATCCTCTTTTACGTCAGAATTACGGAACCATGTTGCCATCAGGTGTTCCAGACTATGTATGGCTGCTGGAGCTACAGCTGGCTCTTTGTTGGGTTCTGTGATACGTAGGTCAAAAGTGGTGAAACCCTTATCCTCACGTGACACGTAGATGCCGGGTTTCAAGTGGGTGTGGTCGATGGTGAAACTTTGTACGACTTCCATAATGATGCTTCTTTAGGATGATAGAATGATTTGCGGTGCAAAGGTACAAATTTCTTTTCAACCCTCCAACATTTTCTCCATCACTTGTTCTTTCGGCCAGTTGACAAAAAACACCCGTGTCGTGGCTCGTGTGATGGCTGTGTAGAGCCAACGGAAATACTCAGGAGTGAGCATGTCTTCTGTGATGTAGCCTTGGTCGATGAAGACGTTGGTCCATTGTCCGCCTTGGGCTTTGTGGCAAGTGACGGCATAGGCATACTTGATTTGCAGGGCGTTGTAGTAAGGGTCTTGACGCAGAGCTTTGAGCCTGTCTTGCTTGGAGCGTAGGGTAGGGTCGCCAGCGTAGTCTTCCATGATATTATTATATAATGTGTCCTGCTGCTCTTTGGTGAGGGCTGGCGCTTCGGATTGGAGGGTGTCAGTGAGAACAGTCAGTTCCATCTGGAAGTTGTCGAAGTCGGGAAACTCCAAAGTGGCATCAACGAAAGTGAAACCATAGAAGTTGCGCTCGTTACGCACTCTTTTGATGATGGCTGTGTCACCATTGGCAATGAAGTCCATAACAGACCCCTTTCCCGTTTCCCCTTGAGGGGAAAGGCGGTTACCTTGCTCGTCTATTTTCTCATTAGCAGGGATACTATGCTCTCCCTGTAGGGAGGGTGAGGGGAGGGTCTGGTTGTATTTCTCCACCCAGTAATAGTTGTTTTTTGCCACCATCAGCATGTCGCCACCTTCAAGTGGTTCTTCTCTCCACAGGATTCTGGAGCGGATGCCGTTGTTGTAGAGATTGGCGCGTTTGTTGCTGCGGGTGACGACGATGGTTTCATCCTCTCCGTCACGTTGGTAGCACTCCTCGAGAACTTCAATCAAGTCATTGCCAGAGATGTTTTTCACGTCTGGAAAGCCTTTGAAAAGAATCTGGGGTAAAGACCCTCCCAAATGGAGGGGGCGATTTCTTGGTTCGTTAGTTGTTCTATCGGCAAAGATACTACTCCCTCCATATAGGGAGGGTGAGGGGAGGGTCTGTCTCAAATGTGTGGCATTCCAGAGGATGCCAGAGGCATCGGCTTGTCTGACCACTTGAGTGAGGGTGTGGCTGATGACATGGAAACCATAACCACCCATATATTCATCGCTGAGGGCAGGACTTTCATCATCACCCACAGGGGGCAGCTGGGCTGTGTCACCCATCAGAATGAGTCTGCATCCTTTACCTCCATAGACAAAGTGGACGAGGTCATCAAGCAAACGTCCAGTGCCGTAGCTCATCCCCCCTTGGGGGGACAGGAGGGGGGCTTCATTGGCTATCATGGAGGCTTCATCACAAATGAAGAGGAGGTTCTGCCGCATGTTGAAATTCAGGGTGAAGATGGAATCCTTGTCAATGGATTTCTGGCGGTAGATGCGCTTGTGAATGGTGAAGGCGGGATGGTCTGCATATAAGGAAAAGACCTTGGCGGCACGCCCTGTTGGTGCCATCAGCACACATTCGCGTTCAAGTTGCTCCATCGTCTTGACGAGGGCACTGACGAGCGATGTTTTTCCTGTGCCTGCAAAACCTCGGAGAATGAACACCGAATCAGCATCGGGCGTGAGGATGAATTGGCAAAGCGAGTCAATGACTTTTTCCTGGTCGTTGGTCGGTTTATGCCCGAAATGGTGCAAAATAAGGTCTTTTAAGTAGTCTTTTATCATCTTTTTTGAAAAAAATGCGGAAAGTTGTGGGTGCAATTCAAAATTTTGCACTATTTTTGCAACGAATATAGTGAATATTCATGAACTGGACTATAAGCGAGGCGAAAAACTTGCTTTTAGGACGGTAAAAAAGCGTGGAAACAATAAAAAATTAACAAAACATATCATGAAAAAAAGTGTAATAAATGGACTTCTTGTCGTTTGTACATTAGGTCTGGTCGCTGCATGCATCTTTAGCATCTACAGCGATATTGCCTTTGAT
>JAEEGL015829751.1_pt1 | contig 14686 bp, 13 predicted proteins | sample 9134231 | NCBI WGS metagenome assembly JAEEGL01 (sample SAMN16246548, study PRJNA631951) | gut metagenome | biome: gut microbiome; feature: rumen; material: fiber-attached | host: Bos | place: Iran: Karaj | collected 2018-10 | reverse complement strand
TGCATAACGTGTGGGCTCGAGCTCGACACGCTGTATCTCAGTACCGTCAGCTGCATACCAGATCTGGTAGGAATTAGCGGTAACGCCGTTGTGAGCGCCTCTGGTCTGATTTCTCGTACCTACGGGAAGCGAACCGTTGGCAACATATGTCGTGCCTGCGGAACTCGTGGATACGGTCTCGCCTACGAAGTCGATATACTGACCGTCGGGAAGGAGATGACCGTAGATGGATATGGTAAGTACGCTGGTAGCGGGATCCCAGTATGCGACCATCGCGATGGGATATCCGCTGTCATTTGTAAAAGCAAAATCCTGATTGCCCCAGTCTACTGCCGCGTCAGTACCCGCAGTCGCATAGGATGAAGGCCACTGGTGAGGATGCCTCTCATCGATCTGAAGGTTCGCCTTGATGCAGGACTGATAGATCATGGAGCTTACCTGACATACACCGCCGCCCAGTGCCTGCTCGGTAGTACCGTTTACGATAACACCGGCTTCGAGATAGCCTGCGGCGGATGTACGCTGACCGATATATCCGTTGAAGGAGAAGGAATCACCGTTCTGCATTACCATTCCGTTGAGCTTCTCGGCTGTGATCTGGATGTTGTGATTACGGTTGGAATTAGCTGCCGTAACAGAAGAAGACTCGGAGATCATACCGAATTCCGTCTCGATCATCTCGGCAGTGAGCGCAGGCTCGGTGACTGCGGCGGATACATCAACCGTACCGGTGTACGTGCCCGAATCAAGCAGCGCCTTGACATCGGCAACAGCCGTATCGATATCTACTACATAACCGATCTGAGACTCGGTATATTCGAATACGAGGTTCTCGACATCAAAACCCGTGATCTGAGCCTCGACCGGATCACAGTTGACGGGATCGAGGACATCGTGTACGAGAGGTGATATCTCATCGGTATTGAGCGTATAAGCCGTCTGATACTCTACGGGAGTCGTCTTGAGAGCTTCCCTCGCGTCATGCATCGCGATGAGCTGTTCGGGAGTCTCCTGACCTGTAGGTCTTAAGTAGTTATATGCTTCTGCAACTACCTCATTGACGTTGGAATCGATGGGAAGGCTCGTGAGGTCGAGCGGATATGTCTCTCCGTCGAGCGACAGGGAGATATCTATATCGATGGGTCTCTCAGGCTGATTGGCAAGGACTGCCTCCGTAGCCTGAGCCTGGGTCATACCGCTGACATCGACACCGTTGATGATCACGCCCTGAGGGAATACGTCGACGGCAAGCTCTGCAAGGAGCTCATCGGAAGTGAGCTTATCTACGGTACCGTCGGAATTGGTGATCTCATAACGCTTGTCAAAATAACCGAGCTTATAGCATACGCCGCCCGCTACCGCGAGAACGACTATCGTCGACATGGCGATGGCGAATACGGGTGCCTTCTTGCCTGACTTCTTCTTGGGAGAAGCCTTCTTGGATGAAGCACTGCTCTTTGAACTGCTCTTGGACGATGCTGCAGGCTTGGATACCCTCTTGGGTGCGACCTCAGCTAACTGTGTATTTGCAGACCTCGAAGAAGTATTCCTTACTCCGGGGCGTACAGGTGTATTCTTACTTCCATTTCCTGTTTTCTTCATTTATCTCATACCCTCGATCAGCTACTTTTTTCCTATATAAAAATATAAATAACGATGCTACAAACTTCAACCTGATAATTATATAAAATTTACTGATTTTTTATCAAAGAGATTGTATATTTTTGTTTTCACAACACTTTACACTTTTCGAATGATATAATTAGTTGGATCATGTCCGACGAGGAGAGAAATGAGAACCAAGATCTTTACAATTCCTCATCTGTTCAAGCTGCTGTTCCTTCTGGGACTCGTACTGGTGGTGCACTTCGCATATATCACCAGTTTCTTTGCCATATTCGGAAAGGCGATGGAGAATACCCAGACAGGTAACAACTACGAAGCTTACCAGGCTCTCTCCCCCATAATCACGCTGGCGACGATCTTCCTGGGAGACTTCCTTCAGATGCCCAGGTTCTTCAGAAAGAAGAATATCGACGTCGTTTCCCAGACACTTTATTTCTGTACGATACTGACCCTTGTTACGCTATCTGCGAAGGACCTTACGGAGCAGCGTGCCTTCCCCCGAAGCGTTATCGTATTGAGCTACGCATTCCTTCTCCTGTACGTATTCTGCTGGGAGCTCCTCTGCAGCTTCATAAGCCACAGGATGTACGATAACGGAGAGCTCATAATAATCGGATCCAACAAGTCCACCATGAACCAGGTAAGGGACAAGATCAACCCCTCCCTCAAGGGCATGGACCTTGACCTCAGCAGATCCATAAGATACTCGGACAAGACTGCCGTCAGGTCCGCCATCAGGAGCAACGCGGAGATATTCCTCTGCCCCGACGTCCCCGAGGATGTTAAATCCGACATAATCCTGTCCTGTGCCAAGCACAAGACGGTCGTCTATATCGTTCCCCAGTTCTATGAGATAAGCCTCTACCGTTCAAGGGTCATCAACCTCAATGACCTCATGGTAATGCTCGTAGACAGGATGGGACTTACGTTCGAGCAGAGGATCGTAAAGAGGTTCATGGATATCGTGATCTCCCTTCTTGCGATCATCCTCTCTGCCCCCTTCATGCTCATATTCGCCATCATCATAAAGCTCAGCGACGGCGGTCCCGTCTTCTACAGACAGGAGAGGCTCACTATCAATAACAAGCCTTATAAGATCTACAAGCTCAGGACCATGAGGACGGATGCCGAGGCTGCGACAGGTGCCGTTATCTCGGGTAAGGATGACCCCAGGGTCACGCCTTTCGGAAGGTTCCTCAGACGTTCCAAGTTCGACGAGGTGCCTCAGTTCTATAACGTCCTTAAGGGCGACATGAGCGTAGTAGGCCCCAGGTCCGAGCGTCCCGAGTTCGTTGCCAACTTCGAGAAGGAGATCCCGGGATACTCTCAGAGATTTGCCGTTAAGGCAGGTATCACAGGTCTTGCGCAGGTAGCAGGCAACTACGATACCACACCTCAGGACAAGCTCCGTTATGACCTTCTCTACATCAAGAACTATTCAGTACTTCAGGACCTGAAGATAATGTTCCTTACCGTAAGAGCGGTATTCTCTCCTCATCTCTATAACAGGACATTCGAGGATAATAAGCAGACATTTATCAGCAGCGACAGCCTGATGAACGGAGAGGAACCCGGTGAGCGCGCAGTCTGATAAGTACTCCGTACTGATGTCGGTCTATGCCCGAGAGAAGGCTCCCTTCCTTAAGGCGAGCATCGAGAGCATCCTCGCTCAGACAGTCCCGTCAGATGAGTTCGTTATCGTCTGCGACGGCAAGCTCACCGAAGAACTGGACAGAGTACTCGCTTCATACGAAGATAAGATAAGACTCGTTCGCCTCCCTGAGAATTCCGGTCTCGGAAATGCCCTGAACAAAGGGCTTTCAGCCTGCTCCAACGAACTCGTGGCAAGGATGGACAGCGACGATATCGCATATCCCGACAGGATGGAAAAGCAGCTAAGGCTGTTCACCGAAGATACGAAGCTCTCGCTGGCAAGCGGTACGGTAACGGAATTCAAGGATGGTATCGATAATGAGGTCGGAAGACGCGAAGTCCCTCTGTCTGACGAAGATATAAGAAGATTCTCACATAAGCGCAATCCCATGAACCATCCTGCGGTGATGTTCAGGAAGAGTGCGGTCATCGACGCGGGAGGATACAGCGAAGAGTATCCTTTCTTCGAGGATTATTATCTCTGGGTAAGGATGCTCATGAAGGGATGCCGTGCCGCCAATCTCAAGGATGCTCTCGTTCACATGAGAGTCGATGACGATACGTTCGTAAGAAGAGGCGGCCGTAAGTACGCCTCCGATATGCTGAGGTTCCACAGATACTTAAGAGCGCAGAAATGGTCCACCCTCTGCGACTATGTCACGGGAGCCCTTCCCCACGCTCTTATCTGCGTATTACCGAATAACTTAAGAAAAGCAGTCTATAGGAAGCTTCACTGACCGCGTCTGAACTTAACGGCATCTTCGTATGCCTTAAGAGTATGTTCGCCGCACCTTTTCCATGTAAATGTCTTAGCTCTGGAAAGAGCCTTATCCACTTTGTTCTCTGTATCGTTAAGGCCCGCTCTCATGGCTCTTGCGATATCTTCCGGGCTATTAGGATCACAGAGATATCCGCAGTCTCCCGCTACTTCGCTCAGGGATGAACCTGACGTCGTAACGATCGGGACCCCTGCTGCCATAGCTTCCAGTACCGGAAGGCCGAACCCTTCAAAGAAGGATACATATCCTACTTCCGAAGCACCTTTCATGAGAGGGATCATGTCCTCGTCATCTACAAATCCCGTAAAGATCACGTTTTCGGAAAGCTCGGGATCGGAATTTACGGTACTGAAGATCTCGTCGTAATACCAGCCTTTCTTGCCGGTTATAACGAGCTTATATTCTTTTCTTATCTCTTCCGGGAGCTCTCGGTACCCCCTGATGAGGCCGGCTACGTTCTTCCTGGGCTCCAATGTTCCCACATAGAGGATATACTTATCGGGGATCTTGTATTTGGCTCTTACTTCAGGTGTTGCCTTGGGAGTATGGAAGAACGCTTCGTCTACACCGAGATATGTGATCTCGATGTCCCTGTTCTTCGGTCTGCTGCAGGATAAGGAATCCTTAGCGGTATTCTCGGATACGGCGACGATCTTGTCGCATGACCTTGCGGTCTGCTTTATATAGCCGCAGAACATACGCCTCTTCCAGCCGATAAGATATTCGGGATGAAGGAAATAGGCCATATCGTGGAATGTGGATACCACGGCGAGCCCCGGGCTTATAAGGCGCGAGAGATAAGGCATGGTATAGTTGGGGCAGTGAAGCACATCAGCCCCTGTCTTCTTTACTCTGAAGGGGAATACGAACTGTTCCCAGAGGATCCTTACATAGGTCTTACGAAGGATGCTGCTCCTGACGGGAACGATATGGAAGTTCGGCGCATATATGCCGAATCCGTCAAGGTCGTCGTCCTGAGCGAAGAGGTAATACTCGTTGTCCTTATCGATCTTCTGAAGTCCGATAAGGATGCCGATCATATATCTTCCGATACCGGTCTTATTCTTCTTGGTAGAAGTAAGGTCGATGGCGATCTTCATTACAGGAGTTCCTTCCTGCCCTCTTCCTTCAACTTCTCTACCATCTTCTTAACGTCCTGGAGTCTGGACTTATCGCAAACGAGGATGGCATCATCGGTCTGTACTACTACGGTATCCTTAAGGCCGATACCTGCAACCGTCCTTGTCTTGGAGGAACGGTCGAAGAAGACGTTGCCCTCACAGTCGATGAGCTCCGTATCACCGATAACGACATTTCTGTTGTCATCGAGATCGAATACGTTCTCGAGTGTATCCCAGGAACCGATGTCGTTCCATGCAAAGTCCGCGGGGATGACATATACGCCGTCAGCCTTCTCCATTATGCCGTAGTCTACGGATACGTTCTCGAGAGTAGGATATACGCGCTCTACAGCGGCCTTCTCATCCTCTGTTCTCAGGCTGTCGTAGATGCTCTCCATCTTCTCGTACATATCGGGAAGGAGCTTCTTGAAGTAATCAAGGATGACGGATGCCTTCCATACGAACATTCCCGAGTTCCAGAGATACTTGCCGGACTCAAGGTAAGCCTTTGCATCCTCGAGGCAGGGCTTCTCTACGAACCTGTCGAGAGCATATACTTCCTCGGATACGGGGCTGTCCTTCTCGAACTTCAAGTAGCCGTAGCCCGTCGAAGGGAAAGTGGGACGAAGACCGATGGTCACGAGACGGTCCGTCTTCTCGGCTGTATCTATAGCGAGCTTTAATACTCTCTCATATTCCTTTACGTTACCGATATGGTGATCTGCCGCGAGTACTGCCATTACGGCATCACCGTAGAGCTTCTTCAGAGTCATAGCCGCATAGATGATGCAGGGAGCGGTATTCCTCTGCATGGGCTCTATAAGGATATTGTTCCTGTCGACTTCATCGAAGAGGACTTTATCCGTAAGCTCTGCCTGAACGGCATTAGTAACTATGAATGTATTCTTTCTGTCTATAACGTGATCGTAATGCTTGATGGTCTCATTGATCATGACATCATCGCCTGTGATCTTAACAAGCTGCTTGGGAGCAGACATACGGGATAAGGGCCAGAAGCGGGTTCCGCCGCCGCCTGCCATGATAACAGCACAACTCAACATACTAAAAATCCTCCAAAATTACGCATTTTTGCTAATGTGAATTATAACGCACTTCATGTAGAATAATCCACATGGAGTATAGTTTTCTGCTGGGGTCCGATATGGACTTCACGCTTTTGATGCCGGGTCAACCGATATCTGACGTTAACCTTCGTGCCGCGCGCGCCCTGATCGCCGCGGGCGGGGCTCTGACGATCTCCACCGGCAGATCTTCATTCTTAACTAACATATATACTGACGTCCTTGAGACGACTGTCCCCATAATCACCAGTAACGGAGCTTCGATCTTTGATCCCGTGTCCCGCAGGGAGATCTACTCTTCCCTTATTCGCGAGGATACATGCAAGGAGCTCCTTTCGATATTTATAGAGCATGATTCAAATGCTACGAGCTACAGTCCCGAAGGCATCTTCTACGCCCCGGGGAGCCTGCGGCGCGAGTTCATCTCCAACTACAATAAGGACTTACCCGAAGACAAGAAGGCACCCACGGGAGAACTTACTTCCGATATGCTCGAAGGGGCGCTTCCGCCCATAAATAAGTTCCTTCTCATCGACCCCGACGAAGAGACCCTTTCCAAGGTAAGAGCCGTTAAGGGCCTGGAGATCGTATCTTCCGCGGGAGGCTTCTACGACATAATGAAGGAAGGCAACTCAAAAGGTGACGGCCTTCTTCGCGTAGCGGATATCTTAGGCATCCCGCACGATATGACTTTCGCCATAGGTGACAGCGAGAATGACCTTTCGATGCTAAAGAGCGCAAAGTACGGCATAGCTATGGGGAACTCTGATCCGAGGCTACTAAAAGCCGCTTCCTACATCACGGGTACGTGCGAGGAAGACGGCTTTGCAAAGGCTGTATTTGATTATATCCTGCCCCTTGTCAGGCGTTAAGGAGCTTATCGAATCTCTCTACGATAGAAGGCCAGCTGAAGTTATCGTCGACGTACGCTTCTCCGTTCTCACCAAGCTTTATGCACTCATCTTCATGTGAGAGGAAGTAGTCCACGCAGCCCTCGAATTCATAGTAACCATTGTAATACAGGGCAGCATTGCTCCTCTTACAGTGGCCTACAAGGACATCGCAGCCTGCCGTCACGAGTACCGGACGACGAAGCTTCATTGCCTCCAATACAACGATGGAAAGACTCTCGTACTTTGAAGGGAGCACAAGGAACCTGGATGCGGCGATAGCGTTGAACTTGTCTTCCTCGGATACGAATCCCAGGGAGATGATATCGTCGGCCTTAGGCACGTCGATGATCTCTCTGCCGACGAGCACCAGCTTAAGGTCAGAATCCTTATGTCTGTTCTTATATTCCCTGAAGTAGGAGAAGAGCTCGGGGCAGCACTTATTCTCGTCGATCCTTCCTACATAGATCATAAAGTCGCCTTCGATGCCGAACTCCTCGCGAAATGCTTCTGCGCTTACGCCTTCGGGTACTTCTACTCCGGCTCCGCCCATTCCGTCGTTATCCGGAACCTTAGCCGTAAAGGGGAAGAGCTTGTTTACGAGTACTTTCTCCTCCGGGGTCAGGAAGAAATATGCGGAAGGGATCTTGAACATATTCTTGAACATGGGGATATGGATAGTCCACTCCTCATGGGCAGTAGAGATAAGTATGCCCTTCTTGCCTACGACCTGAAGTCCGTAGTAAGTCGTATAGTAAAGATATGTCATGAAGACAAACTTATCGTAGTTGTCTACATTCTCCCTGAGCCACTCGATGAGCGCGGGACAGTCGGGGCCCTGGAGCCTCATCCACTCTTCCTGCTCTGCTGCGGAAGCCTTGCCTGCGGCTACCTTCTCACAGTATGGAGCGAACTTCTCCTGTACTCTCTCGTTAGCTACGGAGAATCTCCTGATCTTAACTCCGTTCAATACTTCCTCTTCAGCTTCGTATTCATCCTTCCACGTAACGTAGTCGATAGCCTTAGTCGTTGCTACCTCTACAACGTGGTCCGTATACTCTGCCATGTGCTCGGCAAGCTGACGGGTAAGAGTCTCGGCACCGCCGTTGACCTCCTCACCGTATCTTTGAACTACAAAACATATCCTCATATTCCCGTAAACTCCTTAAACTGCTTAATGAAGGTCTCTGCCACATTCTCGTAGGAGAAATCCTTGAGACGCTCATTCTGCTCTTCTATCATCTTTGCGCGAAGCTCCTTATCGTGCAGTATCTCATGCAGGCAGTAAGCTCCGTAAGAATAGTCCTTATCCTCAAGGAGGATACCCGTTCCTCCCAGTGTCTCCGGGATAGCCGTAGACGCATAAGCAAGGATAGGGATCTTAAAATACATAGCTTCTACAAGAGGAACACAGAATCCTTCGTGCTCGCTCATGGATACGAAAGCATCGGCGCTCCTGTAGTAAGCCAGGATCTTGGCGAAGGACGAATGACCCGTAAATACGATATCGTTAAGGCCTAATTCCTTAGCGTAAGTCTCTACCCTGTCGGCGTACTTCTCCATGCCCTCGGGATTACCTGCGAGGATGAGCCTTACGGGATCGTCCTTATAGAGCTGCCTGTAAGCATAAAGGAGCGATATGACATCCTCCTGCTTCTTGTTGGGCGCTATCCTTCCTACAAAGAGGATATTCTTGATCTTATGATCGTTAGTAGCAGCCTCGCCGCCCATCTCCTTTAAGACTTCCGCATCCGGTGTCTTCTCATAATCCTCGAAAGGAATGAGTATGGGTCTTACCGTAAGCGGGCACTTATAGCCGTAGCCGATGAGCTGCTGCCTGTTAAAGTCCGACACGCAGAATCCGCCGTCGAAGGAATCCTTGAGGTCCTTTGTCTCTTCGAGGCCCTTATGACAGAGCCTTGTGAGCCTGCCGCTGTAGCGAACGAAGAAGTCCGGCGGTGTCGTGTTATGGTAGATTATGTACTTTCTGCAATTGTACTTCTTGATGAGCTTATTAAGTTCCGTACCCGTGGAAAGGTGGTACAGGATGATGTCATCCGGACGGATCTTGGGAAGGCGCCTGAACTTCCTTACACCGAGCTTTTCCGCACTCTTACTTATATTTTCCGCGTAGATAGCGGTATTATATCCCTTTTCCTCAAGGAGCTTACCTATAGCAAGACAATCATTGCTTACCGCATCACCGTAAGCAACCGTAGTCAGTATCTGGTATACTTTCATCTTTATCTCTCCCCTGCTCCGTTTCTTTCCCTGTGGAGCTCAACTATCCTGTCGCGAAGCTCTGCTATCTCGCGTCGGTTGTTCTCGATCTCATCGAATACGCGGTTGAAGTTGACATGAAGGTCATTCTGCTGATAGACGGAATGATTGATATAGAATCCGAAGATCATTCCGGCGATCTTCTCCCTTAACGTTACGTACTGAGGGACGATAGTACCGTGCTCATGGATATCCTTAAGGACGTTACGGATATATTCCTCGTTGGAACCTGCGGTCATCATGTTGACCTCGAAGAAGGTAACGGGAAAATCCACGTGGCCTATAGTCGCCTTGGCAGCCTTTTCTGCCAGCATCTCACGAGCTGTGGGCATTACTTAGCCTCCTTCTCGAGACGCTCGATCTCAGCCTTTAATGTCTTGATCTCATTCTTCTGTTCTACTACTGTCTCAGCGACGTAGAGATAGTACTGATTAAGTACGTTCTGCTGCTGAACGATGGGGAGGAAGAAATAACCTGCGAGCTTCCTTATGCACCTCTTCACGAACACCTTTACGGGATTTCCCGTAAGGAGCTGGCAGGGCTGCACCTCATAGTTGTATGTAAGATACTCTACTGCCTGCTCAAGATCCGAAGGTCCTTCGGTCGACGCCTTTACCGTCTTTTGATCCGCGATGGTCAGCGGGATCTTATCCGCACCGCTCGTCCTGATATTCTCCCTTATCTCATCCATTATCTTTTCAACATTGATAACTTCTGCCATAAGCCACTTCGATACTCCTGTTTCTTTCTGTTTTTCCTTATTTCTTTATACCCTTATCCGTAAAGCTCCAGTCGGGTCTTAAGTCACATAAGCCGACGCGCCTGGAATTGTTAACTATCTCGATCTCGAGAGCCGTCTTCCAGTAGTCAACGGGGAGCCCGTCGCCCTGCTCTATCGAGAAGCCTACGACGAACTTACCCGACATGAGGCTCATGTTCCTGAAGGTCATCTCGTAGCTTCCGTCTTCGGTTATATCGAATTCACCGTACTTCTCGATCCTGGTATTCGTGCCGTAGATATTGAGTCCGTCGTCCCTGTATATACCGATACCAAGGACGGCATCCTCTATCTTATCTCTCACCTTATAATCTATGACGAATCTTATGTCCTCACCCGTTGCAAAGATCTTCTGTTCTTTTCCGTTCTTGTCGAGAGCCTTTACTCCGGTGATCTTGACCTCGCCCGTTCCCCAGCGAAGAGCATTCTCGCTGTTTCCGACTTCGACCCTCTGGACCGGTGTCATTCCGGAAAGGAGCGCTTCATTCCTCTTCCTTACTTCGCCCATAAAATCCAGATACTGCATGTCGATGACATCAGGCTGCCCCTGTGCCATGACCTTGCCCTCGTGGATCCATACGGATCTGTCACAGAACTGCTCGATCTGCTCCAGGGAATGTGAGACTATAACGATAGTCGTGCCGTTATTTCTTATCTCCTTGAGCTTGTTAAAACACTTAGCCTGGAAATTGGCATCACCTACCGCAAGGATCTCGTCGATGAGGAGGATATCCGCATTGACGTTGATAGCGACCGAGAACGCGAGCCTCATATACATACCTGAAGAATATGTTCTTACGGGGTTATCTATGAAGGTGCCGAGCTCAGAGAAATCAACAATATCCTTGAGCCTGTCATCTATCTCTTTCTTCGTAAGTCCGAAGACGGACGCATTGTTATAAATATTCTCACGGCCGGAAAGATCGGGATGGAATCCCGCACCGAGCTCGAGAAGGCTCGATACTCTTCCGTTGACTTCGATAGTTCCCTCATCGGGATATAAGATCTTGGTCATGAGCTTAAGAAGAGTACTCTTACCGCATCCGTTATGACCGATAAGGCCTACGGACTCACCCTTCTTTATATCAAGATCAACATTCTCGAGGACTACCCTGTTCTCGTGGCGGTTCCTCTCCCAGAATAAGATCCTCTCCTTAAGGGAGTTGCTCTTGTCGTAATATACCCTGAAGGTCTTCTTGACGCCGCGGATCTTGATAGCCAAATCCTTATCTTCTGCCATATCAGAGTTCCTCCGCGAAACGTACTTGAAGCTTCCTGAATACATAGTAGCCTACTACCAGGAAGAAAAGACCTGCTATGAGCGTAACAAGAAGAGATGACATCTCAGGAGTACCTCCGTCATAAAGTACGGCTCTGTACGCTCTAATAATGGGATACATGGGGTTCAATGAATAGAGCTTAAGGAACCTCTCGGGTACTATAGCTTCCACATAACATATAGGCGTAGCGAACTGCCATGCCATGGTGATGATACCGAGGATGTGCTCCAAGTCACGAAGATATACCGTAAGTGCCGATACAATAAGAGCCATGCCAAGGGCCAATATATACTCGACTATCATGATGAGAGGCAGACATAAAAGTCCCGGGATCGTAGGCACGACTCCGGATATGAGAGCTACCGCGATAACGACTATGAAGCAGAGGGCCATATTGACAAGACCTCCCGTAACATAAGCTATGGGTATTACCTCTCTGGGGAAATAGATCTTCTTGATAAGATCTTTCTGAACGATTATGGATATGGATCCTCCTACCAGTGCCGATGAGAAGAATATCCACGGGATAAGACCTACGAAGAGGTAGAGATGGAAATTCGGCACATCGTTCTTCATCAGGGTCTTAAAGAGAAAATAGTAAACTACCAGTTGGAGCAGAGGATTGATGAAAGTCCAGGCAAAACCTAATATGGAGCCTTTGTATCGGCTCCTTAAGTCTTTCCTGACCATACTGAAGATCATCTCTCTGTATTTATATAATTCCTTAAACATATTTCTTTCTGTAAGCATCAAGGACGCTTATGAGCGTATCTTCAATATCGTAAGAAGGCGTGAAGCCCGTATCTGTCGCAAGCTTCGTGATATCTGCCCTGTAATGTACGAGCTGATCGTCGGGAAGGCGGACAGGAAGAGCGGTAGCAGAAGAAGCCTTTGGACTTGCCTCAACGAGAGTTCCGATCATGTCTCTTATATAGAAGCTCTTGCCGGATCCTACGTTATATACTTCTCCTACGCGGCCTTTCTCGCCTAAGAGCCTGTAAGCCCTTACCACATCCCTTACGTCGGAGAAATCTCTCCAGGAATCAAGATTACCGTATTCGAAAGTATCGATCTCACCCTTCTCCAGGAGCGCGATCCTCTTGCAGTAATCCGTAACGACAAATCCTTCTTTCTGCGAAGGACCTATGTGATTAAAGGATCTCGTGAAGACAGCCTTAAGGCCCTTCTTGTTCATAAGGAGCTTAAGGATAGCTTCCTGCGTATTCTTGGAGATCGCATAGGGTGCATTGTCCACGAGAGGACAGGATTCGTCTATCTCGGGCTTGGAAGATGCTGCCATATCGTACTGATTGGCAGATCCGATATAGAGGATCTTCGTATCGGGACATGAAGCGAGGACTGCTTCCGCGATGTTGACGGAAAGGTCAACGTTCAGGTGCATCGTGAGATTTATATCCTTCCAGGAGATAAGGGGGGATGCCTGTCCCGCAAGATTGAAGATAACTTCGGGCTTGATCTTGTCTATAAGATCAAAAGCTTCCTTCTTATTAAGCATATCGGCCTTAATGACATCGTCCCCGTCGGAGACGATGTCAGTGCCGATAACTTCATAGCCGTTATTCTTAAGTTCCTTGGTTAGGGCACGGCCTGCAAAGCCCATTGCCCCGATAACAAGTGCCTTCATAGATTAAAGTCCGTTCTCTTCCTTTACGAGCTTAAGGTCGTTCTCTACCATTCTCTTAACAAGAGCGGAGAAATCGATCTCTCTCTTCCAACCGAGCTTCTTCTCTGCCTTTGCGGGATCTCCCAGGAGGAGCTCGACCTCTGCGGGTCTGAAGAATTCGGAATTAACGGATACGAGTACCTTGCCTGTCTTAGCGTCGATACCCTTCTCGTTAACGCCTTCGCCTTCCCACTTGAGCTCGATGCCTACGTGCTTGAAAGCAGTATCAGCGAACTCTCTTACAGTCCTTGTCTCGTTGGTGGCGATTACATAATCGTCAGGTGTATCAGCCTGGAGCATGAGCCACATAGCCTTTACGTAATCCTTGGAGTGACCCCAGTCTCTCTTTGCATCGAGGTTACCGAGCTCAAGATGATCCTGAAGGCCGAGTGAGATCATTACTGCCGCATGAGTGATCTTTCTAGTTACGAACTCGAGACCTCTTCTCTCGGACTCGTGGTTAAAGAGGATACCTGAGCATGCGAACATGTCATAGCTCTCTCTGTAGTTCTTTGTGATCCAGTGACCGTAGAGCTTTGCGACTCCGTAGGGTGACCTGGGATAGAAAGGTGTCTCCTCGTTCTGAGGGATAGCCTGTACCTTACCGAACATCTCGGATGTGGATGCCTGGTAGAATCTTGCCTCGGGCTTTACGATCCTTATTGCCTCGAGCATGTTTGTTACACCGATACCGTCGATGTCTGCTGTACCGATGGGTGTATCCCAGCTCGTCTTAACGAATGACTGTGCAGCGAGGTTATATACTTCGTCTGCCTGGGATATCTTCATTGCGGTGATAAGAGAAACGGCGTCTGTCATATCGGCATAGATAAGGTGGACCTTATCCTTGAGGTGCTCGATATTACCGTAATCAACGGTAGCCTTTCTTCTCCATATTCCGTATACTTCATAGCCCTTCTCAAGGAGAAGTTCTGCCAGATAAGATCCGTCCTGTCCGGTGATTCCGGTAATGAGTGCCTTTTTCATATGATGCCTCCTAATAAATAAACACAAAAGATTATATCACACGGTCTCTTCAGTAACAAAAGAGAAAGCCTGTCTGTATATATCCGCCGCGTCCTTCCAGGAATAAGATGCGGCACGGGCGATGAGCCTGCCCGTAAGATCAGGGTCCGGTCCCTGCGAACATATTTCCTCGAAAGCCTTGGCGAAGCCTTCTTCATCGTATGTCTCCACCTTTACCGCAAGGTCTCCCGTAACTTCCGGAAGGCTCGAAGTATCGGATACTATGCACCTGGTACCGCAGGCCATGGCCTCGGTGACGGGCATGCCGAACCCCTCGTAGATACTGGGATACACAAAAGATGCCGCACATCTGTAAAGATCCCTCTTCTCTTCCTGGGTGATGTACCCGGTCCTTACTATCCTGTCCTTAACGGGACTTTCCTCGATAGCCGCGATCGTCTCTTCGCTGTGCCACCCGACTCCTCCTGCAAGGACGAGCTTTACGCCGGGGATGTTGCCGGAAGCCTTCTCAAAGGCCTTTACTATC
>JAEEGL015773153.1_pt1 | contig 14686 bp, 13 predicted proteins | sample 9134231 | NCBI WGS metagenome assembly JAEEGL01 (sample SAMN16246548, study PRJNA631951) | gut metagenome | biome: gut microbiome; feature: rumen; material: fiber-attached | host: Bos | place: Iran: Karaj | collected 2018-10 | reverse complement strand
GGAAAGCTTGTCAGCGATAATGACCAGGTCAAAAAGATTCTTGACACTGTCAAGGACATCTTTGCGAAGCTGACCGACGGCAAAACCGAGAATTCCGCTGCATAAGCAAAGAGACGCCCCGGGAACTGGGGCGTTATTTTGTTATCTGCAGCGCCTGAGGGGGCAAGATGATTTGCCGCCTGACAGGCGGAGCTGTGAAAAAAACAACCACCGCTTGATAAATGCGGCGTTTGTGCGTATAATATAAGTACAAGAGTGCTATCCGATAGACGGTTAGCCCCGTTGTGTTAAAAGATTAACCGCTTTGTGGCTATTGGGGCGGTTCATTTTTTGTTGCTAAAATGATTGCTGAAATCAGTGCTAATGCAATGAAACCACAGCCGCCCCGGTTCACCCTCCGGAGCGGCTGTTTTCATGTCATGTATCGTTCCGCGCCGGTTCACAGCGCAAAATCCTCCGGCGCGTAATCTTTGTCGATCACCTGCCGCTGCGGCTTGCGCTTGAGCGGATCATAGATGTATTTGCCGCAGCGATCATCCGGCCGCATCACGCCGTTGCGCGGGCATAATACCTCGTCGTCGCCGTCGACGGTGTTGCCGAACGCGCAGTGCGCGCAGCAGGCGGGGTAATCCTTGGGGCGAATCAGCTTTTGTTTCATGGCCCGTGCCTCTTTTCCGGTTGGTCTTCTTTGCCATTGTAACACACCGCGTCGGAAAATGCAAGTCTTGCCGGCTTGAAATGCAGCGTGAAGCCCGAACCCACAAGCAGCAGCACACACATGCAAAGCATGCAGCAGGAGAGCACCGCGTTCGATTGCGCTGCCGGACGAAACTGCGGCGACTGCGCCAGCGCGCCCACAGAAAGCGGAAAAACCGCCAGCAGCCCGCGGCAGCAAAGCCAGGAAACCGCCGCGTGCAGCGCCCGCCCGCCGAGAAATCCCGCCGGCGACAGCCCGCCCGATGCAAGAAAGGGCGCAATCTGGCAATGGGTGCATACGCCGCCGAAGGCGATGACCGCCGCCAATGTCGGCAGAGGGACGCTTTTGGCCAGCGCGCCGCAGGCGTTCGTGACCTCAAGCAGCGCCGCCGCCCCGCAAAAGAGCGGATGCGGCAGCTTCAGCGCGGAAAGCAGCGACAGCAGCGCCGAAAACAGCGATACGCATCCGCAGATGAAAACCATGCTTTCCACACTTTCGCTCACAGCGCGAAACAGCGCCTCGGCCAACGGCAAGGGCGGTTGCAGCGGCGCGTCCGGGCGAAGTGGCGGGGGCTCTTTTTTTGCGAAAAACCGGGTCAAAACGCCGCAAAGAAGCGCCCCGAGCACAACCGAGGCATAAAGAATCACGCCGGCCTGTTTGCTGCCCAGCATGCCGACCCCGACGGCCGAAAGCACAAACGCCGGCCCGGGGCCGAAGCAAAACAACAGCATGCGTCGCGCCTGCCGCGCAGAAACGGCGTTGTTTTCTTTGAGCATTGTCACCAGCATCGGCCCGACCGGATAGCCCCCGAGCAGGGAGAACACAACAACCCCGGCGCAAACTCCGGGCAGCCCGAACAGCAGCCGGGTCAGCCGCGCCTTGCCTTTGCGGCTTTGCAGCAGGCCGCGCAGAAAGGCCAGACGGCTGAGCACCAGAAACGGCAAAAGCGATCCGATCAGCGACGAAAAACAAAGCCGCAGCCCGTCGGCCGCGCCCGCAGAGACCGCCTTCGGAAAACAAAGCAGAAGCACGCCCAGCGCCGCAAGGCAGCCGGCTTCGCCCAAAAAGTGCAGCGCTTGTACCGCGCCCGATTCCTGTTTCATCGGCATCACCGGTTTTTATTCTATGCCTGCACCGGCCCGGTTCATGCTTCTTTGTGGCATGAACGGCTTTCTGCGGCGCATACACATGACTGAAAGGGGGGCTTTCGATGCAGCATCAATGGAAACAGCGCCTGCAGGCGCTCACGGCGTTCGGCGCTCACACCGAGCTTTCGCCGCCGCGGGTCGAGCTTTGCGCCAACAAACAGGCCGTCGTCGAAGGGTGCGAGGGTGTGCTGGCCTACAGCGAAACCGGCGTGCGGCTCAATTGCGGGGCGCTGGTGCTGGAGCTGGAGGGCGCGTCGCTTTGTCTCAACCATCTGTCGGAATCGCTGGTCTGCATCAGCGGCGTTCTGACCGCGCTGCGTTTTACATCGGCCTGAAAGGGGAGAGAGAATGCTTTCGGTTTTGGTTTTGCGCTGGCTGTTCGGTGTGCTGCGTGTGCGCGCAACGGGCGGCTTTGCGGCGCGTTTTTTGAATCTTTGCGACAGTATGCGATTGCATGTGTGGGATCTGCAGATGGACGCCGGCGGCGTCAGCGCCAGCGTTGCCCCGCGCGATTACAGAAAGCTGCGTGCGGCGGCGAAGAAGGCCGGAATGCGCCTCCGCTGTGAAGAAAAGCGCGGTCTGCCGTTCTTTTTGCGCCGTAACCGCGCGCGTTGGGGGCTGCTTTTCGGCGCGGCGGCCTGCGTGTGCCTTGCGGTCTTTACGTCCGGTTTCCTTTGGACGGTGGAAACCACCGGCGCCGAACAGACGCCCGCGGCGGACATCCTTGCCGCCGCTGCGCGGATCGGGCTTGCGCCGGGCAAGCGAAAGCCGAAGCAAAACGGTGAGGATCTGGCGATTGTCCTTCAGCGCGAGATGGACGGCGCGCTGTCCTGGGCGGCGGTCAACATGGTCGGTTCCCGCGTCGTGATTGAGGCGCGCGACGCCGAAAAGCAGGAAACCCTGCCCGACGCGCCCTTTGGCGAACCGTGCGACCTGGTGGCCGATTTCGACGGCCTGCTGCTCTCGCTTGAGGTGCACAGCGGCATCCGGGCAAACAAGGTCGGCAACGGCGTCAAAAAGGGCGATCTGCTGATCAGGGGCACGCGCACCGACCGCGAGGGCAAGCCCTATTACTATGAAGCCCGCGGCGTGGTGACGGCGCTGCATGAGGACGTGCGCACCATGCGCTTTCCGATGCAAACGACGTTGGAGCATGTTTATGCGGTGCGCCGGGTGCCGGTGCTGCATCTGTGGCATCTGACGCTGCCGCTGGGCTTTTTTCCGCGCGGCGGAACCTACACCGCCTGCAGCCGCACGCGCAGCGCGACCATCAACGGCGTTTGTCTGCCGTTTGCGCTGGAATGGCGCACGCGGTACTATTGGGCGCCGCGTGCGGCCGGTGATGTGCCTTTGGCGTTCGATTCCTTCGTGTTGTCTTTGTCCGACGCCTACCGCAACACGCGGCTGGTTTCGGGCAATGTGACCGCCGAAACCGCCGACGGCCTTTGCACGCTGACCCAGCGCAGCCGCGTGATCGATTACATGGGCGTCAAACGGCCGATCACAGATTGACTTTTGCCGTAAGATTTCGTATAATAACAAAAAAGCCCCGCATCCGAGGAGGTCGTTGAAAATGAGTCTTCGTTCCGCCGTCACCGGCAAAAAGAATCACCTGATCGCCATGGCGGTCAACTCCGTGGCACAAAAGGGGAACGAGCGTGTGCTCGGCTCCCCGTCGGGCGACGCCATCCGTGCGCTGGCGCGTCAGATGGGCGCCGAGGGAATCGTGCTGCTCAAAAACGAAAAAGAGACGCTGCCGCTGAAACCGGACGAAACGGTCAGCGTGTTCGGCCGCGTCCAGGTGGATACGTTCTATGTCGGTTACGGCTCCGGCGGGGATGTGAACGCGCCGTATCATGTCAGCCTTCTGGAAGGGCTGCGCGGGTGTGCGGCGATCCGGATCAACGAAACGCTTGCCGACATCTATGAGGACTGGGCAAAACAGCATCCCGCCGACGAGGGCTATTGGGGCCATTGGCCGATGTGTCACGAGGAGATGCCCCTGCGCGAAGAAACGGCGCAGGAAGCCGCCGCGGTCAGCGACAGCGCCGTGGTCGTAATCGGCCGCGCGGCGGGCGAGGACCGCGAAAATACGCTGACCGAGGGAAGCTGGTACCTGACGAAGGCGGAACGCCGGATGCTTTCCGCCGTGACAAAGGCGTTCGACCGGGTGACGGTGCTGCTCAACTGCGGCAGCATCATGGATATGAGCTGGCTCGAAGACTACGGCGACCGGATCACAGCCCTTGCCTATATCTGGCAAAGCGGCATGGAGACCGGCAACAGCGTGGCCGACGTGCTTTGCGGCCGGATTTCGCCATGCGGCAGACTGTGCGACACCGTTGCAAAGCGCTATGAGGATTACCCCTCCGCAAAGCATTTCGGCAAAAAGGAGTATAACGAGTATCAGGAAGATATCTTCGTCGGTTACCGGTTTTTCCAGACGTTCGCGCCCTCGCGGGTGCTCTTCCCGTTCGGCTTCGGTCTGAGCTATGCCACGTTTGAAACCGAAGTGACCCAAACGCGAATTTTGGGTGACGACTGCCGGGTCTGGGTTACGGTCAAAAACACCGGCGCATGCCCCGGCAAGCAGGTGGTGCAGCTCTATCTGCAAAAGCCGCAGGGCGTCCTGTCCCAGCCGGAGCGTATCCTTGCGGCGTTCGGCAAGACCGAAACGCTTCAGCCCGGCGAAACGCAGAAGCTTTGCCTGCACTGCAGATTGTCCGATTTTGCAAGCTATGACGACACGGGCTACAGCGGCCATCGCAGCGCCTGGATCCTTGAAAAGGGCACATACAACCTGTATCTCGGCGAGAATGTGCGTGACGCCGCGTTTTGCCGCAGCTTTTCGGTGCGCGCCCTGCAAGTGGTGCGTCAGTGCAGCCAGGTCTGCGCGCCCGATCCGCAGCATCCGTTTGAACGGCTGGTGGTGCGCAAAAACGAAGCCGGCGCCAATGTGCCGATGACCGAGCGCGCGCCGGTGATGCAAACGAACCTGCGCGAGCGCATTTTGCTGCATCTGCCCGAGGAGCTGCCCCGCACGGGCGACGCGGGAATCCTTTTGTCCGACGTGAAAGCCGGCAAGGCGACGCTGGAAGCGTTTGTCGGCCAGCTCTCCTTCGATGAGCTGGAGGCGATCAGCCGCGGCGATTATACCATGAACAGCCCCCTGGGCGCAAAAGGCAATGCGGGCGCCATCGGCGGCGTTTTGCCTTCGCTGCGCGAAAAGGGCGTACCCGCCGTCATCACAACAGACGGGCCTTCGGGCATTCGCCTGACTGATTCGTGTTCGCTTTTGCCGAACGGCGCCGTGCTGGCCTGTTCGTTCAACTGTGTGCTGACCGAAGCGCTGTTTGCCGCGCTGGGCGAAGAAATGGCGAACCGCGGCAGCGATATTCTGCTCGCGCCCGGCATGAACATCCACCGCAATCCGCTCTGCGGGCGCAACTTTGAGTATTTTTCCGAGGATCCCTGTCTGTCCGGTTTGATCGCCGCAAGCTACGTCAGGGGCATTCAGGCCGGCGGTCTGTCGGCCTGTCCCAAGCATTTTGCCTGCAACAATCAGGAAACGAACCGCACCCACAACGACAGCCGCGTGAGCGAACGTGCCCTGCGCGAAATCTATCTCAAGGGCTTCGAGCTTTGCGTGCGCGATGGCAAGCCGCACAATATCATGACGAGCTACAACAAGATCAACGGCGTCTGGGCGCATTATAACTACGACCTTTGCACCACGGTGCTGCGCCGGGAATGGGGCTATCAGGGCTGCGTGATGACGGACTGGTGGATGCGCAGGGACGAGTCGCACGAGTTCCCCGGCGTCGTCGATCAGGGCTACCGCGTCCGCGCCGGCGTGGATGTGCTGATGCCCGGCGGCCCGCGCACCGGCAAGCGCAAGCCCGACGGCACACTGAAAAAGAGCATGAAGGCGCAAAACGGCGTCACCTGGGGCGAGCTGCAGCAGACGGCGATGCATGTGCTGAAGATGGCGATGGGGTACTTGGAAGATTAATGCAGAATTGAGAATGGAGAATGGAAAAAATGCAACCGCTTGTTGCGCGTTTGCAACTGATTGATGGTGGATTGCTTCCGGAAAATGCGATAGAATCGGTGCAGACGTTGTCGTTCTTTCTGTGCGCCCTTCATTGCTGTACTTTATCGCTGCTGCAATCTCCACGGTGAAGTGAACAGTGAAGCGGCGTAAACTTTTCCCGGATTATATTTTTATTCTGCTTTTTTTAAGTAAAAACAGAGGTTCTCTTCACTCGACACCCAAAAAACCCGCACCACATCTGGGTTTTCGGCGGTGAAGCGACGGGTGAAGCGACGGTGAAGCCCCGGTGAACGGCAAACCGTTCACCCTTTTTTTGCCCGACTGTTGACTGTTGACTGTCAACTTTTTCTGCGCACTGAACTTGCATCACCCCATCATCTCCGCCATTCTTGCCGCGGCCAGCGCGCTGAAATAGAGAATGCCCACCGCGCAAAGCAGCGCCGTGAGAGAAAGCCAGAACCAGGCGTCCTTCCTGTTCATTTTTACAGTCTCCTTTGATTTATGCGTTTTCCTTGCGGTACTCCTCCAGCAGCAGCGCGAGTGCATGGCCGATCAGCCGCCCGCTGTAGGCCGCCTCCTCGAGCGTGTTGGCGTCGGTGCCGACCTCCAGCAAAAGCGAGCAGTGCGACAGGTGCATGTTGTAACGGCGCGGCGCAAAGAACAGCGGCCGTGTCAGACCGGGAAATGTCGATTCCAGCTTTTGCTGCAGCTGCAGCGCAAAGACAAGGTTTTGCTCCCAGTCGGGGAAGTCCGTCACCTTGTTTCCGCTTTCCTGACAGCCGGAGATAATCATGACCTGGGCGGCCTGCTTGCCGTCGATTTCGGCCACGGGCTTGATCTTCGCACCGTCGGAAAGCTGGATCGCGTCGCGGTGAATGTCCAGCAGCACCTGCAGGGTCGGATACTGCTTCAGATAGGACAGCACCTTCCGGCGCGAGCGCTCATAGGCGCCGTTGTAGCGCGTGTCGTGAATCTCCGCGTCGTGCAGAACCGGGAACCCCATGCGCTCCAGCTCCTCGCAGATCTCGTCTCCCACCCGCACCATGTTGCGGCTTGAATCTCTGTCACGCGTCGGAAAGCCGGCGGTATAGAACGAACGGTCGAGGTATTGATAGGATTCCGTTGTGTGCGTGTGGAAAACCAGCACGCACGGCTTGCCTTTTTCCACCGCCAGATCGGCGCGCCGCCCCAACAGCGCCGCGGGATCGATTCTTGTCTGGTTGAGGTTCTTGATCCGCACCACGCCCGTTCGGTCGGTGACGCCTTCGGTTGTATAGGTCTTCTTTTGGATCGCGCCGGCTTTTTTCTCTTTGGCCGCGTTCGTTTCCGCCTCCTGCATCAGCTTGCGGATATCCGCCGGCGTTTCGGTGAGATCGGTTGCGTCTTTTTCCTGTTTTGCTGTTGTCTCGGGTGCTTTGGCCGCGGTCGTTGCGGCCGTTTGGGTTGTGCCGGCTGTCTCCGGTTCGGCTTTTTTGGGCGCGTCGGTCTGTTCCGCTGTGGGCAGCAAAAGCGCCGCCTCGCGCAGCGTGAGCCGACACAGAAGGTCAATGGCCGCCGTGTGCTGCCATATCAGCAGCCCGCAAAGCGCGGCGGCGAGCGCAAAAACCATCAGTGCACGCACCAAGCGCGATTTTTGCTTCATAAGCATCCCTCGTTTCCCTCGTTCTGCAACAGTTTATGAAACGCGGGACAAGGTTATGCGCGGGCGCTTTCTTCAGCGCACCAGCTCGAGCAGCTCCTGCTCGTCGAGCGAGGGCTGCAATGCGCAGTTGATGCCCATCGCCACCACCTCGGCGGCGCGGTCGATCAGCAGATCGACCTCCTTGGGCGTGACCATCATGAAGCTTTCGCGGTCAAACTCCGGCGTGCTGCGCGGATCGATGCCGTAGCTGTCCAGCCAGTCGGCAATCAGCGTGGCGCCGTCCACAACGGTGGGCACGCCGATCGCGATTACGGGCACGCCGAGCGTGCGCAGGCTGATTTCGGCGCGCTTGTTGCCGACGCCGGAGCCCGGCGAAAGGCCCGTGTCGGTCAACTGCACCGTGGTGCCGAGACGCGACAGCCGCCGTGAAGAGAGCGCGTCGATCACAATCACCGCGGCGGGTTCGATGCCGCGCACGACCGATTCCAGAATCTCCGCCGTTTCAATTCCGGTCTGGCCCAGCACGCCCGGACAAAGGGCCGCCACCGGCCGCAGATCATGGAAGCCCGTAACCCGCGCGATTTCGCCGTTGATATGGCGGGTGGCAAACAGCCGGCGGGCCGCCCGCGGGCCCAACGCGTCGGGCGTGATGCTCTCGTTGCCCAGCCCCGCCACGAGGATTGTGCCGTGATCCGGCAAAAGCTTGAGCAGCTCTGCGGAAAGCGTTCGCCGCAGCGAAGAGAGCAGCGGGCGGTCGGTCAGCGGCACCGCCGATTCCAGTGTGACATAGGTGCCCTTCGGCTTGCCGAGCGCTTCGGCGCCCTTTTCGTTGCGCACACAGATCGTTGTGATGCGCACCTCGCCGTCCTGCTTGACGGCGTGCAGCACGCCGCGCACCGCCTCGTCCTGCAGCGCTTCCTGCTTTTCCAGCGCAAGATCTGTTTGAAAAATCATCTTTTCTCACCCAAACTCTTGAAAAATAAACAAAAATGTAGTATCATTATGCTCGCTTTTCAAAAAGTATATCCAAATATGCAAAAAAACCTTGCTTTTTTGTTTGAAAAGTGTTATCATTCATTGACGTAAGTTCACATCGATTTTTAGGGGAGGTGTACCACGGATGCCGAACATCAAGTCTGCAAAGAAACGTGTGCTCGTCAGCGCAACCAAGCAGGCGCGCAACAAGTCGAACAATTCTGCGCTGAAAACCGCGATCAAGAAGGCCAACGCCGCCATCGAGGCGAACGCCGAAGACAAGGACGCGCTGGTGAAAGCCGCGATTAAAAAGATCGACCAGGCCGCTGCCAAGGGCTTGCTGCACAAGAACAACGCCGCGCGCAAAAAGTCTGCGCTGGTGATCAAAGCCGCGAAATAATAGCGCTGCAGATGATGAGATGGAAGGGGATTCCCGACTGTCTCTTTTTCTTTTTGTCCGCGTTTTGTTTCGCGTTCGTGATTTTTATGTAAATATTCTGCAAAAGCGATTGCTTTTTGACAGCCGGACATGGTATGATTATCATGTATTAATTTGTATTACTTCCGATAAGGAGGCTTTCCGATGAAAAAACGAGGCAATGCAGTTCTTTCCGTTTTGCTGTGTGCGGTGCTGCTGTTTGCAACGGCCGTCCCCGCGTTCGCCGCGGTGGGTACCGTCAAGAATTTGAAGGCGGCCGCCGTGACGGCGAATTCCGCCACGCTCAAATGGTCCGCCGTGTCCGGCGCAAAGGGCTATGAGGTGCAGCAGGCGACCACCACCGGCTGGAAAAGCGCCGCCGTCACGTCGAAGACGACCGCCAAAATCACCTCCCTGCGCCTTGGCAGCACCTACAAATTCCGCGTGCGCGCCTATAAAACGGGCAAAAGCGTGCAGTACGGCACGCCCTCGGCCGCGGTGACGGTGCTTGCCGCGCCGACCGTGAAAACGCTCAAGGCGGCGTCCAAAACGTCCAATTCCCTGAAGCTCAAATGGTCGACGGTTTCCGGCGCGGACGGGTACCGTCTGGAGCAGTATGTGGACAAGCAGTGGGTCAGCGTGCTCAAAAAGACGACCAAAACGGCCTATACCGCCAAGAAGCTTGCGCCCAACACCGCCTATCGCTTCCGCGTCTGCGCCTTTACGGGCGCCGTTTTCGGCGCCTGGAAGGAGCTGAAGGTGCGCACCGAGCTGCTGCCCAAGCCGCAGGCGCTCAAGGCGACCAAGGTCACCGATACCTCCCTGACGCTGCAGTGGAACAAGGTGCCCACCGCAAAGCAGTATTATGTCTACCGCGTCGGCACCAATACCCAGAAGCAGATTGCCTCGACCACCAAAACGACGCTCAAGCTGAACAACCTGAAGGCCGCCACGGATTATATGTATGCCGTGCGCGCGCGCACCGTGGTTGACGACCGCAACTATTATTCGCAGTTTTCGTCCAACCTGCTGGTGCGCACCGCGCCCAAGCGGGTCACCAGCCTGCTCGTGTCCGGCGTGACCGATTCCGAGGTCAATCTCCGCTTCTCGCGCGTCTCCGGCGCGGAGGGCTATGAGATCTGGAAATACAACGACGCCGCGCGGAAATGGGAAAGCGTCGGCGCTGCCGTCGGCACAACCTACACCGTCGGCGAGCTTTCGCCCCAGACGGACTATCGCTTCAAGGTGCGCGCCTATCATACCGTCAACGGCGGCAAGCTGTGCGGCGGCTTTTCGGACGAATGCAAGGTGCAGACCAAGATGGCGCCCGTCTCCGGCCTCAAGTTTGCCGATGCAACCGGCACGACGCTGACGCTGACCTGGAACCCGATTTCCACCGCCACCGGCTACCGGATCGACCTGCGCGCCTATGACGAACCGGAAAGCGCACTGCGCACGGTCAATCCCGCTCTGAAGAACGAAGGCGGCCGCGTTGTGGCGACCGTCAGCGGACTGCAGACCAACACGGTCTATTATCTCTATGTGCGCCCGCTCTACGGCGCAGCCTTCGGCACGGAGCTGCCGGTTGTGGCCCAGACCGCGCCCGACAAAGTCACGGGCGTCAAGGTGCAAAGCGCACCGGGCGGCATTCAGCTGACCTGGCCGGCCGTTGCCGGCGCGCAGGGCTATGAAGTCAGCCGTCTGGTCTATGCCGATACCTGGAGCGCCATCGGCAGCACGAGCGTCTGCTCCTTTGCCGATTCCGCCGTTGAAACCGACACGATCTATACCTACCGTGTCCGCGCGTTCTATGAAATCGGCGGCAGCAAGTATTACGGCGAACCCTCCGATCCCGCTTCGGAAAAACCGCTTCCGCCCGCGGTCAGCGGTCTTGCGGCCTCCAATATTTCCGAAAAGAGCTTTCTGCTTTCCTGGAACAGCCCGCAGACCAACACCGATTACACCGTCAAGCTCAGCGAAAACGGCGGCGCCGAACGCACGGTGCAGCCCTATGTGAAAATCGACGGCGGCAAAACGACGCTTCTTGTCGAAGGCCTCAACGCCGGTTCGACCTATACGGTCAAGGTGCTGAACACCGTCAACGGCACCCAGAGCGCTCCCGCCGTGCTCACGGTAACCATGATGCCAGGTCAGGTGAAGGGCGTTTCGGCAACGGCGCTTTCTTCCGACACGGTCAACCTCAACTGGACGCCGGTGGCCGGCGCGGAATACTACGAAGTCCAGTCGGTCAGCGAAACCGGCGCGGCGGTTGCCAATATCAGCAACTATGTAACCGCCATGCCGTATCAGATCGGCGGCCTCAAGGCTTCCACAACCTATTATTTCCGCGTGCGCGCGGTGAACAACAACGCCGGCGTCACCCAGTACGGCGTCTATTCCGACAAAGCCCCCGTCACGACCAAGGCGGCGTCCTCCACGCCTGACGCGCCCGCCGCGCCGTCGAATCTTGCGGCGAAGTCGACCGCGACCGGCAGCACCTACAGCGTGGCGCTCACCTGGAGCGGCGTCAACAATGTTTCCGGCTATCGCATCATGATCAACGACGGCAGCTGGCGCAAGCTGACCGACGTGACGACAACGAGCTATACCGCGGCGAACCTTGCCGCGGGCAGCTACAGCTTCTATGTCATGTCCTATACCGGCGCCGGGAGCAGTCCGGTGCTCTCCAATCCCTCCAACACGGTTTTGGTAAAACTCGGCAATTCCGCACCCGACACGCCGGATACGCCTTCGACGCCCGCGCAGAATCTGCCGACCTCGAATACGCCGATCAAGGGTATCACGCTGACGCCGCTCAGCGACGGCCGCCATTATACGCTCAACTGGAACGCGGTCTCCGGCGCGTTCTATACCGTGCAGATGCGCGACCCGAAGACCAAGCAGTGGGTCACCGTCCGCGAAAAGCTGGTGAACGCCCGTGTGACGCCCGACGAAACGACCACCCAGATGGGCGTGACCTGCTCCACGAACAGCGACCAGGAGACCACGGTCGGCTGGGCCGCCGTGGACGGCGCAACCGGCTATGAGGTGCGCAACGAGCTGGCCGAAAACACCAACGACTGGCTTTCCAAGGTGACGACAAAAACAACAAGCGCCACCCTCCGTCTGCCGCCGAACAGCCGCCAAAGCATCCGTGTTTCCGCTGTGGGCGCGCTGTCCTTCCGCATCTATGCGCTCAATTCCGCCGGCACATCCTGCCTGGCATACAGCGAATACACGGCGCAGAACGCCTATATTTCAAGCTGCGACTATGTCCATATTACCCCGCAGGTCAGCTTCTCTTCCTCTGCTTCCGACGGCGTCAAGGCGGCCTATGCCCTGATGCTGACCCAGGCGGTCAACAACACGCGGATGGAGACCGGAAAGGTCAACGTGTCGGCGGTGACAGAACAGATCGCGTCCGGCTCCGGCGGCGGACAGAGCGCTTCGGAAAACGAAAAGAAGACCATCACCTGCCAATACGAGGGAGGCGTCGGCCGGGCGACCGTTGTTTCGGTCAAGGACGGCAAGAGCGAAACGACCAGCTCGCAGTCCACACTGATGAGCATCATCGTGCCCTCTGCCGGCAAGACCTATCTTTATGATCAGCATAATCTCACCACCTTCCGCAAGTATGTTTCGTCTGTGACCGCGTCGCAAAGCGGCGGCAAAACCGTCATCGAGATCAAGCTCAACCCCGAAAATGTGACGACCGCCGCCGGTCTGGTCTATCATCCCGGTCTCGTCGGCGAGGCTGTGACCCCGGACAATCTGGAATATGTGAAAAACGAGTTTTCCTCCATGGCGCAAAGCGTCAGCGCGACGGTCGGGGCCAGCACGATCAGGGCGACGATCAACGCGAATTATACGCTCGACAAGCTGGAGATCAGCAATCCGTTTGTGATGAAGGTGGACATCGGCATCGGCCGGTTTACCACAACAACCGAGTTCGATACCAAACTGACCTATAACTACACCTTTACCCGTTGACGCGAAAGGATCCCCCTTATGACCAATAAAAAGCTTTTGCAGATTGCGGTGATTGTTGCCGTCGCCGCTGCGCTGTTCACGTCGATTCTGCTGATCGGTATGCAAAAGATCAGACAGCAGCAGACCGAGAACACAACGACGCAGCCGCCGACTGTTACCACCGAAGCGCCCACAACGGCGCCTGCCACGACCGTTCCGTTCGTTACAATCGACGGCAACCGCTACGGCGACACGGACGACACCACACAGCCGACGACGGCGCCGATAACGAACACAACGGCGCCTGCGTCTTCGACCAATGCACAGGGTCAGGGCTTTACTATCCCGCAAGATAAAAACGGGGTGATTCAGGCCTATGTTAACGCGGTTAACGCGCTGAAAACCACGCCGAACTTCACGCTGGAAAAAACCGAAACGCTGAACGTCCAGATTGACGAGATGACGCCGTCCTCCATGCGCTCGCTGGCCGACAAGATCATTGCCGGCAACACAAAGAACGCGCCCACGACCTACCGCTTTTCGGGCGGCTCCGATTCGGCCAGCGGCAAATCGGCCACCTATGTGATCGCTCCGGCGGGCAAGAACGCCGCGCTGGATCCGACCATCGTGACCTCCGCCACGGCGACGCCATCCGCGGGCGGCGGTTGCATGCTGACAATCAATCTCGGCGCCGAAACCCAGACGGTCTCGTCGGTGCCGGCAAAGCACAGCGCGTGTATGGACGTGCTCACCGTGGAAGCCATGGGCCTGCCGTCCTCGGCCAGAATCAACGAGATGACGGTGCATTACAACAACTCCTCCATTACGGCGCTGCTGGACAGCCAGGGCCGCCTGACCGAGATGCAGCACCGTCTGGTGGTTACCGACGCCACAGCCGAAGGCTCCTATGTGATGAGCGTGACGACCCGCATGCACGGCGACGCGACTGGGCTTTACAAGATCACATATTAAGTTGAGAAAAACAGTTGACTTTGCCCGAACGGAATGCTATAATATGTATAACCAAGTATACGGAGGTACCAGTTATGGAGAAATTCAAGAAAATCGCCAAAATCGTTGCCATCGTTGCCGCGATCGTCGCAGCCATCGTCGGCGTCTATGTTGCCGTCACAAAGCTGATTGAAAAGAAGAACGCCAAGGATGCGGACAACCGTGAAAACTATGTTTCCTGCGCCTGCTTCGACGGCGACTTCATTTCCGAAAACACGGTAGCGTAACACTCAATACGACACGGGACTTGAAGGAAATCCACTTCAAGCCCCGTTTTCTTTGCAAAGGAGAATGAAGAACATGAAAGACAAGCTTTCGGTTAAGAATTATATCGGCTATACCATCTGCGACAGCGCCAACAATCTGGCGTTCTGCGTGATGGGTACCTATCTTGCCACCTATTGCACCGACATTCTCGGCATCACGGGCGCCGTGGTCACGGCGATCTTCTGGATCGCCCGCATCTGGGACGCGATCAACGATCCGATGATGGGAACCATTGTCCAGCGCAAAAAGCCCGGGAAGGGCGGAAAATACCGTCCGTTCATCCTTTGGACGGGGTTCCCGCTTGCCGTGTCCGCCGTGCTGGTCTATACCAAATTCACCGGCAACCTGACCTTCAACACGATCTATGTCGCGGCCACCTATATCATCTACGGTATGATCTACACCGTGATGAGCGTGCCCTACGGCTCGCTGGCCATGGTCATGACCGACAAGGACAACGAACGCAGCAACCTTTCGGTCTGCCGCGCCATCGGCGGCGGCTTCG
>JAEEGL015291479.1_pt1 | contig 14686 bp, 10 predicted proteins | sample 9134231 | NCBI WGS metagenome assembly JAEEGL01 (sample SAMN16246548, study PRJNA631951) | gut metagenome | biome: gut microbiome; feature: rumen; material: fiber-attached | host: Bos | place: Iran: Karaj | collected 2018-10 | reverse complement strand
TATTAATACATCATCAACAAATAATAAAGTATTAAATACATTTGAAAATATTAATAATAATAATATTAATAATAATATTAAAAATTATAATATTAATAATATTAATAATAGTAATATTAATAATCCTCCAAATTATAATAATTTAAATAAAAATAATTTAGATTATAATCCTAAATTTCAATCTATTGATTGTTTAAGTACAAGTAATAAATATACTTATCAAAAATGTATTCCTGATCCTTGTTGTTGTTTTTGTAAACCAATTTGTTGTCCTACTAGTAATTATAAAAGTAATTTTAGAAGTAATTTAAATAATAATTTTTCGACATCTATGAAAAATAATTATCAAAGTTCTTATAATTTTAATACTTCTGGTTTAGGGAATAGTAATTATTCTATTAGGAAACCTTGTCCTGATTGTAATTAAAAATAATAAAAATGAAAATATGGTCTTTTAATTTAATTTTTAAATAATAATTTAATTTTTATTTTTTTTTATGGGAAAATTTTTTGAAATGAATTAATCAATTAAATATTAAAAAAAGTATAATATATATTTTATATTAATTCAAGATTTTTCTCTTCATTTTGAATATTATTTTCAGTATTTCCTAAATCTTCACTAAAAAAAGAAACATTTTTACTAACATCTAAATTAAAATTTTGAATGAATTCATTTTGTTTATCAAAATAATCTTTAAAAATCATTAAATTACTATTACAAATTAATTCTTTAATCATACTATATTGACTAATTAATCTATTATTATAATAACCATAAACTAATTTTGATTGATAAACACTTTCAGTTTCTTTTGGTATCATTTTTGTAAAAGCTAATTCTTTATTTTTTTTTAGTTCAGATAAATTTACGTTATTCTCAATTTTCATTTCCCATTTTGTCATATCACCTTTCATAAATAAATTATTTTTTTTTGATTGTAATTTTTCTTCTGCTTTAAAATAATTTAATTTATTTAATTCAACTATTGAATAAAAATCTTTTATTGAAGTATATTCTCTTCTAAAAAATTTAATTTTATCTCTAAATTTACTAAAAAGTTCTGATTGATTTTTAATTAAATCACTATAAATTTTCATATGTTCACTTAAATTTTGATAAGAAGTACAAACTTTTTTTTCTAAACCAAATTCATTCGCAGAAATTTTATGAAATAATCCAGAAATTTCATTTAAATTTATACTAATTATATTTAAATTATCATGAATAATATCTATTTTATCAGAAATATTATTAAATAAATTAATCATTAATTCAGAATTATATTTAATTTTAAGACCAATAGCATCATTTTCACTATTAATAACACAATAATCTTTTCCATTAAGTGATTTAACTTGTAATAAATTATTAGGTTTTTTCATTTTATCATAAGCATTCTTTTTATTAGAAAATTCATAATCTTTTTCAACAGTAAAAAAATCATAAACAATTTGAGAACTTTTTAATAAAGGATCTGCTAAAATATATTCTAAAAACATTTTTAAATCAAGAATTCTTTTATTAATTAATTCATCATTGAATTTATCACCAACATTTTGTTTAGATATTCTAGGAATAATATTTCCAACAAATAAATAAGATAAAATATTTTGTAACCAATCAAAATCAGAAAATCTTCTTCTAACTTTTGAATTAATTTGTTCTAATTGAACTTGATAAGATGTATAAGGTTTTGAAAAAATACCAGAAGGTTCTACTTTAATTGGTGAGTCTACTGTAATTTTTGGATTATTTACACTTGATAAAGGAGTTGATTCAATTGTTGCACATGAAAATTTTGTATTTATTGGAGTATTTTTTAATACATTTTTTGCTATTAATTTTTCTGTTTTATCCTCTTTTGATTCTTCTGGTTCTGATTTAGTTTCTGTTATTTTTTCTTCTAATTTATTTAATATTTTTTCCTCTTCTTTTATTGGTGTTTGTTCTATTTTATTTTCTTCTTTATTTTCTTCTTTATTTTCTTCTTTATTTTCTTCTATTATATTTTCAGAAGGATTATTTAATTTGTATTCTTTTATGAATTCTTCTACAAACTATATAGTTATATTATTTAGTTTTAAATATTTATTATTTTACCATTTTTATTTCATCTAATGTCCAATTTGATAATTCTGTTCCATTTTCACCTTTTAATTTAGTTAAGAAATCCATAAATTCTTCACCATTAAATCCTTTTTCTAAGATATTTTCTCTTAAATATATTTGTTTTTGCTCTAAATCATTATTACCTTGCATTTTTTAAAATATATTTTTTTATAAATTGTAAAATCAAAATTTAATATTTATTTTTAATTGAAAAAATAATTTATATATTTAATTTTAAATCTATATTTTGTTTATTTAGTAATATAATTTTTATATTTTAGAAGTTTTTTATATAACAACTAATAATATTCCAAAAAATATAATATTATATATATATAAACCTAAATATTGTAAATTAAGTTAAAATAGTTCAAAATTTATTTTTTTGTGTTTCTGCATCTAAAATATTTATCAACTCATTTTTTTTATTAAATTTAAAAAGTTTTAATGAAATTTTATTGTTTTTATTTTTTTCACTTTTTATAAAAGGACTAATAAAAATCTTTTCTTTTTCCTCTTCTTTTAATCCAGTATATACAATACTTCCTTGTTTTAATCCTATAATTATATTTTCTTGTAAAGAAATATTAGGGTTAATAGTATTACAAAAATCACTTTTGATAAAATTACTAAAATTACATAAATATTTATTAGTATAATAAATTTCTTTTTTAATACCATTATAATTCATAAATTCTTTTAAATATTTAAAACAATTTTTAGAATCAATTGTAATTTGTTCTTTTAATTTTAATAATTCTTCATTAAATTTCATAAATCTACTATATTCACTTAAACTAGAAAATTTATTTTTATAAGTTAATGGGATTATTGGACATATTGGAATTTTATCTATTTCTTTTCTTTTAATTATTGTCGGAACTGGAGGAAAATTATATATTATATTATTTTGTTTATTATCAATATTTACTTTTTTTATTATTCTTGAAGTATCATTTAATAATGAAACTGTATCTGATAAATTTTTATTTGATTTAACTTTTATTTTTGAATTGTTTTTATAAAACTGATATTTTATTTTTCTTCTCTCATCAGAATTATTATGATGTAAATTATTTTTATTTTCACAATTGTTTTTATCTACTATTTCATTAGAACTATTAAGACTCATTTTTTGATGGTTATTATTTGTTTTATTAGCTGAATAAGATATTGGAAAGTTTATATTTGTTATTAATAAATTAAATTTTAATTTTGGATTATATTTTTTGACTTTACAATTTTTAATCGAATAACTTTTTTTTAATATTTTTTTTTGAAATTTATTAAATGAGTTTTGATTTAAATTAAAGTTAGATATTAATTTTGGTAATAATATATGCTTTTTTAATATTTTATTATTAAAAATATTTGAAGTACTTACTGATTTATCTATCATTATTATAATAAACTATATTTTATTTTATTAAATAAAAAAATAATTTTTATTTTAAATATTTATTATATATTAACATTATTTTTTATTTTATTCATTATTTTCATTGTCATATCCCTCATTTTCATTAAATTCTATATTTTCATACAATCTTTCATTTTCAATTTCTTCTTCATTTTCATTTTCTTTTTTATCATTATCATTTACTTTAAAGTCTTTATTGTCTTCAAAAGAATCATTTTCTTCTTTTCCTTCATTTAAGTTTTCTCCTTCTTTATTTTCTTTATCATTATTTAAATTATCTCTTTCACTTAAAACTAATTCACCATTATCAATTTTTTCTTTCATAAATAAAAGATGTTGATTTAATTTTTTATTTTCCTTATATTTAATATTATAAACATATTTTAAATCTTTTAAATTCTTATTCTCCACTTTTAATTTGTCATTTAAAATTTTAATTTTCTTTTTCTGATTTATTAATATTTGATTAATTTCTTTCCTTTCTTCATTTATTTTATTTATTTTATTTGTTGAATCATTAAGCTTAAAATTATTATTTTTATAAATTTGCTTTTTAATAGTAATTTTATCTTTATATTCATTATTAATTTCTTCTTTCTCAGTTTCAATAGTATTAAATTTTTGTGAATAATTTTTTAAACATTCTTCAGGAATTATTTTAGAAAGAATATCCAATTCTTTATTTCTAAATAAAGATTTAACAGTATTATTTTTTTCTCTTTCTGTAAAAAAATATTTAATTGGTTTATTTCTCATATAATTTTTATAATTATTATTCAATTCTTTAATATCTTTCCATAAAGGATTTAAACTTATTCTTAATTTTTCTTTTTCTCTTCTTTCTTCTCCTTCATTAGATAATTTAAATTTTTTTCTATTTGAATATAAAAATGAATTTTCTCTTTTTTTAATTTTTAAATTATCTTCTACATTAATTGTATTATAATTTTTATATTTATATGATGTTATTTTATTATCTATTGTTTCATCATCTAAATAATTTAAAGTAGGATTTTCATGGTTAATTTTTGATTGTGATAAAGATTGATTTAATATTATTCTTTTCTTTTCAAAATCTAAATCATTTTTTAATAAATTATGTTCATATTCTAAATTCTTTATTTTCTTTTTACATATTTCATCATGTTCTTTTAATTCTTCTTTTTTTAATTTTATATCTTTTTTTATTATTTCTATTTCATCATTTATTTCAATTAATTTATTATATAAATTATATTTTGTTTCTTCATTATTATTATTTATTATATTTTCCAAATTTTCTTTTTCTTTTTGTAATTGGGGAATTAATTGAATTATATTTTTTATTTCTTCTTCAAGTATTTTTATTTCTAAATTTAATTTTTTATTTTTATCTTCAAAGTCTCCTTCTTTTATTCTTTTAATACTAATTAAATTTAATTTATTTGTTACTTCATTTTTTAATTCTTTTAATTGATTTAATAAATTTATATTTTCATTTTTTACTTTTTTTAAATCTATATTTTTCTTTTGAATATCAGCATTTAATTGATTTAATTCTTCTAAAGTTTGTTCTTTTTCATGCTGGATTTGATTATTATTTATGATTAATTTCTCACTTAATTCATTATTTTTTTTTTTAATTATTTCTAAATTATTAATTTTTTTGATTGTTCTCTTTTTAACTAATTTTGGAATATTAGATTCAACATTAATTACTTTACCACCTTTTTCTCCTGTATTAATTCTTTTATTTTTTAAAACTTTATTCTCATTTTTATTTGACTGATTTTTTGACATTTATAATAATAGATAATAATTAATATAATAATTAACAATAATAATTAAAAAATATGAAAAAAAATAATAAAATACAAAATCCATTTATGGATTCTTTAATTTAAAAATAAAATAAATAATTATAAAACAATTATAAATTTAACAACAACTATTATATTGATGAGGATTATGACTAAATTGACTCATATCATCATTCTTCGAAGGAAAAGTTACAACTTCATTTTGCTTTTTTGTTTTATAATTTTGATATTTCAAATAATCTTTATATAAAATTTTAGAAGCTTCAATAAAAATTTCCTGTGTATTAATACCAATTTTCGCCGAAGATTCAAAAAACAAATATATCTTATTTTTTTTACAATATAATTCTGCTTCTTCTTTATCAATTTTTCTTTCATTTTCCAAATCAATTTTATTTCCTATTACAAATACTTTAACGTCTGGATTTGAATATTTTCTTATTTCTTTTAACCAAAAATCAATATTATCAAAAGAATTTCTATTATTTATTGAATAAACTATAATAGCAAGTGAAGCATTTTTATAATATTGAGTAATTAAACATCTATACATTTCTTGTCCACATGTATCCCAAATTTGTAATTGAATAATTTTATCATTTATTTTTAAAAAAAAAGAGAAGAAATCAAATCCAATTGTTGCGTTATATGTATCTTCAAATATATTTTTTATTGCTCTCTTTGATAAACTTGATTTTCCTACTCCTGCTTCACCTATTACTATTACTTTGAAATTTAAGTTAGTTTCATAAATGTTTTCTTCTTGAAGGATTTCGTAATTTTCTATTTCTATATTCAATGAGGAATCTTCTGTATTTGAATCAGACATTTTTTTTTTATATTTTTTATCTTTATATGTTTTTCGATTTTTGTATTAAGGATAATAAATGTATTACTTGAATTATAATAAAAATTAGTAATTATTCTTTTTTTTTAATAATAAACTATTTATAAATTTTTATAACCTAAAATTATTATGATATTTTTTATAATTTTTCATAATATTAATATTAATACATTAATGTTATACAGATTTAATTTATATTTATTTTATAATATAAAAAAAAGCAATATAAATATAAATAAAGAATTTTAATTTTTAAGCATATATGAAAATTGTTTTAAAAGAATGTAATTATTAATATATTATCATCTGTCTATATTAGATAATATGTTAAATAATTTTAATTATTAAAATAATTCAATAAATAATAAATAAATAAATTATCTTTTCAAATTTATTAATAATTAAAAAAAATAATGTTTTTAAGAATTAATTCATCTTTAAGAAATTGGATATTTATTTCTTTAACATTAATTACAATATGTATTTCTCTATTAATCGAATATTTAAAAAAATTATATAATCAAAATTCAGAAAAAAAAATAAAAAATAGAATAAAAACTATAAAAGATTTTAATTACAACAAAGGATTAAAAAATAAAGATATCGATATAATAATAGAAAATGCAATTAACAGATCAAATTTATTAAAAAACAATTTAATGTATTTTTCTCAAAAAAAATTTAAACAAAGAAAAGAATTTTTTTATCAAGATAAAATAGATTTTTTTTCTCAAAAATTTAAATTAAAAAAATCAGAATTAATGAACCAAAATAAAAATGGAGAGATGATGAAAAAAAATATATTAAATGTATTATATTATATTTTACTATTGATTGGAGGAGGATATTTTTTTAATTGCTTTATATTATTAAAAGTACCTTTTAATTTAACTTTTTTTTCAATGATACAACAAAGATTAGATTTATTTAATATTAATATATTTTATCATGCATTTTTATGGTTTTTATTTTTAATTTTCTTTTTAAATTCTCTTTTACAATATTTTAATGAAAATACAAATTGTAATAATCTTAATAAACAAAAAGAAATGAAGAATCAATCTTCAAATTTAATTGATAATCCTATGAATGAAGCCAATAATGATAAAAAACTTAAATCAAAAAACGATAGTTTTAATATTTTCCCTGATTTATTTTTTATTAATAATTCTGTTGATAAGTTGATTCAGATTAGTGAAGGTAGGGTCTAATAATTTTTTAAATTATAATTTTAAGAATTTTTTATAAGTCTATTAATTATTATATTTATATTTTTATATTTTATATTTTATAAATGTGTTTTTTTTAGCATATTTTTAATGTTTTATAATAGGAAAAAAGTATTGTAAATTTTAATAAAAAAAATTATCATTTTATTTCAATTTTTTTTAATTTTTATTTGAAAAAAAAATAATTTATTTATTTAAAAAAAAAATGACCTCAACAGAAGAGTTAAAAAAAGAAGAAAATGAATTAATAAAAGTTGAATTTGGAGACATAAACAAAAATAATTTTAACCAATTAAAACAATTAAACAATTTATCTCTTCCTGTAAGATATCAATTTGGTTTTTATTATAGAATAATAAATCATCTAAGATATGGAAGATTTGCATATTTAAATGATATAATAGTAGGAGCAATAACTTGGAAATATGATAAATTTGGAAATGAAAATTCTGTTTATATTATGACAATTAATGTATTAGAAAATTATAAAAGACATAAAATTGGAACACAATTACTTCAAGAACTTATTAGATTACATAAAAATATGAAAGAAATTTCTTATATTAATTTACATGTTCATGTACAAAATGATATTGCTAAAAAATTTTATGAAAAAAATGGTTTTGAAGTTGTTAAAATTCTTGATAATTATTATACTGATATTGAACCTAAAGGTGCTTATTATTTAAGATTTAAATTACATTAAAAAATAATATTTTTTGTTTTTAAAAATAAAATATTTTTATTTATTTATTTTTTATTAATTATTATGAAAAAATTTCATGAACAAATTCCAAGTTTTGGTTTAATTAAAATGAAAAAGAATTATTCTAATAATATACTTGTTAATAGGAAATTAAATGGAAAAAAAGAAATAAATAATAGTCAAAAAGAGATTAAAAATAATACAATTAATAAAAGTTTAATAAAAAGAAATTCATTAACTTCAAAAACAAATTTTAATAAAAAAAACACAATTTATAAAAATGATAAATTTTCAAGTTTACATTCAATTGGTTTAATTTCACCTAATTTTAATAATGAAAATAAACCTTCTGAATATTTTTCATTAAAAAAGAAAAATGATGAAATTATCAATGAAATTTATAATTATAAATTAAAAATTCAATTAATTGATAAACAAATTATAGAATTAAAGAATTATATAAATAAAAAGAATTTAGAAAATATAAATGATAATACAATTAAATCATTAAATGTTACAATTACAGAAGATAATATAAAGAATAATAATGAATAGCAATTTGAAATTTTATAGAATTAATTTCACAAAATCATCAAAAAACAATATAAATATATTATATTAATTTATATATTATAAGATATTATTAAATAATGAAATTGGAAATATAATAATTATAAATAAAAAAAGATTTAAAATTTAAATTTTACATCATTTAATTTCATTTTTTAAAATATATATATCAATAAAGTTAGAAATAGGTGAAAAAAAGATTTTTTTCTACAAATCAATAGTGACTTATATCTATATCATTGAAAAATTAATCTATGTTGATTGTTTTTTTGGGCTATTTTGATTTAGAAATTTTTCTTTTTGTTTTTTATTATTTATTATTTATTATATAGAAATTTGTATTTTTTTAATTATACTTTATACTTTTTTATTATTATAAAATGTTAATTTTTTACAAATTTAATAATTTATTTAATTAGGTTTTTAAAATAATAAACAAAAAACAAATGAGATGCTTATCAGCATTTCCAACAATGACATATACAATTCAATTTTATGAACCTCAAATGAGAAATAGAAGAAATATAAGAAATATAGAATATTTATCAACTCAAAGAACAACAGAATATCCTCAATTAGTTTTTCAAAGGAAAAACAATACTAATTTCAAAGAAGAAAAAATGTTTTATTATAAGAATAAAATGGGTAATAATTTTAAAACAACAAATAGAATTTTTACTGATAATGAAATATATGATAATTCAGCTAATTATAATTTTATACCTAAAAATCAAATTTCTAATAGATTAAAATCTGCAAAATATCCTTCAATGGTAAAATATAAAAAACATAAAAGAAAAACTAATATTGTTGATTTAGAATTAAAATATGCAACAAAGACTGAAAAAAAAATTTATAATTGTGATATTAATACTAAAAATCTTTTTTTAAAACATGAAAATGATAAAATTCTAAAACATAAAAAAGTATTAACTGAACAAAATCTAATTCAAAATGAATATAATAATTATTTAAAACATATAAAATTATCAAATCAAAAAGAAAGAAGTGAATATACAAATTTTTTAATTCATTTTCAAGACAAAGATTATTTAAGAGAAATAGCAAAATCAATTCAAAAGAAAAATAAAATAAACCAAAAAACAATAAAGAAAAAAAATAGAAATATAGAACCAAATTTATTTATAGATCAAATAATAAAGAATATATCTCGTAGAATAGAATTTTTAGGAATGAATAATAATACAATATCAGAAAGAGATGTAATGAATTTATTAGAAAAAGAAGCATCAAAATTAAATGAAACAATAGATAATAATATGGAAGCATTTTGTAAAATAAAACATTTTTCAGTAATATTAAAAAATAAAGCAAAAAAAAATAATATAAAAGAAAATACATATTTAATTCCATTTTTAAATGAAATATTACAACCTTATTATGATGAAGTATCTTTAAAAAATTTAGAAGATGAAGAATTAAAAAGTATATCAAATAAAACAATAAAAACAACATCAACAGAAATGGTAATAAATAAAGATAAATTATATAAAATAAAAACAAATTTAAATCCAATAAATGAAAATAAAATGTTATCAAGAGAAATTAGTAATGATTCATTTTATGATTCAAGTTCATATACAAGTTCTCCTGAATTTCCTATTTTTGGAACAATTAGACGTGAAGATGAAAAAGATGATGATAATGAAATTGAGAATATTTTAAGAAAGAAAACTATGAAAAAAAAAAGAAATAAAATTAAAATTAATAAAAGTTGTATTAATTTTGTTTTTTTAAGATGTAAATTGGATAAAATTGATAAAATAAAATATAATTTTTCTACTGGGATGTTATTAAGAAAAGATAATAGAAAAAAATTTAAAAAAATATTAGCAGATAAAATTATGGAAAATAAAAAAAAAGAAATTGAGAAAAAAAAAGAATTAAATGATCAATTATATCGTGTTTTAGGAAAACATAAAATTACTTCAAATGAACTTATACATGATTTATATTCTGGTGGTAATACTATTAATAATTATAAAAATTTAAAATATGAAAAAGAAAAAATTAATAATCAAAGAGATAGAAAAGAAGAAGAAAAAAAAATTAAAGAATTAGAAGAAGAAGAAGAAAAAAAAAAATTAAAAGAAAAAGAAAAAGAAAAAGAAAAAATTGATATTAATGAAATTAAAAATACTTTTAAAAAAGAAGAAATTACAATTCAAAAAAAATTCACTATTGATTTAAGTCCTAAAAAAACTTTAAATACTTTAAAAAATAAAATTGAAAATGAAATAATCAATCCACCATCTTTAATTATAGAAGAACAAAAAATAATTGAAGAACCAATAGAAAAAAATGTTACATTTAATATAATTGAAGAAAAACAAGAAAAAAATGAAATAAATGAAATAAATGAAACAAATGAAAAAAATAAAAATGAAGGATCAATAAAAAGTAAATTTATAAATCAAGAAATAATAAAAGAAATAGAAGAAGAAAAAGAAGAAGAAGAAGAAAAAAAAGAAAAAGATATAAGTGAGATTAAAAAAGAATCAGAAATTGGTTTATCAGAATCAAACTCATCAGAAAAATTTTTAGAAATAATTAAACAAGATACTGAAAGTGATAAAAATAGTAATTTAATTATAGAAGAACCAATAATTATAGAATCAAAAGAAATACAAACAACAAAAAAAAGACAATCAATAATTGAAGAAATAAGTGAAAATCTTTCAAAAAATAAAAGACCAATGGTAAAATCAAAAACTTTAATGTATCATAAAAAAAATTTAAATGAAATAGAAAAAAAAGATTCAACAATGAAAAATTTAGATTCATTTTTATCAGATAGTAAAAAAAAGTTACCAACAATTAATAATATGTTTTTAGATACAAAATCAAAAGATAAAGTTGAAGAAATTGATCCTTTTAAAAGATTACCAAAAAAAAAAAATACTTTTAAAAAAAAACCAACTTTAAGAAAAATGTTAACTAAAAAAAAAACAATAAAAAATAATGATATTGATTTAAATGTTTCATCTGATTTTATGGAAAAATTATTAAAAAAACAAGAAGAAGAAGAAGCAAAATTAAAAAATGAAACTGAAAATGAAAATAAAATAGAAGAACCAATTATAATTCAAAATGAAATAAAAGAAGAAATAAAAGAAGAAAAAAAAGAAGAAGAAGAAATTCCAACTTTAAATATTAAAAGTAAATTTTTCCAAGGAGATAAAAATAAAATTAAGAATAAAAAAGTACAAATTGCACCTTTAGAAATAGAAATTGAAAAAGAATCAAATAATAAAAATTCAAATTATAATTATTCAAGAAAAACTACATCAATAAAACAAACAAATATTAATTCTGATATTGGAGAACAAGGAAATATTGATAATAATGAATTTGAAAAAATAGCAAATTTACTTTCTGATAGAAGTCAATCTAAAAAATCTTTTAAAAGATTAAAAACAAAAACTAATAATGAAGATGATAGAAGTATAAATAATACTTCAAGAGATATTAGTGATAATGATTATGTTGATTTTAGTGAAGAAAATGAAATAAGTGAAATAAATACTAATGTTAAAAAAAAGAAAAAAAAAAGTAATTTTCAAAAATTTCTTGATGAAATTAATAGATTAAAAACTATGTCTATTGAAGAATATATTGAATTTTTAGATAAACAATATAATGAAAAAGTTGATGAATTTCAAGATTATATGGTTAAACAAAAAGAAGAAGAAAGAATTAATAAATTTGTTTATTCTTTAATTAATGATATGGATAAAAGAGAATTTTCAAGACAATTGAAATCTTCTCATTGTCAACCTGTTAATTATGTTGATACTTTAGGTAATAAATTAGAAAATATTTAGTTTAATTGAAATATTAAATAATTGCTTTTATATTAATTTTAATTATGAATTAATTTATTATTTTTTTTTGATCTATTTATTTATTTTTAAAATTTAAATTTTTTTCTATATTTTCATTACATAATAATTATTTTCAAATTAAAAAATATAAAAAAAATATTAAAAAACAAATGTATGATAAATTAAGAATATCAGTTCCAATAGATGAAGAAAATAAATGGGTAAAAGAATATAATGGAGATGAAAAAATAGAAAAATTAGTAGAAGATTTTAAAAGAGAAAACAATTCAGAAATACCAGATCATGTAATAATGAAATGGAAAATGGGAAATAAAACATTAAATTTAAATGACCCAATAAAAACACTATTACCAAAAAGATCTCCAACAATAAATTTAAATGTTAACTATGAACAAAAAGGAATAGATATAAATAATAATAACATAAATAACAATTCAGATTTAATTGGAAAACCATTTAATAAACCATTTGAAGTTCAAATATATGATAAAAATAAAGAAAAAATGAAAATTTTACATTTAAATAATAATGATATTCAAAATTCAGAAATTGAAAATTATAGTCAAAGTTCAGCATATTGTAATGGGAATAATCATTTATTTATTTCAGGAGGTGAAAATGAAAGAAATGTAATTTTAGGTCATTTTTGGGATATTGATTTATTAAATCAAACAATAAAAAAGAATCCAAAAGGGATTGAGCCAAAAAAAAATCATAGTATGATATTTATACCTGATAAATATGTTTTTATTGTTGGTGGAAATAGTAAAAAAACTTTTTATTATGATACTGAAAATAAAGAAATTGTTGATTGGTCTAATTTAAATATTGAAAGATTTGAACCAAGTTTAATTGTTGTTAATGATTATTTATATTGTTTTGATAATATTAAAAAAGGAAATAATGAATTGACTTTTGAAAAAAGTAATTTAATTGAATCTCCAAAATGGGATTTAATAAAACCAAAAGTTAATTCTTCTATTAATAATTTTAATCAAAAATTTTTTGGAGTTAGTAAATTAAATAATGATAATATTATATTTTTAGGTGGTGATATGAATGATGAAAATAATTCTAATATGAATTATTTATATAATATACCAAATGAAACTATATCAAAAAGTCAAATTCCTTTTATTCAAAAAAATTTATCTGAAAAAACTTTTATTCAAATTGATGAAAATACAGATTATATTTTAACAGATTTTCCAAAAAATTATCCTGAAATATTATATTTTAATAAACACAAAATGAAATTAACTTCAGTTGATTTTGATATTGATAGAAGTAATGAAAAATTACAAAGACCAAGAAAAAAAATTAAAAAATATAATTTTGATATGCCAGAGAGAATAAGAGTAAATCAAAATAGAGAAAATTCAATTGAAAAACCAATAACATTAGAAAATGAAGAAATTGATTTTGTAAAAGAAAATGAAATAAAGACTAAAAATAAACATACAAGTAAATTTGAACCAAATATTCCTCAAAATAATGAAAATACAGAATATTATTTTGAACCAATTAATAAAAAAAAAAAACCAATAATTCCTAAAGAAGAATTAAATAATAGTGAAAATTCAGAAATTAAAAAAAGTATTAAAGAACAAAAAATTGAACCTGCAATTATAATTGATAATACAAAACATACTAAAAATAATAAATCTTATTTAGATTATAATTATAATGGATATTTATTAAGATCTTCTTATATTAAAAATAATACAGAAGGAAATATTAGATCTTCAAAATTACCAAAAGTTAACAGAAAAAGTTCTCCTTTTAAAATATCAAAAATTGGAGTTGCTGGAGAATTTGATTCTAAAAAATTTAAAAAATTAAATCAAAGTTTTAATGTTGGAATTAGTGGAAAAAAAGTTGGGTAAAAATTTTAATTTATATTTAGTTTTTTTTAAATTTTTATTATTTTTAATTTTTTTTTTTTTGAATAAGCTTTTTATATATTAAAAAATATATTTTTATGTTTAATTTTTGTAATGAATAGGAATAATAATTTTTGTATTTGTTATGAAATTAAATTTACTTTATGTAAATATGATTATAATAAAAAAAAAAATGAGATCATTAATAGGAATTATAAAAAAGTTATTTTAAAAGAAAATTTATTAAATATAT
>JAEEGL011776991.1_pt1 | contig 14686 bp, 12 predicted proteins | sample 9134231 | NCBI WGS metagenome assembly JAEEGL01 (sample SAMN16246548, study PRJNA631951) | gut metagenome | biome: gut microbiome; feature: rumen; material: fiber-attached | host: Bos | place: Iran: Karaj | collected 2018-10 | reverse complement strand
GTAATTCACGCACGCTTCTCTGTCTTCAAGACCTTGCTCGTCAAGTATATAGAGACTCTTTTTGGCGGTATCCAAGATATGTTGGGGCATCATCTTGCGGATAGAGTCGGGCATTTGTCCCAGTTCGCCATTGGGCAGCAGGCGTGGCGGCAGGTTCCGCAGAGTCTTGATGAGGGCGTCGTAGCGTTCGATTTCGGCTTTCAGGCGCGTCTTCATCTTGTCGTAGGGGGCGTGGTATTGACTTATGTTGCGGTATTGCTCGGTGGCTGCCTGGCAGGCGTAGGCCATATCGAAGGTGAAGTCGGCATTTTGCGAATAGAGCATCAGCGCTATCTGGTTGCTGTTCTGCATGATGCGGATCAGTCGGGCATGTTGCTCGCCATAGCGTTGCTCGTAGCGTGCCATCATCATTTTCTGTTCATTGTAAGCCTGTTCCAGCTCAGCACGCAGCACGCCCAGCGTTTGGGCCAAATCTTTTTCTTTGAGGACCGCATGTGCTTGAAAAACAGTGAGTACACTGATTAAAAGAAAAACGAGAATCTTTTTCATAGTGGTATTGTTAAAAGAAAAATTGACGCGGCAAAAGTACGGAAAATTTGGCATTTAGCCGCACTACATCAGAATGAGGCAGGCCAATTGCCAGCGTTCGGGGACGAAGTCGAAGTAATAGACAGGGACGCCCCAGCGGTCTTTCATGCGCAGGGTGTTGCCGTCGAGGTAATAGAGTGCGGTGCCCCAACGGTCTTTCTGGCGGATGGTCTGTCCGTCGAAGTAGAGCAGGGGAGCGCCCCATCGATCCTTCTGGCGCACTGTTTGGCCATCCATATAGATGAGCGGCTGTCCCCAGCGGTCTTTCTGTCGCACCTGTTGTGTGGCGGAGTCGTACCACAACAGTTTCTCGCCCCAGCGATCTTTCTGTTGCACAGTGTTTTCTGTCATGTAAAACATCGCTTGTCCCCAGCGGTCCTTCATACGGACGGTCTGGGCGACACTTGCAAGGTTCAGCAAAAGGGTGACAGTAAGAAAAAGGAGAATGCGTTTCTTCATGGGGCAAAGATACATATATTATTGGAGTATTTTACAGGGCACATCTCTACAGAAGGATTACAGTCCGGACAAATCAACGGAATAAACAATATTATCAGGGATTTTTTTCGTTAAAAAAGCTGTCATATAGATGGGAAGGTAAAGAACTTTACCCGATTGTCGGACGTTTATGTTGCTGAACACAATGGCTTTGCGAATTTTGTATTCCTCGTTGGCCATGATGTTTGTTAGAGCATTGTGACGTTGATAATCCTTACCCGATTTAACTTCAAGGGGCATTATCTCTCCGTCTTTTTCAATGACAAAATCCAGTTCGCCCTGCTTTTTGCTGTTAAAGTAATATAGGTCGAAGCCGTGTGAGTGCAGTTCCTGAGCCACAGCATTCTCATATATGGCACCGAAATTGATGTTTTTCTCGTTTGTTAACAGTTGGAGCTGAATTCCTCCGTCGTATTGGCTGGCTAAAAGTCCGACATCGTTTTGGAACAATTTGAACAGGTTTCGGGACTGGGATAATATCAGCGGAACAACAGGTGCTTCTACATTGTAAACAGGTAGTGCGACACCAGCTTCTTTAAGCCATAAAAAGCTGTTTTCGTAACGGGAAAATTTCAGTTTTTCATTCAGTTTTTTCAAGATAAAACGTTTGTTTTTGGCATTGAGTTCCGAAGGAATAAGGTCGAAAATCTCATTTAGATAGAGTTTGTGTTCCGGATCGTATTTTGAAATGTCGCGCTTGTAGAGCCTTAGGATAGCCTGCTGTTCTGTCCATACGGTTTGGAGATTGTTGGTGTCTATGTATTTTTGCACAGCGGCAGGCATTCCCCCCACGATGAGATAAAGACGGAATAGTTCCATGAGTTTGGAATGTACATAATCGTCAACGGGTCGTTGTCTGTTCCACGCCATCTGCACTTCTTGCCACACCATCTCGCTAATGCCGAGTGCGCTGAAAAACTCCTCAAGGTCGAGCGGGTACAGTTCTTTAACGTCCATATAACCAACAGGTTCGGAACGAAGGTCTTTTAGCTCGACACCCAATAAAGAACCACTCATAATATAACGATAGCTGCCTTCCTCCACCAGAAACTTGACAGCAGTTACTATTTCGGGGCATTCCTGTACTTCATCGAAAAAAATAAGTGTTTTCCCTTTGATTAGTGGTTGGTTGGTCAGTGCAGAAATTCGCAACAGCAGATCACGGCTCCCCTTCGCCCCAGAAAGAACTTTCGCCGCTTCTTCCATCTCGATGAAGTTGATTTCCACAAAGTTTTCAAAGTGTGTTTTCCCGAAATGGCGGATGGAGAACGATTTCCCAGTCTGTCGTGCGCCTGTGACAAGTAACGCTTTTTTTGTTGTAGCGTAATACTTTTCCAAATATTTGTCAATCTTTCTATTAAGCATAGTATGTCCGTTTTTCCAACGGCAAAAATACACTTTTTGTCTGTTTTTCCAACGTGTTTTTAAGTAATTTTGTCCGTTTTTCCAATTTTTTTTAATATAAAACATTGGAAAACAAATGAATATAAAAAATATTACTCCTCGAAACTCATCAGCCCGCCGATGAGGATGCCGAGGACGAGGAAGATGATGGTGCTTTTTTTACAGTTTCTTGTAATACATAAACACCTTTTTTGTAGCTTGCTCGATGGGGAGGGTGGTGAAAAGTTCGAGTCTTTTCACTCTGACAAGCAAAAAAAGAGATGCTAAAAGGCATCTCTTTTTTTCGATTGAATTTGCAATAAAAGACTATTGCTTAATGATTTTTTTGACTCCCACCACACTATCATTGTTGAAAACTTTGATAAGGTAAACGCCACTTGCACAATCAGAAATATCTATCTGATGTTCATCATTGTTTACTACGTTAGTCTTCAATAGCTTACCATAAACATCAAACAATTGAATTTTATCAACTTTCACACCTTCAATTGTAATAATACCAGTGGTAGGATTGGGATAAATCTCCATAGCCTTATTCATCGTAAAGCCATCAATTCCAACGGTAATCGTCAAATGCAAAGTGACAACACTGTCGCAGCCATGAACGGTCTTTAACGTTTGAACATAATCTCCCGATTTACAATAAGTTGAGTCGTTCCATTTGTAGCAACTGTCTGCCGTGGTAACAGAAAACTCGGAAGCGGTTGGTTGCCATATTTGTATGGTCACACTGGCTTTGGCCTCGCAACCAGCTTCATTGTATCCTATTACCTGATAGGTGCCAGCCTTTGAAACCTCTATACTTTCCTCGCTGCTTCCATTACTCCACAAATAGGAACTACCGCCTGTGGCTGTTAGCACGGTTGATTCTCCAGTACAAATGTCGGTTTCGCCCAAAATAGCAATCTCAGGAAGCGGCGACACTAATACTGTCACATTGGCCTCATTGCTACAGCCGTTAACATCAGTGCCAACTACACTATATTTGCCAAATTCACTTATGGTAATTTGAGGTGTGTTGTCTCCTGTTGACCATTTGTATGAATCTGCTCCGTTGGCAGTAAGCACAGTGCTGTTTCCTTCGCAAACGACTTGCTTACCTGTAATGGTTACATTGGGCAGAGGATTTACCGTTACAGGCACTTCCTGACTTGCCGTACAACCTTCTGCATTAGTAACTGTAACAGTATAAACACCGCTCTTATCAACGCTAATGCTGTTTTGTGAGGAACCTGTACTCCACTTATAACCAACACCACCAGAGGCAACTAACATGGAGGTTTCGCCTTCACAGAAGGTTGTTTTGCCTGTTACAGTAACTACTGGCGGCAGGTTAACCGACAATATTAATGTGATGACACTATCACAACCATTTACGGTTTTCAATGTTTCTGTATAGACACCACTTTCTGACAAGTTCTGATTAAAGAACGGATAGGTTTCACCTTGGCATATACTCTTGTTAATCGGTGGGTTGTAGTTATATACCGGATTTACACTCACGACAACGGATGCACTTTGACTACAGCCGTTCATATCGGTGCCAACCACACGATAATTTCCCGCTTTCGTCACTTCCAACGAAGCGGTATTAACACCGTTATTCCAACGATAAGTTAGAGCACCAGTGGCGGTCAAGATTGTATTGTCGCCCTGACAGAAACTGGTTGTGCCTACTATAGATACTATGGGCAATGGATTGACAGTTACGGATGTACTGGTAGTGGCAGAACAACCCTCAGCATTGGTAACAGTGACAGTGTAGACACCGCTCTTATCAACGCTAATACTATTTTGCGAGGCACCTGTATTCCATCTGTAATCTACGCCACCTGTGGCGGTTAATGTACTGTTTTTGCCTTCACAAAACTCCGTTTGACCAACAATGCTAACATTTGGTGATGAAGCTTGACTAACAAATGTGGAAGCAGATGCCGTACATCCATTAGACAGTGATACGGTAACCGAATAAGTTCCCTGCTCTGATACCCTAATAAAAGATGTTTTTTCGCCTGTGCTCCATAAATAATCTCCATCTACATCAACAGAAAGTATAGTACTTTTCCCAGAACAAATACGGTTATCACCACTGATGACAATATCGTCCATAGATGTAACCTCAACCACTGCATTGTTGCTGCAGCTATTTTCATTAGTTACTGTAACAGAATACGTTCCTGGTTTGTTGACATTGATAGTCCTATCGGTTGACCCATTGGACCACAAATAAGATACACCTTCGGTGGCCGTTAATTCAGCTGCTACTCCGCTACATAATACGGGAATACCCGAAATATTTACATCGAATGCAGGATGTTGAATCACTTTTACACTTTGAGTAGCCGAGCAACCAACATTGGCATAAGCAGTTACCGTATAAGTTCCCGCAACCCCCACATTGATAGACGCTGACGTTTCACCTGTGGACCAAGAATAACTATCACCGCCTGCTGCAGTTAGCAAAGTTGAATCGCCAGCACAAATGGCCAATTTGCCTGAAATTGTTGGGGTAACGAAAGTTTTCACTTCCACGGTATCCGATGCCACACAACCATAAACCGTACGAACCGTAGCAATATATATTCCCTGTGTATTGACTGTAATACTACGGGCTCCTGACCCTGTATTCCAAGTGTAATAGGTGCCGCCATTGGCAGTCAAAGTCGTACTGCTGTTTTCACACAAAATAGTGTTACCCGAAATAGAAGCCACCGCAGCTGGATACATGGTCATCTGCTTATCAACAGTAACCGAACAGCCATAGCCATCGGTAACGGTTACCGAATAGGTCTGGTCGTCTGCAATGCGAATGGCTTTTGTTTTCTCGCCCGTATTCCATTCATACTGAAAATCAGAGGACGAAGATGTGGCATTGACCGTATAGGTAAGTGTATCACCAGCGCATAATGAACTGGCATTGGCAGTAATATTCGCCGACAATGAACATTGAAGTGTGTTGAATGTTTTATCTGTTCCCCGATAAGTGATTCCATCTTTTTGCACAAAGAAACGATAAGTGTATGATGTGCCGCCTTGCAAGCCACTTAAAGCATACGATACGGGTGACTCGCCCGTAGTCGGAACGACAATATAATCCGATTCGGAACTTTTCTTATACTCAAAACCATGATTATCTACATCATACAACATTTGGTAGTTACCATGCAGTGTGGCCGTTGTACTTCCAATATTGTTGGCTTCCATGGTGGTAACACTGCCAAATATTGGATACCCACCGTTTATATTGGGTGTTCCATCCATTACAAACACTACACTATCAGTATTGAGAATTATGGGGAATGAGGCCGATTTCATTTGTGCTTCGGTTTTGGCGGTGCCACCTGTAGAGGTGTTATGGCCACAAGTGTTGAGATAATGGCAATTAGATATGGTTACATCTTTATATACTGAACCGATAACACCTCCCCTTTTTGTTCCTTGAAGTAGGACTCCTCCATTATAGCAATTCTTAATGTTTATTTTACAATATTGTTTATCAGTATATGTTTTATCTGATATTGAATAATTATTCGGGGATTCGACATATCTATACGTTAAAGTATATTGCTCTCCTACTAATTGCTGTCCACAAATTCCACCAATGTCGGTGACAGCATATAATTGTCCAGTATTGTAACAATTACTTATGTTAATTGTTGGTCTCTCAAAAGTGTGTAATACATTAAAAACAGCACATCCGCTACAGGCCGAGTATGTGGTAGTATATGCTGTTCGAGAAAGAGCCGAATAGCCAAGAATTCCTCCACTACAAGCGTCTCCGATTATAGGCCCCATATTATAGCAGTTCTCAATAAAAACATCACCACTACTTGATTCTCCAACGCATATTATTCCACCACATTTATCGCCTGTTATTTCACCAATATTATAACAATATGATACATGTTTTGCTCTCGTGGCTATACCGCCAACCGTACCTGAACAACTAACATTGCCCATATTATAACAACTGATAATCTCTACCGCCGAATTGGTAACTCCTGCTCCTCCTGTAACATTCCCCATGTTATAACAATTTGTAATATTTGTTACTGTATTGGCAATTCCTGCTCCATCAACAATATCAGCATAATTCCAGCAATTGACTATGTTGGCAGCCGACAAAGCAATACTTGGTCCATTAATTTTGCCTGCACTTCCTAAATTTGCAATTGTTGAACGTGCATATCCAAATAAACCATCTCTACCGTAACGAGTTATTAAATGATTATCCCCGTCGAAATTTCCACTAAAATAATAGGTGCTATTAAGTCCTATCGGCTGCCATTCATATATACTATCTATTTGCACATTTGTAGTTAATTTGAAATATGTGTTATCATAATGGGTTACTCCACCGTTCACCATTTCGGCCATAAAAGCTAACATTTGCGCGTTTTCAATAAGATATGGATCTGATTCGGTACCACTACCTTTTGTCCATATTTCTGATGTGCCGTCCCAAACGGAAACGGATTGGGCATTCAAACCTATGGACAACAATGCCACCAAGGCAATAACTAACAATCCTTTCTTTAATGCTAATTCAAGTAATTCAAATAAATCTTTTTTGCTTGGAATGCGAGCTTGTCCTCGTGCCGCTTGCAACGAACCATCAGGTCTTCGCCAAATAAAACGATACCCTTTTTCACATTTTCCATCGTTGTAAATGTATTCTCCTTTCTGAAAATACAATTTCCAACATTTCTTTTCCTTGTCTGAGGTTTTAGTTACCTCATGCTCGATTTTAAAATGTGCCATAGTATTTTTTTAATGAAACTTGTTGAAAAAAATATTTCTTAACTTGTTTAAAATCTTGATGTTAATAACGAAACCGAATCTCTTTGTCGTCTATTTTCTTGATAGTGTCGCCCTCAATTTTGTACCGACCAGGTTCAATCCTATTCAAAGGTTCTTTCTCATAATAATCTTCATCAATCTGAACCAATTCATAAAACTCTTGCTCTGATTCTATTTGTCCGTAATAACCTTCAAGGATTTTAAAAGTACCATCCTCTTCTATCTCAATAGTATCAATATCTATACCTTGTTGAAGTTCAATTACATCGGGATTAATTTGCTCATATTCCTCGTATCCTAAATGTTTGCGAACAGTATCCACATCGGGTATAGTATATATTTCAATGTCGAATTCATTCTCTTTTTTACCATCAGTGGGCTCGTAATCATTGTCATCTTCCTCGGGTTTATAGCTGCAATTTTTCTCGTTTTTCATAATGCTATTTGATTTAAAATTAATAATTTGTATATCATTTTCCCCATATTCTAGTGCTTTTAGAAACTACTATTCCTAACCTCCAAACACACAAACAGCGCACCCTTTCCGCCTTCAGGTAGAAAAGGCATCGCTAAATGCCATACAACACTGAAAGTCGAAAAAAGATACTGGCAAAAATAGCCATACGTGTCTTGCACGCTTTGGTTCTATTTTGTTCTAATTCTAGCGAAGGTGACGGCTGTGAATTCCCGTGAAATCAAGTTTAAGCAGCCGATCGGCTCTACATGTTCTTCACGCACCTGACGGAACGGCCAATGCGTTTGTAATTACTACTCCAAATGCCGAAAAAGGGCCTGTCATGATCGACAAAGCGATAAGGGGCCTGAAAAGAGTCGTACTCGGTTGATGTCCAAAAATAGGCGCTTTGATGAAAGTAATTTTCTTCGCCACCGAAGACATCGCCGGCGGGAAGTGCGGAAAATCCTGTGGCATTGTTGGAAGTTTGGTCGTAGCCAGGAGAGTTATTGAGATTAGGCTCGATACTGGAAGAGTCATCCCAATTGGAAGTGTCAGCCAATGCTTTACCGATGTATGATTCATCATTACCGTAGACATAACGATCTATGCTACTCACATGTGACTCCAATTCATGGAACTCGAGCATGCTGGGTACGTGCCAGCCGTCGGGACAAATTCCCTGCACACCACTCGGATTGGCGTCGGAAGGGGATTCCTTCCCCATAACGGCACTCCAGTTGTAGAGGTATCCGTAAACAGGTACATTGCGTTTGTCGTAATTCGGATAATAGAGATAAGGCTCGTAATCAGAGCATTTCGATGTGTCTATTGGTACGGAGGTGCCATCGGCATAATGCGTGGTGCGCAGGTTCTCGCGCATCCAACATTGGCATCCAAGTTGAATGGTGGTGTATGTATTGCCGTCAATGTCGGTTACCGTGGGTGCGTCGAGGCAAGGACGACCGTCAAACTCGCCGGCCCTGAATCGCGCCTTCAATATTTCTTCGGCATCGGCGCGGTGCGACCGCATCCAAAAAATGGCAAGAACAGACAATAAAAGTAATAGTAAAACCGAAGCCAGAACAATCTTGCGGCGACGGATGCCGGATAGCATATCGTCGGCAGTGTTAGGCCGTGTGTTGCGGTCTGCACGGGTGCAGCGACGGGCTGCGCCGCGCCAGAAAATGGCTCCAGCAGGCATCATCTCCCGTAAGATAGCCCCTAACGCATAAAGATCGGATCGACAGTCTAGCGTTTCGCCGGCTTGCTGCTCGGGTGACATGTATTTGGGCGAGCCAACAGGCTGTTTGAGAACGGCTGAGTCATCGCTGTCGGCCAATCCAAAATCGATGATTTTCACATTGTTGCCGTTACGCGTGATGAGGATGTTGTCGGGTTTTAGGTCACGATGGATGATTTGCAGGCCGTGAAAGTGGCGCATCGTCTCTAGTAGTTGCCGTGCCACACGCTTGCGCGCAGCCATTGAAGGTTTGGTCTTCAGGTAGTCGGCGAGCGAGACACCGTCAACATATTCCATAACTATACAGTCTCCAGCTACTTGGTCGTTTTCGAGGGAGAAGAATCGTACAATGTTGGGATGGTCCATCCGCCTTCCTAACTTGAATTCTCTCGCCAATAGTTCACGACGCACAAGGTCATCGCGGAATTCAGGGCGTAAAGCCTTTAGTACAAACCATTGTCCTTTGCGTCGTGCCTTGTAGAGTACATTGACTACACCTTCCGACAATATAATATGTCCTGTAAACACATCAGACAACTCGAGGTCATTGGCCGTCACGTTGCCAGATGTGGAGAGATTGTTATTCATAGTCGTGATTCTTTCCATATTTTTACATCTCCGAGACCTCCTTGTTTACCGATCACAAAGATGGAGGACGGCTCGTCACCGTGTTTGAAGTCATAGAGATAGAGAGGTTGTCCAACAATAAAGCAGCCGCAATGGAAAGTGTCGCCGATTTGGAGCTTGGAATTTATGGATTCCGTTACTCTGAAGCGCCCCTCGCCTAAGTGTAGAAATCGGCATCGGCGGTCGGGTTGCCAAGTCACTAATACGCTCTCCTCTTTTGCGATATTGTTGGCGTAAAGAGTGTCGTTGAGAACATAGTGGGAGGTGTTGCCGCGGGTGATGTGATGTTGTAGGAAATCTTGCCAGTCGCGGAATCCCACACATCGAGCCAACAATGATAGGGTAGTTGCATTGGTAGAACCATAACCTTTTACATAGCCCCAAATGCGCTTGAGGGTAGAGTCGCTTAGCGTATCCTGACAGCGCACGGCAATAGTTTCTCTGAGAAAGGCAAAATCGGTAGGAGTGTTAATACTGCGCCCTATGGATTGCTCGATCATTTGGCGCAATACGACAATTTCTTTATCGTAAGTTTCTCTCATCGAATTATATAATAATTGTGCGGCAAATATAAAAAAATAATAAACGCTTCATGAATAAAGAACTAATTAGAACCATTTTTCTTTCGCAGCAAAGATAACTCGCGATTATGTTGGTGGGAGGCATAGTGAGACAATGTACAATTGTTAATTATTAATCGCTCTCACACCACAGGGTCACCGCAATACTTCCGCCGTTGGCACTTCTTGCAGTGCAGTCCCATCCATACCTCGTCGAATTGTTGCATGGCTTGCTGTACCAGCTCTGGCTCGTCGGTAAGGAGGCCCGTTTCAAAATTGCGGGTGTTGGCTCCCTTCATGCCGATGCCCGCACCCGTAAGGTTGGCGCTACCGAAATAGACCGCACAGCCGTCGAACACCAGCATCTTGAAATGAACACGCGGGCAGAGCACACGCTCCAGACCGCCCACCAGCGAGGGGTACTTGTCGAAATCCTCACGGAAGGCTGGTCCTGGCTCCTTGGCATGAATGAGGCGCACTTCCACGCCTTTGCGCACCAACTGCGCCAGCACTGCGAGGAACGGCTTGGTGCCGTCGCCCACCTTCACATAGAGGTCTTTGATGTCGGCGGTGCCGATCCACAACGACTTTTTTACCGTCGCCACGCGCGACAGTACAAGATTGTAATGGTCTGTATTGGAGATGTATTGGAGCATGGCTTGGGTGATATTTGAAAGCAAAAATACGGAAAAAGTGTTTCTCACTTCTCACAATTTCTTTTACCTTATCCCCAAAAACCGATGTGTTTGTAGCGACAAGCGCCAGCCTTTGTGTGTCATGACGGCTTCGGTGCACGCTTGTAAGTTGCGCTGGCGCTCGTCGGCGTCGGCACTGTAACAGGGCTGCAGAAAGCGGTTAAGTGTCTCTATATGTTTGTATTGTGAGAGGTCTTGTCCGTGGTACACCACTTTGAGCTCGTCGCAGCGGCTGAGAACGCACGGCTCGACTTCGCCGCCGGCAAAGCCGCTCTTGGGCGATAGCGTCACCCAGTCCACATTGGCGGGTAGGGGGCGCGTGCCGTTGGTCTCGATGGCGATACGCTTGTTGGTCAGGCGTTTGAGGTCGGCGACAAACGGCTCGTCGATAAACAGCGACGGTTCGCCGCCCGTGAGCACGATCATGTCGGCGACGAGATAGCGATTCGCCTCATGGGCAATCTGCTCCAGCGTCATGGGTGTGCCGCTTTCGTGCTCTGTGTCGCAGAAATGGCAGCGCAGGTTGCAGCCGCTGAAACGCACGAACACGGCGGGTGTTCCCGAATGGAAACCCTCGCCCTGTAAGGAATAGAATATCTCGTTGATGCGGTACATTAGTCGAAGTTTTGCGGTGCGTCGTCGGCAATGTAGGAGGCTTTGTTGTCGCGTGATTCCCACACGTCGGCACGATAACAGTTGGGCACCGTCTCCACAATCCATCGCGCCAAATTCTCAGCCGTCGGGTTGAAATCGAGAATCTCGTTCAAATTCTGATGGTCTATCTTTCCGTGTATGAGGCGTTTAATCTCTGAAAAGTCGCATACCATACCATTGGAGTCCAACTCCTTGGCGCGACAATATACGTTGATTTTCCAGTTGTGGCCGTGCAGATTCTCGCACTTGCTCTCGTAATCGAGATACAACTGATGACAGGATGATATTTCTAAGGTTTTGCGAACGTAATACATGGTTGTAGTGTTAAAAGTGAAAAGTGAATAGTGAGAAGTGAGTAGTGATTAGTTAAGAAGTTAAGAAACTAAGGAGTTAAGAATTGTAGAGTTATGGAATTTTGAATTTGTTCTCTGTTCTTTGTTTTTTGAATTTTGAATTCTGAATTTTGAATTTCAGACGCGGCACGCCGCGTCTCTACTTTGTTCTTTGTTCTTAATTATAAATTGTAAATTGTGAATTATAAATCGCTCTCGTACTCCGTCTTGTCTTCTATGCCGGCTTCTTTGAGGGCCATTCGGCGTTCGCGGCAGGTGCCGCATTTGCCGCAGTGCTTCTCGCCGCCTTTGTAGCACGAGTACGTTTCGCTGTAATCCAAGCCCAGCGCCTTGCCGTGCTCGGCAATTTCCTTCTTACTCAGATAGGTGTAAGGCGCAAATACCGTGATGTTGTCGTAGGTGCCCGCCGACATGGCGCTCGACATGGCATCCACAAAGCCAGGTCGGCAGTCGGGGTAGATGCAATGGTCGCCGGCGTGGTTGGCAATCATCACCCGCTTCAGTCCGTTACTTTCTGCAATGCCGCAGGCAATGGCCAGCATGATGCCGTTGCGGAAAGGCACCACCGTCGATTTCATATTCTCGTCGTTGTAGTTGCCTTCGGGAATGTCGGCGGCAGTCATCAGCAGCGTGCTTTTGAAGTAGCGGTGCATGAATTCCAAAGGCACGATAATGTGTTTGATGCCCAATCGTTGGCAGTGGGTGACGGCGCAGACGCGCTCGCGACCGTTCTGGGTGGAGCCGTAGTCGAAAGTGATGGCCAAGGCAATCTCGTCACGATACTCGTAAAGCATTGTGGTCGAGTCCATACCGCCGGAGATGATGAGAACAGCGTCTTTCATAATTATTCGTTGCGGAAATTTGCCAATAGTCGCTCGCGAACCATCTCTTGATGTTGCTTATCGCCGTAGTTGGCGAAGGGTTTGATGGAGATGCCGCCACGCGGGTTGAAAAGGCCGATGACTTCTATGTATTTGGGATCCATTAACTTAATGAGGTCTTTGAGGATGATGTTGACGCAATCCTCGTGGAAGTCGCCGTGGTTGCGGAAACTGAACAGATAGAGTTTCAAGCTCTTGCTCTCGACCATCAGCGTGCGGGGGATGTAGTTGATGATGATATGTCCGAAGTCGGGTTGGCCGGTTTTAGGGCACAGCGAAGTGAACTCGGGACAGTCGAGCGTAACAATGTATTCATTCTCAGGGTGTTTGTTCTCGAAGGTTTCCAGCACTTCTGGTGTGTAATCGTACGCATAATGTGTGTTCTGGTTGCCCAACAATGTCACCCCTTGCAATTCCTTTTCGTTTCTTGGCATAATGAATTATTTTGTGCAAAAATAGGAAATTTGTGTAGACGAACGGCTGAGTGTCTTTGTAATTTTATAAAAACAATCTCGTATTCTTCTTGTATTCAGCATATTCTGGCTTGTTGGCCAACTGCCTTTTCTCCATGAGAGGGATGCTGATGAAGCAGAAGAGGCAGGTGTTGACAACGGCGCCCAGCAGCCAGTGCCAGTTGTGGGCTATGTCGGGTGCTACTGACAGGAATAACAGATAGACGCCCCACCACATCATGATTTCGCCCAGGTAGTTAGGATGGCGGCCGTGCTTCCAGAGTCCCACATTGCAGACGCGCCCCAGTTTGGCTTTGACAAAGCGATGGCGTTGTGTGTCGGATACCAGTTGCAACATGGCAGAGGCTACACACAGCAGGAATGCCAGCCAAGTGAAGATGTTGGCGTTGGCATTCAACGCAATGAGTTTGAAGCCCGGAATCATGACCAGAAAGACGACCACAGTAGGCATCATGTTCAATCCAAAAAGATTGACAATCTGGAAGAATGACGGCTGTAACTCTTTTCTATATTTGGTGTAACGCCAGTCTTCGGCGTTCAGGTTGCGGAAGGTGTAGGCCCAGTTGCCCGTCAGGCGGATGCCCCAAATCCATACGGCGGCGAGGAGTAGGAGGGTGGCGCTGTTGCAACTGCCCACCTGGTAGGCCACAGCGGTTAACATGACAGGCGGAGCCACGCTCCAGTAGGGGTCATAGACCGATACATTCTTGAATATCAATCCGAAAAACCATACGAAAAGCGTGCCAGCAACATCGGCAACGAAGAGTCGCCACAGTTCTTGCCATGTGGTGGTGGCGCTCCAACGATATACGGCCAAGCCCACGAAAAAGGCTGCAATGTAAATGATCGTCATGATGATGAAACTTGCGGCTCTTGACTCTTTTAAGCTATTCATAATTAATTGATTATGTTTATACAAAAGGGTGGATAATAGTGGGCAAAGATAATAAGGTTTTTTGATTATTTTTGCGTTGACAAATGATAATGTTGATAAAAGAGTGATATGAAGTTGAGAATCGCCTGTTATGTTATCCTGATGTCCTTGGGCCTGGGCGCATTTCCCGCGTGGGCGCAAACGGATGGACAGCCATGTGTCAATACGCCTCTCATCGACCGCGACGGGAATGTGTATCGCACTGTGCAGATTGGCAGCCAATGCTGGATGAGCGAGAACCTGAGAACAGCGCATTATGCTGATGGTACGGCGATTCCTGTGGCACAAAACCGTGAAAAGAGTGACACCAAAGGATATCTGTTTTATCCTGACGGTCATGCCGAGAATGTGGCAAAGTATGGCTATTTATACAACTGGCCTGCCGCTATGGCCGAAAAGTTGTCTGCAGGCGAAGGTGCACAGGGCATTTGTCCGAAAGGGTGGCATTTGCCTACGGAGAAGGAGTTTCTGACGTTAATCAACTACGTGGGTTCGCAGCCTGCATACTATTGCGAGGGCGAT
>JAEEGL013998840.1_pt1 | contig 14687 bp, 13 predicted proteins | sample 9134231 | NCBI WGS metagenome assembly JAEEGL01 (sample SAMN16246548, study PRJNA631951) | gut metagenome | biome: gut microbiome; feature: rumen; material: fiber-attached | host: Bos | place: Iran: Karaj | collected 2018-10 | reverse complement strand
CTGTTCCACCACACAATCTAACAAGAGTTAAAACAATTCTTAGTGTACGGTCTGATAGAGCCACTTATTTGTGCTTGAAAGGCGAAACTTACACTGATTTATATGCTGTCTAAAACGAGAGAGTTTTGACGACTCACCTCCCCGTGCTTTGTAGTGCAGCTTCTCACTTGAATTATATACACAGCGTGGAGAATAGTCGATACTTTCATCACTATTTGTGCCGCCAGCCAAAGGCGGCGAAATGGAGATTTATATGGATAAGTCTTTATTTGATGAAATGATGCATAATGTTGAATTAATTGATTCGGGGATTGATTTGGCATCAAAGAAGATTTTTTTGTTCGGTCATTGCAATGCAACATTAGAATTAATTGATCTTCTGGAGAGCAATGGAATAAGAACAACAGCAATATTAGATAATAGTGATGCCAAGCAAGGACAAGGATACAAAGGAGCTGTGGTTGTTTTCCCTAACCAAGTATTAACTATGGCTGGTACAAATCCAGAAAAAGAATCAGTTGTTCTTATTACATCCCGTTTTTATTCATCAATGCTTCAACAGCTTCGTAAACTGGGATATGAAGGACCGGTTCGTAAGGTTATTGATTTTAACACATATGCGGAGTATTCGCTTTCCGATGATACTATTTCACGGATGAAAGTAAGAGAAAGACATGGAGCGGAGTTGCTTGAGAAATTATCAAAAAAATATGATCAGCATTTTAAGGTGTTCTGTCCGTTTAATGCTCTTGGCGATATATACTTTATGATCTCATATTGGCCTGCTTTTGCTAAAAAAAGAGGCATTGGCTATGTAGTTTTCTGTGTCCCTAATCCTGTGCTTGCAGATGTAATCCATATGTTCGGAGATTATCTCGTCGAGGTGTATGAGCAGAAGGAGCTGGATGCGATGATTCAGTCTGCGATTTATACACAAGATGAAAACTGCTTTATTGCACATCAGGATAGACCATATGTGGTCAATCTTTCTAAGGCACTGTATATTAAGAGAATTCCTTTGGAACAGATTTATTGCTGTGGTGTTTATGGTCTTCCTGTAGGTACAGTTCCTGCTAAACCGAATGCCAATAAACATATTTACAAGGATATTGCTTCTATTCAGGAGGGCAAGTCGGTTATTTTTTCTCCATATGCGAAATCTGTTACTGCAATTGATCATAAGGTTTGGGAATATGCTGTGGATTATTACAGCAGTGTAGGATATAAATGCTTCACCAATGTGATCGGAGATGAAAAGCCATTGGATGACACGGAAGCAATATCTCCATCGTTGTTAGAAATCAGATCTGTAGTTGAAAGGGCTGGGACATTTGTGGGCATCCGGAGCGGACTATGTGATATTTTACGTGAAGCGAAGGCTAAGAAGATTGCTTTGTATCCGGATTATAACTACTGTGATACGAAGTGGAAATCTATCGAAATGTATAACATAGAACAGTTTGAATACAACCTATTGGCAACGGAGGCGATCGAGTGGGAGAAACTATAACTTTATCTACATTGCCTAAGACATGGATTTTTGATCTGGATGGAACGCTGCTTAAGCATAATGGATATAAGATAGATGGCTATGATACTCTGCTGGATGGTGTTAAGGAATATATAAACAGCATTCCCGAACAGGATTATATTCTGATATTGACCTCGAGGACGGACGAATTCAGAGATATGACCATTTCTTTTCTACAAGGTAATGGAATACAGTATGATCAGATTCTATTTAACATTCCAATGGGAGAGCGGATTGTGGTAAATGACAGAAAACCATCGGGAATAGAGATGGCATTTGCGGTGAATTCCGACAGAGATAAACCCGATTTCCCGGTTATCAAAAGAGAACTATGAGGTATGCAGTATGAACTACGCAATTCTATTAGCCGGTGGAACTGGAAGAAGAATACCATCTACGAAAGTGCCAAAGCAATTTGTCCGTGCCGGTGGAAAGATGATGGTCACATATGCTCTTGAGCCACTCCTTAAGAGTAAACATGTAGATCGTATCTGCGTTGTGGCGGAACACGAGTTCAGGGATCTTATATATGCTGATGCAGAGCAAGCAGGACTGGACGTGAAAAAGATTAGTTACTATGCAATTCCGGCAAATTCCGGGCGACAGGGATCCGTGCTTAATGCCATGCAGGAGATTCTTCGGGATATCTGCGGTGAGGTGGATGTGGAGCAAGTACCGGATGGTGATGCGGATTTAGGTACCAGTCACCGCTCAAAAAGCAATCATTGAAAATGATTACTTTTGAGCCTAACATAGCCTGTCAAGATAAGTATACTTTCTGGGTTCTTTTTATGTTGAGGCAAGGCAACACTTACACAGTGGCCTCAACAATCGTCTTATCCTGCACAGAAATCTCTTTTACCCCTACTTCCTTGTTGACATTGAAATTAAAGCTCAGCATATATCCTGAATCCAAACCGAAATAATTCAGGTAGTCAATAAGCTGCTGTTCACCCTTCTCGTTGTATCGTTCGCCGTGCCATATCTTGAGCTCTATGATGTACTGCTTGCCGAGATAGTCGATGATCACGTCGGTTCTCTTTTGATCCCTGGTCTGAGCTTCTATATAATAGTTGCCGGTGCCATTGATTATTGGCTTAAGGTACAGAAGGAACAATTCACGGCCGTCTTTTTCTTTAAAGCGATCTTGTAGTTCTCCAAAAATTTGAGTATAGGTCACTATAAAGCGCTCAAGGATAAGTCTGACATTGAGCGTGTGGTCAGTTATGAAAATGTTCTTATCGAGGCTTCCTTCTTTGGAAAAGATATTGTTTTCCAGTTCATCTTCTGACAAAAAGAGATTATATAATCTGGTTTCAAACAGGCGGTTTGAGATTACGGCTGAGCCATTGAGGTTTCTTATGAATCCATATGCTTCCAGCTGCACTATTTCTTCCTGGTCGGGGTTATAGGTCAGCTTTTCACCATCCATAAGAATTCTTTTAAGCGCTGATTTAAGCTCAGGATAGTTTGTAAGCTTTCCGGTTAATGAGTCGAAGAGAGTGTTTTTTTCCTGGAGTAGCTTTTTTACAGCTTGAGCAAGTCCATGCGGAGTCCAGGCGCTGGATTTGTTTTCAACTTCTATCGGTACTAATTTTTCATCGATGATGAGACAGAGTCTGCTCACAAGATAAGGATAACCATTTGTGTAGGCATACAGCTCTCTTGCCATGGCTGCAGGATTCATGCCGGTATGGTTATCTGCTTCGTAGTCGTCAAGCATTGCTTTAATGCCGGATTCTGAAAGACTCATATCTATATCAAAATCCGATGCAATATTCCAAGGAGAGTTAACTTTGTGCTGGTCATCGTCACGTATCTTGCTTTTGAGGTGCTTGACGTCAGTTACGCCTGCCAGGATGACGGACCAGAAGGCAGGCAGGTTATCCGATTCACGTCCGAGATAATTGTCCCTGAGCTGTGAGAGAAAGTCCAGAAATACCTGATTGTTTGTTGCACTGTCAACTTCGTCAATGATCAGAACCAGTCGTTTGGGAGATGTGCTGCACCAGTCGCCGAGAACGTCGAAAAGCTCATAAAGGCTGGCTTTATTATTGGTACGAGTGGACATTTCAAAGAGACTGTTGTCAATCTCTGTCGGAATAATTTGACCGGCTTTTTTTCTGTTGAGTATTAGTTTACAGAAGGTCTGTACAAAGCTCTCCTCGCTGCTGAATCCCTCGGAGCTGATTTTTTGAAAATCAAGGCTTATAACATCATAGTCATCTGCAATATAGTGCTTGAGAGCTGTAATTGTTGTGGTTTTTCCATATTGACGGGCGCGGTTAATTGTGAAGTATTTGCCGCAATCTATCATGGCCTTGATCTGGGCAAGACGTTCAGTTATATCAACCATGTAATGCTTTTGGGGATTACAGATTCCTTCCGTGTTGAATTTCCTCATAGATCGTTCTCCTGGAGACAATACGTTATAACAATTATACCTCATAATCCGCAATCATTGCAGGTTTCTTTTGAGCCATGAAATAAGGCACAATAGGTGATGCACTGCCATAATACGCATCAAATTCTGAAACAAAGGCATCGGGAGATTCCAGGTCGCACTGGATTATCTCAATGCCTTTTTCTATTGCAAGTCTTTCCGCAAAAGGATCAAGGCTTCCCTCGGGATAAGCGCAGATAGTAACATGTATGTGAGCTGAATTTTGCAAAAACATGGAAATACGCTCTGTCAAAGCAGACTCAAAATTATCTCTGTGCTCAGGACGCTCATTAGCGCCTATGCAGAAGAGTAGTTCTTTTTTACCCGATTGTGTTCTCGTTGTTGTGTCAGTGAACAGCTCCGGCATCGGAGCAATTTTTTTTGCCCAATGGTCTTTTGTATCTTCTCCGGCAAAAGAGCTGAGCGCATTGATATACTGAGTCCTTATATTTTCAGACTGCACATAGACGTGGTCTGATAAGATCACGCCGGGGACGGTGACATAGAATTTTAAGTTGGTCTGATCTGTGGAGTCATTTTCGGTAAATTCCGCGGTGGCTCCGATTGGTACATAGATCAGATCATTGGTGTGGGCCAATAGTTCTTTTGCATAAAACTGTTTCGGAATGGTAAGGCAAGGGTTCGTTTCATCGTAAGGATACTGAATGACAATAGTCTCCGGGCAATGGAGTGAGAGGTTGTATTCGGAGAAGTGGTGAGTGATAAGGCCATCGGGATAATGCTGATTCTTCTCCTCGCTAAGTATCTCATCTTCATTCATCGTTATATTTCCGAAGTAATCCTTGAACATGAGTGGGAGGTGGACTACTGAAACATCTGTGTGCGGATCCTGTAGGCACTTATTATATAGTAGAGACATGGAATGCCAGTGTTTATCGCATGTGGGCAGGAAGAGAACTTCCTTTCGTGAGAGGATATGCTCTTCGAGGGCTGCTGCAAGCTTATCTAATTCAGATCTGATGACTGAGAAACAGGCAGAAGTACTGCTATTTGCCGGCTCCTTTTGTGCTAAATCGTAGCAATATGCTGATGGGCTTTGCTCTGAACCTGAGTTATCTTCTGATGTACTTTGCATGGAAATGGCAGTCTGATAGAAGGAATAAAGGTTTTCGCATAGTGCTTCCAGGGAAGAAACAACTGATCGGGTATGGGGATCATTTTCGCCCCGTGCGTATTCGATGGTGGTACCAAGGTCGACTGCAAGCTGCTGGGCGTTGCTTATGAGATTCTGGAAATCATCAAGGTTTCCTGAGTTTAATGCTGCTATCGAATCTTCGGCAAGAGAGTTTAGACCGGCCAGGCACTCTTTTGCCAGAGTTTTGATGCTTCCGGATCTGTCGGGCTGTGGGCGGGTAAGCATACTTTTGTTAAAGGTAAAGCAGGGAAGCTTGGCGCCGCTCTGCTTCTCAAAGAGTTTGCGCTGCGCCTCAAAAGATGGATAGTCATGGGCACCAACACCTTTACGGATTTCAAGATAATTGCCGTAGCGGTTTCTGAGGGCAGCATTATACATGGAAGGAACGGGGATGGTTGTGTCCCCGAATGGGAGGCGGATTGCGGATTCATAGAACTCTTTTGGCTCGCCGGGATTGCCCTTTAGCCCCCATGGAAAAAGCTGACAGATCCTGTCAGACTCTGATTCGGGGACTCTGGCCATCTGGAGCTCGGCAAGCCGGTATAGAGATACCGCCAGATTACGGCCGGGCTTGCCTGTGGGGAAAGTGTATGAATACTTAAGCGATAAATCTTTAAGGTGTTTTTGGAGGGAAACAGTGTTGTAGTTGTCACTAATGACGGACTCAGCCACAGCCAGGATAAACATGACTTCATCGCAGCGTTCTTTTTCCTTGGCAGGATCGCGGTAGAGGTAGTCTTTTACAAAAATATCTACACCTGAGAGCCAGTGAAAGTTGTGATGGGCATTCAGATATTCTATGTCGAATCGGATCTTAGGGCTGTTTACAACCCGCGACAAGAAAAGCCAGTGATCTTCCTGGCGATCATAGTTGTGGATACAAAAGTTCCGTGGGAGCTCACTGTCAACGACCTGACGGAATTTTGTGTAGTCATCACGCTTCATGCATATGTCGATGTCATCGTCCCAGGGGATGATCCCGCCGTGGCGGACTGCGCCAAGTAACGATCCCCAGTCTGCAAAGTATGCGATGTCATACTTGGTGCAGATGCGGTCGATTTCTTTTAGTACATCAAGTTGTGATGCCCAGGACTGCTTGATGGCAGTTGGGATATAAAAACCGTTTCTTATTTCGTCCCGGAAGTAATCAACGCTGTGGCTCATGAGTTGGATTCCTTATTGTAAATTATTGTTTTTGAGATGCCTATGAATTAATTGTAACCCAACGGTAACGGATTAGACAACGGAGACATTGATGAGGGGGTACAGTTTTTTGGGGGGGGACTTGAAATAGGCAGATTCTTAAGGTACGTTGGACATATCAGATTTTTTGCTTTACGCGTAGAGAAAGATTTGCTATCATGAACTACGCTGATGAACATATCAGCACAATTCAATTATTGCACCCGGTGCATCGGGATAGGCATCCGGACAGTTCGTCCAGTTTTTCCACAGTTTTGAAGAAGCTTATGTTGTTTTTGAGCGGGAGTCATTGGGGACGTTACAGTTTGACTCACACTGAAACGGTCCCCAATGACTCCTTTGTTAGGGTGCTCAAAAGATTGTATAATAAGCATAAGAAGCACCCGAAGCTTCTCTATCTGAGATGAATATGTTTGATAGAAGATGCTAATCGATTTGTTTTGAAATGTTTGCTTGTTTTCACTGATAAGATAATACTGGTTAAGGATGCTGAGAAAATTGAGAAAACACAAAATTTAGGCAGGGAAATATATGAGAGCACAAATGCTTTACAACATCGGAGACATACGATACACAGATACAGAAATGCCTGAACCCGTTGCGGATCAGGCACTGGTAAGAATCCTTCGCTGCGGTATATGCGGCTCGGACATTCCGAGGATTTATAGGACCGGTGCACACAACATGCCGCTGATACCGGGGCACGAAATGATGGGTGTTGTGGAGTGCTGCGATACAAGACCTGATCTTGTTGGGAAAAGAGCCGGTATCTTCCCTCTGATTCCATGCAATAAATGTCCGAACTGTCTCACACGCAGCTATGAGATGTGTGAGCATTATGACTATCTCGGATCCAGAAGCAATGGCGGATTTGCAGAGTACGTCGCGGTTCCGGTTTGGAACCTTTTGCCGGTGCCTGATGAGGTATCTGATGATGAGGCTGCTATGCTGGAGCCAATGGGAGTGGCTGTACATGCTATCAGACAAGCGGGGCTTTTGAATCCGAATTCTAAGAGTAGAGACGTACAGGCCGCAACCATTACTGAAGGCTATTCCGGGGAGTGTCCCGGGGAAGGAGATCTGGAAGAGCAGAAAAACATCGTGGTCTGCGGCCTTGGAACCATTGGACTGCTGGTAGCTCTTTTCCTGAAGGATGGGGGATACCAGAATGTCTATTGCATAGGAAACAAGGATGTGCAGAGGCAGAAACTGATGGATATGGGATATAGCGATGAGCAGTTCTGTGATGTGAGATCTCATGATCCTAAGGCCTACATTCTCGAGAAGACCGGTGGCAGAGGGGCGGATTATTACTTTGAATGCATCGGCCGATCTGAGGGCTATGCACAGGCAGTTGACTGCACCGGGGCGAGGGGACACATCGTGCTTGTGGGCAATCCTGCATCTGACATGAATCTGCCAAGAGAGATTTATTGGAAGATTCTTCGGAATCAGATGGCACTTCATGGTACCTGGAACTCAAGTTTCTTTGGAATAGACGGCCTGGGCGACGACTGGCGTTATGTTCTTGAGAGGCTTTCCGACTGGCAGATGAGATTCAGACCTTCGGATCTTATAACCCACCGCTTGGACCTTTCGCGACTTCAGGCTGGACTGAAGATCATGAGGGACAAGACAGAGGAGTATGTGAAGATTATGATAGCCAATGAGTGGTTGTGAAGCCAAAGGGAAGTGCGGATATGGCGTCTGAGATGCAGAGATATACTGTTGCAGACATAAATGCAAAAGTAGGACAGTCTATACTTGCTCAGGCTAACCAGTCCAGGCAGTGGCTGCGCAACCTTTTGGGGGAGATGCGTATACACATGCCAAGAATAGTGCTGAATGTAACTCTTTTAAGCCACAGAAATATCAATTATGATCGGGAATGAGTCAAACTGTAACGTCCCCAATGACTCCCTCAAGGCATTTCTAGCATATCTGATTTTGCCTTTACACGTAGAGCAGGATTTGCTATCATAAATTACGCTGATGATCACATCAGCGTAATTCAATTATTGCACCCAGTGCATCGGGATAGGTATCCGGACAATTCGTCCAGTTTTTCCACAGTTTTGAAGAAGCTTATGTTGTTTTGAACGGTAGGAAGTTCTTATGACCTGTAGTATTTCTTTTGATTCTAAGTATTATTGTCTATTCCGGTGCACTGTGCACAGGAAGGAGAAGAATGGGAAAGGATGAGAAAAAGAGTACTGAAGGGAAGGGGGAAAGGGAGATTGCATATCAGAACAAGGACATAACATCAAAGCTTCTTGCGGAGGAGTTTAAGGGCAAGAGCTTTGCGGTGTACGGAGTTGATCTGCCAAGCATAGTGAGTGTTGAGCCTACGAATCTGCCTGCGATAGAAGCAAATGAGCTTCGGATGGACAATCTCTTTTTACTTGAAGATGACTCATATCTTCTGGTGGATTATGAGAGTAGGTATGAAGAAGCCAACAAGGTCAAGTATCTTGGTTACGTTGTTAGGGTGTCCCAAAGATTGTATAATGAGCATAAGAAGTACCCAAGGATCAGGATGCTGGTCATTTATACTGCGGATGTCAAAAGAGGCAGTACTAATCCGGTAATGGATATTGGAAGTAATCGGTTTGAGATTACTGAAGCGTTTTTATCGGAACTTGATACAAATGAAGTTTGGACCAGAATCACACATAAGGTCAAATATGGGCAATCTCCTGATTCAAAGGAGATGATGGAGCTTATTATATATCCGTTGGCATTTGAGTCCAGAAATGAGAAACAAAGTGCTATTGGAGAAGTAATTGGTCTGGTTGCTAGAATCAGAGAGGATGATGTTAAGCGGTTCGTGCTGAAATGTTTACTCGTCTTCACTGACAAGATTATTTTGGATGAGGATGCGAAGAGAATTGAGGAGGCGCTTATGGTTACAAAGGTAGAGAAGATTATGTATGAGAAAGAGGCTATCAGGATTGCAAAGAATCTTTTGGAAGATGGTGATGCTGTGGAAAGAGTAGCTAAGAATACCGGATTATCGATTGAAATGATAACGGAATTGTACAATAACATTACAAAAGAAAAGCAGCTCCTGGAAAAACAAAAAGGGTAGTATAGTGTGTTGTTACATATTGATCTCATAACCCACCGCTTTGATCTTTCACGACTTCAGCACGAACTTGAGATTATGTGGTGAGTCATTGGGGAGTCATTGGGGACGTTACAGTTTGACTCACTTTGGAAAAGCGAGTCAAACTGTAACGTCCCCAATGACGCAAACCGAAACGGTCCCAATGACTCCCTCAAACTGAATCAGGCTCTGTTAAAAAGGCTGGCTCATTTAGATGAGCTAAGCCTTTTTGCGTATTTGAAGAGACGTTCTTTATCTGCCTCCGGACTGTTCTGGAAAGTTTCGATTATCAGTCCAAGACGGGCATCTTTTGAACTTATAATATATTCGGAAGGGCTGCTGTCATCAGTTTTTCCGACCAGATAGTCTACGGTTGTTCCAAGAGTCTGTGCCATGATCTTCATAACCGAATATGATGGTGATGTTACTCCGTTTTCATATCTCAGATAAGCACTTTGCAAAAGTCCCATTTCCTGTGATGCGACATTCTTACTCCATCCTTTGGATTCGCGAATTTTTCTAAGGCGTTCTGTATCTAATATAGGTTTCATTATATGCCTCCATCAATTTTATTAATAAATCCTGATAAAACAATTATAGCCATTGACAGAAAAAAATAGAAGAGATAATATTCTGAGTATAGAATATGTATTAAGCATATGATTATACAATATGTATTGCGAAATGAGAGGAGAAAGTTATGGGATTTAGAGAAACTATTCTTGAGTGGATGGATCAATTCGAAAACGACCATTATGAATTTGATGTATACGGTAGGACTGGTCAAAGACAAGGATGGCAATTGGGAATGGACGAGCAGTGATATCAATAAACAATAGGAAGCGTCCACGATGTGTACTGGGCGAGGATGCATGAGATGGGGGTGATCATATGGAAAAAGCAAAAGACAATAGCAATCCAAAGGCTGATTTTTTGAGCTGCCTGCCACATAACAGCTTCAAGTATCTGAACATATACGGTCCTTTGCATTCGGGTAAAACTTCATTTTTGAATGCGGTTAGGGAATTCCATAAACGAATTGATGAAGATGGCTCCGATAATGACTATGGCAGGCACTTTGTCATTTACCTGGATTTTTCGGATTTTGTTGCAATCGCCTATATTGATGCAATTAACTATTTCAGAAAAAAGATGTCAGAACTATATTTACTGCTGTATCAGGAGATTCAGGAAGAACTGCGATATTTTGAGACGCTTGACCGATACCTGGACATCATTGAGGGAGAAAGTGATGAGGAGGCGTTAACGCAAAGCCTGCTGAATATGGTGCGTTTTGTTAGATATGGGCAGCATTTTGATGATTATTATTTCAGACCTTTGATTCTGATAGATGAGATTTCCAGACCGCTGATTTACGCAGCTAAGTATGGATACATTAAAGAAATGACCAAGTTTTATGATGAGTTTCTTAATATAGATCATTATGAGATGACAGCGGGGATTATTACGACATCCTTTGCTCCTGCCAATACAGATGTGCATTTTGGACTAAAATATATAGAAGATGTCCCTGTAAACGAATATGAACCCTTCAGGATCATATGTGAGAAAAATGGCATTAACCTGGTAGAATCACACAGGGAGTGGGATAATTTCGAAGGTGACAGATACTTTGATAAGGCCATTACCTTGGATGAATGCTTTGATGAGCTTATTAGGGACAACGACTTTTCTGAGCCTCAGCTTAGCAGATTTGAGATAAAATTATCGCCTGAAGCTCGCAGTTTTGTCGCGGGGAAGCGGATATGGGTTATTAATCAGCGGTATGATCATGAAAAAGCTGAAAAGAAATACCGTGAAAGGAAGAGACTTGAATATGCGCAGCCCCTGGCGTCTGGTATTATGATACCATCACCATTTGCGGGGATAAGAAAACTGGAAATGGAGATTGCTGATATTGGTGGATACGACAGGCTAAATTCAATCCTGAAGGCATTGTACAGCAAGCATGGAAAAGAGATTACTTCAAGGGATATATATAATGATCTCCAGAATGTCGGAGCTCATTATATTAATGCGGATGAGGTTAAGAACACAGTTAAGAATCTGAAGGACTACTCTGATTCCAGGAAATGTTTCCATGGGTGTTGGATCGATGTCAATGACTCATATTGGGCCAAATTTGATCTTAGCAGATTTGAAAATGAACGGGGCTATGGTGACATGGCGCTTGTTAAGACGTATGTTTCACTGGTGAATTTATCTGAAGCTATACATGTTTTTGATGATGTGGTCAGATTTCTTATTGATAATGGAAACCATCGTTTTCATGCGAAAATATCTATGAGGACTAGAAGCGACCATATTTGCTTATGGGTTGCCAGAGATGATTTCTTTTTACTTGAAAAATATATGGAAAAATACGCTGACATTCTTGTTAAACCATTGGATTTCGTGGCATACAGAGGCAAACTTGGGATTACTAGAGAGTTTCATTCATGGTCAAGCCATAACGGATTCATTTCGGAGCTGATTGAAACATATCTGCGAAGTATTGATTCGGAAGATGAAATGGATGTTATTGAGATGTTTTCGCTTTTCGTGCGGGCGTGGAATGGAGATTTGGAAGAGGACAACATTTTTTCAAAGAAGTATAGAGAAAGCAATGCCCAGGAACTGATTATTATTTTGGAAAGCATGAATGTGATTTTGGGTAATGCAGCAATAGACAATGATAATATCCTATTATCTGGGGATGGAAGCACTTGGTGTGTGCTAGGGGAGTCAAAGAATTGGTATGAAGTTGGCATTAAAGCCAAAAGAAGAGAGGCTAGCGGAGCGATGCCGGCGTGAGTTTGGTATTTTATAAATAATACACGTTCAGATGATTGAGGAAGAATCAAGAAAGAAACCACCGACACTGCTTAAGGCTGTTGGAAATGTGGAGCAGTTTCCTGACTGGGATGAGTGGGACGATGAAGAAGACGAAGATGATAGAGCGATCTGGGATTCAAAAACGGCAATTTGTGTCTGATTCCAGTTGAAAAAGTGGCAAAATATCACAAAAATGCATTGAAAAAGTGGCGGAGGAGTCATTGGGGACGTTACAGTTTGACTCATTTCTCTGAGTGAGTCAAACTGTAACGTCCCCAATGACTCCCCATCTGCAGCGGCCTGTTGAATGAAATAATGAAATGATGTATAATATGACTAATTCCGAATCGGAATCGGAATTAGTCATATTTGCTCGAGGCAGACAATGAAATATATTCGTCGACATGCGGAAAATATAATACTCAAGGCAAGCCGGATGTTCAAGACTGTCCTGATCACCGGAGCCAGACAGACAGGAAAATCAACTGTGGTTAATGAACTCTTTCCCGAGAGGAGATCAGTAAGCTTTGATGACCAGTTCCTGGAGGAACAGGCAAAAGATAATCCAAATGTGTTTTTGGATCTGAATAGACCTCCGGTTTTTTTTGATGAGGTTCAGCGTGTTCCGAATCTGTTTCGCTATATTAAAATGGAATGTGATAAAGATGATACTAAGGGCAAGTATATTTTGTCGGGATCGCAGCCCTTTAAGCTCAGGGAGATGGCGTCGGATTCTTTGGCCGGAAGGGTAAGTATCATAGAGCTGGCCCCGTTGTCTTTGCGAGAGATAATGGAAGATTCTTTCTTAACTCCATTCATTCCGACAATGGACTACGTCAAAGAAAGAGGAGAGACCGTTAAGCCTGTAACAAACATATGGGAAAAGATCCATAGAGGAGGATATCCCGAGCTTCAGGATTCAAATATGGACTGGCAGATGTTTTTTTCCAATTATGTTAAGACATATTTGGAGAGAGATGTCAGGGAATTGTCTGCAGTACAGGACCTTGAAGCCTTTAGAAAGTTTATGATTGCCTGTGCGGCTCGCACAGGAGAGATGCTTAACTATTCCAATATAGCTGATGAAATAGGCAAGGATGCGGATACTGTCAAAAAATGGACGTCTGTTCTTGAGTCATCCGGAATCATATATATATTGGAACCCTACAGGCCGTCAGCACTCAAGAGAGCTATCAAGACACCTAAGTTATACTTTAGGGATACGGGGCTTGCTGCATATCTGACAAGATGGCTGACACCGGAGACTCTTGCCAATGGCGCGATGAGCGGAGCCTTCTTTGAAACCTATGCGATTTCGGAAATATTAAAATCTTATTCAAACGCAGGTTTTGATTATCGATATTATGTCTCTTACTACAGAGGAAAAGATAAGGTACAGAATAAAGAGTCAGAGATAGACTTCATTATTGAAAAAGATGGAATCCTATATCCAATAGAAATCAAGTCAAGCAGTAAAGTGACTGCTAATATGACCAGTGCATTTGAAGTTCTGGATAAAGTAGAAGAAAAAAAGAGAGGAATGGGCGCAGTCATCTGTACCTGCCCGGCACCGGGAATGTTAAGAGAGAATGTACTGCAGCTTCCTGTTTGGTACATCTGATTTCGTCATAATGAGTCATTGGGGACGTTACAGTTTGACTCGTTTCTCTGAGGAGAAATGAGTCAAACTGTAACGTCCCCAATGACTCATTCTAACATAGATAAGGTACAAGGTGTTATAATCAGATTAAGAAGTATTGAGATTCAGAAGAATCAACGAACACATGGATTATATTATCGAGTTCTCCTGATGGGGAGTTCTTTTTTTACTTCACTATTTGGATAATAAGGTTATGGAAAATTTTGATATTGACTGGGGCAAGAACAATAACAATAACAGCGCCACCTTGAACATGCAGGTTTCTTTAGCTTGCAAAAAAGACGGCCAGAAAGTCGTGTACGTAACGTTCTCCGATGCCACACGTTTTGCAGAGGGAGAGCTCCCGAGCTGTAAGATAACCACAAACCGTGGTTTTTCGCCTGAAGAGGTGGCGAATCTTGAGAAGTACCTCAAAAACAATATAGATGAACTCAACAAAACAGCTGCCGGGATCGACCCCATAAGGGCGATGTTTAAGTGAATTAAGAGTCATTTAAAGAGTGTTTGAGTTCAGTACCCTGTTGAATTATAATGATAGCAATTGGGGTTAAATAACAATATTGTTAACGATTATAGTTTTAGGGGACTTGAGTTATGTTATCATTTGTTTTTACTGAGGAGAGCTTTCGGGTAGATAAGGTTGAGACGAATCTGACTGAGGAGGAGGCCCGGCTCAAAGAGGATTTTTTAAAAAACAGATATAAGGCGCTGCTAAGGCTGGGGCTTGATAGCTCTTTTCCTGGTGAGAGCCCG
>JAEEGL012061700.1_pt1 | contig 14687 bp, 14 predicted proteins | sample 9134231 | NCBI WGS metagenome assembly JAEEGL01 (sample SAMN16246548, study PRJNA631951) | gut metagenome | biome: gut microbiome; feature: rumen; material: fiber-attached | host: Bos | place: Iran: Karaj | collected 2018-10 | reverse complement strand
TCTTTTAAAACATTTTTATTATTACTTCTAAAAACATATTTACGATTAGTAAAATAGGCAAAAGTAACTGATAAAATCCATGATAAAACATTAGCTATTTGTAGTTCTATTGGTTTATCTGGATTAAGTATATAAGTAGTTAATAAATAATAACTTACTAAACTAACTATTGTCGTTAAAACTCCAATAATTAAATAACTAATAACTTCTCTTATATCAATTTTTTTTAATATTTTTTTCATAAATAAAACATCCTTTTATAATAATTACAAAAAGGAGATATGTATCTCCTAAAGCATAACTCCTGTATTAAAGCCAAGTGGTAACCCAACAATATAGAAAGCTAATACAATTAATAACCATAATATTGAGAATGCAACTGAATATGGAAGCATTAATCCCATTCCATCAGTTAAGGTTATAACATCACGTCTCTTACTATTATATATTTGTAAAAAACCAAGTAAAATAACAAAATAAGTAAATAATGGCGTTACTCCCTTGGTAGCACTATCAGCTGCTCTAAATACCGCTTGTGAAAATTCTGGCGTAAAAGAACTTTGCATAAACATAGGTACTAACACTGGTGACATAATTGCCCATTTCGTAGACAATGTAGGTACAAAAATAGTACTAATTGCTACGATTATAAATGTCAATATAATTAATACAATCCCATTTAGTTGCATTCCTTCAAGCAATTCTGATAAACTTACAACAATAAATACTCCAATATTAGTCTCCTTAAATATCAAACAGAACTGTGCTGCAAAGAATATTAAAATAAGCAAAGAGGCAAATCCTTTTAAATAATAACTCATTGAGTTCATTAAATCTCTATTATTCTTTATTGTCCTTACTCTAATACCATAAACAAGTCCAGCAAATCCCATTAAGGCAGATATTATTAATACAGATCCCTGTCTAAAATAGGATCCTTCGCCAAATAATTGTGCTACGTATGAATTCTGTTTTAAATCAAGAAACAATCCCGAAAAAGGTAATCCTGGAATAATACAATAACCTAGTACTAAGCAAACAATAATTGTAAATAGTATGGCTACCCCCACACCCTTTTTCTCCTTCTTAGTAACTTCAGCCTCTAAATCAATATCTTCTTCCTCTTCAAAATTATATTTACCTAATTTTGGAACAACATATTTTTCGGTAATAATCATACCTAAGTAAGATATTGCAAATGATGCAAATATCATAAATATTAAATTACCAGTCATACTTACATAATAGTTTTGATCAAGTATTTTGGTTGCATTTTGAGTATATGTAAGTAAAGTATTATCAACACCATTCACAATTATATTCGCACCATATCCAAAAGATATTCCCGCAAAAGCCGCACTAACGCCAATAGACGGATGTCTACCTAAATTCATAAATAGTATTGCTGCTACCGGCAATAAAACAACATAACCAGCCTCAAAAAACATCGAAGATATTACCCCAAGTAAAACAACAATAAATGTAAATAATTTTTTAGGTTTATCTTTAGTAACAATTTTAAAGAATGAATTTAAAAAGCCAGATTTATAAGCTACCCCTACTCCCATTAATCCAACAATTAATGAACCAAGTGGCGCAAAACTAGTAAAATTATTAAGCATATTACTAACAAGATATTGTAGTCCAGTTCTATTAAATAGATTATTTATCATAACAACTTGCGTTTCTAATTCTCCAGTAACTGGATTAACGTTATAATAAGTAGTCTCTAAATTTAAAATACTACCTACACTACTTATAACCATTACAATAATTGTTAAAATAAATAAAACTATCGCTGGATGTAATTTAAACTCTCTCTTTTTCATATAATTCCACCTTCTTAATCTTTTTATTAAATTCAACACGGGGCATCATAACTAATCTTCCACAATTTAAACATTTAATTTTTATATCAGCACCCACTCTAACTACTTCAAATCTATTAGTTTTACACGGATGTTCTTTCTTCATTATTACAATACTACCCAATTTATAGTCCATATACATCTCTCCAATATATATTAATTATAGCAAACTATTGCAACTTATGCAATAAAAAAGACTAGTCTTCAAGTAACCAATCTTCTCCCTTAAAAGGCTCATATCTTAATAACTTTGGATAATCTTGCTGTCTCATTACTTCATATAATGCAATAGCTACACTGTTAGCAACATTCAAACATCTAACATTATCGCTGCATGGTATTCTGATACATCTCTCTAAATTATTTCTAAGTATTTCTTTAGGTATTCCTGTACTTTCTTTACCAAATATTAAATATATATCTTTACTATTATCAGTAAAATCAAATTCACTATGTGCTTTCTTTCCATATCTAGTAAAAAAATAATATTCACCATTATTTTTATCTAAAAAGTCATCAAAATCATCATATAAAGTATAATTAACTTTATCAATATAATTAACACCGCTTCGTTTAACTACACTATCAGATAAAGCAAAGCCAAGTGGCCTAATTAAATGTAATTTAGCGTTCGTTGCAGCACAAGTACGCATAATATTACCAGTGTTTTCTGGTATTTCTGGTTCAAATAAAACAACATTAACCATTTACTTCACCATCACTATTAAAACTAATATTATTAATAAACAACTTAAATCTTTCAATATCATAATCGTTATTCTTAATATTATAAATGTTCTTTAGTGTCCCATCTTCAAAAACTGCAATTACTGGTACATTGGCAATACTTAATGAATTTATAGCATACTTTTCATTTATTTCTTTAAATACTATCTTATCTTTAATATCATCGGTAATATTCATATAAAGAATATCTTTATCAATTTCTTTCTTTTTTAATGCTGATTTAAATTGCTTTTCAAAATCTCTAATTTTACTATTTTCTAAAACTGATACATAAATAATCGTATCTTGGTTTTCTATCAAATAATCCTCTAACTCATTATAATTAATTACGTCTAAATACTTATCTAATATTGGTCTATTTAATTTAGTTTCATTATAAGCATCTATCCACATATAAAAATAATATAATAACAGTAAAGTAACAAATATAACTATTCCTAATATAATATAATTTTTTTTAGGAATTACTCTAAAATTATCATTCTTCATAATGTATCACCATCCATTATTAATTTTAACAATTAATTGTTATTTTGTAAATATAATATACTTTAAAATATTAAGTATTTCTGTTATAATTATATATAGAAATTATGGTGATTTTATGAAAAATATTTTTAGTGAAACATACGAGTCTTTAGAAAACTATTTTCTAAGTATTGGTGATAAAAAATTTAGAGCTACTCAACTATATGACTTTCTATATAAAAAAAGAATCTACAACTTAAATGTAATGAATAATATTCCAAATACCGTCAAAGATAAAATACATGAAGACTATGACTTTTCATTTATTAAAATCCTTAAAAAGCAAGAAGATATCGATGTCAAAAAATATCTTTTTGAATTAAATGATGGTAATCGTATCGAATCTGTTTTAATGTATCATAACTATGGAATAAGTTTATGTGTATCTAGTCAAGTCGGTTGCAATATGGGATGTAAATTCTGTGAAAGTGGCAGACTAAAAAAAGTAAGAAACCTTGAGACATATGAAATTGTTGAACAATTATTATTAATTGAAAAAGATTTAGGAATCCATATTACTCACATTGTTGTTATGGGAATTGGAGAACCATTTGATAATTATGATAACGTTATGAATTTCATCAGAATAGTAACTTCCAATAAAGGAATTGATTTAGGTTCTAGACATATAACTGTATCAACCTGTGGTATAGTTCCAGGAATAGAAAAATTTATGAATGATTTTAATCAAGTAAATCTAGCTATCTCTCTTCATGCTCCAAATGATGAAATTAGAAATAAAATTATGCCAATCAGTAAAGCATATAAATTAGATGAATTAATAAATGTTATAAAAAAATATATCAAAAAAACAAATCGCCGAGTAACTTTTGAATATATAATGTTAGATGGTGTTAATGACTCTTTAGAATGTGCCAAAGAATTATCAAGTCTACTAAAAGGAATAAACTGTTACGTAAATTTAATTCCATATAATGAAACTGAAAATATTCAGTTTAAACGTTCAAATAAGGTGCAAATTTTAGCATTTTATGATATACTTAAGAAGAATGGTATCGCAGTTACTATCAGAAAAGAATTTGGTGGTAAAGTAGATGCCGCATGTGGACAACTAAGAGCAAAGTCCTATTAGGGAGGTTGTATATGCAAACATTTTATTTTACTGACCCTGGAAAAGTAAGGTCTCATAATGAAGATAGTGTTGTAATTATAAATAACGATCATAATGAATTTGTTATAGCAGTAGCCGATGGCATGGGCGGTCATAAAGCTGGCGAAGTTGCTTCAGCTATTGCTATTGAACACATAAGAGAAAGTTTCTATTCCTTAGAAACAATCGGCACTAAAGAAGAAGCTATTGATTGGCTACGCATGATTGTGAAAGAAATAAATGAAAAAATTTTTGAATATGCTGATAAAAATCCTGAAAGTAAAGGATTAGGCACAACATTGGTAATTGCTATTAAAACAGATGATTATATTTTATATGGTAATATTGGTGATTCATCTGGATATGTTATAAAAAATAACACTCTACACAAAGTTACTAAAGATCATACCTATGTCGGCATGTTATTAAATAATGGTAGATTAACCGAAGAAACTGCTAAAAATCATCCAGGAAAGAATCTATTAACCAGAGCTCTTGGAGCTAACGATCCAATAGAAATTGATATTTTTGATATAGATACCTCAGTTAAAGGATTATTTCTATGTAGTGATGGCCTAACTAACATGTTAACTGATGAACAAATCGAAAAAACATTAAATAGTAACTTACCAATTGAAGAAGTTGTGGTTAAATTAATTAAAAAAGCAAATGCTCGTGGTGGAACTGACAATATCTCTATTGCTTATCTAAAAAAAGAAAGTGGTGATGACTAATGTTATCAAAGGGGCAAAAAATTAATGATCGATATGAGATTATTAAAAATATTGGCGAAGGTGGTATGGCAAATGTCTACTTAGCACAAGATACAATTTTAGATCGTAAAGTTGCTGTTAAAGTATTACGTGGTGATCTAGCTAGCGATGATAAATTTATCCGACGTTTTCAACGAGAAGCATTATCCGTATCAAATTTATCACATCCTAACATTGTCGAAGTATACGATGTTGGTGAAGAAAATGGCAGTCATTACATCGTTATGGAATATATTGAGGGAAAAACTCTTAAACAGTTATTGAAAAAACGTGAATCATTAACCTTAACCGAAGTAATTGATATAATGACTCAATTAACTGACGGAATATCTCATGCTCATGAGTCTTATATTATACACCGCGATATTAAACCGCAAAACATTATGATCGAAGATGACGGAAGAATTAAGATAACTGATTTTGGAATAGCCATGGCTCTAAATGCTACCCAATTAACTCAAACTAATTCTGTAATGGGAAGTGTTCATTATCTTCCACCAGAACAAGCCAGTGGTAAAGGAGCAACCATTAAAAGTGATATTTATTCATTAGGCATTTTAATGTACGAGTTACTTACTGGTAATGTACCATTTAAAGGCGATAATGCTGTTGAAATAGCTCTAAAACATATGAAAGATAAAATACCAAGTATCCGAAAACAAGATCCATCAATTCCACAATCAGTTGAAAATATTATTCTAAAAGCATGCGCTAAAAACCCACGAAATCGATTTGATACTGCTAAAGAAATGCACGAAGAATTAGTACACTGTCTTGATGAAGAACATGCTAATGACAAAAAAATAGTTTTTGAATATCCCGAAAATGATTTAGATTCAACAGTACCAATTCCAACTGTTACATCAAAAAAGAAAATTACTAAGCCAGAAAAGGAAAAAGCAGCTGAAGATACTGATGAATTAGTCAAAGAAATAAAACCAGAAGATATCGAAAAAGATGAAGATGATGACGAAGAATTCTTTGAAGAACCCAAAAGAAGAAATACTTTAATTACTATTTTAGCTATCTTCTTCTTATTACTACTAATTACAGGAGCAGTTTTCTGGTTAATTACAACTCGTGAAGTAAAAGACGTAACTGTTCCTAACGTCGTAGGTTCTACAACTGAAGAAGCTATTGAAAAACTTACCAAGGCTGGCTTTACATATACAACAGAGCAAAAAAACAGTGATGAAGTTGAAGAAGGATATGTTATTAAAACCACTCCAAAAGCTGGTAGTACTAGAAAAAAGGGAGACACCATCACAATTGTCGAATCAATTGGTGGTACATATCATTATCTAGAAGATTACACCGGGAAAAATTATACTGAAGTAAAAGCAAAATTAGAGTTATTTAAAATAAATGTCTTGATTGAAAAGAAAGATGTTGAAGATAAAGAAAAATATAAAGGAAAAGAAAATATAATTATTGATCAAAATCCTAAATTTGATAAAGACGCTGAAGAAAAAACAAAGATTGAAGAAGGTGACTCCATAACTTTATATATACCTAATATCGTAAATGAATATCCAGATATGGTTGAAGAAGGCTGGAGTTTAAGTGACACGCTTGCCTTTACTAAAGAATATAAATTAAATATTCTTGTTGTCGATTCAAACAGTACTACTATTCCTGTAGATAAATATAATGACTTTTCTAATAGTACAATAATTGAACAATCAAGACCTAAAGGTGATGCGATTATCGAAGGTATTACCCTTAAAGTTAAAATCAATGCAACCTATGAAAAGCCTAAAACTGATAATGAAACATCGCAAACGCCAAACGATCAAACGCCAACAAACGAATAATAAAATACAGGAGTAAATATGAGAGGAAGAATTATTAAAAATATTAGTAATGATTACACAATAAACAATAATGGTAAATTATATACATGTAAGCCTAGAGGTAAATTTCGTTTAAATAACCAAATTCCACTTGTAGGTGATATTGTTGAATTTGACGAAATAAATAATTATATTTTAAAAATTGAACCAAGGAATAATGAATTAATTAGACCTAGTATTGCTAATGTCGATATAGCTGTTATTGTTACCAGTGTCAAAAATCCTAATTTTGATACCAATTTACTTGATAAATCACTAACGATAATATCCTATAATAATATAACTCCTGTTATTTATTTTACTAAATTAGATTTATTAACAAAGGAAGAATTAAAAGACATTGACGAATATATAGAATACTATAAAAAAATTGGTTACTACGTAGCCAAAACCAAAGAAGAATTAATGGCGATTATCAAAGATAAAACTGTCGTATTCACTGGTCAAAGCGGTGCTGGGAAATCAACTTTATTAAATAAAATAAATCCAGAATTAGCCCTAAAAACTGATGAAATATCATTAGCTCTTGGTAGAGGAAAACATACAACTAGACATACCGAATTATACCATATTAACAATACTTATATTGCAGATACTCCAGGCTTTTCAAAATTAGATTTTATTGGAATGAATTCAATTGATATTAGAGACAATATGAAAGAAATGTTTGACAACTTGGATAATTGTAAATATGATGACTGTATGCACGTTAATGAAGATGGTTGTTACATAAAAAAATTAGTTGAAAAAAAAGAAATATTAGAAAGCCGATACAATAATTATCGAAACTTTATAAACAGGTGATTATATGATTAAAATAGCTACATCGATTTTATCATCAAAAAATAGAAAAGAATGTATTGAGAAATTAAATAAAACGGATACAGATTACATTCATATTGATGTTATGGATAATATTTTTGTTCCTAACTACCAATTACCAATTGAAGAAGTAAACGAGTTAGGAAAGAATTCAAATAAACCGCTTGATGTTCATCTAATGGTTGAAAACCCAGAATCATTTATAAAAAATATAGCTATTAATAACATAAAATCAATAACCATACATTTAGAAATTAATAAAAATATTAATAATTTAATAGAACTAATTAAGAAATATAATTATCAAGTTGGAATAGCCATTAAACCAAATACCGATATTAATAAAATAGATAAATATATTAATCTAATCGATAAAGTTATTATCATGAGTGTTGAGCCGGGATTTGGTGGACAAACATTTATTGACAGTTCCGTTGATAGAATTAAAAGCATTCGAAGCAAACGAAAAAATATAATCATCGAGGTAGATGGTGGCATAAATAATGAAACAATCAAAAAAATTAGTAATGATACTGACATAGCAGTAGTTGGTTCATATATAGTAAATAATAATGATTATCAAGAAGCAATTAATAGTCTAAAAAATTAGTTGCTTTTTTGCTGTTTTAAAATTGCATTATTACACCATAATATTCATAGAATACTCTAGAAAGGTGATAAAATGATAAGCAATTTTAATGAAGAAGCACAAGAAATATTAATTAAAGCCAAATTAGAAATGTTAGAATTACACCACCCTTACGTTGGAACAGAACATCTTGTATTAGCTATCTTACACACAAATAACGAATTAACAGAAAAATTAGCTAAATACAATTTAACATATACAAAATTTAAAAAAGAAATAATAAACATTATTGGAAAAGGTTCTAAAAAAAGTGAATTTTTTCTTCATACACCTTTACTAAAAAAAGTAATTGAAAATGCCATTATGGATAGTAAAGACAATAATAATGGTATTGTAACAACCAACCATCTTTTTGCAGCTCTTTTAGATGTTGGCGAAGGCATCGCTATAAGAATATTTATGGGAATGCACATCGATTTAGATGATATGTATGATGAATTTACATCTAAAGTATATGAAAGAAAAGAATCTAAAAAAAAATTACTAATTGAAGAATTAGGCGTAAATATAAATAATAAAGTTAAAAACAATGAGGTAGATCCCGTAATAGGAAGAGAAAAAGAAATAAATAAACTTGAAGAAATATTATGTCGAAGAACAAAAAATAATCCATTATTAATTGGAGCTCCTGGTGTAGGTAAAACAGCAATTGTCGAAGGCTTAGCAACTTTAATTGAAAATGATAGTGTTCCGGACAAATTATCAGGTAAAAAAATTATATCATTAGATATGGCATCAGCCGTTGCAGGAACAAAATACCGTGGTGAATTTGAAGAAAGAATGAAAAAAATTCTTGAAGAAATTGAAGAAAATGAAGAAATAATTCTATTCATCGATGAAATACATACTTTAATTGGTGCTGGAGGCGCTGAAGGTGCAATCGATGCATCAAACATATTAAAACCAGCCCTTGCTAGAGGAAAAATTAGATGTATTGGTGCAACAACAATTGATGAATATAAAAAACATTTTGAAAAAGATAAAGCACTAGATAGAAGATTCCAAATTATTAATGTTGAAGAACCAACCATTGAGGAAACAAAAAATATTTTATACAAATTAAAACCATTATATGAAGAATATCATCATGTTAAATTAAGTAATGATATTATTGATAAAATAATAACATTAACTGAGAAATATATATATAATCGTTATCGACCGGATAAACAAATTGATGTACTTGATGAAGTATGTAGTAAAGTAGGCATTAGAAAATGTAATAACTATGATAAAATACATAATAATTTAAAAGAGATAAGAGACAAGAAAGAACTATATATTAAAGAAAATAATATTAAAAAAGCCTATGAATATAAAATAAAAGAAACAAAATATAAAAATATCGTATCAAATAAAAATGAAATTAAGGAAGTTAATATTGAAGATATAGCTAATGTAATTACTAATAAAACTGATATTCCATTATATGAAATATTAAAAGATAATAAAAAAATAATTAACAATATAGAAAACAAATTAAAAGAAAATATAATTGGTCAAAATGAGGCCATAAAAAGATTAATGAATATTACCAAAAGAATCAAATTTGGATATAAAGATAATAAATGTATTTCCCTTTTATTTATTGGGCCAACAGGCGTAGGCAAAACAAAACTAGCATCTATCTATGGTGAAACCATTTCCAAACAAAAAGTAATTAAATTAGATATGTCAGAATATTCAGATAGCTCATCTATTAGTAAATTTATTGGTTCAAATCCTGGTTATGTTGGTTATGAAGATAACAAATATGTCTTAAACACAATCAAAGATAATCCTAATTGTGTTATTATCTTAGATGAAATTGATAAAGCACATCCAAAAATTATTAATTTACTATACCAAATAATTGAAGATGGCAAAATGAAAGATTCAAAAAATAATATAATATATTTTAATAATAATATTATAATTATGACCTCTAACAAAGGAAAAGAAAAGAAAAATATTGGTTTTAACACTTCTAATGATAGTATTAATACAGAACTATTAGAAACATTTAATATTGCCTTCATTAATCGTATAGACGAAATAATATCTTTTAATCAGTTAAATGAAAAAGATATTATCAAAATAATAAATAAAGAATTAAAAATAATAAAAGATAAATACAATAACATCGAAATAAATATTGATAATAATGTAATAAAAGAAATTGTTGAGGAATCTAAATACAAAGAATATGGTGCTAGAAAAATAAACAAAATAATTAATAATAAAATAGAAAATATTATAATTGATAATATAATAGATGAAGTTAAAGTAATTAATATCGATTCCATTTTTATAAAGTAAGTGATATAATACTTACTGGTGATTTAAATGCAGGAATCATATTATAATTTATGTTTAAAAGAATTATCTAAATTTAAAGAAAGAAAAAAAATATTATTACATAGTTGTTGCGCTCCATGCAGTTCACATGTAATAACATTTTTAACTAAATATTTTGATATTACTATATTATACTATAATCCAAATATATCTCCTATTGAAGAATATAATAAAAGAAAAGAAGAACAAATTAAATTAATAAAAGAAATTGAAACAGAAGGAAAAATTGATATAATAGATTGTGACTATGATAATGATATATATGAAAGTAGAATCAAAGGATATGAACAATGTCCCGAACGTGGAGCAAGATGTACTATATGTTTCAATCTACGATTAGAAAAAACAGCCAAAATAGCAAAAATAAACAATTATGATTATTTCTGCTCTACTCTTACTGTTAGTCCTTATAAAAATTCTCATCTTATTAATCAAATTGGTGAAGATCTAAGTAAGAAATATGATATAAAATGGTTATACTCTGATTTTAAAAAAGCCGATGGGTACAAAAAATCTATTGAGTTATCTAAAAAATATAATTTATATCGTCAAGATTATTGCGGATGTATTTATTCAAAAAGAAAAAATGTTCTAGATTAAAAAAAGGAAATAAAATTTCCTTTTTTTATTATCCAGCTATTTGAAAATATTGAAATGCCTCATATCCTAAAAAAACACAGGCAGCTACGAAGAACGCAATAGCTATAACCATAAAGAACTTATTATTTGCAAATCCTTTAGAACGTGTTAAAATTTTTACATCTTTTTGCGCAGGTAATACCGTTTCTTGTGGTGGAAGAACAGGTTCATCACTGCCAAATTGACGCAATGCCTGAACACCTTCACTTTCAGTAGTCATAGTTTTTTCTTCACTAACTTCACCAAGTGCCATATTTAAATTTGTTTCTTTTGAACCATCAAAGAATAATTTGGGGGTAGAATTATCTACTTTAGAAATTGATTCTGATGAAACAACTGGTGCAGTTGAAGCTGTTGATTCAACACTTTGAATAGGTTCTGCCGGAAGAATCGGTTCTATCTTAGGTATTTCAATAGGTTGTTGAATTGATGGTGTTATTGGTTCTAATATGGGCTTTACTTCAGGTTCTACCACATTTGTTACAGGTAAAATAGCACTTTCATTTTGAACCACAGATGCTTCTGGATTATTATTATTAATTGCTTGAACATTTTCCAAATTTTCATTTGTGATTGGAGCATTTGACGCTGCTGGAACATCCGCAATTGGAGATTTAATTTCAGGTTTAATTACATTTTGAACGGTTGGGATATCCAATTTAATATTATCAACAGCCTTATTATTGTCTTGATTAATATTTTCTACTGACATCGTAGGTAAAATAGGTTCAACTTTTGTTAATTCAGGAACTACCGTTTTGATAGATACATTTGTTTCTAAAACAGGTTGCTCAGTAACTACAGGTGTTTCAAAAACGTTATCTTTCATCGCTTCAAATAATTGTGAAGCAGGTTCTTCTTTTTTATCGTCAGTTACTTTATAAAAGTCTCCGCTTACTTTAGTAACTGCTTTTTTTACAGTAGTAACATATGTCTTACTAACATTAATATTTTGTTCCTTATTTAATAAAACACTAGAAATATCAACATTTTTCCCATCAGGTAAAACAACTTTAGCCATTTAAAACACCTTCTTCACTATTTATTGAATATGTAATTAATTCTTTTATAACTTCGTTAATTCTATTTTTTTCCATACTATCTTCAATATTAACCATATTTGAAGTTCCATCGTTATTATTAACTAATTTAGAAACAAACAAGTTATCATTTTCATTATCTCTTTCTATTGCATATAGAACATAATCTTTATCATCAATAGAAAATTTACATATAATATTAGCTTCCCTATCAATACCATGTTCATCAATTACTTTAACTTTTCTACTTTCCATATTTCCTCCTAAATAGACATATTACTATGCCTACACTCCTACTATTAAAACAAGTATATCATATTATCAGCGAATATTCAACATATTTATACAAAAAAAGAAAATCATAAATGATTTTCTTTCTCATTTAGCTTCTTAACCAACATTAACTTCTTATCATTAGCTCGTTTTTGATCCAATGCACGTTTCTTCATCATCTCAATTTTAATCTTATTACCTAATATTTTATTTTCCATATCATTAATCTTATGCATTGTCTCACGATATTCTAAAAAATCACCCTGATACTTTTTAAAGTTATCATTATATTTCATTTTTAAACGAACAATATCGTCTAGTGTTGAATCAACAATACGACTTGTTCCATCTAAATCACTTATTGCATTGCTTATAATACTTGAATAATCCATTGCTTCATAAACCTTTTTTCTGTTTTCTTCCCATTCAAGATTTTTATATAAATTTTTAATAAGATTACCAGTAATTAAAGTTTCTGTTGCAATAGATGGAATAATCCCTTTGAGAGGGCTTACCATTAGTAAGCCAAAATACTTAAAACTATTTCTAAATAATTCATTAAAACCTTTTAGATGTAAATCAACGTGCTCATACGAATTAATTTTATTAACATTTTCATCTATTTCTCTTAACAATTCATTTTGACTCTTAACAAAACTATCATAATTCCTATTTATATAATCAACATTATAAACGTCACGTTTCAACTTTTCAAAATCAATGTCTCTTTCTTTTAATTTGAGTTCTTCATCTTTTTTTCTTTCTTCAAACAAACTTGTTTTTTCTTGTAAATCATCAATCTTTAAATACAAATATTTATATACATCTAAAAGTTTATAATCTTCAGAAACAGCCTTTAACTCATTATTACCAAAAGTATCTTTCAATTCAATTATTTTATCAACTAAATCATTATTATCAACTTCAAGTAAATATTCAAAATCAAAATTATCTCTTAGAAAATCATATTTTTCCTTCAATTTGTCAATTTTGCAAATCATTGCTTTTACTTGATCTAATTCTCTTTGACAATCTTTAAGTACTTTACTTTCCCCATTTACTTCACTTAAAATATATAAATCACTTTGTAATATTTCCATCTCATTAACAATCCTGATAAGATCTTTCTTAATTAAATTAATAATGCTTTTCTCTAATTCTTTTGCACGTTCAATTTTATTAACATTATCACTTGTATGTAAAGCATTTTTTTCTTTATCAAACTTATCATTCAATTTTATGCCAGCATCCATGAAAAACACTTCTTGTTGTTTTCTAATTAAATCAACATTAATAATACTTATTTTATCTCTATTCTTTTTCTTAATATCATCATTTTTTAATAATTTAAACTCATTTGCTTGACCATTAATATTATTTAAATCACTTACTACTGAAGAATTAATATTTAGATGTTGATTATCTTTATTATCTCGTGTATTCTTATCAGCAATAGCACCATAAACAAATCCAGGAATGGCTGCCGCTACTTTTAAAAAATTAATATATATTTTATTTGAATCTTGAATTTCTATATTTTCAAGATCATTTTTCTTTTTTCTTTTAAATAATAATATTTTCTTCATTCTTTCACTAAATTTTCCTCTGTTTCCAGTCGAAGCCACAGTATCACCTCAAATCACTATATATTATAACATATGCATAAGAAAAAGGCCTAATAATTAAGCCCTTTTCATCATTAATCTAAGAATTTTTCTTCAAGTACTTCTGCAGGTTCATCATCAAAGAATTCTTTCTCTAATGAATATCCAATATCCATATATTCTTTAGCACCTGTTCCAGCTGGTATTAGTTTACCAATAATAACATTTTCTTTAAGTCCATGTAAATTATCAACTTTACCTTTTACAGCAGCTTCAGTAAGAATACGAGTTGTTTCTTGGAATGATGCGGAAGCTAAGAATGAATCAGTTTGTAAACTTGATTTCGTAATACCAAGTAAAATTGGTTGTCCAATTGCTGGTTTCTTTCCTTGTAAAATTACATCTCTATTGCCTTCAGCAAATTTATTAATTGAAACTACTGT
>JAEEGL011616522.1_pt1 | contig 14687 bp, 8 predicted proteins | sample 9134231 | NCBI WGS metagenome assembly JAEEGL01 (sample SAMN16246548, study PRJNA631951) | gut metagenome | biome: gut microbiome; feature: rumen; material: fiber-attached | host: Bos | place: Iran: Karaj | collected 2018-10 | reverse complement strand
GCTCTCCGAGGCCGGGCACGACGTGACCGTCGTTTACCTCACCCGCGGCCAGGCCTCGTCCCGGTTCACGGATCGCCAGGTTGCGTCCGCCACCCGGACCCGGGAAGCGGAGGAGGCTTGCAAGGTCATGGGGGTCCGTCCTGTCTTCATGGACCAGATGGATGGAAGCACCGAGGTGAATGAGGCCCGCCACGCCGAAGTGAGAGCCCTGATCGAGAAAGAGAAACCTGACGTGGTCCTGACCCACTGGCCCGTTGACGGCCACCGGGACCATGCCGCCTGCGGCATCCTCGTCACAGACGCCTGGCGGCGGCTCGACCACTGTTTCGAGCTCTATTATTATGAGGTGATGAGCGGGGTCCAGTCCCAGTTGTTCCACCCCACGGACTGGGTGGACATCAGCTCCGTCCGGGAGCGGAAGTACAAGGCCTGCTATTGCCACGCCAGCCAGGATCCGGAGGAAATCATGCGCGATTACCACACGCCCATGGAGACCTTCCGCGGCCTGGAATGCCGCTGCGAGGCCGCAGAGGCTTTCGCCCACAACACGGTCCCCGGCTCGGTCCTCAAGAGCTACTGATTGTCCGCCTTCACCAGCCTGCTGATGAGCATGCAGCCCGGATGGGCGGCTTCCACATGATCGAAGCCCTCCATCCGGTACAAGGGGATTTCCTCGTTCCCCAGGCCCTCGAGGATGGCTTTCAGATAGAGGTTCTCCTCATAACGGGCCGTCAGCTCCAACTTTGGATCGGCCGTGATCAGGACCAGTTTCGTACCCAGTTTCCGGGCGTTGTTGAGCGGAGCGTACCGGTCGACGATGGGGATCTCTTCGAACAGGGGCAAGCCCATCTCCTCCCGGATCGTGCAATGGGTGGTCGTCTGCCCCCCGATGGGGAAATAGGCCTTGACAGAATCGGCGTCGATCCCGAATGCGGCCAGGAAGGACTTGTCCAGCGCCAGCATGAGGGCCAGGTAGGCCCCCGCCGAATGGCCGGACACGTAAATCTTCCGGGGATCGCCGCCGTATTCACTGATATGCCGGAACACCCAGGCCACCGATTCCGCCGCATCCACCGTATAATCCGGATTATGCGCGCCTTTCCCGTACAGGCGGTAATTGACCGCCACGACGGCGAAACCCTGGCCCTCCAGTTCCTCGCGTATGCGTTTCTCTCCCCCGGTCAGCGCCCCTCCGTGGAACCAGATGACGGTCGGGTACTCCTTCACGTCTGTCGGGTAATACAGGTCCAGCCGGCACCTTTCCCGGCGATAGGCATCCTTTTCATCCGCGCTGACATACGGAATATCTTTGAGCAACCGGTATCCCGGGTCTGAAACGGCGCCGCAATCAAACGACCTGTCCACCTTTTCGCCCTTCTTCAGGCTGATGGTTTCTCCCCGGAACAGGAAGCGGGTATCTTTCCAGGCTTCGAGGGTGACGTCGGCCTTTTGGGGAGAGATACGGCCGCTGACCTTGACTCCCAGGATGGAATGGATGTCCTTGAAACGGGTCTCGCCCGCCCAGGGATAGCATTTGCCGATCTCCAGCTCCCCGTACCAGTCGCAGACCAGGTTGTTGATCAGCGACTGCTGGAACAGACCGTTCGTGGATGAGTAGTACGAGATATCCCAGATCCGGCTCCCCTCGTAGACTTGGATGAGATCCGGATCGACATTCTCCGATTTCACCATGTTGCCCCAGTCCTTACGCCAGCCTTCCTTGTCTCCCAGACGGGAGCCGGAAAGCAGGAATTCCCCGAGCGTCCAGCCCCAGAAGAAAGGCTCTTCCGCCCTTTCCGTGATTTCATACCGGTGCCGGTAGGCCGCTACGGCCGCTTTCGAAGGGCTTGCCTCCGTAGGAAGATAGGCCAGCTCATTCAGCTGGACCGGATGCTTCTGCATGCCGAAATCCTTCGCTCCGCTTCCCTGGCAGGCGTAATAATAACCGTTCTCCGATTTCAGGACCGGGAAGGCCAGGCCTTCCTCCAGGATCTTTGCGTACGTCCCGCCCGGGTCCAGGCCCATCAGCACGGCCCGTTCAAAGCAATATTTCGCGCTGTAGAGCGCGCAGAGGTAGTCTTTCTGGTTGAAACCGCCCATCTCGTCCTGCCCCATGCCCGGGTCGTTGAAAAGATGCCAGAGCCCGTCCTTCTCTTTCGCGCAGATGCTCCTGTAGAAGGCGGCGCATTCGCGGACCAGCGGTTCCGCGTTCTGCCGGGTCCAGGCCTCGTCATTGACATAGATGGAAGCCTCATACGCCATCCGCACCATATAGGCGGCATTGTGGAGTTCGTAGTAGTACTGGTTGGGGACCTCCGGATCGTGGAAGCCCTCGAAACTCCCATAGGGATAGCCCCAGGGGCAGAAGGCACCCTCCGCGCCGAAGACCCGCTTCGCGTAATCCTTCATCCCGTCCACCCGTTCGGCATAGTATTCCGCCCAGGCCTTGACGACATCCCCATGACCGGTGGCCAGCAGGACCGGGGCGATGTAGGACAGGTCCTGGGTATAGGGGAAGGGCCAGCAGTTGGCCGCGAAACCCGAAGGAGGAAGGAGGCCCTTCTTCTGGGCGGCGTAGGTCGAAAGCTGGAGATACATGCTCCGCACCCAGATGAGCTGGGCATCCCTTTCCGGCAATTCCAGGAAGCCGGTTTCCTGCCACGTCCGGTGCCACCAGCCTTTCGTCCGGGCAAGGGATTCTTCCACACCGGTCCCGACTGGACCGGCGTACGCGATGCGCACATACTGATCGCCGGATATCCTGAGGCGGAGGCAGTTGCCTTCCACCGTACCCGGCGCGTCCGAATAGACATAACAGACGTCCGTCCTCCCCTGGATACCCAGTTCCATCTTCCAGCACCCTTCCCCGGCAGTGATGGTGACTTCCTGCGGAACCTCCTGGGAATAATGGAGTTTCAGAACCTTCTCCGCCTCCACGACCACATCATGTCCCGGAGCCTCCCCTGCCTGGAAAAGGAAGCAGGCCATATCCCGGTCCACGGGATCGAACCAGCTTGTGACCGAGATCCGTTCCCCACCTGCGGCGAAGCGGGTCGTCAGGGTCCCGTCGTAATAGGATTGATGCTGCTCATAATCAGAAACTTCCGGAAACTCCTCCCCCCAATAGATCCGGCATACGGGGATCAGATAGTCCATGTTGAACTTACCCCGGTAATAACGGTCCACGTTCAGGAAAGTAGTGTTGCCGTACTTCTGCTCCGCCTCCCGGTTGTCGGGGCGGACCTGCAGGCCCAGTTGGGAGAAACTGCCTCCGAAATAGCCATTGGACTGATTGAGCGGCAAGGCCGGGCCCTCGGAGTACACGGTACGGACCACGTCGCACCCTCTCACAATCGACTCAATATCAGATATATACCCTTCCTCGCGACAACCTTGGAAAAAAGCCGCGCAGACGCAGAGGATCAAACAAAGAATTGTCCTTTTCATCGTATTCAAAAAATGGGACTCAAATTTAACAAATAAAATTTGTAACTTTCTGCGTTAAACCACGTAACGTTATGAAACACTTGTCCAGAATCTCAGGCGCGCTCCTGTGCGCCATTCTTATCATCCCCCTCTTTTCCGCATGTAAGGAAAAGCCGGCGGAACCCAAGATTAAAATGATTACCCACAAGGGGTATTGGACGGCTCCCGAGGCCAAGGAGGCCCAGAATTCCATCCTGTCGTTCAAACTCGCCCAGGACCTGGAAGTCTGGGGCAGCGAGTTCGATGTCAATATCACGAAAGACCATCGGCTGATCGTCAACCACAATGCGGACATCAACGGCAAGATCATCAAGGACTGCACCTATGACGAGCTCAAGGACGAGCGCCTGAGCGACGGATCGCCAGTCGCAACCCTGGACGACTATTTCGAATTGGGGAAGACACGCAAGACCGTCCTGGAGCTGGAACTGAAAAGCTGCGGCGTCGAAGAACTGGACAGCATCGCCACCGTCCGCATACTGGACCTGATGAAGGAATACGGCCTCTATGATCCCAAACGGGTGGAATTCCAGGCATTCAGTTTCAAGGTGTGCAAGCTGCTGGCCCAGATCGCTCCGGAGTTTTCCTGCCTGTACCTCAGCGGAGACCTCTCCCCGGAAGAAGTGGAAAAAGAGGGCCTGAACGGCGTCGCCTATTCCAAGAAAGTCTTCCGTGAGCATCCCGAATGGGTGAAGGATTTCATCGCGCGAGGCATCAAGACCGACGTCTGGGTCATCAACGATCCGGAAGAAGCGAAGGAGTTCATCGATATGGGACTGGAACAGATCGAGACGGACCAGCCCCTGATGCTGCGTGAGGTACTCGGCGACAGGGAACAAAGGGCGGAATGAAATGAAAAGGGTCCTGCCGCTATTCCTCCTCCTTCTCGCCCCGGTGATGGCCTCCCGGGGGCAGGTACGGGCTGACGGAAAGCCCCTTGCCCAAGAAAAGACCATCATCCAGGCCAGCGGCCCCTGGTCCCCTTCCATCGACGTGCGGACTGACGCGGTCCTGGTCTACGATGTCGGGGGCGAGACGCCTTATCCGGAACGGGTCCGCTCCTGGAAGGAACGGGGATACAAGGTCTGCTTCATGACGAATATCGCCTGGGGAAGGCTATCCTTGGGATACTTCAACGGCAGCTGGGACGGGCAGACCCATTGGGACGAGATACAAGTCGACAGCACGGGCAGGCAATTCCACAACAAGCCCTATTATGTGCCCAGCCTCAACTACCTGTTATACAAGAAACAGCAGCTGAAGAAAGCCATCGACGGAGGGGTGGACGCCGTCTTCATCGAAGAGCCGGAGTTCTTCGCCGCCGTCGGCTACAGCGAAGGCTTCAAGCGGGAGTGGCAGGCTTATTACGGTACGCCCTGGCAGGCGGTCGACGCTTCTCCGGAAGCCACTTACCTGTCGAACAAACTCAAATACCACCTCTTCTACCGGGCCTTGGACGACTGCTTCGCCTTCTGCAAGGCGTACGGGAAGACCCTGGGGCGGGAGATCCACTGTTTCGTTCCCACCCATACCCTGATCAACTATTCCCAGTGGGGCATCGTCAGTCCGGAAGCCAGCCTCGCCTCCCTCCCCAGCGTGGACGGCTACATCGCCCAGGTATGGACCGGGACCTCCCGCGAGCCGCAGTATTACAACGGCGTAGCGAAAGAAAGGACCTTTGAAAACGCCTTCCTGGAATACGGCTGCATGGAGTCCATGACAGCCCCGACGGGCAGGACCGTGTGGTTTCTCACCGACCCCATCGAAGACCGGGGCCTCGACTGGGAGGATTACAAGCGCAACTACGAGGCGACATTCACGGCCCAGCTCCTGTATCCCGACAACGACCATTTCCAGACCCTTCCCTGGCCCAACCGGATCTACGACAAGAAATACCGACGGAGCGCCGAGGACCCCACGGAGGAAAAGATTCCCGCCTTCTACGCCACCCAGCTCCAGGTGATGACGAACGCCCTGAATCGCATTCCCCTCTCCGCCAACAGGGTGAGCGGCTCGCAGGGCATCTGCGTGATGATGGCCAATTCCCTGATGTTCCAACGGACAACCAGCTGGACCGACGAGCCGCTTGATCCCAAGCTTTCCGGTTTCTACGGCCTGGCCATGCCCTTTGTCAAACGGGGCGTCCCCGTCCGGCCCATCCACCTGGAGAACGCCGCTTATCCCGGGACCTGGCAGGATGCAAGGATCGTCCTGATGACCTATTCCAACATGAAGCCCATGGACAAGGACGCGCACGCCCACATCGCCGGCTGGGTCGGGAAGGGTGGCGTCCTGGTGTACTGCGGCCGGGATGACGATCCGTTCCAGGACATCGACGAATGGTGGAAACGGGAAGGCTGGGCCCGGCCGTCCGACCATCTCTTCTCTCTCATGGGCATCCCTCGGAATGCCCCTGACGGGACCTACCCCTACGGAGAAGGCTGCGTCTGCGTGATCCGCCGCAATCCTAAGGAATTCGTGCTGGAGCCCCAGGCCGATGCCCCTCTCGTCGAGACCGTCAACCGCCTTTACCGGGATCGCTGCGGAGCGGGCGAGCTGGTCTTCAAGAACCACTTCTACCTCGAACGCGGCTGCTATGACATCGCCGGTGTGATGGATGAAAGCATCTCCGACCAGCCGCTCGTCCTCAAAGGCCGCCTCATCGACCTCTATGACCCCGCTCTTCCCGTCCTGAAAGAGAAGACGGTCGCCCCCGGCGAATACGCCTTCCTCATCGACGTGGACCGCGTGCAAGACCCCGGCACCCCGCAGGTGCTGTGCTCCGGCGGAAGGGTCTATGACGAATCCGTGGACGGAAGGACCTATTCCTTCCTGGTCAAAGGGCCTCTCGGCACGCCCTGCGCCCTGCGTGTGCTCCTGCCCCGGAAGCCCCGCACCGTTACCCTGACGGACGCCGGAGGCGCAACGGTCAGGGACGTTACCCGGAGCTGGGACAAGGGCAGCCGCACGGCCTTCCTCCTGTTCCCCAATTCTCCGGACGGAATCCATTGTAACATCCAGTTTTAGCATATCCCATGAAAAGAATCTCCTCTGTTCTAGCCGCATTCCTCCTGTCCCTGACCCTCCTTCCGGCGACGGGGAAAGGGAAAGATTTTGATATCACCCGCTTCGGCGCCAAGCCGGACGCGGTGACCCTGAACACAGACGCCATCCAGGCTGCCATCGATGCCGCGGCCAAGGTGGGCGGGACGGTGGTCGTCCCGGCCGGGAAGTTCCTTACCGGCAGCATCGAGCTTAAGAGCGGCATCCGCTTCCACCTGGAGAAGGATGCCGTCCTGCTTGGCAGCACCCGCTATGAGGACTACCACGGCCTCGGCGGCAACCATTTCTCCCTGGTCCTGGCCCACAAAGCCGAGCATATCGTCATCGACGGAGAAGGGACCATCGACGGCCAGGGAAGGGCGCTGGCCCTTTATGTGGACAGCCTGTTCCATCGGGGCGTCTTCCCGGCTGAAAGATACGACCAGAACCGCCCGGACGAAAGCCACCGCCCCACGGTCATCCAGGTCACCTACAGCAAGGACATCACCGTCACCGGCATCAACGTACTGAACTCCGCCTGTTGGGTGAACCAGTTCTGGGAGTGCGAGGACGTGGTGTTCGACCAGGTCAACACCATCAGCGACGCCTTCCCCAACAATGACGGCATCGACATCGGCAACTGCCGCAATGTCAAGGTGATCAACTGCCATTTCAGCTGCAACGACGACGGGGTCTGCCTCAAGGGTACCTGGAACGACCGGATCCTCATCCAGAACTGCCGCATCCAGTCAGGGGCCAGCGCCATCAAGTTCGGCTCGGGTGCAGGTGCCACCAACGTGACCATCAAGGACATCTATGTCTATGACACCCTCCGCAGCGCCGTCGCCCTCGAATGCGTCTATGGCGACACGATCGAGAACATCCTCATCGACGGCATCACCCAGACCAATTCCTGGATGGTGTTCTATTTCCGACTCAGCAAGCGCCGGGGTAAGCCGGGCATCCTGCGGAACATCACGGTCCGCAACGTGAGCGCCGACGTCGCTTTCGAGCGGCCGGACATCTGGCACGAGAGCCGCTTCCCGGGCCGCCAGCGCGGCTTGGATTTCAACACCTTCCCCTGCATGATCGAAGGCGTCCCCGGTCTTTTCGTGGAAAACGTATCTTTCGAGAACATCCGGATTTCCCATCCGGGCCGCGGAGACGAAGGCACGGCCTACATGCCTGTATGGCGGATGAATACCGTCCCGGAGCGGGAGAACGAGTATCCCGAACATGACCTCCAGGGCGAAATGCCTTCCTGGGGATTCTATTGCCGGCACGTACGCGGCATCTCCTTCAAGAACGTTTCCATCACGGCCAAGTGGAAGGATTACCGGCCCGCTTTCGTCTTCGACGATGTGGACGGGATCAAGATGGACAACGTCTGGATCAGCGAACCGGACGAAGGGCCGCAGATCTATCTGAAAGATGTGAAGAACGCCGATTTCGGCAACCAGAAGGACAATACCTCCATCGTGACTACGGAAGGCCTGCCGCTCAAGAAATGGGATTAAAAGCACTCTTACTGGCCTCCTGCCTCCTGCTCCCGGCCGCAGCCGCAGCCGGGCAGGAGCCGCAAGGCCAAGCCGTCGACCTGGGACTCAGCGTCCTCTGGGCCGACCGGAACGTCGGCGCGCAATCGCCCGCGGACTACGCCCCCCTGTTCCATTGGAACGATTTTGAAAAGGATTTCACCCCGGCCTGGCTTCAGGAACTCCCCGCCGAAGGAGAGGACCTCCCTTTCAGCGGCAGCGGGCAAGACTTCGCCGCACGCAGCTGGGGCGGTTCCTGGCGGCTGCCCACCCGGGAGGAGATCCTGGAACTCACGGAGAAATGCACCTGGACCTGGACCTGCGAGCAAGGAGTGAACGGGATGAAAGTGACCGGCCCCAACGGGAACTCCATCTTCCTCCCTGCCAGCGGACGCACCGACCACGGAGACCTGTATGACCTGGGTGAATACGGACATTACTGGTCCGGAACCCTGTCCTCCGACCCCGGTCACTACCTCTACGAGCTGGTATTCCGGGACAACGGTCCTTATTACGCCTATGTCCATAAGACGGCCGCCGGCGAGTCGATCCGGCCGGTGCAGGACCGATGCCATGCCGAGCCGCTTGCCGGCCATATCGTCCTGATCTCCCTGGACGGCTGGGCCTCGCGTGGGATGGACAGGGCGGACATGCCCAACGTCAAAGCGCTCATGGAGGCGGGCAGCTGGACCCTCCGCAAGCGGTCCGTCTGGCCCACCTCTTCCGACAAGAACTGGTCTTCCATGTTCTCCGGCACGGGTCCCGAGATCCACGGAGTCTATTCTGAAAAGGAGGGTAACTACGGTTCCGAGAAGAACATCCATGGTTTTGAATCCCGCTTCCAGAATACCCGCGGGGTAGTCCCCACCCTGTTCACCGTGTACCGGGAGAAGTATCCGGAAGCCGAGATCGGCGCGTTCTACCAGTGGGGAAAAATCCACGATTTCCTGGACTGGGAGGTCTGCGACAGGGTTTCCCAGTACAAAGAGGATGAGGCCGGCGACGAAAAGATGTGCGAAGAAGCCGTCGCCTATATCCTGGAAAAGAAACCCCGGCTCCTGATGCTCGGCTGGGACCATCCCGACTGCGAGGGACACGAATGGGGCTGGTATTCGAAGCCGTATTTCGCCACGCTGAAGAGACTCGATTCCTACATCGGAAGGGTGATCGAAGCGCTCAAGGAAGCCGGTATCTGGGAAGACACCGTCCTCCTTCTCACTTCCGACCACGGCGGCACGGGAAGGGCGCACCACGGAAGTACCATCATGGAATTCGAGGCACCTTTCATCCTCTGCGGCAAAGGCATACGCCCGGGGCATGAGATCCAGGCCCCGATGATCCAATACGACGTCGCGGCCACGGTGGCAGCCCTGGCCGGAGCGGACCCGCCCCAGGTCTGGGTGGGGAAACCCGCCCGGGAAGCGTTCCTGGACAAGACCCTCCGTTCTCCGGCACCCGCTCCTGTCAGCCGGAAGGCCGGCCACGTGGTGGTGATCGGGATGGACGGCTGGGCTTCCGAAGGGATGGACCGGGCGAAAACGCCCCATCTGAAACGCCTGATCGCCGAGGGCTCCAGCACCCTGTTCAAGTCCAGCGTCGTCCCTACCCTCAGCACGGAGAACTGGGCCTCGATGTTCAACGGCCTTCCCGTCGAGCTGCACGGCTTCTATACCGAAATCGGCGACAGCTGGAGGTCTCCGCTCGTCACGCCCGCCGTCCTGGACGGGAGGGGCATCACCCCCACCGTCTTCACCCTGGCCCGGGCACAGTATCCCGACCTGGAGATGGGCGCCATCCATCAGTGGAGCGGCATCGGCAACCTCATCGACAAGGACGCTTTCAACCACTATGCCCAGCTCCCCTTCCGGGAGATCTGCGACGATGCCGTGGACTATATCCGTACGAAAAAACCCGACCTTACCCTCATCATCTGGGACGAGCCCGACGGAACCGGCCACGAAAAAGGCTGGTACTCAAGGGAATACTTTAACAGGTTGAAAGAGCTCGACACCTTCATCGGCCGGTTGGAGCAAGCCCTTTCCGATGCCGGTATCCTCGATGACACCCTCCTCATCTTCACCTCCGACCACGGCGGCACCGCCAGGGAGGCCCACGGAGGGACGGAGGCGGCGGAGCGCTACACGCCCTTCGTGGTCTGGGGCAAGGGGATCCGCAAAGGGCACGTCATCCAGGCGTCGGTCCTGCAGTTCGACGTGGCCGCCGTCATTGCCGACGCCCTGGGGGTCTCCCCCGCCCCGTGGTGGTACGGAAGACCGATCCATGAAATCTACGAATAACACACGATAGCCATGAACGACAAGAAAATGACAAGAAGGGATTTCCTGGCCAAAAGCGGATTGCTTGCCGGCGCCGCCGTACTCCCGGGAACCACGCTGACGGGGAAAGAAGCCCCGGTCTCCAAGGCCAAGGCGGCCGGCCTTCCGGGCGTCTATGGTCCCAAACTGAAATTCCGGCCCGACGGGACGTTCAAGATCGTCCAGTTCACCGACACCCATTACATCATCGGCCACCGCGGCTGTCCCCGGATGCTCAAGCTCCTTCCAGCCGTCTTGGAGAAGGAGAAACCCGACCTGGTCGTCTATACCGGCGACATGGTATTCGACGCGCCGGCGGTTCCCGCGCTCAAGGAGGTTCTTTCCCTGACGGCAGACAAGGGCATCCCGTTCGCCTATGTTTTCGGCAACCATGACGCCGAATATGACGAGAAGCAGCCTGCGCTCTACAAAGCCGCCCTCTCCGTGAATGGAAACGTGATGCCGCCCTACGAGGCGGAGGGAAAGATGGATTATGCCGTCACCATCCACGACCATGAGGGGAAAGAGCCTGCGGCCCTGCTCTATTGCCTGCATTACTATGGCGGCAATCCCTACGACCGTCCGATGAAGGACCAGTTCGAAGGGATGCCCCGGCGCCGCGTGAAGGGATACGCCTGGATCACCAAGGACCAGGTCGAATGGTATTCCCGGACTTCCGAAGGCGTCAAGGAGGCCCTGGGACGCAGGATTCCGGCCCTGGCTTTCTTCCATGTCCCCCTGCTGGAATACCGCTATGCGATCCAGGACCCGGACACGACTTTCATCGGCGTCCGTCGGGAAGGCATCGGATGTCCCGAACTGAACAGCGGCCTGTTCACGGCCATGCGGGAGCACGAGGACGTGATGGCGACCTTCGCCGGGCATGACCACGACAACGACTACGCCGTCCTCTACCACGACATCCTCCTCGCTTACGGGCGGATGTCCGGTTCGGACACCGTGTACAACCATCTGCCCATCGGCGCCCGGGTGATCCGGCTCAAGGAAGGGAAACGGGAGTTCGATTCCTGGACGGACCTCCACGACGGCACCGTCACGGACGCCTGGACTTATCCCAACAGTTTCGTCGACGGGCCCGGCAACCCGGATTGGAAATAATCCCCAACACGCAGCATGATGGATAAGAATATCGACAGGAGGGCGTTCCTCAAAGACTCCGCGCTGGCGCTCGGAGCCCTCAGCCTGGGCGGCCTGAACGCCGTTTCCTGTGCACAGTCCAAGAAGGCGGCCCAGACAGTGAAAGTCCCTGACACATTGCGGTTCAAGCCGGACGGAAAATTCAAGATCGTGCAGTTTACGGATATCCACGCCAGCGAGGATCCCGAACAGAACAAGCACTCCTACGACATCATGAACAACCTCCTCGACCTCGAGAAACCGGATCTCGTCATGTATACCGGAGATTTCGGGGCAGGAGACAACATCTATGACCGTCTGGTGGGGTTCGCATCTTCCCGGGGCATTCCTTGCGCGGTCGCCTTCGGCAACCATGAGCCGGAAGACGAACAGGAACGGGAGGCCGTGCTGAACTACTTCGCCGACCTGCCGGGCTGCCTCAACGTCCGCAAGGATGAAGAGACATCCCAACTGCCCGGAGCCACCAACCAGGTCATCCCCATCTACTCCGCCGCGGACGCCGCGAAGAAAAGCGCCATCCTGTACCTGTTTGACTCGCTCACGGACCACCATCTGCCGGGTTACGACCGCAGCAACGACTGGATCAAGCCGGTGCAGGTCGAATGGTACAAGCGCCACAGCCAGGCGCTGACGGCCGGGAACGGCGGGACTCCCCTCCCGTCCCTGGCCTTCTTCCACATCCCGCTGCCGGAATGGGGCGAAACCTGGAAGAATCCCCAGTACAAGAACATGGGCTGGCGGATCGAGCCCGAAGGCTGTCCTCCGGTCAACTCCGGTTTGTTCCAGGCTTTCGTGGAATGCGGAGATGTCAAGGGCGCATTCTGCGGGCATGACCATGACAACGACTATGTCGTCTTTAGGGATGGGATCGCCCTGGGATACGGCCGCTATTCCGGTGGACTCGCCGCCTACCACACCCTCTGCCGGGGCTGCCGGGTGATCGAACTCACCGAAGGATCCGCCGTTTTCGACACCTGGACCCGGATGGAGACCAGCCGCATGCTCTATCACATTACCGTTCCCTATTCCTTCACGTCCGACGACCCCAAGTATAAACCCAAACCTTGACGGCCCTGTCCATGAAAAGACTGCCGATCCTTGCCTTGCTGTGCCTCCTGTGCCTCTCGTGCGCGGGAGACCGGGACACCTGCATCTATGTCGACTGGGACGCGCACACCTTCGATTCCCTCTGGGTGGCCACCCATTATTCCATCCGGGAAGAGATGATTCCCATGCGCGACGGGATCTTGCTCTCCACTTCGATCTGGGAGCCCCGGGCCGAGGCCTTCACTTCCGACGGTTCCGACGGCTTCGCCACGGCGAGGGAGATCCGCTCCGGCAGGCCGGTCCTCTTGTTCAGGGGCGACAGTGAATCCAGGCCGGGCGCGGTGGACCACAGGGACATCCAGCGGTATCTGAGGAATTTCGCCGCCCGCGGGTATATCTTCGCCAACCAGAGTATCCGGGGCACGGATCCGAGCGAGGGCGAATTCGTCACCATCCGGCCTTACAATCCCCTCGCGCACGGAAAGGACGCCGATCCTTCACAGACTGACGAGAGCACCGACATCTACGACACGGTGGAATGGCTCGTCCACCACACCCCGGGCAATGGCCGGGTCGGCATCCGGGGCACCTCCTACACGGGCTATTTCGCCACCGCCGCGGCCATCGACCCGCATCCGGCTATGAAAACCGTCTCCCCCCAGGGCCCCGTCACCGACTGGTTCATGGGGGACGACTACCACCACTACGGTGCCTTCCTGCTCGCGGACGCCACTAACATCCGGGCGATGGTTGCCGCCAAGGGGTTCACCCCCCAAGGCGGTCCGCAGACCTCGAAAGGCTTGAACGACGAAGACATCTACCGGCTCTTCAAGGGCATGCCGATTTCCGAGTGGGTCGCCATGAAGGAGGTCCACGGGAAAGGGGATGAGTTCCTGTACGGGCATAAGGACTGGGATGATTTCTGGTACAGCCACAATCTCCTGAACTTCATCGGGAAGGACTGCCCCGCCTCCCTGGTCATCAACGGTTCTTACGATTCCGAGGACCTCTATGGCGGGCTGGAGACCTTCCGCCAGCTGCGCGACCGCGGAGGGACGGAGAAGGCCCATTATGTCTTCGGCAACTGGGGGCATGTGTCCTGGAAATCGTATGGCTTCGAGAAAATCGGCCAGTCCTGGTTCGGAGACGGCCAGTCCGGCTTCCTGATGGACAAGATCGAAGTCGATTTCTACCGCCATTACCTGGAAGGCAAGGGCCCCAAGCCGCCGAAAGTATATGCCATCCCCTCCTCCGAGACCCGTCCCGGGCTGAGGAAGGGAAAGAACGTGGATCATGAATGGATCGCAGCGGAGACCTGGCCATGGAAGCAGCCCGAGATGGAAAAGCTCTATCTCTGCGGCGACGGGACCGTGTCGTTTGAAACACCGGTGGAAGGATCTAGGAGCTATACTTCGGATCCCGCCGATCCCGTGCCCTTCTATGTCGAGCCGGTCAAGGAACGGATCTTCGACAACATGACCGACTATATGGCTTCCGACCAGAGTTCGCTGGGCTCCAGGAAGGATGTCCTGACCTACCGGGGGACCGTCCTGAGCGACACCCTCACCCTGGCCGGGCCCGTGAAAGCCCGGATCCGTTTTTCCGTCACGGGTACGGATGCCGATTTCGTCGTGAAACTCATCGACGTGCGGCCGGACGGATACTGGCAGCTGGTCCGCTTCGACGTGATGCCGACCCGCTACCGCAACGGTTTCACCCGTCCGGAAGCCCTCGAGCCCGGTCAGACGTACGACCTGGAGTTCGCGCTGAACGACGTCTGCCACCGCTTCGTCCCCGGTCATGCCCTCATGGTGCAGGTCCAGAGTTCGATGTTCCCCTTCCTGGCCATGAACCCCCAGCGATTCCTCGAAGACCCGTACACGGCCGGCAAGAATGACTACTACCCCCAGGACATAACGATATACTCAGGTCAGGACGCATCCTGGCTTGAAATCCCCGTCATCCCCGAATAACACGATCCTAGCATGAGACACACAGTTTTATTACTTCTCCTGGCCATTCCGGCCGCCCTCATCCTTTCCTGCACGGGACAGAAGAGACTCGGCGGATATGCCGACCCCTTTGTCGGGACTTCTTACACCGG
>JAEEGL017214638.1_pt1 | contig 14688 bp, 12 predicted proteins | sample 9134231 | NCBI WGS metagenome assembly JAEEGL01 (sample SAMN16246548, study PRJNA631951) | gut metagenome | biome: gut microbiome; feature: rumen; material: fiber-attached | host: Bos | place: Iran: Karaj | collected 2018-10 | reverse complement strand
CTTTTTGGGCGTGCCGCCTTTTGTGGTCTCAATTTCGACCAACTCAGTCAGGCCGGCTTTCTCGGAGATTTCCTTGATGTAGCGGTTGATGACCTGGTCCGCCAGGTGAGGCACCTGGTAATTATACTTCTCGAGGATGGCTTTCAAGGCAGAGTTGCAGGGGATTGCGACTTTGGCTCCTGTCTTCTGCTGGCGGATGTTCAGGTAGGTGATCTCTTGCTTCTCAATCCATGCTTTCATCTGGCCGGGATTCTCCGGATCGGGCTCCTCTTTCATGACGTTCTTCGTCAGGGTATTGAAGTCCTCTTTCTTGATGTAGTTGTAGTCAGAGACGCGCTGGGCCGTCCATACACCAATCATGAAGATGTCTCGGGCTTGCTCATAGCCTATCGGATACTCGGAAAGGTCTACGGCCATAATTTTGTCAATATCTTCCTTAGTCAGGTAGATGCTGTCTACTTCCACCCTGGTACCTTTGAACTTCTTGTCCCGCCAGACGTGATTAGTGTGGTATCCTTCACTTTCTGCGCAGGCCATGATGGTCTTCAGCTCTTTGATGCATTTACCATACGTATTGATGGAGTAGCCTTTCTTCTTCAGATGAGCCGTGTACGCGTAGTAGAAATTCATATTGATGTCGTCGAAGTCGTAGGTACGCCCAGTCTCCGCCTGGAATTTGGTGAATTGGTCAAGTGCGAGCTTGATGGTTTTCACTGTGGATGGAGCGAAGTTGCTGCCTTTCTCAGTCTGCCGGGCGCCGGTGGTAATCTGGTCACAGTACATGGCAATGTACTTGTTCAGCGTCATCCGGTTCTTCTCTGCTTCCTCACGCTCCTTTTCCTCAATTCTTCTCTGCTCGGCTTCCTTGGCCTCTGCGTAGGCAATATTCTCAATAATCTGGCGCATCTCCTCTTTGGTGATGGGCGTATCGTTGTCGAGAGTATTGTCCAGCTCGTTTTGGATGGCGTCGACTTTCTTGCAGAAGGGAGGATTGATCTTGCTATACTTCCTCCACTTCTTCATGTCACCGTAGTACTCGTCCCATTCTTCCACAGGGACGGTCAACGGAGTCGCCACTTTGTAGTTAATACCTTGTTTTCGGGATTGCAACCGGACAAAGAGGGTGGCATCGCCCTTCTCCTTCTTTGTCATCAAAAAGAAACTTGTAGCCATAGCACATAACTTTTAATAACGCATTACAAAAATACAAAAAATCCTGAATACTTGGCTACATATTGGCTACATTTGTGGCAAAACTTGGTAATGTCGCGGAACGCAAAAAATGGTAAAACACTGATATTCAATAATATATATTTTCTGTCCGTGCCACGTTTTACCGGATACGCGGTCTCGTCCGCACCGCTCACGGGCACCAGAAATGGTGCCCGTTTTGCGTTTTTTGGCCTCTTAATTTGACTTTTTTGGTTGCCTAGGTTGCACATACACCGTATGTACACCGTTCCGGCCTGCTCTTAACCACAATATGGCCCGAAATCAATTTAAGACCAGGCCGGAGCCGGATCTTAACCACAATACGGCCCGAAATCAATTTAAGAGCAGGCGCATGGTCAAGAGGGCCGGAGCGGCTGCGCAGAATACTTCTCAACCCTTTCGTCCCGGATGACGCCGCTCCAGTTCATACCGAAGGCGAAGTCGTAGAGGTTTCCATCGGTATCGCGGTGGCAGCGCATATCCCTCGGGACATCCTCCTTCTGGGTCTCGACTGTTTCCATATCCGCCGGCATCTGCATCGGAAGCAGGCCGGAGGGTTCAGCCTTGCCGTTGACGATGTCCAGAATAGCCTGATGCTGCACCCCGAAGGAAACGAGGATGGCATCGGCATAGGGCTCGAACTCACGCATGACTGCGGGCTTGTCCAGACAAATGACCACCACCACCGGCTTGTTACCCATGGCTTTTTTTGTTTCCCTTACCAGCAGCATATCGTCCCGGTTTCGCGTGGTGACGGTCTTCCCTTTATAGGAGCGGTTGGTGAAGGACTCCGTGTGATGGCCTCCTGCGATGCTCTCTGCCCGGGCGTTCGTGGCCGTATAAGGCTCATACTGGAGGCTGACGGGGATATAGCCGTTGCCGCCGCGTTTTATATCGGCCGCATCCCAGCCCACGCTGATGGCGGGGCCGTTGATCACTACCAGAGCAAAGTCCGCTTCGGCAGGGGAGGAGGCCAGGTCGAAGTATTTCTCAACTAGCCCTGGCTTGATGGGATAGTCCGTGTAGTCCTCTGACTGGCCGCCCCAGAGACCGGGGATGGAAGGGAAGTGCTTCTTGGGGAACCACACCTTTTTGCGACCGGGCTGGGGGAGTGCGGCATTTCCGCTGTTTTTGAGCATCACGAGGGCTTTCATCTGTGCCTCGTAGCCTTCCTGCATAAACTCCGGATTCCCCACAATCCGGACAGTCTCTTCGGGATCCAGGTAGGGATTCTCGAAAAGGCCTGTCCGGAACATATTCAGAAGGAGTCTTCGGGCCGATGTCTCAAAGCGCTCCCGGGCAGCTTCTTTGCCGAAGTCCTGCTCCCACATGGCGTAGGCCTCGCGGAGGGGAGCAGCGCTATTGGTGCCGCCGATCTGGTCCACATCGGCCCGGAAGATCTTATAATGGCGCTGGGCGACGCTTAACTGTTCCACGCCCCAGGGCTCTCCGCCGCCGGTGTAGTCCACGGCGGTGTTATCCAGGGTGATGCCCCAGTCCGTGCAGACGACCCCTTCGAAGCCGGCCTCCTCGCGGAGGGTCTTCCGGATGCACCACTCTGAGAAGGCGCCTCCGACATTCTCTCCGGAGGGATCCTGGTTCCAGAGGATGGAGTAGGTGGGCATCACGGCGGACACGCTGCCGGTGCCCCTTTTCAACTTAAAGGCACCTTCCACGAAGGGTTTCAGGTGCTCCCGGAGGTTATTCCCGGGGAAGACGGCGTACTTGCCGTTGGCGAAATGACTGTCCCGTCCGCCTTCCTGGGCACCGTATCCGTACCAGTGCTTGGCCATGGCGTTGACGCTTTCGTAGCCCCAGGCCCCGCTTACCCGTTTCCCTTCAGGGCTGGTCTGGAAGCCGTCGCAGTAGGCGCGGGCCATATCGGCCGATAGGGAAGGGTCTTCTCCGAAGGTGCCGTCAAAACGCCACCAGCGCGGCTCCGTGGCAATATCCACCTGGGGACTGAGGGCCGTGGTGATGCCGAGGGCCCGGTACTCGATGGAGGCTATCTGCCCGTGCCGCTCAACGAGGACGGGATCGAAGCTGGCGGCAAGGCCCAGCGAGGACGGCCAGCGGGAGATGACCCCGCCGCTGCCGCGGTAGTACTCCAGGTCGGATGCGGCCTGGTGCCGGGGGTCTGAATGGATGCCCACGGGAATGCCGTGCCCGATGCCTTCCACGTATGCCTGCAGGGTGTTGTTCCACCGGGCCGCCACCTCCGGGCTTTCCACGGAGGTAACGAGGATCCCGCGGATTTGGTCTTTCCCCATGAACTCCTTTTGCTGGTCTGTCATATCCCAGGGTGAGGCTCCGCTCAGTTTGAAGGTGGTTCCGTTATAGCTCTGGACCGAGCCCGTACGCTCCATCATATAGGCTACGAAGGCCGTGATGGTTTTCTCGTCGGAAAGCCAGGCCTTCTCTTCCGGCGTGAGCTCGGACATATCGATGCGTTCCGGATAGGGCTCCCCATTCCAGGCCGCCTGGAAGAAGTTCCTGAGGGCCCGGACAAAGGTGGGTTTCCGCAGGAGTTCCTTCTGCGCATCGGTCAGCTCCACTTCGGGGGCCATCACGCCGCGTCCTTCGGAGGGAACGGCCTGGTGATTGCTGCAGATCAGAAGTCCGCAGAGTTCCTCCACGCTGAGGCGCCCGGCAAGGTCTCGGGCGCGCTCCTGCGGTGAGAGCCGCCAGTCCTCATAAGGAGTTAGCCGTCCGTCCCTGTCGAGGTCCTTGAAGGCTTTGTCCTTTACCGTGAGGATGGTTACTCCGGACGAAGGCGAATAACTGAGAGTGGGGCCGTCTTTCTGTGTAATGAGGTTGAATTCTCCGCAGGAGGTCTCTTCCCACCCGGAGCAGGCCAAGGTCAGAAAGATGGCGGGAATAAGGAGGGTAACTCTTCCGATGAGGCTTGTTGTCTGTATGCGCATAGATCAGTTCTTTTCTGTATTCTCTGTCTTTTCTACCTCCCGCTGTCGCTTTCTGGGAAGATGGTCCACGCAGTGGCTGCATTTCATTTCCAGGGTATACATCCGGCCGATGCAATAGTTCGAGTGCCCGCAGGGACTGCGGTCTGTCTCTCCGCTTTGGAGTTTGTTGACAAAGCCGGTGTCCCGGATCAGCGCCCTGGCCATCAGCAGACCGGAAAATCCGGCGGCCATCACCGCCAGAGAGGTATTGAATGTGTCCGGTGAAAACATCATTTTAACTTTTTCCAAAGGAAAGCCACCAGGGGTCCCGGCAGCAGCGCAATAAGTGGCGGAAGCCATACATTCATAAAGCCGGGACTCACCACCCTCCGGCGGCGGAACATGGCGCGCAGGGCCCTTTTTACCAGCCACTGCGGGGTTTTGATAAAGCTGGTCCTGACTCCGAGGCGCATCCTGCTTTCACTCATGCGGTAAAGCGGCGTGGCAATGGCGGCCGGACAGACGGTGGTGACGCCCACGCCGTACGGCTCCAGCTCATAGGACAGCGATCGGCCGAAACTCTTGAGATAAGCCTTGGTGGCAGAATAGACCGTGATGCCGGGCGCCGGAATCCTGGCCACCATGGACGACACGATGAGCAGGTTCCCGCTTCCCCTTTGTTTCATGGCGTGGCCGAAAAGCAGGCACATCCGGGTAACCGTAACCATATGGAGATTCACCATGGCCTGCACCCTGTCCAGATCTTCGGGCTCCAGTTCCTTGAAAAAGAACATGCCGGCATTGCTGATGACGACATCCGGCAGGAACCCTTCTTTCTGCGTGCACCAGTTGAACAGGGTATCTGCGGCATCCGGCACCGCCAGGTCCTGAAAATGGGTGACGACTTCTACCGGAAACCCGCCACGCAGCATTTGCGCCGCGGTATCCAGTTCCTCCTGCCGGTTGCTGACCAGTACCAGATCGTATCCCCTGGCCGCCAGTTGCCGGGCATATTCCAAGCCCATACCAGAACTTCCACCGGTGATCAATGCCTTCATGGGAGTGTAAATTAAAAGGAATTCCTGCTCAAGATGCAAAGGTACAAAAAAAGTAAGGTAAAAAGGTTTTGACAGAAAATTCATATTTTTTTGTATATTCGCATGATTAAAACTTTTAGCCATGTCAACAGCAACACTCGCATCGGAGAAATATACCTTTGGATCCCTTCGTACCTATCTGGCCGTTCTGGCCTTTGTGTGCGGCAATATCCTGGTGCCCCAGCTCTGTCACCTGATCCCGCAGGGAGGACTGATCTTCCTGCCCATCTACTTCTTCACGCTGGTTGCGGCATTCCGCTGCGGCTGGAAGGTGGGCCTGTTGACGGCCGTCCTCTCACCGGTGGTGAACTGCCTTCTCTTCGGCATGCCTCCCGTGGCCTCCCTGCCTGCCATCCTGATCAAATCCGTGACCCTGGTCCTGGCGGTGGAACTGGTTTCCCGCAAGATGGTTTTTTCCATCCTTTCCGTTGCCATCGCGGTCCTGGCCTATCAGATCGTAGGCATGACGATAGAGTTCCTGATGGACTTTAACTTCCTCCACGCCATCCAGGACATCCGCATCGGCTGGCCCGGCATCCTGATCCAGATAATTGGCGGTTACTTTGTCATCAAGGCCCTGCAGCGCCGATGAAGGGAGTCCTGAAATCCTTTTTGCTCCCAAAAGACTTTTATGCCGACGATGTCGCAGACATGGTCGGCAATTGTATTCAGCGCCATGGGGAAGAGGAATGGCGTGCCGTGGTCCTCACCAATGAAATCCATGGCCATCTGGGCATCTATTCCACCCTGGGCGCCAAGATGGGCCTGCTGGCCCGGGAACTGTTCCGGGAGAGGGGAGTGGAGGGGATCTCCGTCCTTTCCTTTGCCGGAAGTGACCCTCCCGTGAGCTGTTTGAATGACGGATTGCAGGTGAGTACCGGCGCCTCCATGGGGCACGGACTTTTTGCGCTCTCTTCTGCGGAAGGGGAAGCCTCCGTCAAGGCCCGTTTCGAGGGCGGGGACAGGGTGCTGGAGCTTAGGCTAAAGCCGGAGAACGAAACGATCATCCGGGCCGATATCCGGAAAGGCCGGGAGCTGTACGGAAACAGTGCCCAGTATTGGTCCTATGTCCGGGAACTGGCTCTTCGTTACTGGCTGGAATGGGACCGTGCCTGCGTTTTTTCCATTTCCTGGGAAAGGTAATAAAACGATCAACAGGCATGTTTACCAGCTTCTACAACAATTTCATTGCCGAAGACCGGTACAGAATGATCCTGGATGGTCTTCAGGTGACCATCCTCATCACGGTGGGCGCCGTCATCCTGGGCACCATCCTGGGCGGACTCATCTGCTGGATGCGCATGAGCCGCCACCCCTGGCTGCAGAAAGCGGCCAAAGTTTATATTGACATTATGCGGGGCACGCCTGTTCTGGTGATCCTGATGCTCATGTATTACGTGATCATGGCTCCGTTGGAAGCCTCGGGCGTCGTGGTGGCCATCGTCACCTTCAGCATGAACGCGGCGGCCTATATCGGCGAAATGCTGCGCACCTCCATCCAGGGAATAGACCGGGGACAGACCGAGGCCGGCCTGGCCCTGGGTTACACGCCCCGGCAAACATTCATCCGGATTGTGCTTCCGCAGGTGATCAAATCCGTGATGCCCGTCTATGAGGGCGAAGTGGTGAGCCTCCTGAAGGGAACCAGTATCGTGGGCTACATTGCCGTGGCCGATATGACCCGCGCGTCGGACCTGATTCGTTCCCGCACCTTCGACGCTTTCTTCCCCATCATCGTATCGGCCATCATCTACTTCTTCATGGCCTGGCTCATCGGCCAGATGCTCAAGTCACTGGTGGAAAAGCGGCACATGAAGGCCCTGGCTTCGGCCGCAGGCCTGCTGATCGGCGCGACGGTATGCTACATCCCCACGCTTTTCTCCTCCACTCAGAAGGCCGATGTGGCTGATGTCCCCGCCATTTTCCAGGCATTGAAAGGGAAAAACGTAGGCGTAGTTATCGGCAGCATCCAGGATATTGCCGTTACGGATATGGCCCCGGAGGCCCACATCCAGCGAATGGCCACCAACGCAGACCTCATAGCGGCCCTGGAGAATGGAAAGGTTGACATCGCGGGCAGCGAAAGCCTCACCCTCGTCTTCAACAAGGATCTTGCCGCCAGGGTGGATTCTGTCAGCGCCGGGCTGCCGGTCATCCCGGTAGGCGCCTGCTTCCCTCTGGGAGACACCGAACTGCAGCAGGATTTCAACAGTTTCCTTTCCGAAATCCGCCGCGACGGAACCTATCAGAAGATGATAAACCGATGGAGCCAGGCCGATGATCCCTCTACCCTGGCCATTCCCGAGCCCCGTGGCAACGGGCGCACCATCCGCGTGGCGGCTTTCCCATCCATGCCTCCGCTCAATTTCGTCAGTTACGGAAAGCCGTCGGGACTGGAGCCGGACCTGCTCACGGAATGGACCAACCGGAGGGGCTGGAAGCTGGAATACCTCATTATGGACTTTGCCGCGCAGATTCCTGCCAGGTCAGACGGGCAAGGCAGATCTGGCTATGGGCTATATCAGCATCACCGATGAGCGGAAAAAACAGGTCCTCTTTTCCGACGGTTATATCTCGTCAGAAATGGTCCTGATCACCCGAAAAGGGGAGCTGGGGATTCTTACAGATCCTTCCCAACCCTCTGAAGGGGACGGCGGAAGCCGGAAGCCATGGAATTTGATCCTCCTGCTCATCCTCAGCGGCAGTTGCGGACTTCTGGGAATAGGGCTCTTCCTCAGGCGGAAAGCCCTCGAAAGGCAGGCGGCCCGCTTCGAGGCTGCCACCCAGCCGGAGGGAGCCCCCGTCATCCGCTTCTCCCATATGAAAAAGCGCTATGACTCCCTGCAGGTGCTCACGGACATCAATGCCGATATCCACCGCGGAGAGGTCATCTCCATCATCGGCCCGTCCGGTACGGGCAAGAGTACTCTGCTCCGCTGCCTGAACCTGCTGGAGCGCCCCAGCGGAGGAAAAATCTACGTGAGGGGCCGGAACATCCTGTCCAGAAGGTATCCCGTGCACCTGATGCGCCGGAAGATGGGCATGGTGTTCCAGAATTTCAACCTCTTCGCCCATAAGACCGTGCTGGAGAATATCATCCTCGCTCCCTGTCAGCTGCTTCATGAGAATCCTCAGCAAGCACGCGAGGAAGGTCTGGCGCTTCTGAGGAAAGTGGGACTGGCCGAAAAGGCCGATGTCTATCCCTCCAGCCTTTCCGGAGGACAGAAGCAGCGCGTGGCCATCGCCCGCGCCCTGGCGATGAAGCCGGAAGTCATCCTCTTCGACGAGCCTACATCGGCCCTGGATCCCACGATGGTAGGGGAGGTGCTCAGCGTCATCCGCCAGCTGGCCGACGAGGGAATGACCATGCTCATCGTCACCCACGAGATGAAGTTTGCGTATGATGTGAGCACGCGCATCTTCTTCATGTACGATGGAGTGATCTTCGAGGACGGCACGCCGCAGCAAATCTTCGAAAAACCCGTTCACAGTGCCACCAAGGCCTTCATCCAGCGCATCCGCAAGGAAGTGTTCGTGGTGGACGGATCCGACTTCGACATGCTGGGCATGCGCTCTTCCATCAATGCTTTCTGCTACAAGTACGGCATTATGGAGAAAAAGAATACGATCCGGCAACTGACGGAGAAGATGATTGGAGACATCATGGCCGCCTACCGTCCCCTCACCGTCCGTGTCACGCACAGTGAACAGTCCGGCGTCACGGCCCTGGACTTCATGGTGGAGAAGATGGAAGCATCGCCCCTGAGTGAAGAACAACGCAACCTGCTGGCCCGGTTGTGCCAACAGGTTGTGGAAGAGCCTACGGAAAGAGGTTTCCGTGTGAAGCTGATAATCTAGCGAACTACTCGAAGATTTCGGCCAGTTTCTTTTGCAGGGCCTCTCCGCGGAGCCCGCGGGCTACGATGATGCCGTCGGGGTCGATGAGGAGGTTGTCGGGAATGGCGTTCACGGCGTAAACCTCGGCCGCTACGGTCTTCCAGGACTTGAGGTCCGAAAGGTGGATCCAGGGCATGTTCCACTCCACGATGGCCTGGGCCCAGGGTTCCTTTTCGCTGTCAAAGGAGAGACCCACAATCTCGAAACCCTTGCTGTGATACTTCTTGTAGGCGGCAACCACGTTGGGCATTTCGGCCCTGCAGGGACCGCACCACGAGGCCCAGAAATCTACCAGCACCCAGTTCCCCTTCCCTGCGTATTCGCTCAGTTTGTGCAGGTTGCCATCGGTATCGGCCTCTTCCAGATCCACGAACTTCTCTCCGATGAAGGCGCTCTTGGCATCTTCGGTATTTACCTCTTCTTCCATGGCACTCTCCATCTGGGCTTTGAGGTCTGCTACAAAAGGATGCCTGGTGTAGGGGGCGTCGGTGTCCAGCAGTTCACTTAACTTCTGGTAACCCGCTGCCTGGGGAACGTTTTCGAGGAAGACCACGGGAACAAGGTTGTCCTTGTTCTCTTCGATGATGGCCAGCTTGGTGTCTACATATTGCTGGTACACCTTCTCGTATTCTACTACAAAGGCATCTTCCCGGGCTTTCTGCTCTTCTTTGGGAAGTGCCAGATAGTCTTTGACCAGCTGGCTCAGGCGGTTATACCCCTTGCTGTTGCGTTTGTCGCATTCGCTGATCTTGTTGTTGAGGGCCGATCCGGTGAGGGTGGTGTCCGTGAAGTCAATCTCCATGGGAACACCGTCGTTGATGAGGGGAAAGTTCCATTCGAAGTTCTCCATCACAACACCCAGGAAAGCATCCTTGTCGGCCTTTCCTTTGAGCTGGAAAGTCCCGTTCACTACTGTGGCGCTGTCGATGTCGTCCTCTATCATACGGTCTACCAGATAGACTTTGGTGACGTTCTGGGGAACGTTCTTACCTGTGATGACGTACTTGGCGTCCTTTCCGGTGCAGGCCAGCATTCCAGCGGCGGCCACCGTGAGCATAAAAATGGGGATTGTTTTCATACTTAGTTATTGAAAAAATGGTTTTATCCTTTAGTCAGATACAAAGATAACAAGAAGATGGACAATTATGGTTATATTTGTACGGAAACCTTTCCGACAGGAATAATTACGTAAATTGATACAATATGCAACAGTACATCCAGGAGAACCAGGAGCGTTTCTTTGAAGAACTTTTTTCGTTGCTGAGGATTCCTTCCGTCAGCGCCAGGCCTGAGCACAAGGCCGATATGCGCCGCTGTGCCAACCGTCTTGTGGAACTGCTTCAGGAGGCGGGCGCAGACAAGGCCGCCGTCTACGAGACGGCCGGTCACCCCGTAGTCTTCGGCTATAAGGACATTGGCGCCCCGAAGACCATCCTGGTTTACGGACACTATGACGTGCAGCCGCCGGAGCCGCTGGAGAAGTGGCGTACAGACCCTTTTGAGCCCGTTTTCGCCCAGGATCCGGCTACCGGGGAGGAAGCCATCTATGCCCGCGGTGCCAATGACGACAAGGGGCAGCTGTTCATGCACCTGAAAGCTTTTGAGCACGAGGTGAGAGCGGGGCTGCTGCACCATAACGTGAAGTTCATCTTCGAAGGGGAGGAGGAGATTGGCAGCCCGTCCCTCCCCGCGTGGGTGGAGGCGCACAAGGAAATGCTGAAGGCCGATGTCATCCTGGTCTCGGACACCACGATGATCTCGGACAAGGTGCCGTCCATCAACTGTGGCATGAGAGGCCTCGCGTACCTGGAGGTGAAGGTGACGGGCCCCAACAAGGATCTTCATTCCGGCCATTACGGGGGAGCGGTCGCAAACCCCATCCATATCCTGTGCGAGATGATTGCCTCCCTGCACGATGAAAAAGGACGGGTGGCCGTTCCGGGCTTTTACGACAGGGTGGCGGAACTCTCGGACGAAGACCGGGCGATGCTCGCGAGGGCTCCGTTCGACCTGAATGAGTACAAGGAGTTCCTGGATATAGATGAGGTCCGCGGAGAGGAAGGATATACCACCCTGGAGCGTACGGGAATCCGTCCCTGCCTGGACGTTTGTGGTATCTGGGGCGGCTATACCGGTACGGGAGCGAAGACCGTCCTCCCTTCCACGGCACACGCAAAGATCTCCATGCGGCTGGTTCCCAATCAGCGTTCGCGGGAAATCACGGCGCTCTTTGAGAAGCACTTCAAGTCCATCGCTCCTCGCTGCGTCAAGGTTGAGGTGACCCCTTGCGAGGGTGGAGACGGTTTTCTCATCCCCATTACCTCTCCGGCATACAAAGCGGCTTCACGCGCTATGGCAGAGGTCTACGGGATAGAACCGGTGCCCTCCCGCGGGGGAGGCTCCATCGCCATTCTTGCGGATATGCAGACCATCCTGGGAACAGATCCTCTCCTGATGGGCTTCGGACTGGAGAGGGACACCATCCATTCGCCGAATGAGAGTTTCCTTCTTCGCCAGATGTGGGCAGGAATGCGGTCTATTGCCCTGTTCTATAAGTACTTCTAGCGGCTGTTATCTACTTGAGAGCCTTGACGAAACTCTCCGGCAGACAAACATTTTCAAGACCGACCGCCTCGCTGAAAAGCGGGGCGATTTCCTTGTCCTTGAACCCCGCAATGCCGCAGCCGATGCGGGTTACGTAGAAGAAGAGCTCCGGGTGGGATGTGGCAAAGGCAATGAACTCATCCACATAGGGCTTGATGGTCTCGACCCCGCCCTGCATCGTGGGGATGGCGTAGCTCTGGCCCCTCAGACCCACTCCGCAGCCCATCAGGGCGCCGAAGTGCTTGAATGCATAGTAGGCCGCTCCGCCTCCGTGCATACCCTCCTTATTCGATCCGAAGACAAACACCTCGTCCGCCTTCAGCTCCGTTATCTGTTCCGGTGTAAAGTGCGGCCTTTCGAGGCCGCTGTACATTCTCTTCTCACTTGTATCCATACTGCAAAATTACAAAAATTTGCTCGGATAACAGCCGCCTGGGCTTTTTCTTTGAGTTCCGTTAGATCGATCTTTTCCGGATTTCGCTTGGTCTCGCCAATGACCAGTTCCCTCTCGACAGTCCCGAAAAACATCTCATAAGCCTTACCCACCACACACCGTATGCTTACTTCTTTACTTTCTTCCCGGCGGAGCAGATAAGAGTGCTAGTGGCACCACCCTTGGGGATACCTTTACCTTTATTTGCCACGTTGACGAATAGAATGCACATATGGCCGATTGTTTGTCAACACGGCAACGAAATCGGTTTATGTTGCATAAATTACTGCCGCGTTGACGGATAGAAGACCGTACAATGGTGTTTTTACGTCAACGAGGCAAAGGTGACGCCACCTCGCATTACGCGGCTCGGAAGACCCGGGCCGCCGCCGTTTTCACTATGCAAAACAAAGGGAAATAACTATTTCTTTCTTCCCAGCAGTCCTCCGAGGATGCTGGTTGCTGCACCCAGAAGACCGGATCCGGCGCCGCCCTTCAGGGAGAGGAGGATATCGTTGAGATCGACGTCCCCGTCACCGTCCTGGTCCTTGATGACGCTCGAGAGCTTACTCATGATGCCCGGGATGAGTGCCGTAAGGGCGGGTGCGAGGCTCCCGAGGTTGAGCTTCTTGATGACGTTGTCCGAGAACAGGTTCCCGGCGAGGGCTGTGATGGGGCTGGAGGCCGCATCGGCCTTACCGGTGAGGAGGTTCTTGATCATATCCAGACCTCCGGCCTGGGTCGCGGTCTGGGTGAGGGAACCGAGGATGGAGTTGGAGAGCCCTCCCAGTACCTGGTCCTTGATATCTGCGGGGATATTCACCTTGGCGGCGGATGCTCCCACGATCTGCTGGATTAAATCTTGAATATTAGCCATAGTGTTGTATTTAGGATTGGCAGTGGTTATTTCTTCATGGCAGCCTTGAACTCCTTCGCGGGTTTGAAAGAAGGAACGTCCGACTCGGGAATCATGATGGTCGTATTCTTGATGCCGACTCGATTCCGGTGGACTTTGCCACGGAGCTGACAAGATCTGCTTTAGTCGTAGTTATTTGTGTTTAGGGTTTACTTGTTCCCAAAGAGCTTTTCCGCTTCTTCCTTCACCTCTCGGGCGAAATCCTTAGCTGAGTCGGCAGCCTTGTTAGCAGCATCGGTCGCCTTGTCCATCCACTGGTCCTGCCGCGCTTTCTTCTCCTCCGGGGAAAGGGCCTGGTAGTCCTTCACCTTGCCGTAGAGTTCCACGGCCTCGTCCTTGATGACGTCGGCTACTTCATAAAGGGCTTCGCTGGCCTTTTCGGCCGCATCCAGAAGTTTTTCCTTGGCAGAGACCTTCCCGTCCTTGTTGGTGTCTCTGGGGTCGAATTCTTGATTCTGCTCGTTCATAGTGTAAAAATGGTTAGTGTTTATTTGCAAAGGTAACAAAAATGGAGTAGACATTTGCATCTTCTGTCTCTTATTCATTTTTCTTTGGAATCTTTGAACCGAGAACATAGAAAACGCCCATTACGATAGCGACACAGAGTTTCATCGCATATGGTTTATTCTCCCAGCGCCTCTTCCTCCGATATCTTGGTAAAACGCTGCATAACCTTGCCATCCCTCTCGACAGTCCCGAAAAACATCTCATAAGGCCTTACCCACATCTCACCTTCACCATAGAGAGCCTGATATACGACCATCTTCTTCAGGGTCTCGCTATCCTTTGCAATACCAAGGAGCTTGTACTTGCCACCTTTGAAATGTTTGTAATAGTCTGTCACAGTGCGAAGATAACGAAAAAAGCTGATTCACTCATCACACACCGAATGCTTACTTCTTTCTTCGCCATAGCAAATTCAACGCCGATGCGATGACGTTCGTATCAATAACCGCATAAACCTTATCTGACTTGAACTGAAAATCTGTATAAGAAGGGGAGTGCTTACTTGAGCGTCTTTACGAAGTTTTCCGGGAGGCAGACATTCTCAAGTCCGACCGCTTCGCTGAAAAGCGGGGCGATTTCCTTGTCTTTGAAGCCTGTAATGCTGCTGTGCAAGGATTGTGGCCGCAGGGAGTACTGCGGCAATCCGGTTGCGAAGTAATCCTTAATTCTTCCGGTTAATCAGGCTCACGACGACCTTCACCATCGTGTCCATCTCCTCCGTGTGGCTCTCTGCAATCATCAGCGTAAGCGCCACGAGGGATGCATCGGAAATGCGTTTGCATCCATCGGGCCGATACAGGATGCCGTTATTCTGCATGAACCATAGGAACAGCGTGGCGGCAATACGTTTGTTTCCGTCTACGAAGGAGTGGTTTTTGACCACCAGATAGAGAAGCATGGCAGCCTTCTCCTCAATGCTGGGATACAGGTCTTTTCCGTCCCACGTCTGATAAATCTGGCCGATGCTGCTGTGGAAAGAGGCGTCTTTCTCCACGCCGAACAGGTCGCTTCCGCCAAATTTAGTCTTGAGGCTCTTGATGGCCTCAATAGCATTCTCGTAGGTTGCATGGAAACGCTCCGGTGCGGTAGTGTCGGTAATCGTCAGACTCTGATAGTCGT
>JAEEGL015140990.1_pt1 | contig 14688 bp, 6 predicted proteins | sample 9134231 | NCBI WGS metagenome assembly JAEEGL01 (sample SAMN16246548, study PRJNA631951) | gut metagenome | biome: gut microbiome; feature: rumen; material: fiber-attached | host: Bos | place: Iran: Karaj | collected 2018-10 | reverse complement strand
GTGAGGCGGAGCAGGTCCAGATTGCGCAAGGCGTCGCGCATCCCGCGCAGGAGCGGTTCGCGCGCGGCGTCGCGGATGGCGCCCGTCTCGCACATGCCGCGCAGGAAGAATGAGGACCCAATTCCCAGCAGCGCCCCCATCACGATGACTGCGGCAAGGGCGTCGCGCCCCTGCCAGCGGTGGGTTGCGGCCGTGATGGCCGCCAGCGTGGCTACGGCACTGACGTTGAAGAGCGCCGTCGTGAAGCCGATTACGCCCGGCGCCTCCTCCTCGGTGGAGACATCGCCCATGAGCGGCGTGAAGAGGACGCCGCCCGCCGCGCGGAAACCGTAGAAGAGCAGGGCGCCCAAGAGGACTAGACCCCAGGCTGCTTGCGGCGAGACGCGCCAGACGAGCGCCGCCGATGCCGTGAGGAGGGCCGCCACGTTTCGGGCGACCCAGAAGTCGGCCTGGCATGTCGCCGCGCCCCGCCTTGCCGTGTGCCGGACTCCAAGCGGCAGCATTGAGTAGCCGATGAACTGCATTGCGCCAAGGAGCGCGACGACCGCGTTGGGCGCGCCGAGCTGGACTGCGAAGAGAACCATCAGGTTCTCCCCGAGGCACATGTAGCTCATGCCGTTGCCGAAGCTGAACGCGCCGTAGAGGCGTTGCGACTTGCGGCGTTCCGCCGCGGTAAGTGGACGACCGAGTATCATGGGCATGCAATCTCGTAGAGGAAGGTCGCGTTTTCATGGGCGGCGGCTCGCGCCGAAACGGCGCGCGAGCGCCTCCTCGCTGGGGAAGCGGTTCCGGTCCTCGTATTTGCCTTCTAGAATCTCGCGTTTCAGCGTTTGCGCGATTGCCAGGTATTTGGCGGTTCCGTCTTTCATCGGATTATTATTCTAGCACATCGCAGGCATTGAGCCTTCTTAATTTCGCCCAGCATTATCAAGCTGGTGCTAGAAGTCGCAGACCCGCGTCTTGAGCCTGACACCGAGAAGCCTGACACCGAGGAGCCTTTGCGGAATCCAGGAAAGCATTTTTACGGGAGGCGGCGCGTCCAGATGCCGGAGCCCCGGGTGACGAAGAAGAGGCGTCCGCGGTCAACGAACACAAGGAGCCGTATGCCCGTCGGCAAATCCAGTCCCCCTTCTAGCTTGTCGAATCGACGGCCGCCGTCGCGGGAGACGAACACGCCGTCCTTGCCGCAGGCGACCGCCAGCCCTCTGTTGTGCGCGTCGAACGCCACGGAAAGGCCACCGGTGCCGTCGCCGCCGGCCACCGGCCCCCACGCGCGTCCGCCGTCGAGCGACTCCTTCAGCGGAAATCCCCCCATCAGGAAGCGCCCCTTCGCAAACGGGTCTGCCGCGATGCGCATGATGTTGTGGTGGTTCTCCATTCCGTCGATGGGCTGCCATGCGTCGGTATCCTTGTCGAGGAAGAACAGCTGCCCGGTCTTCGATGCCGAACACACGGCGCAGCCGTCCGGCGAGAAGACTATTTCCGGCGGCCATCCGGCCCAGTAGCCGTAGTTGAACTCGTGGTTCTTGAAGAGGTCTTCTCCGGACGGCAGACCTTCGCCAAACCATTCCCACGTGTCGCCGAGGTCGCGCGACCGGTAGATGCCGCCCGCGCCCACCCCTATGGGGCCCGAAACCGTGAGGTATGCGAAGTCCGTCGACGGATCCACAGCCACCGTGAAGGCGCCGCGCTCCCCCTTCGTCAGGTCGGGGAGGCCCGCCTTGCGGCTCCAGCGCCACTCCTTCCCGGAGTTGGACGTCACCACCAGGTCGATTCGCGGCATCTTGCCGCCCGTGGCGATGGCCGCGCCGGGATGGTGCGGGAAGAACGCGATCTGGTTGGCCCCCAGCACGTTCATGATCGGATGGTAGGTGCGTCCTCCGTCCTGCGACACGCTCATACCCATGTCCGCGATGCCGCAGCAGATGTTGTCCGGGTTGTTCGGGTCGCACGCCACGGTGAACGGCACGAGCTGCATCATGCCGCGGATACGGGTCTTCCAATTCCGCCCCGCGTCGAACGTCTCCCAGATGGTGAACCAGTCCGTCGCCAGCCAGTGGTCCGGGTTGCGCGCATCCACCGTGAGCGTTCCCATCTCCGCCTTCTGGTGATGCCCGATCCAGTACTTGATCCGTCCCTCGCGCACGGGATCCGCGCTTGCCATCGTCTCGTTCGGCGTGGGCGTCCACGCCGCATCGTCCAGTCTGCGACGCCACACGTTGCCGACGGCATCCCCCACCAGCCAGAAGTCCGGCCCCGCCGCCAGCGACAGGAACCGTCCCTCCTTCAGCCCGGTGACCGTTCGCGACTCCTGCGGCGGCAATCCTTCCAAAAAGTCCACCCATGTCTCGCCGCCGTCCGACGAGATGCGCACGCGGCCCGTCTCGCCGCCGAAAATGGCGACGAGACGCCCGTCGCCCTTCACCTGGCAGATCTCAAACGGCGATTCGTCGGACAGCTTCCGCCACGAGCGGCCGCCGTCATCGGAGCGGTAGAAGCCCTTCAGCGTCTGGTCGGCCACCTCCACGCCGCGCGCGCCGCGGGCGTGGCGGGCCTCGGTCGGGTCCGGCGCGCAGGCGTAGGCGCGCCCCTTTCTTGCGGCATCGAACCGGATGTCCGTCAGCCAATGGCGCTTCAGGCCGGTTGCCGTCCACGTCTCGCCGCCGTCGTCCGAGCGGAAGACGCCGTCCCAGTCCTCGCCGCAGAGAAGCACGTCCGGGTCGTTCGGGTCACGCGCGAGCACCTTGCCCCTCATGCGATAGGGGCCGTCGCCGTAGAACCGTGCCGTCAGCGTCTTCCGGAAGGACTTGCCCCCGTCGCGCGAAACGTAGATGCCGGCGGGCCGGTCGAAGCGGTCGCCAGATGCGATGACGAACCTGTCCGCGTCGCGCGGATCGACGTCAAGCGTCCGCACGTGGTCCGCGGCAAGCTCGCGCATGACCATCGGCATGTTGCCGTGCAAGGGACGCCAGTGGCCGCCCGCGTCGTCCGACCGATACGGTCCCCCGACGTCCACGTAGGCATACCACACGTTCGGGTTCGACGGCGCGATGACCACGCCCTGCACGTAGCCGCCGCCGTCGATTGGCAGCACCTCCCACCGCCGCTTGTCCTCCGCGGCCGCCTCGTCCGCCAGCTCCCGCGCATGTTCCTGGACGAACTCGAACAGCTTCTCGGAGGTCTTTGCGAGGTCCTTGGGCAGCGGGCATGCGAATATCGTGTCGCACAGGCCGCCGACCTCCACCTCGCCCAGTTGCGGGTGCTTCACCTTTTTCCACGGCAGCCAGGACTTCGGCAGTTCGGGATGCGCGTCCTCCAGCGCAATCACCTCGTAGGGCGCGGTATAGGGATCGGCGCGCTTGAACATCGTCCGTGCGTCAAGGCCGCACGAGGTTTCGCGCGTCCCGAGTTCCAAAGTGATGCACGTGAATCCGCCCTTCCGATAGCAGAAGTCCGTGAAGCGGCCCGATGTCTTTATGGCGGACACGCCGGTCTGCTGGTGGTCGACCCACTCGTCCATGACCGGGAAACCCGTCAGTTCCGAAAGCCTGTTGGCGGTGGCAAGATAGTGCTCCCTGTCCTTCTCATCGATCTGGTGCACGAAGACGATTCCGTATCCATTGTGGAGGGCGACTGCTGCCCGGAGGTTGGGATGCGCGAGGATGAAGTCGGCCTGAAGGCGCGTCTCCGGCACATTGAGCGGCGCTTCGCCCGCGCCGGCGATGTCGCGGCTCCATCCCGGCTCCCAGTTGCGGTTGTAGTCCAAATACTCGCGCCAGTATGTGCGCGGCCAGGGGAGCGTCGGCAGCTGCCCGTTCCAGTTGTGGAAGACGCCCTCCTCGTAGTATTTGAAGTACGGTGGCGGCAGATCGGGGTAAAGGCTCCGGCTCACCATGCAGCGCGGATCGACGGGCGAGACGGCCACGTCGCCATCGGGGCATTCGATGCGCATCTTCGTGATCCGCCCGTCTCCGTCGATGTCCTTTGGCTCCACCATGGAGGCGTCGGGCATCGGCGCCCCCCAGCCGCTGCGCAGGTTTCCCGGCGTCCGAGCCATCAGGTCGGCACCGTCGGGAGCGCATCGCGGCACGATGTAGAACACGGTCTTCTCAAGGATGCCGCCGGGGCGGTGCGTCTCGGCCAGGCGGCATGCCAGATAGAGCGCCGCCGTCGTCCCGCCCATCTCCTTCGCGTGAATGTGGCCCTGGATGTAGTAACCGACCTTCTGCGTCTCGTCGCCGACGGCGAAGTCCGTCACCGTCAGCAGCCGTATCGGAGTGCCCTGGGCGGTCTTTCCGAGTTCCGAAACCTTCACAAGTCCGGGCGCGGACGCCACCAGCCTTTCAACCAGATGGTCGTATTCGGCGTTTGTCAGCGAAACCGTCTTCTCGAACATCGCCGCATAGTCGATGGCGGCGGCTATCATGGTTGCCAGCATGTGATTTCCCCAGCGAAGAAGATTACCGGATAATGATGACCATCCCCTCCGGCGGCGGTACGTAGAGCTGTCCCTCTGGGCCGACGGCGCCGTGCTGCAGGCGCACCTCGTCCAGAAGGCCGGAGAAACCCGCAGCGCCGCAAACCAGCCCAAGCGGCGCCGAAAGATCCACCGTTCCGGCAACCGACGTTTCGCCCGCCAGCGCGTGATCCCAGTACGTCTTCACCGTCGTCCTGCCGTTCGACGGCTCCAGCGACACGGCTACGTGGTGCCAGGTATTGCCCACATTTGACGCCACCGCCACCGTCGCCGTCCCCTCGGTGGTCTTCACCCGCGCGGCGAGGCCGCCCGTTCCCGTCGTCTGCACGACGCAGACGGGCAGGTTCGTCAGGTTCCGCTCGTACAGACCGACCACGTTGCAGACGTCATCCGCCCCGCGCACCTGCACGAACGCCTCCAGCGTGAACGCATCCGCATCCAGCGTGCCGTTGGCGGGGAAAGTCACCTGCCCGCCATCCAATGAAAGCGCCTGTTGGTTCGAATCGTCCAGCACGTTGCCTGCCGCATCGGTGACGATCCTCTTCGGCGTCCGCGTCGCGAATGTCGCCGTGCCCGAGGCGACCTTGCCCGTTACCGCGTAGCAACCCGCCTCGTCACCCAGCGAAAGATCGCCGCTGAACCTCGCCCAGGCGAGCGGCGAGAGGTCGCCCAGCCGTTCCGTGGTAAAGAACTCCGTCGCCTTGAGCGCCCTCTTCGTGATGCGGATTTCATCGAAGGTCACCTCGCCGAACGCCTTGTTGAGGCCGTAGTCCCACTCGTTCAATCCGCCGATGAAGAAGGTGGACCCTTGTTCGTAGCCATCCGCTATCAGCCGCGCCAGTCCCGTCGCGCGTCCCAGCATCTGGTGGTCGAGCCACATCTCGGCCGTACCGCGCTCCTGGTCCCACACGTAGGCCACATGGTGCCAGGCGCCATCGACAACGCTGACGACCGTGTTGCCCACGTTCACGCTGGACCCCTTGGCCGTTCCAAAGAGCCACCCGCTCGTTGTGACCCATACGTTCCAGATGACGCCACCGGCGAAGATGTAGCTGTTGTTCACCGTCGATGCCGCGTTCGCCTTGAAAAACATTTCGGCCGTGAAGGACGACTCGGTGAAGGACGGCGACGTATCGGCCACCTTGAACCCGCCGCCTTTGAAGTCCGAGTTGGGGTCGCTTTCGCTTTTCTTCATGTGCCAGGCGCCCGTGTGGCCCAGTGGGACCGCTGAGCGGGCCGTCGGATAGAGCGGGTCAACGCCGGACACCAACTCGCGAATGTCCGGGTTGGCCTTGTAGGTCGTCGTGAGCGGCATTGGCGTGTAGTCCTGGTTCACCGTCGCGTCGAGGCTCAGGTATGCCAGCGTGTCGCCGCCCTGCAGTAGCGCGGCCCGCTCAAAAGGCATGATGAATTCCCCGGGGGCGAGCGCCTTGGCCGTGAGCCGGATGGCGTCGTAGTAGGCAAGCTGCGGCCCATCCACCACGTTCGCGCCGTTGGCGCGCCCGCTGAACGACGGGACGCCCAGCGTGCTGGCGGCGTCGACCACGTAGTTGAGCGACCCTTTCAGGGTGTAGTCCACGTAAAGGGACATCGTTCCAGCCTGCCTGTCCTGCACGACGGCGATGTGGTGCCACTTTGCATTGCTGATCTCCCCGCCCGACAAGGTGGCGTTGCTGGCCATGTCGACAAGATAGAGCCAGTTGTTGATAAGGCGCAGCGCCCATGCGCCGCTATGGTAGAAGATGTACCGGTAGTAGTTGTAGCCGGTGACGTTCGCCGCCTGCTTGAAGAACGTCTCGAACGTGAAGTCGGAGAGGGCGTAGGAGGGCGACGAGTCCGTGATGTTCGCGCAAGTGCCCACGCCGGAGATGTAGTGGGAGTTCGCGTTGGTGACGGCCTCGCATCTCCCGCCGCTCCAGCTGGCCAGCCAGATGGCGGGCCTGTCGTCCGGGCGCGAGAAGTACTGGTTGCCCGATCTCACGCCAGTCAGCGCAAGGGCGTTCTCGCCGGTGACGACGTTGCTGAAGTAGCCGGACGGCATGGCGTCGTCGACCATGATGAGCGTCTCGTCGGAAACCAATCCGGCCTGCGCGTTGGACGGGGTACCGATGCCAAGCGCGGCGGCAAATGCCAATGAGGCGGCGAAGCGTTCTGCAGCATTCATGTTTTGTTCCTTTGTCTGGATGGCGTCGGACGCGTCGCCCGACGCATTGTTGAAAGTCATAAGTCCGTTGTCGACGGACGGCAACTGGCTACTGGCGGCTTCGGAATTTCGATTGCCATCGATGGGCGGGCCGGCCTCCGTGCCGGTCTCCGGTAGGGACGCTTCCACGAAGCGTCCGCCTCCCATGAAGCGTCCGTCTTCGGCCGAGACAGTGTCGCGGACGCTTCGTGGAAGCGTCCCTACCAGTGCGATGGTGGCCGCCCCGACGGCGGTCAGCGCCGCGAGGATGAGCGCGATGAGCAGCGCCTTGACGCCGGGCTTCTTCGCGGCGGCGCCAAGCTTTGCGGCGAGGGCCTTGCGGGCATAAAAGAGGCGGCTGCGGATGGTGCCGGACGGTATCGCCAGAAACTTGGCCATCTTCGCGATGGGCATGTCCATGAAATACCGAAGGACAATCACCTCGCGCTGCTCTTCGGGGAGTTCGGCTATGGCTTCGCGCAAAAAGGTGGCGTCGAGGCTGTTATAGATAATCTCGCCGGCTTTTTCATCGGCGATGTCGGGGACGTAACCCGAGCAGACCTCCATCCTGTTCGACTTCCTGCGCACCCTCTGAAGGAAGATGCTGTTGAGGATTTGGCACATCCAGGCGAAAAAGGCGGACTGCTCGATGTAGTCGTCGATGTTCTCAACGACAGCGGCGAAGGTGCTGTTCACCAGTTCCTCGGCATCGGACTCATTGACGTAAAAGCGACGGGCCAGGGTCATCAACCCCGCCTTGTATTCCGCTTCCAGTCGTTTTGCGCCGCTTTCGCGGTTTTGTCTCAATTCCTCGACGATGTCCATCTGCGAACAAAAACCCTTATATAAATATAAATGCGAATCAGGGCGTTTTTGTTCATAAGGAGATATGAATGGACGAGCCGTAGCCCCTTCGCGGGCAAAGCGCCGGACTTTTTCCCGCTCTTCTCCGTGGCAAGACGCAAGGCTGTCTCGCCCCAGAATCTGACACACTTCCCCTTGAAGCGCAAGAACAATTTTCACCTATTCTGCATTTTGCAAAATAGGTGACGGCGTCAATGGCCTTCTCCGTCGAAGGCAAGGGGAACGATTTCGATGTTGTCGAAGTGACAGGTTTGGCCGGGAAGTTGTCGGGCGCCAACGGCAATCCATACGCCTCAATCCATTCCATATAGCACTATGCTTTGGTTTAATCCATTCCATACCGTTATATGGAATGGTGTTGACAATTATTAGGCTTTGTGGTAGCCTTTTTAGCATGAAGGACATACCGCGGCTCTATTCAGATATCGTCAGGCGCCACCTTGCACGTGACCGCCAGATGGTTTTCGTGTCCGGTCCGAGGCAGGTCGGGAAGACAACGCTTTGCGAGGGCTTTTCCGACCTCTACTTGAATTGGGACAACTCGGTCCACAGGGCGACGATTCTTGGCGGGGAGGAAAAGATCGCGGCATTTGCCGGCCTCGACATTGCTCGCGCCGAGCCGCCAATTCTCGTTTTGGACGAAATCCATCACTATGATGGTTGGAAGCGGCTGCTGAAGGGCTTTTTCGACGTCTACGGGAAGCGAGTCAAGGTACTGGTCACCGGTTCCGCGCGGCTGGACGTCTTCAAGCGCGGCGGGGACAGTCTGATGGGGCGCTATTTCCCCTATCACATGCATCCGCTTTCCGTCGGTGAACTTCTTCGGCCGGTCAAGCCTGAATCGGAGACCTGCAAGCCGCATGATCCCGGTGCAGACGTCTGGGACTCCCTTTTGGCCTTTGGCGGCTTCCCTGAGCCGTTTTTGCGCGGAGAGTCAGCCTTCCTCGCGCGGTGGAACAGACTGCGCTTTGAACAGCTCGTGAGGGAAGACATCCGCAAGGACACGGAAATCAGAGCCCTTGACCAGTTGGAATCCTTCGCCAGGATTTTGGCCGGGCGTTCCGGAGAGCAACTGGTCTGGACATCGCTCGGTCAGGAGGTCATGGTCGGGGAAATCACCGCGCGCGAGTGGATCGCCACTCTGGAGTCCTTCTTCTTCGGATTCCGCGTGACGCCCTGGTCGCGAAATGTCGCCGCAGCCATTCGGAAGACGCCCAAGTGGTATCTTCGGGACTGGTCGCGCATTGCCGACCCGGGCAAACGCAATGAAACCCTGCTGGCCTGCCATCTGTTCAAGGCCTGCCAGCTTTGGACAGACTTGGGCTTCGGCGAATATTCATTGCACTATGTCCGCGACAAGGGGGGAAAGCACGAAGTGGATTTTTTGGTCGCAAAAGACGACCAGCCATGGATGCTCGTCGAATGCAAATCGGGGAAAACGTCGCTCACCAAATCTCTCCTCGCCATTCAGGACGCGCTCAAGGCACCGCATGCGTTTCAAGTTTCCTTCGCATTGCCCTTCGAGGATGTCGACTGCTTCGCCCTTGGTCGCCCCGCCGTCGTCCCCGCGCGGACGCTGCTATCGCAACTGCCCTAGGCCTGATGCCGGGAACGGTCACCTTGCGAAACCGTCGAGGAGCGCGCGTTTGCGAGGATTGTCGGCGGAGGGGGTGAAGGTCGCCGTGGCGGCGCTGTCGCCCGAGGTGACGACATGTTCGACGCTCCAGCCCGCCCACTCGCGGAAGGCGTGGTAGCACCAGTCCCAACCGTAGTCGTTTAACAGGGCCGCCACGTCGGCAATCCACTGGTCGCATCCCGCGGCGTAGGCGACGGCGGAGAACTCGCCGACGAAGATGCGCGCGCCATGGCGGCGCTGGAACTCGCGCACAGGCTCGACTGCGCGACGCAGCCAGTCCGCGTTCCAGCCTTTCGCCGCGTCGGGATAGGCCGCGACGACGTCGTTGAACTGCGGCAAAACCTTCTGATGGGTGTATTCGAAAGGCTCGTACATGTGGAACTGGTAGAAGACGTTGACGAGGTCGAGCGGCCGCATCGTCCTGAAAGCCGACGGGGCGCACCAGGCGCCGTCCGCGTTGCACGAGACGATGACGGGCGTCTCGGGGTCGATTTCGCGAATGGCCTCGGCGGCGCGGCGCTGGATTTCGAGGTAGTCGCAGACCTTTGGCGCGGAAAACTGCGTCGGCTCGTTGACGAGGTCGTAGGCCCAGATACCAGCTGTTTGCACGGTGGGCGCACAGGTGCTGGCAATCTTGCGCCAGCATTCCACGAAGAAGTCGGCCCATTCGGGGTCGTCGAGCATCTTCATGCCGCTTCCGCCGCGCCCGCCGGGCGGAACATGGAGATCGACGACAAGGGGGATGCCGTACTTGCGCGCCAGCGGCAGCACCTCGTCCTGCAGTATGCCGAGCTTCCAGTCGAGCCAGGCGGCGAAGCCCTCCTGGGTGCCGGTCTTCCCCTTCCACTTGTCGCCAACGGGATACATCTGGTAACGGGCCACCGTCACGCCCCATTCCTTCAGTGTCCTGAAGTCGTCATCGGAGACCGTGTACTGGGAGAGCATCGCGCCGCGGGCCTGCGGCCGCGCCGCCACGTCGGGGGTGTAGCGGCAATGGGCTTTTTGCTGGCGCGCGGGCGGTTCGCCCGTATCGGTTTTCATTCCGACGGAGGGTGAGTCGCTTCGGTAGGGCTGCGTCCAGGCCATCTTCACGAGGGGGTGCAGATGCCGTTCGGGATTGGGATAGACGGCAGGCTCGTCCGATTCGACGCGGGCGCGGACGTAGAGGTCGTCCGGCGCAAGGGTGTAGGAGGCGCGGACGGCCTCGCCCTTGCCGAAGGAAACCTCCTTCGCGACGGCGCCGATTTCGGGCGAATAGACCGGAACATGACGCTCCAGGCGGGGCGGCGAGGCGGGAATGTCGACGATGCGCACCGGCCTGACGCTTACGCCGCGCTTCGTCGTGATGAACTTCACCGTGTAGGCGACGCCGGGCTTGGCCGGGACGGCGACCGAGAGCGTCCCCGACCCCGCGTCGAAGCGGACATCCTCCAGATCGAAGCCGCTTGCCGCGTAGAAGTCGCCGCGCTCCATCGCGGAGAAGAGGGCGGCGGGTGTGAGCGCCTCGGCGCGAACGCCGATCCAGCCGTCGCCGATGAAAAACGAATGGCTCGTCCCGCTGCCGGGGTAGTAGTGCGTATCCTCGGTGCCGAGACCGTAGAGGAGCTGCTCGCCGCGCTGGCACCGCGTGGCGTTCACCACGTCCCAGAGGCGGTCGTTGCTGAGACCGTCTTTCGGCAGGGGATCGACAGCCGCCCATTCGCCGCCGGTGTTGCAGACCTCGAAGAAGCGGATGTCGGGATGGTCGATGATGTCCTGCGGCAACACGTCGTAGTATTGCCAGTGCGGATGGTTCACGAAGAAGATGCTCGGCGGGTTCCCCTTGGCGGCGGCCAGGGCGTCGAACTCGTCCTTGGTCTCACGCAGGGTCTTGGTGATGGTCGAGTCGTGAACCCATTCGATGAGGTATGACTTCGCGGCGCGGGGAATCTCATCGTCAAGGCCGACGATGTTCATGTGGATGTCGCGCCGGAGGCCGTCGGTCTCGTCATAGACCGCCGTGGTGACCTCGCACCCCGGCATGACAAGGAACCTGCCCGGCTCGTTGAAGCGGGCGGCGACCTCCGAGAAGGGCCTCATACGGACTTCGGTCTTGCCCTCGGCGGTGGTGCGCCATTCGCCGTCGGGGAAGGCGGCGCGGTAGGCCTCGAAGACGGATGGCTCCAGCGTCGTGGGCGGCCACACGCCTACCTTGGGCGGCGCGACCTCGATCCAGCGGTTCGTGCCGATGCAGGTGCGGTTGTGGTCGGTGATGGCGAAGAAGTCGTAGCCGCCGTCGCGGTAGGCGGCCACGGCCTGCTCCGGGAGGGCGCGGCCGTCCGACCAGCAGGTGTGGGCGTGGATCATCCCGCGATAAAAGCGGGGGGGGGGCGCGGCAGACAAGTCTGGCATGGCCGACGCGCAAGCGAAAGCCGCCGCGAGGATGAGGGAGGGGGCGTAGCGCATTATCGGACGAGTAGCATGAAGGCGTCGGGCGTCTCCGTGCGGACGCCAAGCTGGATGAACTCCGCCGGGGCAAGGGCGCCGGCGCTCACGCGCACGTCGTCGATGCGGCCGGTGAAGCCGGTGCCAATGGAAAGCGTTGCGTCAAGCATCCGCGCGGAGGCGTCCCACGCGCGTCCGGCGGGCATCGCCCGCTCGTAATCGACGTAGAACTTCACGGCATCGGCGCCGGAATTGGTGCGGTCGATGACGAGCGCGACGTGGTGCCATGCCGCCTTGCCCGCGAGCGGGGCGAGGGACGCCATGCCGCCGCAGGAAGAGGCGAGGTGGTCGTAGGGGACGAACGAGCCGGAGAGCGTCCCGGCCGCCGCATCCGCCGTCACGGCGAACGAACCGGCGCCGGATCCCATGCCAAAGAGCGTCCCGGAGGCGGGCGTCTCACCAAAGAGGACGAAGCACTCGATGGTCGCCTGGGTAAGGCCGGAAAGGTCAAGCGTTTCCTCCGTCGCCGCCGATGCGCTTCCATTGAGGGCAAGCGCGCCGTTGCGGCGGCCCGTGCCGGATTCCGTTAGACTGTGGCCGTTGCCGGACTTGTCGGTGGAACCGAAGAAGTTCCAGTAGGCCAGCGTCGCCTTTGTCTCCGGGTCAACGAGGTTGTCGAGGACGAAGTCGTCCTGCGCAAGCGCGACATCGGAGATGGCGATGCGGCAGAACTTGCCTTTCAGGTAGCGCTCGGAGACGTAGTTCGGGCCGTGCCCGAAGTGAAGAACCTGAGAACCGAGGTTGTCCATCGTCCCCGAGTTGTCACCGCCGGGGTTGACGCTCCCCTTGACGCCATCGACATAGAGGGCTGTTTGCGGAGAGGCGGAAATATCTATGGAATAGCGGCCTTCATGGTAGCCGTTTCCGTCACTGAACGAGCCGCTGTCAATGCGCCACGTGCCGCTTCGGACACGCCATTGCGCCTGAATTGCGGAACTGGGGTTGTAGATGGAAATGCCATTTACGGCGTCCACGTCATCGCTGATCACTAATGGCCCGATCTTGTTGCCGGATCCCCATCCTCCCGGCCAGCCGGAGTAGTAGTCGAACTCAATGGTGGCGGCTTTCGTGTGCGTGAGGTCGAGTCCGTTCAGCGTATGCAGCCACTGGCTTGAGCCGTCGAGGACGATGCCGGTGCCGCTTGCGGCATGTCCGCTGTTTCCGTATGTGGCGTTGCCTTCGTTGACAAGCACATTGCCATTGCCCGACTGGTCTTCCAGCGTCTCGCGGTCGAAGCGGTAGAGGGCCACCGTGGAGCCGGCTGAGCGGGCGGGCAGGAACTGGTCGGGCGTCAGGGCGCAGCCGGTGATACGCACGTCGTCAATGGAGCCGTAGAAGGGCGCGCCTCCCCGGCCGGAACCAATGTCACGCCGCGCCAAATAGAGCTTGTCGTCGCGGAGCGCAAAGGCACCCTGATCCGCATTGTCGGCAGAGACAGGAGCTGCCACGCCATCGACATAGAGCGTAACGATGCCGGCGCCCGTCTTCGACGGATCGTAAACGATGGCGTAGTGCCGCCACCTGTTGTCGTTCAATGCGCCGAACAAATCCTCCGAGGTCGGGCTTCTGACATATTTAGGACTGGCGCCCTCCTTCCCACTGGCGAGGAAATAGGCCGTGGCGGTCTTGTAGGAGGAACTGGCTTCGAAACGAAGCTGGAAGGCGCCCGTATTGTTGTAGTAGAGCGTCGATGTTTCGAGAAGACTTCCCGCCATCCCGCCCCCGCTGGAGCTGGTCTTCGCGTAGCATTCGATTGTAAGACCCGTTTTTGAAAAGGCCGAGAAGGGGAACGTGCCGTTGTAATAGTTCGTCCTGGCGTAGTCGCCGTAGCTCGGCGAAGGCGTCCCCGATATCATGGGGACGCCGGAGATCGTGAGGTCGAAGCCGTTGCCGGTGGCGTCCTTGCCGCCCTTGCCGCCGAAGGGCCAGTAGGCGACGACGGGCAGCTTGTCGTCATCGGAGCGCATGGACTTGCCGACAGTCGGATACTTCAGGAACTGGTCGGGCGTCAACGCCCCGCTCGAAATGCGCACGTCATCAATGTAGCCCGTCAAGAAGTTGTTGCCCGAGGCATACCCGGAACCGCCGCCGATGTAGAACACACTGTTGAAAAAAAGCGGAAGACTTCCCGAATTTGTTCCTGCCGCAACGCCCACCTCGACTCCATCGACGTAGAGCCTGGTTGCCGTGTGATTGGTCTTTGTCCTGTCTATGACATAGGCGACATGGTGCCACATGCCATCGCCGGAAGCGCCGTCAATCTTTCCAAGAACGCTACCTGAAGAGTTGTCAATCTGCCAGTTGTTACTGTCAATGCGGAACTGGGCCTGGAGAAGCCCGGTGTAGTAGACGACGAAGCCACCAACCTGATCAGCTCCGGGATTGGAGCTGGAAAAGAGATTCCCGAAGCCGCTGTTCTTGCCTGTCACGCGCGTCCAGCATTCGAAGGTGACGGCGGTTTCGCCGGAGAGGTCGAGCGCGGCGGCCGTCGTGAGGAACTGGCTCGTGCCGTTGAGCGTGACGTAGCCGGCGTCGCTCTCCGTGACGGTCGTGCTCGCGAGATGGTGGCCGTTGCCGGAGACGTCGTGGAAGCCGTTCGTGCCGAATGGCCAGTAGGCGATGGTCTCCGCGGCGGCGGTGGCGGCGAGCGCCAGCGACGCGGCGGCGAAGGTGCGTGTGGCTTCTATTGCGTTCATGGTATCTCCTGAGGTTCGTTGAAGTTGCTTAGTTGAGGAGTTGGCCAGTTGGTTAGTTGGGGAGTTGGTAGCAGTACTCCCCCAGTCGCCTTCGGCGACAGCCCCCTCGCGGAGGGGGCTTGAGTCTTGCGCATCATATCCCCCCTCCGAGAGGGGGGTGCCCCCAGAGGGGGCGGGGGGAGTATTCCGAGCATCGCCCACGGCGGTCACGACCGCCGCGCCGATGGCGGTGAGCGCCGCGAGGGCGAGTATGATGAGCAGCGCCTTGCCTCCCGGCTTCTTCGCGGCGGCGCCGAGTTTGGCGGCGAGGGCCCTGCGGGCATAATGAAGCCGGCTCTTGACGGTGCCG
>JAEEGL012902806.1_pt1 | contig 14688 bp, 8 predicted proteins | sample 9134231 | NCBI WGS metagenome assembly JAEEGL01 (sample SAMN16246548, study PRJNA631951) | gut metagenome | biome: gut microbiome; feature: rumen; material: fiber-attached | host: Bos | place: Iran: Karaj | collected 2018-10 | reverse complement strand
TGCATTTATTGGGTAATTAAATTATAACCCGCTTTTTTTATATAAAATGTGTTTTATATTATTACAATAAATATCGTAGATTTAAGATAAATATATTATAATATTAAATATAAAAGCATTTGAAAAAAATAAAATCTTCTTCAATACTAATAAATATATTACAAATAGTAAAAACGATGAATCTTTTTTCAAAAAATAATTTAAAAAATAACTTAAATCTTTATTATTATAAATAATTTCAATTTTTTTTCTTTGATGAATTATCTTTATCCATCAATATTGATTGAAATTTTTGATTAATTTTTAAATTTTTTCATCTTCTTTTTTTTTCTTTAAAATATATATATAAATAATAAAAGTAAATATTAAATCTAATTATTAAACATGCTATTTAATATAAAAATCATATAAAAATAATTTTTATTAAAATTTATTTACCAATTTCAACTTATACATTAGGATTTCTTTTATGAAAAAAGAAATATTCCTAATTAAAGTTATTTTTTCTGAGAATTTAATAAAGACATTTATATATATATCTTTATTATATTATAATAGTTATTAATTTTATTTACTTATAATTTTCAGAACAAAATGATTTTAATATATATTATATTTATTATTTTTACAATATAAAATAATTAAATATTCATTATTAGAATAACTATTTATAAACTTTCTTTCTTTAAATAAAGTTATGTATAGTTATATTATTTCTTTAACAATAATTTAATTAAAAGAAAAAAAATAATTATTTAATTAAACAATATAAATTTAAAAAATACTATTTTTTTATTATATAATGTTAATTTCAGTTAAATTATAATTTTATATTTATTTTCATCCATTTCAGTAATATTATAAAAACAATCAAAAATATATTTTTCATCTAAAATTTTATTTTTCATTTTATTTAATTCAAAATAATGTTCGCTAACTGAATTTTTAGAAATTAGAAAATAATTAGCAAATTTAGAATTATTAACTTCCCCTCCACAAGTTTCAATCATATTATTTAAATCTTGTTCTAAACCATGAGAACAAAATTTTATATTAAAGCTTTTTTTATATAAAATATTATTTCTTAATATTGAAAAAGCCTGTTCACAATTATTTGTAAAATTCTTATTAATAAAATATATTATTTGAATTCTTTGAACTAAATAATATAATTGTCCTTGATCTTCTATATCATTTAATTCTGAATGTAATTTAATAATATCTTTTTCATTTGAAGAATAATAATTTTTTACAAATTGAGTATTTTTATTAATTCCTTTATAATTATAATTAATTAAAATTCTCTCTCCTAAATTATTAATATCTAAGTATTTTTTTGAAGAAATAACAATATCTTTTTCATTTTTCCATATATCACTCATATCATCAAATATTAAAGTATTTTTTTTTTTTAATTTTAAATATGATAAAGACTTATCATAAGTTTGTAAACTTTTTGATTGAGGTTGATAAAAATTGATAAATTTAACTTTAAAATCTTTCTCTAATTCCCTTTTGATAACATCACCATAACCAATTAAACTAGTTGTATAAATATATAAATTACAAAATAATTTTAAATTATCAAAAAAATATTTTAAATTCTTTCTTATACTCATGTAATATATTTTATTTTTTGTAAAAATTTTTATTAATTTATCATCAAAATCATTTGTATAAACTAATGTATGGTCTAAATCAAGTACTAAATTTAATTTTTCTTCTTCTGGTACATTTATTTTAGAAAAATAATTTGTATATGAATATGAAGATAATTTTTTTATTAAATCATAAAAAAATTTTTTTTGTTCATCTGAAATTATTTGATTAATATTCATTCTATTTTTACTATATAATTCTTTAAATTTGGAAATATATTCTTTTAAAGAATTAAAAAATTGAGAATCTACTTCTTGTAATTTTATTATTTTTTCTTTTGTAATTTTTTTTATTATAAATATTTGATTTATTCTTTCTAAGGAATTTTTACTTCTGTTTCTTTTTTTTAATAATGTATGATTTTCAAATTTTATATTTTTTAAAGAATTAATTTCTTCTTTTTTTATATTTTTTTTTTCTTTTTTTTGATTATTTATTTTTTCTTTATTTGGTTTTATAATTCTTTTTGTTTTTGAATTATTAATTATTTTTTGATTTTCTTCTAATAAATTTAATTCTTTTTGTAAAGGTATTTTTATAATAATTTTATTATTTTTTCTTTTTGATTTACTTTTATTCTTTTTTCCATTATTACAATTTTTATTATAATTTTTTATCATTGATTCTTTCTCAAAATTTTTTTTTTGATTTTGTTTTTTTTTCTCATTCAATGAATTTATTTTAATATTTTTACATATTAAAAGTTGACTTAACTCCTTTAACTTTTCTTCAATTAAATTTATAAAAGAATCATTCATCCGTTTTCCTTTTTTGAAATTTTCTTCTAATTTATCTATTTTTACAATAAAAGCATTACTCATATTTTCAAAAAATTTTTTGATGCAATTATTCTTATTTTCATAAGAATGATTTTTCAAAAGACTAAAAAATTCATTTATTGTTGATTCCCCAGATTTATTCATTTTAATCTTGTTGAATTAAATTATTTCTTTAAAAATTCAAAGACAAATAATTGAATATTTATAAATAACTAAAAAAAAAATTATTTATAAAATTAAATGTATAATCCTTTCATTTTATTTTTTTTATTTATCACTATAAATAATGCACAAATAAAGCTTAAATTCAAAAGATATTATCCAAAAAAAGAAATATATTTTAATTCTATAATTATAAATGATATATTAACAGAAATAAAATTAGGAACTCCATCTCAAAATTTAACATTATCAATTCGTATGTTAGAATATCCAACTTTTGTTTTAAATACTTCAGCAAATTCCACAGTTAAAAACACGAATAAATTTTCTGAAAAAAATTCTTCAACTTTCATTGAATTAAGAGATTATTCTATAATTTATGGTGATGAAGCTTTTAAAAAAGCATATTTAGGAAGAGATATTTTTGATTTAAATAATAATAAAGCAAATGCAAATTTAATGATAGCATCAGATATTGAAAATGATATTAAATTCTTTGACTATAGTTGGCTTCTTCCTCCAAGTCATTCTGGAGTTTTAGGATTAAATTTATTTCCTCAATTTGAATCTTTACAGAATACTAGTTTACTATTACAATTATATAAAGAAAAAATAATTGATTTTTGCTCTTTTTCTTTTATTTTTCAAAATAATGATCAAGGATATTTAATTTTAGGTAAAGATTTTTATTATGATGAAAATAAGTATTTATTCAGAAAAACTGAATTATTATCTAGGAAAGAAACTTTAACTTGGGGAATTATTTTTGATAATATTACTTTTGGAAATGAAATAATTGAAAATACTTACTTTAAAGCAAAATTTAAAGTTGAATTAAATATGATTTTAACAAATAATTATATGAAAGAAGCTTTTAAAAATATTTTTTTTCAACAATATTTTGATCAAAATTTATGTATTCAAAATAAAACTGATGATAATTACACTATTTATTTTATTTGTGATAAAAATATTAATATTAAAAAATTTCCAGAAATTAAATTCTATATGAAAGATATTGATTTTGAGTTAGTTTTAAATTATAAAGATCTTTTTATTGAAAAAGATAATAAAATTTATTTTTTAATTATATTCCAAAAAGATAATAAAATTTGGGAACTTGGTGCTCCATTATTTAAAAAGTATCCTTTAATTTTTGACATGGATAAAAAAATTATTATATTTGAAAAAAATAATAATACGAATTATATGATTTATTTTATGATATTGTTAATAATTTTAATTATAGTGTTGGTTTTATTTACCCTTAGAATCATTAAAAAAAGAAATAATAGAGTTAAAGCAATTGAATTAGATTCTGAAGTTAATGAAAATTATTTAAATTCTACATTAATTTAATTTATTCTATTTATTATTGTTAAGGAATCATTTAAATTATAATATATAATTAGATATTATAATCCGTACATCCCTTATTAATTTTTCAAGTCTTTAATTACACTTTATAGAAGTGTGATTCAAAGACTCTTCATTTAATATAAAAAATATAAATTTAAAAATTTGAAAAAAAAAATTTTTTATGAAAATAAATAATTAAAATATGTAAATATTAATTAATTAATTTTAACCAATAATTCTGTATAGGAAATTATTAACAAATTAAAAAATGGGTTATTTTAATTTAATATTATTTCTTTTAATAAATCTATACCACCAACATCTTAAAGATTTAATAGTTTTTTTTTTCATATGTGGATAAATTTTATATAATTCTTGAAAAATACTTTTAGGTTTTAATGAGAGATTTTTTTTTTTTCTTTCATTAATTAAATCTACAATTTGTTTTTCATATTCTAAAGTTTGAGGCTTTGCTCCTCCTCCTGGTAATCTAAATTTTCTATTTTTTTCTTTAATATCTTTAAATCTATCTTGTTTTATATACCATTCATTAAGAGTTTTTCTATCAATTCCAAGTGTTTTACATGTTTTTGATATTCCTAATATTTTTACTAGATAAAGACTATTTAATTTATATTGAATTCTATATTTTCTTATTAGTTTCATTGAAGGATTGGTTTACTTTTATAAATTTTAGATTAAATTAATTTTATAATTATGATGGCATATTAAGGGTCTTTCAAATTATTTTTATTGATTAATGAAATTAATAAAAAAAAATATTAGATTTAAATTTAAAATATAAAATTTATTATAAAGAACATTGTATTTATTTATATCATTATCCTCATAAAAAAATTGAGTTATTTTTAAAGATAATAATTAAATATATTACTTATATATAAAGAAATATTCAAAAAGAAAAGAAAATTATCTTTAAAAGAACTTGTAAAAATATACAAAACTATATTTTTTAAATTAAATTTTATATTTAATTTATTTATAGACAATTTTTAATGGCCCTTATTAATAATAAAAATCAAGGATATTAATAAGTGGTTCTATTTTATAATATAAAATTTAAAAGATTTAACATATAAAAATTGGAAATATAAAATGTATATTATTGTTTAGAATATTTATTTAAAATCAAATTCAAATTACCATAATTAAATTTTTATATAAAGAAATCCCTTTATTTCTTTATTAAGATAACAACAATTTTGTTAAGAATTATTATTAGTGTCATATCAATTATTTCATTTCAAACATTATGATATGGTATTTTTAATATTTCTTTATCAATAATTATATAAATCATTATAAAACCAAAAATTTTTAGCAATAAAATAGTACATTATATATAACAAAAAAAAATAAGTATATACTGAGTAAGAATAATCATTAAATTTTAGGTTTAGATAAGTTAATAAAATATAATAGGTAACAATCAGTATATATTAACATAAAATTTCAAAATATTTTTGATTTTAAGATTTCTTTAATAATTTTATTTGATTGGAAAAATATGATAGTCTTACGTTTCAATTTGATAATTTCATAATAAGCAAAGAATCTATCTTATTATAATTCAGAAATAAAAAAAACATTGAAAAACTAAAAATACCATTCTTAATTAAGTTAAAAAATATCTATATTACTTCCAATTATTATTTCATTTATTATTGATAAATTCATAAATTAATGGAATTATTCAAAATTTTTAATATTATCTCATGATAAACAAAAGTAAAGTATTAAAATGAAAATAAAATTCAAAATTCTTAAAAACTAACCTTTTTGGAATTAAATCATTTATATTAAAAATATTTAAAGGAGGGGTTATTAATACGTGGAATATAATTCTTATAGAATAAAAATAAAAAAACAATTAGTAAAATAATAATAATAAATAAAACCCAATATTTCAAACAATTTATTATTCCTATTAAAAAAATCAATATATATACACCAAAAAATAATTTGAATAAAAAGATAAAAGCAAAAAAAATAAAAAGATGAAAATATTAAGGAAATTTACAATAGATGATAAATTAAAATGTATAGAAATGGTTTCTAAAATGGGTTATCAAAAAGTATCACATTTAACAGGAATTGATAGGAAAAGTTTACGTGAATGGAATAAAAATAAAGAAAAATTAAAAAAAATAATACATAAAGATAAAACTTTTAGATTACCTGGAGGAGGAGCTAAACCTAAAACTTTAGAAGTTGAAGATCTTTTAATTCAATTTATTAGAAAATGTAGAAAAAATGGTTTAATTGTTAATAGTAAAGTTGTAATTGATGAACTTTGCAGAATTGTACCTCAAATGTTAAATAAATCTAGAAAAGCTTTGAGAAATTGGTGTCATAGATTTTTTAAAAGACATAATTATCCTTAAATCTTTTCTTTTTTTTTTTTTTTTTTTTGAATTTTATATTTTAGTGTAAAAAATTGTTTTTTTGTTTTTTTTTCTGAAGCTTTTAAACTTAAGATTATATTATGTTTTTATTTTTTTTTAACTAATGAAATTGTTTTTTAGTTTGTTTTTGATAATTATTAAGATATTCAAAATTTCCAATATGAGATATTATAAAGGGCTTTTACATTTTTTTAGATATGAGAATTAATAAATTATTAATTTTTATTATTAATATCTATTTATAATTTAAATTAATTGAATTTAAATAAAAAATTATAAAAATATACTTAACTTTTTTAAAAATTAAATTAATATAAATTCTCATTTTTAGAAAGGGGAATTATAAAATAGATTAATTATTTTAAAAAAATATGATATAAATCTCTCTGTGATTTTGATAAATAAAAATCACAGAAAGTTAAAATTTATTATTTTTGAAATTTTTAAATAAATATAATGTTTTAATTTACATTAACGTCGATATTATTTTTATATTCTATTTTAATCATTTTATTTAAAGAATAAGTTTTATTAGACTTAATTAATTCTTCAATTCTTTTATTCATATCATTTTCATTAATATTATTAGAATAATAAAATATACCAATTCTTTTAGGATTAATCACAAAAACATTTTTCATATAATCAATAACTTCTTTATAACTTTTTATAGTTTCTAAAACTTTTATTAATCTTTCTTCTTTTTCAAAGTCATAGTTTTTATAAATAATTTCATCAAAAATTTTTTTAGTTTTTTCATTTAAATTATTTTCATTACTATTAAATTGATATTTAATAGAATTTTTAATTTCATTAAAATTATTATCACAATTTTTATTAATTGCTTTTAACACTACCTCATTAATTAAATCATCAATTTCATCAGGAAATTTTTCTTCTCCTTGAACAATAATTAAATAATATTGTTGATTTAAAATTTCATAAGATGATCCTTTAACAATATAACCTAATTGTTTATTTGTTCTTAATTCAGTGAAAAAAAGATTTCCAATACATTTTGTAAACATTTCCATATATATTTTTTGTTTATCAGATTTTTTTTCAAATTGATAAAAGATACTTGTTACATGGTTTGACTCTCCTTTATATTTATTTTGGAAATAATAATTAATTACTGATTTTTGTTTTATTATTTTTTGATTTATTTCTTTAATTATTTTCTTTTCATTATTTATCATTTTATTATATAAAATTTGAGATAATAATTTACTTTGTAATTTTGATGTTACACCATGTATTAAAAGACTTATATTTAAATTGTTTTTAAAGTCATTAAAAAAATTAGAAAATTTATCAAAAGTTATTGAATTTAAATCAGTCTGAATTAAATCATCTGTGTTAGTTTCATTATCTATTATAATTTTATTAAATAAATCTAATGTATGTCTAAATGCTAATTCTGATTGTCTTTTTGCTATTAAGGAAGGGATTCTTGATTTTATTTGATTAAATACTTTTTCTTCTATTTTTTCTGAAAAAATTATGTTTTTAAATTCATTTAATATTTTTTCTGATAAATCACTATAACAATTAATTTTAAATATAATTTTATTCAACTGTGTTAATATCTGAATTTCATTTCCATTTCCTTTAGCATCAAATAATAAATAATCAGTTAAAATTTTATAATATTGAACAATCATAAAATTTAACATTGCATTTTCTATTTGATATGTGTTTGATGTAATTGAAATATAAATATTTTGTTTTGGGATTTTAAATGAATTATCAATTTTAAAATAAGCATAAAATCCTTTTTTATCATTAAATTCATCTAAAATTTGAGGTGAATAATTTTTAATTTCTTTATTATATTCATTATCAACACAATTTTTATTTATTTCATAACATGGTAATGTTATATTTTTTATCTTTGTTATATATTCATTTCTTTCTCTTAAATGAAATTGTATATTTTTTAAAAAAGAAATTTTAGAATTTATTTTCTCTGAATTTTCTTTTAATTCTTTAATATCATTTTCATTTAATAATGAAACATAATATTCTCTATTATAATAAGGTAATATTTTTTTAACATGTTTTTCAAAATATTTTGTTTTACTTAAATCATTTTTTGTTCCTAAGATTATTACTGATTTATCAATTGAAATTTCATTTAAAAAATTTTTAATAATATCTTTATCATATATTGAATGTAAGTAATTCCCATATAAAATATTTTCATCATTATATATAAACATATTTAATGAAAGTTCAATAACTAAATTATATAAATTTTTCATTTGAAAAAATTTAAATTCATTATCCGAGTTTTCTTTTTTTTCATTATAAATTCCATTATCAATTGGAACATTTTTGATTAAATTAATGTAACTAAAAATTAATTTAATAATATCTTCATAATGTTTAATTCCTTTTTCAGTTAATAACACTCCTATTTTAATAATAGAAAAATCTTTAAACATTTCTTCTACATAAATTTTAATTTCTATGACTAATTCATTTTCTTTTAAAATATAAATTAAAGAGCCTGGTCCTTCATAATTAAAATAATAAAAAAAATAATCTTGAGGTTTAGTTTCATATAACTTATAAAGAGAATCAATAATAAAATAAATTGATAATAAATTTTCTTCACCTGAAGGTTTAAAAAACATAATTTTTGGAATTTGTCCTTTTTCATAAACTGGAAATTTTACTCCTTCTAAAGACTCTTTAAAATAAATTAATTCATTGTTATTTTCTTTTTTAATAAAATTAAAATTATTATAAATTTCTTTTTCCATTTCTTTAATTGTTAAATTTGAATATAATACTAATTTCATATTTTTAGGTAAATAAAAAGTATTAAAAAAACTGAATAATTCTTTTTGTAAAATAGTAGTATTTATCCTTCCTAAAGTATCATTATTTCCACAAGAGAATTTCCAATATGGATTTTTTTCACTTCCTTCTCTTCTTAATAGGAAATCAATAATCCAAATATTATTATTAATATTTTTAGAATGTTCAGAATTTACAGCATTAATTTCTTTTTTAACAAATTTAATATCAAATAAAGGTTGATTAAACATAGATGAAAAAATATTAAAAACTTCACTAAATCCATTATTATTAACTTCAAAAAAGAAAACAGTTTTATCTTTTGAAGTATATGCATTATAAATACCTTGAAATTTACTTAAAGTATTACTAAATAAATTTTCTTCAGGAAATTTATTATTACCTAAAAATATCATATGTTCACAAAAATGAGCTAAACCAGGAGTTAAATCATTAAATGATCCAACATTTACTGCAAGACTTGATGCTGATTTTTTGGTTTCTTTTGATGAAATTAATAATACTTTTAAATTGTTTTTTAAAGATATTATTTTATATTCATTTTTATCTGCTAAAGGCTTTTTTATATTTATTTTTGGTTCTTTTGATTCTTTTGAAATTTGAAATATTAAAAAAGAGAATATTATTATTACTATTGATATTATAATATATTTTTTGTAATTTCTTTTCTTTTCTGTGTTTTCTTGATATGAATTTATTTCAACTTTTTTAAATTTCATTTTTTTATATTTTTTATTAAATAATTTAATTATTTAATTTAAAAAGACCATATTTTAATTGTATTATCCCAAGAATAAGAAATAACACTTCCATCAGTAAATTGAGTAAACCCAATAATACTATTATTATGTGCATTAATAATATTTTGAACACATTGTAAACTATTACAATCAAAGATTTTAATATCCTTACATTTTCCTCCAGTTAAAAAAACTCCTTTATTAATCATGACTAAAATTCCGTAACAAGTGAATCCATTATTAACTTCATTAATAATTTTCATTTCATTAATACTTATTATTTTAATTTTACAATCTCCTTTTCCTCCAACAATAATTTTATTATTATCCATTCTTCTTAAAGCATCACAACTTAAACAAATAGCATCATTAATTTTATTTATATTTTCATAAGTCTTATAATTCCAAAAATATGTTCCATCCCAACCAGCAGAAATTAATATATTTTTATCTTCTAAAAGTAAGATTGTATTTACAAAAAATTTATGCATAAAAGTTTTTATACATTCATATTTTTTTTTATTTTTATTTGACCATATTTTAACTGTTTTATCATATGAACATGATATAATTTCATTATTTAAATTATATATTACTTTAAATATAGTTTTATTATGTGTATTTGTTATTGTTTCAATACATTCAAATTTATCATTTTTTTTATTCCATATTTTAATTGAATTATCAAAAGAACATGTTGCAAAATTATTTTCATCTTTGATACTTACATAATATATTGAATCATTATGTGCATTTTTTATATTTTGAATATTTTCATTATTTTTATTCCAAATTTTAATTGATTTATCAGAAGACACAGAAACAAAATTTCCAGAAGGAAAAACTGAAACTTTAAATATTGCATCATCATGTGCTTCAATTGAAATTATTTCTTTTAATTTTTTATCTTTTTCTTTTTTTAATTTATCATCTATTATATTATTATTATTTTCATTTTTATTTTTTTGTGTTTTTATTTCTTTTATTTCTGTTTTTAAATCTTCAATTTCTTTTTTTAAAAATTCATTTTCTTTTTTTAATGATATATTTTCTTTTTCTAATAGTATTATTCTATTTTCAATAGTTTCTAATTTATTTAAGATATTTATAATATTTTGACTATTTATATTATTCTCTGTCATTTTTTTAAAAGATTTAAATTAATATTAATTAGGAAAAAATAATTAAATATTTTTTTCAATTTCTGAAAAAAATTTTTTAACATTAGATAAATAAATATTATCTATTTGAATGTTTAAATGATGTAAAATTAATCTATACATCAATAGAATTATTCAAAATATTTTCATTAATTAAATCAAATTTACCACAAATTCTTTTTAAATAACTAAACATTAAAAAAGTTACAAAAGAAACAGGAATAATAATTTTAAAAATTAATACAAAAGAATAAGATAAATTCATAGGAATGATAAAATAAGGAATCATTATTATTCCAATAACCAAGCAAATAAATACTAATCTTTTTAAAGATTTAATTAATTCAGTATCATTCCATCTTTTATTTTTATTATCAATATTATCTTCAAGTAAATTTATTTCATTATCAGCATCATAATTAAAATTATATCTTTTCCAATTAGAAATATTATTATGAAAAATATAATAAAATTCAACATAACAACCAATAAAACTAGTAATAACAAAAATAAAGGAAAAAATACAAGTAAAAGATTCATGTTCAAATTTTTTTATATTTGGATAACCAGGACATTTCATTTGTAAATTTTTATCATATTCATTTATTTTAAAAGAATCAGGATGAATAAAAAAATAAGGAACACATGAAATTATTATTAAAATAAATCCCCATAATATAAATTTATATAAATTAGAAATAGAATAATATAATTGATTTGAATCATTTGAATTTAACTCTATAATATAGAACAATAAATAATATAAAGAAAGTCCAAGACAAAAGCCAAATAAAATTTGATTAATCGAATGAACTCCTAATAATAATCTACTTAAGCAAATACAAATAATAAAAATAAAAGTAAATATATAAGAATTTTTTTTTTCTTCATTCGAAAAATTTTTATTTTGAAAAATATAAATTTTATAAAATGTTAAATAAAAACAAGTTGAAAGAATAGAATGTGTACTTGGATTTCCCCATCCTCCTTCACAATTAAAAGCAGAAACATTAATATCAGTCATAAAAGGTCTTGGAGATATATAAATTAATTTTAAGAATCCTCCTAATAAAGAACTTAATCCTGCAGAAATTACTAAAATTAATGTTTTATAAGTTGATGAAAAATTATATGATAAAAGTAAAACTAAGAATTGTCCATTTTCAGAAGCAAAAAATGAAAAAATTTGTCCTATTGGATATAAATAATATAAATATTTTTGAATAAATATTATAAATGATGGTGATAATGAATAAAGACATTCTCTAAAAAAATATTCTATTAGAAATAATAGTAATAAGAATATAAAATATATTTTATGTTCTTTTATTTTTGATATTAAAGATGTTTGTTCTTCTATTTCATCTGATTTAGAATATAAGTTTTCCATTTTTTCAATATTTGTTATTTTATAATTGATTAATTATTATTTTTTTTTTGTTTTTTAAATTCAATTTGGATTTTTATAATTGGGAAAATTAAATTTTTTCATTTTTTAAATTGGGAAAAATCAAAGTAAACAATTTATTAATTTTCAATTTTCAAAGAATTAATAATAATAAATTAAATACAATCAATTAAATTAATTAGAAAATAAATCAATATTCAAATAAATAATTCAATAATATAAATCAAAAAATAATAAGATAAGACGAAAAAAAAAAGACTAAATAATAGTAAAATATCCTCCTTAAAAAAAAATAATTAAAACTCTTAAATATATAATCAATTGAAAAATAAAAGACACTTAAAAAGTTTAACAAAAAAATTTATAGAATGAAATTTAAAAAATATTCAATAGATTTTAAGCTTCAAATAGTTCCCTTAATTCCAATATTAGGATATTACGGAGTATCAAAAATATATGGAATAGACAGAAAAAGTTTAAGAGAATGGAGAAAAAGAAAAGATCAACTTGAAAAAATGAAAAATAAAGAAACTTCATTTAGATTACCAGGTGGAGGTACAAAACCAAAAAATCCAGAAATTGAAAATGAAATTGCTAAATTTTTATGTAGATGTAATGAAATTGGTATTCCTACTACTACTGGAATGATTATTGATGAATTAATTAGAATTCAACCTGAAATGAAAAATAAAGAAAGAAGTAGTTTAAGAAAATGGTGTTATAGATTTTTAGGAAGATTTAAAGCTAATAAATTAGATGTTAAAGATTAGTTTTAATATATTTTTTTTTTTATTTTTCTTTTACCTTGTTATTAAGGTACTTTAAAATAATTATTTTAATCTTTCTTTATAAGATGATTTTATTTAGGGATATTTTTTTTATTTTTTTTTTTTTTTTTGAATTATTTTTTTTATTTTGTCATTTATAATAAATTGTTTTTAAGATTTTAGAAAAAAAATATTCTTTTTTAGTTTTAAAAAATAAATTTATTTTTTTGATTTTCATTTTTTTCATTAATTTTTTATTATTTTATGCACTTTATTTATTTTTTAAATTTATACCTTAATTAATATGTAATTTATTAGATAAGGAATAAGTTATTTAATTAATTATTTTTTCTGAATCTAAAAACCCTTAATTATTCCTCATCATATGGTAAAATTTAAAATTATAATTTCAATAATTATATAATTCCCCAAAAATTTTGGTAATTTTTTTAATTATAAATCATTTTAAAAACAAAAGTTTTAAATATTAATTATGTTCAAATAATATAAAAATAATATATTTTTTAATTATATAATTAAGTTTATTTATATTTTGTATTATTTTCAGGTTGAAAAAATAAATTACTGTTTTTTCTTTATGGATGATGAAGGAAATTATTTTTTTTGTTTATATTAAATTTATTGTTGGGAAAATTTTCATTTTTTAATTTAAAAAAATAATTATTTTGAAGTTAAAAAAATAATTAGATGTTTAAAATAATTTTTAATTTTTAATTCCCTTACTATTATTTTATTTTATTTAAATTATTATTTTAAATTTTTTTCTTTTAATATAATTATTCATCTCATTTAATTCAATTATTCTGTTAATATTATCATTTATTATTATTTATTTGAAAAATATTATTTTCTTTTACTTTTTCATCTTTTTTCTCTACTAAAAATATTCTGGTTATAATTATTTATCATTATGTTTTTCAAAAACAATTGAAATTATTAATTTTTCAGGCTCATAATGAATAGAATTAAAATATAACATATATATCTTTTTTTTTCTATAATGTTTTAAAAAATTAGGTATATATCAATATATTTAACTTAAAATATAATGATAATCTTTAAAAGAATTAATAGATAATGTTTATAAGGAAAAAAAAAATTATTGGATTATTAAAATTATCAGAAAAAATTAATTTACTGATAAAAACCTATTATTTCTTTATAATTATTATTATATAAATATTAAATTAATTTTAATTTTTCTTATTTATTTGAAAAATCTATCTCTGATATTATTTAGTATCCATTTTTTAATGGACAAATTTACTTTTTTCATTTATTATTGGATTTACAAATTCAAAGCATTTCAAAAATTTATTTTTTAATTAAAAAATCTAATATTATAATATTTATTTATTTAGATTGATTTTAGAATTTGAAG
>JAEEGL016678827.1_pt1 | contig 14689 bp, 17 predicted proteins | sample 9134231 | NCBI WGS metagenome assembly JAEEGL01 (sample SAMN16246548, study PRJNA631951) | gut metagenome | biome: gut microbiome; feature: rumen; material: fiber-attached | host: Bos | place: Iran: Karaj | collected 2018-10 | reverse complement strand
TTTTAGTAAGATATCATGAAAAACGTTTTGCATTATAGGATCTAATCCTGATGTTGGTTCATCTAGTATTAGAATTTCTGGTTCATGCATTAGGGATAGAATTATCCCTGTTTTTTTAAGATTACCTAGTGATAAGTCTTCTATTTTTTTATTTTCATCTATTTTTAATAGTTTTACTAATTCTTTTCTTCTTTTGTGTAAGTCTTTATTATAGAATGATTCATGGTAATCAAATAGTTGTTTTATAGTCATATCATCATAAAGATTTATTTCACTTGGTAAATAACCTATTATTTTTTTTGTTTCAGGATTGTTTATATCTAGTTCTTTACCTTTTAAATATATTTTTCCACTAGTTTTATTTATTAGTCCCATTATTGTTCTTATAGTTGTTGATTTACCTGCTCCATTTGGACCGATAAAGCCATATATTTCTCCTTTTTTTAGTTTGAAGGATACATTTTCTATTCCTCTTGTTTGGTTATAATATTTCTTTAGATTTTTTAATTCAATAACAGTTTCGTTCATGTTAATCTCCTTTTTTACTACAACTAAAGTTTATTAATATTCCCGTATCAATATATCCAGCATTTATATAGGCTTTATTAGATGGTATATAGTTGTAATCTGTATATAATAGTGGTACTAAATTCTTTTTTAATAATATGTTGGTCATTAGATAAATTAGATTTGCAGCATAGCCTTTTTTTCTTTCTTCAACTGGTGTATAGACGTGATTAATTTTTGCTTGATTCTCTATTATTCCATAGCTTGCCATAGATACTATCTTATTGTTTTTATTTCTTAGGACATAGAATTTTTCATCTTTTAGAAATTCATCGACATCTTTTTTAGCTTGTTCTTTTGTTATCGGAGTAACCCCATTCATTTCTTGGTTGTCGTCATACCAGTATTTTTCTAGTATTTCTCTTTCTTCTTCTTTTGGTTTTGATAGTATTCCATCACATTTCTTTGGCTTTTTGGTTTTATTACAGAAAAGAAATCCCATTTCAAAATAGTCATCTTTATTTATATATTTAAAGTTATCTTTTATTAGTAAATCATATAGTTCTTTTTTACAGGTGAAATTATCTTTTGGGGCTTCAGTTAAATATATTGTTATTAGTTCTTCTATTTCTTTTAGAATTGATTTATTAAAATTGTCTTTAGTCCAAATCCATGTTGGCCATTGTTTTGAGCCTCTACAGATAATATAATTTTCTTCATCACTATATAATTCTAATTCTTTACTTGGTAAGTTTTTTAAGATTATATAAAATTTATATTTGTCTTTTTGAAAGTCTTTACTTTGAAATATTTTGTTGTCTTTAGTTATTTGCTTTATCATTCTATCACTTCCTATTAGATATTATAACATAAAAAGACTAGATTTCTCTAGTCTTATGGTTTAAGTTGTTATATTATTAAAGTATTTATCTGTTTTCTTGTTTAGTAAATAACATAGAATTGATACTATTATTCCATATATTATTAAGAATAATAGTATTATTATATTACCGTTTAGGCCTTTATCTAATAAATAGAATACTCCTAATAATGTTATACCAATTAAGCCCATTCCGGTAAATACAGAGATCATTGAACTCATACTTTGTTTTACTATTTCAGTATCGTTTGTAGCGTCTAATTTTGGATATTTTAGGTTAATTAGGATACCTAGTAATTCTGATACTGCTGGTAATAAAATTGATGCTATAAGTAATAATAATATGCTAATTGTATTAAATTTAAATTTTATAAATATTATTATATCTCCTATTAAAATACAAGGTATCATTATAACTAGTGCTGTTAATACTTTATAAAGTACAATATGAAATGGTTTAATTGGTAAGCTTTTTAAAATATTAAATGATTTGCTTTCTAGTGATATCATCGAACTTGTAATCGATGTCATAAGAGATGTAAAGGTTATTAAAGCAAACATATATACTGGTAATTGTGTTTTTATTTCATTTATACTTATATTAGTTTCGGATTTTAATATTATTTCTATTAGGGATTCATATTTTATTGTTATTAGTATACACGCTACTAAGAATAATACTAATCCAAATCCTGCATTGGTTATAAATACTGGTGTATAAAGGAATCTGTTTATTTCTTTTTTTATAAATGCTACCATTTTACTTCTTTTTTTAATTGTATAGTGATTATTTTTCTTTCTTTTTATTAATACTTTATTGGTATTTGTATTTATTTTGAAATAAATAATTCCTAATAAGTAGATTGTTATTGCTAAGATGATTAAGTGGATAAATATATAACTAATTAAAGTTATTATATCAAATTTGTTTATAAGTGATATATATACTCCTACGGGATAATATAGTTTTGTTATTATTTCGTTTAGACTTGTTGCTTTTTGGGCTATATTATTCATAAAGTTATCTATGTTATAAGTAATAAATAGTATTATTAATATAAATAGCATTGTAAATATAGTTTGAATAATATTTTTTCCTTTAAATTTAGATGCTATATTAGTTATTATAAATCCTATTATACACGATAATATTACAGGAATAATTGGTAGTATTATTAGTGCTATGAAAGATACAAGATAGTAAGTCCATCCGGGGTTCATATTGTAGGCATATACTATCATTGCCGGTAATATAAATAATGAATTATATATAAATTCAAAGATATAAAATTTTAGTATTCTTATAAATAAAACAGTATTTCTTTTAATTGGTAGAGAAAATAGTAATTGGTCATCTTTACAGTTAAATAATAGGTTTCCTGATTTATATATGCCTTCAATAAGGGTTAATAGTGATATGGAAAGTGCAAATAGTGTTAAGACAAAGAATTCAAGGTGAAGTGGTTTTAGTAAATCGATTGTTTTTGCAGCATATACTCCTATTATAAACATAAGATATAATCCTAGTAATAATGGTAATAATAATTTAGTAAATTTATTCTGTTTCTTGGTGTTTATTTTAAAGATATTCATATCATGATTGAGACTTACTTTTATTAGTGAAAATAATTTTTTCATTTTATCCCTCTAATTCTAAGAATACTTTTTCTAGTGATTTATCGCCTTTTATTTCTTTCATATTTCCTGTTTTTATTAGTTTTCCATTTTTGATTATTGCTACTTTAGAACATAGTTTTTCGGCTACATCTAAGATATGGGTTGAGAAGAATATTATTTTTCCTTCTTTAATCATTTCGTTCATTACTTCTTTTACATCAAATACGGCTTTGGGATCTAATCCTACAAATGGTTCGTCCATAATTAATATTTTTGGTTCATGTGCTAAAGCACTTATTAGAACTACTTTTTGTTTCATTCCATGAGAGAATGATGATATTGGATCGTTTAGATTTTTTTCAATTTCAAATAGTTTGGCATATTTTTTGATGTTTTTTTCTCTTTTATCTTGTTCTACTTCATACATATCACAGATAAAGTTTATAAAGTCTATAGCTTTCATATTCTCATATAATTCTGGGTTATCTGGTACAAAGGCCATTTCTTTTTTACAATTAACGGGATCTTCTTTTATTGATTTTTCATTAATAATTATATCTCCTTCATCAAAATCATGGATTCCTACAATTGCTTTAATTAGTGTTGTTTTACCTGCTCCATTATGTCCAATAAAGGCAAATATTTCTCCATCTTCTACATTAAATGATACGTTATTAAGTGCTACTTTGTCACCATATTTTTTAGTTACATTTTTAATTTCTATCATATAATCTCCTTCTTTGTTCTTTAATTCTGTCTAGTACTTTTAATTCTATTCCTTCATATATATTTTTATCTTCTTCTTTAGTTATTATTTTAAAATCTACTATTTTGTATTTATTGTTTAAATATTCATCTAGAGCTTGTTTTAAACCTAAATTAGTTATTATTGTGACTCTATCTTCTGGTTTAATATTTGCGTTATGTTTTGTTAAATAGTATGTTACATCTAATTGATCTTTAAACATATATGGTTTTTCTTCTATAGATACTTTATATTCTTTTCCAAAATGATTAATTAGGGCTTCTTTTACTTCTTCTTTGGTTAATGTAATAGTTTGGGAATTCATTTTTATATTATTCATTTCGGTATATTTATCCATTACTTCAATATTATTATTACATTTTTTTACTGTTTCTTCAATAAATGTTATAGTTTCTTCTAAAGTATTGAAGTTTAATATTATATCTTCACGCTTACTATCAGTTATAGTTGCTTGAAAATATATTTGTTTGTCGTTTTTTAAGATACTTATTTTGGCATGAAATTTTAATAAGTAAAAAGTTATTTTATTTCCATCTATAATTGGACTTCTAAGTTCTGTTCTTCTCATTATTATCCTCCTAATTAATTATTTTTTTTATATCTTTTAGATTAATTGGCCCTTCTCTAATTATTTTTATTTCATCAGTTGTACAATCTATTATAGTACTTTCTTTTTTATATTCAACATTTCCTTTTAGAATTCCATCTAGATAGGGACATGCTTCTTCTATTTCTTTAATACTTGTACATGTTTTCTTGCCACTTTCATTAGCACTTGTCATAAATATAGGACTATCTATTTTTTCTATTATTTTTTTTATGGCTTTAGATGTTGCCATTCTAATAGCAATAGTATCTTTGCCATTAGTTATATATTCGTCTAGATTTTCTTTTTTCTTTAATATTATTGTTATAGGTCCTGGCATAAATGTATTAATTATTTTTTCAGATTTTTTATTTATGTATGCTAGAGATTTAATTTGTTTTTTATTTGCACACATAACTGGTAGGGCTTTATTTTTATCTCTTTTTTTGTATTTTATTAATTTTTCATAGGCTTTTTTAGAATTCATTTTAGTACATATTCCATATACTGTATCTGTTGGGACACTTATTATTCCATCACTATTTAATATTGTTGCTAATTCATCTATTTGGTTATCGGTATATTTCTTTATCATTTTATTTCCTTCTTTTCTTAATTATATCATATTTATTATATTTATTAACATTTACAATAAAAAATGGTATAATTATTATAGGAGGTATAAGAATGAAGGAATTAATTAATAAGAGTATTGCAGCTTCTATACTTATTGGCTTAGGTGATTATGCATTACTTAAGTTAGGTGAACCGATAGGTCCTGTTATTTTTGCTCTTGGTTTATTAGGAGTATGTTATATGGGACTTAATTTGTTTACTGGTAAGTGTGGATTTTTATTTCAAGATAAAATTAAAGTAAGAGATTTATTTATTATATTAGTTATTAATCTTATTTCTGGTTATTTATTGGGATTATTATTTTCTGTAACTGATCCTCTTGTTATGAAGAATGCAATTGTTAAAGTAAAGACTTGGGATATATCCTTATCTTTCTTTTTAAAGAGTGTTTTATGTGGAATTATTATGTATATTGCTGTTTATATGTATCGTAAGAATACTTCTTTGGGAATAATATATGGAATACCTTTATTTATCTTTTGTGGTTTTCAACACTGTATTGCTAATATAATTACTTTAGGAGCTGCTAGAACATTTGATTATTCGATATTTATTTGTATTATAGGTAATTTTGTTGGTTCATTATTTATATGGTATATATCTCATGATATAGAAATGAAAAAGAAAAAGACTAGTAAATAGTCTTTTATTTTGTCCTTTTGTTTTTTCTTTCTTTTAATTCATCTGTTACTTCTTTATATTCCATAACTGTACTTACATATTCTTCTTCGGTTATTTCCAAACCATATTTAAGTCTATCTTCTAAATTTAGATTGCTTTCTTTTTTTGATTTATTAAATTGTTCTTTTTCTTTTTCTTTTAAAAATAATTTAAAATGATTATTAGTTGGACCAATTAATCCATAATTATAGTAATGGATAAATTTTTCATAGATATATTCTGATTTTAGTTTTAATGCTATATTGTCATAACCTAGATCTTCTAGTATTTTTATAACTGTTTTTTTTGCTTGATATTCGGCTAATCTTTCCTGTGGATGTGTTTCGTATAAACATTTATAAGCTATTTTACTTAAATCGTTTTTATTTGTGTTACTTAGCTTTAGAATTGTTGTTTCGATATCATTATTGTTTTCTTTTTTTAGTTTATTTTGTCTTACATGTTCTAATTCATGTAATAGAGTCTTAATATATTCAACTACTATTAACATGTTCTTTTCATCTTCATTTAAATATGGTAATTCTTCTAGTATTTCATCTATATCTAATTTTATTCCTTTTTTGTATATTATTACATTTCCGTCTTTATCTAGACATCCTCTAGTTTTTTCATTATCTTTTCTTTCTTTTAAAATTTTTAATTGTTTGGTATAGTCTTTTATACCTAATTCTTGTTTTGCTATTTTATATATTTTTTGTAATAGTGCTTCTAGATTATTGTTTTCGTTATATTCATTTATTAGTTTTATTATTATTTCTTCCATGTTATTCTCCTTTTATTTTTTTTCATTTATTATTTTAAATACTTTTTCACTTTCATATATTATTTTTGATATTGATTTTCCTTTATGAATAGAATCAATTAATTCTGCTATTCTCTTAGAACAATCAACTATCTTTAGCCATCTTTTATTTTTTATTTCTTTAGGTATATAAGTTAAATTTGTTGTATATATTTTACTAAATATTTTATTTTTATAGGCTTCATCAAATCTTTCTACTCCTTCTGTGAATAAGGCAAATGATGCTATAAAGATTACTTTCTTTGCTCCTTTCTCTTTTAGTTTTTCACCTACTTCTAACATTGAACTTCCAGATGCTATCATATCATCTACAACAATACATGTTTTATTTGTTACGTCTGCTCCCATATAGGCATGTTCAACAATGGGGTTTTTTCCATTTACTACTTTGGATAAATCTCTTCTTTTGTAAAATACTCCAACATCTAGTTTTAACATATCGGCATAATATCTTGCTCTTTCCATTGCTCCCATATCTGGTGATATGACTAGAGCTTTTTTGACGTTTGTATCATCTACTAAATCTTCTAAAATTGAATTTGTTGGATATATATTTTCAAAAGGAAGATTTGGTATTGCATTAGATACTTCTCTTTGGTGACAATCAAAAGTTATTATATGATCTACTTTTAGCCTTTCTAGTTCTTGTAATGCTAAGGCACAATCTAGAGATTCTCTTCCTTTTCTTTTGTGTTGTCTTGACTGATATAATAATGGCATTATTACAGTTATTCTTCTTGGATAACCAGATAAGGCACTTATAGCTCTTTTTATGTCTTGGAAATGTTCATCTGGTCCCATATTTACTTCAAATCCATGCATTTGATATGTTTCACCGTAGTTACCTATATCAGCCATGATAAAGACATCTATATCTCTTATTGTTTCATCGATTCTTATTTTTCCTTCACCATTATTAAATCTGTCTTTTGTTACTTTCATTATAAATGTGTTATCAGTTTTGTTCATTTTTTTTAAGTAATTATCTACTTCTTTACCTACTTCTTTGATGCTATCTAATACAATTAGTTTTAACCCGTTCATTATACACCTCTACTACTTTCTTTCTTTATTTAACAGAAAAAGACTAAGGTTTTCTTAATCTTTTTTTGTTATTATCTTTTAGGTATGCTAATACTTCTTCTTTATTGTTTGCAATATAGAATTTTCCTTGTTCACTTTCTCTTACTAAGTTTTCGTTAATTATATCTTGCATGAAGGATATTAGTTTATCATAGAATCCACAGGAGTTATATAAAATTACTGGGATATCTATTTCTTTACATATCTTACAGTAGATAGCCGTAAAGAATTCATATATTGATCCAAATCCTCCAGGTAAGAATATCATGGCATCACTTGTTTTATATATGCTCATTGTACTATCAGTTATTGAATTAGTAATTAATGCTTTATCACAGTTTAGTGATCTTAAGCTTTCTTTATATACATTAGGACATATTCCAGTTACTAATTTTTTGTTTTCTTTAGCTAGTCTATAGGCCACACCCATTAATCCTTTATCGTATGCTCCAAATACTAAGTTGTTATCTTTTAAAACTTCACTTAACATATCTTGACAATCTTCTACGTATTTTTGAGGTATGTTTTCGTTAGATGAAGCTCCTACAAATATTTCCATACTATCACTCTTTCAATTACATTATAACATATTTTTTATTATTTAATAATAATATTGTGTTTTTTGATAAATAATTCTGGTTTTCCAATATTTAGTTCTTCTGATACTTTTATATTTAGATTATTAATAAAATCTTGTATTTCTTTTTTTATTTTTTTTACGTCTACATCTTCATTAGTACAGTATTCTACTTCCATAAAGGTTCCTAATTCTTTTACTGTTTCTAAGGCTATTTCATATTTATCTGTTTTGTATATTTCTTTCTTGTTATCTATTTCAATAAATTTTATTAAGCCTAATTTTTTAAATATTTCTCTTGTTATATCTATTGATTCTACTTTAGTTTCATATTCATTTGAATATAGCCATTTATTATTTTCAAAGATATCGTCTTTATAGGTAATAGAATAATCATTATTATTTCTTCTTAATCTTAGGCAATGAGATAATTGATTATTGGAATCTGGTTTTAATTCATCTCTTTGGGGATCATAATAATATTCATCTACTGTTTCTTTTAAACCGATATATTTATAATCTTTTAATTTCTCTTTTATTATATTTATATCATCATATACTTCTACTAATATTTCTATTTCTTTCATAATACTTCTACTTTCTAACTATTTATTAAGATTACTCCTAATATAATTATTAGGGCTAAAAATAATTTTTTTGGTATTTGTTCTTTTTCATTTAATATTAAACGAGCTGCTATAACATTAAGAATTGTTTTTAGGGATATTAGTGGTGCTATTATTGTTATACTTCCTAATTGATAGGCTCTTAACATTAATATGCTTGTTACGCCATCTAATACTCCTACTATTAATATTTCTTTTTTACTACCTATTTTATATTCATTTATTACTTCTTTAATATTTATTTTTTCAAAGATAAATATTAATATGGATGAAGCACATAGTGATATAGCTACATAAAGAGGTATATTAAAACTATCAGAAAGTCCTATTGATAGTGATATACCTATAGCAAGTGATGTATTGGCTAAAATATTATATAAATAGTATTTATTCCATTGTATTTTTTTCTTTTTATATAGAGCTAGTATATTAGCTAAAATAATTAATATAGCACCTATTATTCTTTTTATTATAATTGGTTCTTTAAATATTATTATTCCAATTATAAAGATAAAGGTTGTAGATAACTGGCCTAAAATACTATAAGTAGATACTTCTAGTTCTTTTAATGATGCTGTGTACATACGATCTGCTAAAGCAAAGAAGATACAAGCTAAGCCTAATAATAGATAACTTGTAATATTATTAGGTAGTTTAAATACAAATAATGGTATAAATAATAGTGATGTTATTCCACCAGTAAATCTTAATAATACTGTTAAGGCACTTGTATCTTTACAAGTTTTAGTTGTTATTTTATAGCACTGAGTATAAATTACATATAAGATTAAATATAAAATTATATATATATAACAAAATTTTTCCATGTTATCACATCCTTCTTTATTATAACATAAAAAAACTAAGATTTCTTAGTTTTATATTTTATAAAATGTTCAAATGGTTTGATGTTGCTTTCACGAAATTTCTTTTCTTTTATTAAATCTCTTATTTCTTCTTCAGTAAACCATTTAACATATTCTACTTCTTCTTTTTGAAGAGTTAGTTTATTTATATCAATGTCTTTATATAAGTGATATGTTTCAAGGATACAGTCTCCATCATAAAGTGTTTCAATAATTTTTAAATCTTCTTTTTTTAGATTTAAACCTAATTCTTCTTTTACTTCTTTTAAGGCTGTTGTTAGGCCATCATCACCTACTGATACGTGACCTCCAGTAGTTGCTATGCAGGAATGTTTTTGTTTTGATGTCTTTTGCATTAAATATTTATTATCACTATTTTCTATAAATATTAATACAACCATAAAATATTTACCTTCTTCTAATTCTTCTTTATTTTTTCTAGATATTTTTTCATCTAACTTATTTTTGTTTTTATCAAAGACTTGTAAATATTCCATATTATCTTCTCCCTACTTTGCTTCTGTTTTAGTTGGTATAAAATCATTAATCATATCTTTGTTTAATTCTTTTCCGTCTCCACCTATTATTTGGATTACGTAATAAACATTATTTTTAGTTAATATATAGGCATTTATTCTTTCATTATGAGCATTATTGTTATCTGATATTATTCTATTATATTGTATTTTATTTTTATTATATTCATAGCTTTCTGTTTCTATTTTAACCATATCTTCTTTAACATCTTTAAATGCTGTTTGATTAAGTGGATAATTTAGATTATCTATGGCATCTTGTTTTAAATTAAGTTTATTTATATACATTAAATACATATATATTCTTGTTTGGGTTTTTACAGATTTTGGGTCTGATGTTATTTTTCCTTCATAGAAGGATATTCTAGATGGATTTAAGTATGGCACTTGATTTCCGTTTTCAACATCGTAGCTTGATCCATATTTTTCTGCATTTACATTATATTCTGCAGTTGCTGTTGTTTTGTTGTTTTCGTTATAGTAGTAATTATATTTAATTGTTCCTTTATAATAGCCATCTGTTTTTTTAATAGAATAATCTGATTTATTTTTTTCTTTTGAAGTAAGATTTTTTAGTAAATTTTTATATGATTTATCTATTTTATATTCATTTTCACTTTTATTATTTAGGGATATTCTTATTGTTTGGTAATAATTAAATTGATTCTTAAAATATATTTTTATTAAATTATCTTTTTCTAAATAATGATAAAATGATTCTTCTGCAAATGTTTCTGATTCAATAAAGCTTTCATTTAATTTTTCTTCTGAAAAGTAAGTATCATATTCTAATCTTATTGAGTAGTGTGTATTATTAAACATGTATACTGCTTCTGTTAGAGAATGATCTTCTTTTGTCATATATTTTGGTATATATATTTTGTTTTCATATATTTTATTGTTTTCAGAATCATCAATTACATAATAATCTTCAATTAAACTTTTTTGAGGAAATAATTCTGTTTTAAAACCTAAGCTAGAAATATCGTTTTTAGTAAATATTAGTAGTGCCAATAACGCTATTAGTATAATACTTAATATTATGGTATTTTTTTTCATATTTAATCTCCTTTATCCCTATTTAATTATATCATGTTATATTTTATTTTCAAAATTTTTTTTTTATGATATAATATATTTGGTGATAATATGAAACGAATAGATCAAAAGATAAATAAAAAAACATATAGAATTTATTTATATATGGGAGCGTTTTGTTTATCAATGTTTATTTCTGTTAATATTACTGAAAAGATTCTTGTTGATATAGTTTTTTTAGTTAATATATTTTTAACGTATTTTGTTAGTCAATTATTTAAAAATGTTTATAAGGGTTTAGATAGTCCTCAGAATCAGGAAGTATATGATACTTCTAATAAAAAATTGAATTTATTTAATAATTATTTAAAGTATTATTATTATGTCTTCTATACTACATTCTTATGTTTTTCAATTTATTATTTTTATGATGTTAGTCGTTCTACTGATCCTAATGTTCATGGTTATTCAGTTTTGTTTTTTCCTCTGTTTATTGGTATAGTTTCTCTTGGTGTATCTCATCTTGTATGGTATGTATTTTTATTAAAAAATATTAAAAAAAGAAAGTTAAAGGAATAAAAAAAGCATTTCAATTTAATTGAAATGTTTTTTATTGATTATTTTTTATAGAATTGCAATACTTATTCCTGATATTATTACTAGTATTATGTATATTTATGTTACTTTTCATCCCATTTTTTTATAATTTCGTTTCGTTTTTTATCTAATTTTAGTTTTTTAGTCATTTTTGAAGTATCTACTTTTGGATATCTTTCATCTATTTTTTTCATTTCTTTTTTAAATTCTTCTTTAGATTTTCCTTTTGTTGCTTTTTTAATATCGTCATAAACTAAGGCATTAGCATATAGAGTCGTTATTAGCCATATTGTAGTGTAGATGACATTACTTTTATTAGATTCAGTTATTGTTATATATGAATTTTGATCTTCATTATAAATAATTGCAGTCATATATGGACTATGTGGTAGGTTATTTTTATTAGTTGTATATTGAGTTTGTGTTTCGGTTGATATTGGTTGACCTAGAAGTTCTTCTAGAGATGTGATATCGTTATTTTTTACTATTTTTTCAATTACTTCTTCTTTAAATTCAGACGCTATATATGTGTTTCTTTCTCTTACAAATATTCCATTTTGTCTTTCTTCCCAATCAGTTAGATATGTAATAGTTGCTCTTATGGTTGGGTTCTTTTTATATTGTTCTTCTTTTTTCATTATTCCATAACTATCGATTTCTTTTTTTGTTTCTAGGGTAGCGTCATAGCTATCTTTAATAAATGGGGCTTTTCCAATAATTGAAAATAATCCAAAAGATATACCTGTTGTTAATATATATGGTAATAGATATTTTAGATAATATCCTGTTTTTATAGTATTTCTTTTTAAGCTGTTCTCTTCATTTATTTTTTTTATTCGAGAGATTTCTTCTTGTTCTTTTTTTAATATATCTTCATTATTCATATTTATACCTAACTTTCGTTTTGATAAGGTATATTATAACATAAAAAAATTAAGTTTTTACTTAATTTTTTCTACTATTGATATAATATGACCACTATAGCCGATTAAGTCTTCTCTTTCACATATAGATAAGTGATATTTTATATATATTTCATATTCTTCATCGGTCATTTCATTTATTTCTTCTTTCATTACTCTTGATATTCCATCGGTTGCTACATATTTAAGCTCTTTAACATTAAATTTATTTATTAATTCTTTTATATCTTTGATATATCGCATGTTAAAGATATATTCTTCCTTATTAATTGGTTTAAAGTTAATTGATACTTCTTTATCTTCACCAATATTTTCATAGATGTTTTTTCCTTGAAAACCCCAAGTTAGCATACTTAAATCAAAGAGAATAAACGCTATAAATATTTTTCCATGTGGTTTTGTTACTCTTATTGCTTCTTTAATAGCTTTTTCTTCTTCTTCTTTTTTAAACAAATGATATAAAGGGCCTAATACCAAGGTAATATCAAAGGTATTATCTTCATACATTGATAAATCTAGAGCATTTCCTTGAATAGCTTTAATATTCATAGTATCTTTTATTTTGCTTTTCATTATATCAACATTTGTTTGGATTAATTCAATGGCATCTACTTGATATCCTTTACTAGCATAATATAATGAATAGGCCCCTGTTCCTGCTCCTACTTCTAGTATTCTATCTTTTTCTTTTAGGTATTTATCTATATAGTGTGTTGTTGTTAGAAATTCTGTATAGTGCATTTTATCTTTAGTTAATCTTTCTTCTTCACTATAAGTATTTACGTAGTAATCATTTAGTATATTATCTAAGTTTCTTTCTTCCATATTATCACCTTTTTATTTATATTCATTTTTTATTATTTCGGTAATTTTCTTTATTCTTTCATATGTTTCTTTATTTCTAAAATTATTTTTAGCATACTCTTGAATTGTTCCAAGATTATCTATTATATCGTCAACTAATTCCATCATCCATTTGTGCCTAGGCATTATCCAGACGTGTAAGTGTCTATTTTCTTTTTCTTCAAATATTATTTCAAAGCGTTCACATATATTATTGTTACGAAGTATTTTTATTGTTTTATCAACAATTTCAAACATTTCATTTCTTTCTTCTTTTGTTAATTCAGATAGTTTTTCAATATGTTTTTTAGGTGATACTATTAAAAATCCTTCTATTGGTAATTCCCAATCTTGGGCTAAAGTAAAATTATCATTTTCATATGCCATTCCACATGGCAATTCAAATTCATGCTTTGCAAAGGCACATCCAGGACAACCATCATATTTAAATTCTTCATTAGCATAATTAATCATATTATCACCTCTTTTTAGTTACACAACCTCTAAATAATCTTTTTTCCATTGTATATCTAGTCATTATTTCTTCATTTATATAATCAAAATCAAAGTCTTTAAAGAAATATTTAATATCATTTTCATCAAAGAATCTTTTTAATCTATCGTCTTCTGTTTTATATAAATGTTCTTCAATTTCAGTCCCTTGTCCTGCTCCATGATTAATATCGTTTATTGAATTAACTCTAAATATTAAGTGACCATTTAATGTTAGGACTCTTTTTATTTCATCTAAAAGTTTGATTGTGTCTTTTTCTTTAAAGTAATGAAGACATAAATCTGCTATTACTAAGTCAAAAGAATTATCTGGAAATGGTAGTCCATCAAGCATATTAAAACATTTTGTATCTAATACTTCAGGAAAGTTCTTTTTAATATTATTTATGGCGTTTTCAGATTGATCACATGCTATAACTTCTTTTCCTTTTTCAATTAGATATAAAGTATCATTTCCACTTCCACAGCCTAAATCTAATACTGGGGTATTACAGTTTTCTATTATTGGTATAAATCTATCTAACCAATCATCTATTTTAATATTTTTTCTTTCGTATTTACTATGGTTGTTATTCCAATATTTTAATGAGTTTTTTTTTTCGCTCATTACCA
>JAEEGL015635976.1_pt1 | contig 14689 bp, 14 predicted proteins | sample 9134231 | NCBI WGS metagenome assembly JAEEGL01 (sample SAMN16246548, study PRJNA631951) | gut metagenome | biome: gut microbiome; feature: rumen; material: fiber-attached | host: Bos | place: Iran: Karaj | collected 2018-10 | reverse complement strand
GATCTCTTCCACGCAGCGGAGCTGGTCGTCCGTCTCCTGATAGCCGAACCGCTCCTCAAATTCCGTCTGCCAGATGGAATCCGGCGCGAAGGCGTGTCCCTTCGTCCGACTGCGGGCCGCATAGAGCTGGATGAGCTCCCGGGCCATTTCCTGCGCTGCGCCTTTGGCCCTGAGCTTTGTCTTCTGCCACTCGCCGCCGCCCATCTTGCTCAGGCGGACCGGCGCGTCCTCGCCGCCGCCGATGTATTTCGAGACCAGATCGAGCTGCGTGGTCGGGACATACAGGCTGTCGGTCCCGGCGTAGGCGATCTTCACATAATCCTTTTCCACCCCGTCCACCGTAAGCTTGAAGATGCCCACATACCGGCCGATGCCGTGGTGCTCGTGGACCACCAGGTCCCCCGGCGTCAGGTCGGTAAAGCTCTCCAGCCGCTGACGGTTCGAGGGGAGCTTTTTCCGCTTTCTTTTGTATTCCGGCTGACCCACGAGCTGCCCCTCGGTGATGACGGCCAGCCGCGCCGCGGGGTACTCCATCCCCGCAGAGAGGGCGCCCAGGGCAATGGCGCATTTCCCCGGCTCCGGCAGCCGCTCCAGCTCCGGATCCATGGCGGCGGAAATGCCCCGCTGCGCCAGGTAATCCTGCAGGATCTCTGCCCGACGGGCGTCGCGGCAGAGGATCACGGTCCTGTATTTTTCTCCCAGATAATGGGATATATCGGAAACCGCCGTGTCCATGCTCCCCCCGTAGGAGGGGAGCTGCTTTGCGGTGACGCTCATAATCGCCCGCGGCTCCAGAGGATACCTGCTCACCGTGAAGCTGTCCGCCATGATGACGGGATAATCGTACAATCTGGCGCAGGCATTCTCCCAGCTCTCGCTGAACCGTACCAGCGCCGCGTCCAGAACACCGGCGCTCAGCAGGGATTTCACGTCCTCCTCCTGCTGCCAGGTCCAGTTTCTCGCACGCTCGGATACACGCCCCGGGTCGCTGATGAGGACGATCGCGTCCTCCGGCAGGTAGTCCATGGCTGTGGCCATGGGGTAAATGAGCTCCATGTATTTATCCGCCGCGGGGAGCGTCCGTCCGTTCCGCAGGCGGTCGATATCGGATTCCAGATTCTGGATGAGCTCCGGCTTTGTGCTGCGCTTTTTCGCAAGTCTTCTGCCCATCTCCTCCAGCGCCGCGGCAAGGCCGACAGCGCCCTCCCCCAGCGGGGAGGAATATAGCCCCGGCTGGGTCTCGCTCACCGGGAGGGCAAGCGCCTTCTCGCACATGGCGGTGCGCCGCTGGCTGGAGATGTCGAAAAAGCTCATGGAATCGATCTCATCCCCGAAAAACTCGCACCGCACCGGCTCGTCGTGGGCAGGCGAGAAGAAATCCAGGATCCCGCCGCGGACGGCAAACTGGCCGGGGCCCTCCACCTGCTGGGCGCGGGTATAGCCGGAGCGGGCGAGCGTCCCGGCAACGGCCTCAAGATCGTATTCTCCCCCCAGGCACAGCTCCAGCGCCGCGGAATCGAAAAGCGTCGGGGGCAGGGTCCGCTGCAGGAGGCCGTCCACCGTGGCGACGGTGACCGGTGAGGCGCCGGACCGCAGTGCGCTCAGCGTGCGGATGCGGGCATTCTCAAGCTGGCGGGACACGCCCTCGGCATTGTGGAACACAAATTCCCTGCCGAACAGCGTCCGCACCCGCTCCGAGGACAGTACGGCCACGTCGCCCGCCAGGCGCTTTGCCTCTATTTCATCGGCACAGACGACCACAAGCGGCCGCCCGGCGGCGAAAAACAGCTCCGCCGCCAGATGGGCCCGGTGGATCAGCGAGAGGCCGGAGATCACGGCGGGACATCTGCCCGATTCCACCGAGGACAGGAGCTTCCGCACCTCCGGCTCTTCCGTTATGGCGTGGGAAAGTGAGATCATGTCTACCTCCGAATGGAAATGAAAGATTATTTCACCGTGCCGCACACGCGGCATTGCCCCGGTACGGGATGTACCGGGGTGTCGGATATGGTCGGATGTTTCACGTGAAACGCTTCCGTCTACAGGGGCTCCTTCTGGATCTTCGCAAACCGGCGGGGGTATTTCGCGGGGGTCGGCGATACTTTCCGGATGAGGATCGCCCGGTGGGTCACGTCCGTACCGGGGATGCGGTAGTCCGCTGTGCGCGCCGGTTCGCCTCCCAAAAGCCGTATGGCCCGCGCCGCCTCCGCAGTCTCCTCATCGGAGGAGACGCTCTTCATGGCGATGAACAGCCCGCCCGTTTTCACCAGGGGGAGGCACAGCTCACACAGCACGTTGAGCCGCGCAACGGCCCGGGAGAGGGCGAAATCAAAGCTCTCCCGCAGCTCCGCCGCCTCCTCCGCCCGGGCGTGGACGCAGGTGACGTCCGTCCCCAGCTCGCCGCACAGCTCCCGAAGGAAGTCCACCCGCTTCCGCTGCGCATCCAGGAGCGTGAGGGAGATAGTGGGCTCCGCCAGCTTCAGGGGCAAGCCGGGAAAACCCGCGCCGGAGCCCACGTCGATGACGGATGCTTTTTTGAAATCCGCCAGAGGCAGAAGAGAGAGGCTGTCCAGAAAGTGGAGCCGCGCCACCTCGTCTTCTTCCGTGATGGCGGTCAGGTTCATGACCCGGTTTTTCTCAGTCAGACGGCCGGCGTACGCTTCAAAGCTTTGCAGCGCGCCGTCTGAAAGAGCGAGGCCGAGTGACTCGGCCCCGTTCTTAAGTATATTCCTGAGCGACAATTTTATTTCTTTTCCTGGAGCAGGTCGCGGATCTCGGTGAGGAGCTTCTCCTCGTTGGAGGGCTCGGGATCGGGCTCCGGCTCGGCGGCCGCTTCCTCTTTCTTATGGAGCTTGTTGAAGGCCTTCACGATTGCAAACACGATGAGCGCCACGAGGATGAAGTCGATGATGGCGGCGACAAAGGTGCCGATACCCATGACAAGGGCCTCCTTCACCACTTCCTCGCCTTCCATGACGGCAGGCCGGAGGGTGATGTTCAGCTTGGCCAGATCCACGTCGCCGATGATCCAGCCGATGAAGGGCATGAAAACATCGCTGACAAGGGATGTGGTGATCTTGCCGAACGCCGTTGCGATTATCACGCCGATGGCCATGTCGAGGACATTGCCGCGCATGATGAATTCGCGGAATTCCTTTGCGAGCTTTTTCACTTTACCTTACCTCACTTTTTTGATTTTATGATATCTATCCCGCCCATGTACTTCCGCAGAACCTCGGGGACGACGACGCTGCCGTCCTTCTGCTGGTTCTGCTCCACAAGCGCGGGCAGTATCCGGCTGGTGGCAAGGCCGGAGCCGTTCAGGGTATGGACGTACTCGGTCTTTCCGGTGGCCTCGCGCCGGAAGCGGATGGAGCCCCGGCGGGCCTGGTAATCCCTGGCGTTGGACACGGAGGAGACCTCCTTATATCCGTTCATGGAGGGGATCTGGATCTCGATATCGTACGTTCTCGCCATAGAGGCGGAGCAGTCCGCCGCGGCGAGCTTTACGGTGCGGAAGTGGAAGCCCAGCCCGCTGACGAGGCGTTCGGCCTTGTGCACCAGCTCCTCAAAGGCGGCGTCGGAATCCTCCGGTTTCGTATACTGGAACATCTCCACCTTGTTGAACTGGTGGCCGCGGACCATGCCCCGCTCATCCGCGCGGTAGGAGCCTGCCTCCCGCCTGAAGCAGGGGGTGTAGGAGATGTACTTTTTCGGAAGCTCCGCCTCGGTGAGGATCTCGTCCCGGTGCAGGGAAGCCAGGGCGGCCTCCGCCGTGGGAAGCATGTAGTGGATCCGATCGTCCGTGGGATTCTCGATCTTGTAGACCTCATCCGCGAACTTGGGGAACTGCCCCGCCGTGAGTCCGCACTGGTATTCCAGCATGTGGGGCACCAGTATCAGCTCATACCCGTCCGCGATGTGGGTCTCGATGAAATAGTTCAGCAGCGCCCACTCCAGCCTCGCGCCCAGCCCCTTGTAGATCCAGAAGCCGCTGCCCGCCAGCTTGACGCCGCGCTCATAGTCGATCAGTCCCAGCGCCGTGCACAGATCCACGTGGTTCTTGGGCTCAAAGTCGAATTTATGGGGCTCGCCGAAGTACTTCAGGGGCTCGTTGTTCTCCTTTCCGCCCGCCTTCAAGTCCTCGTCCGGCAGGTTGGGAAGGCCGAGCATCAGGTCGGTGAACTCGGTCTCCACCTCCTTAAGGGCGGCGTCGGTCGTCCGGATGCTCTCCTTGAGCTGATTCATGCGGGCAAAGACCTCCGTCGTGTCCTCCCCGGCTTTTTTCATCTGCGGGATCTGCCTGGAGACCTTGTTCTGCTCCGCCTTGTCGGCCTCGGTCCTCATGATGAGCTCCCGGCGCTTTTTGTCAAGCTCCAGGATCCTGTCGATGGCATCGCCGCAGTCGGCCTCCTTTTTCAGGAGCCGAGCCTTTACGCCCTCTGGATCCTCACGGATCAGTTTGATATCAAGCATGGTTTGTTCCCCCGTCCTCATTTTCTGTCGCTGCTGTGTTTTCTGCCGTCTCACCGGCCGTCTCGTCTGCCGCGGCGCTCTCGGCGGCGGCTTTTTCATCTGCCAGCGCCTTGTACAGCTTCCAGAGCTCGTTGTACTTTTCCTCGTATGCCTCCCGCACACCGGCCACATCGGCGTCCCACTGGGCGTGCACGTCCTGCACCTCCGTCTCCAGCTCGGAGACCCGATCCCGAAGCTGCTGGTTCTCTGTCTTGAGAGATCCGTTTTCCTCGGTGAGGGTAACGTTTGTTCTCTGCAGGTTTTCGATCTTCTGCTGCGCGGAGATGTTCTGCTCGTTCAGAGTGTCGATCACCCGGTTGTTGCGGTTCTGGATGAAGTAGCTGAGCACGATGCACAGCACCACCACGATCACCAGCAGCACCGCGTATATAGTCAGACTGCGGCCGGAGCCATGCTCCTGACGAGTCTCCTCCACGGGATCCTCTGCAACGATCGGCACTGCCTCGGAGCGTTTCTTCATTTCTTTTTCTCCTTTTTCCTGTTGATGGCTTCCAGCGTACGGCACAGGAGCTCAAAATCATCCCTGTCGTAGTACTCGAGCTCGATCCTGCCGCGCTTTTCACCGCCCGAGATCCGGACCTTACGTCCCAGGGCGCGGGTGAGCTCCGTGGCCACCCGATCCAGATAATCGACCTTGACCGCGCGGTTATCGGGGTTCTCCGGCACGGCGCGGCGGTTGAGCCGTTTGGCAAGCCGTTCCGCCTCCCGGACGCTGAGCCCCTCCTTCACCACGCGCTTCGCCGCGGCCGGTATCTCTGCCTCATCTTCGATGGAGAGCAGCGCCCGTGCCGCACCGGCGGACAGATCCCCCTTTTCCACCAGGGAGACCACCTCCTCAGGCAGGGTCAGAAGCCGCAGGGCGTTTGCGATCACGGGCCGGGATTTGCTCACCTGCCGGGCTACCTCGGCCTGCGTCATGCCGTACTCCTCCATCATCTGCCGGTAGCCCCGCGCCTCTTCTATGGCGCCAAGATCCTCCCGCTGGAGGTTTTCCACCATGGCAAGCTCCGCAGCCTTCCTGTCGTCCGCGGAAATGATGCGCACCGGGATCTGGGTCAGCTCCGCCATTCTGGCGGCCCGCCAACGCCGCTCCCCGGCAATGATCTGGTAGTATCCGTCCCCCATGCTGCGCACGGTGAGCGGCTGGATGATCCCGTGCTCCGCGATGGAATCCGCCAGCTCCTGAAGCTCCGGCTCGCCGAACTCCGTCCGCGGCTGGGCCTCCCTGGGCTCTACGCGGGAGATGGGGACATATTCAAAATCCCTGGAGCCGTCGGCCGCCTCGCCGAACATGGCCCCCAGACCGGAGCCAAGCCCCTTTCCCAATCCTTTTGAAGCCATTTTTCGGCCTCCTTCCCGTCAGCTGTTTTTCGCGATGAGCTCAGCGGCGAGCTGCCGATAGGCCGCGGCGCCGCGGGACTGTCTGTCATACGTCAGCACGGGCTGGCCATGGCTGGGCGCCTCCGCGATCCGGACGTTTCGGGGAATAACGACTCCATAGACCTTGTCTTTGAAGTACCGCTTCACCTCGGACGCCACCTGAGCGGAGAAGTTCGTTCTGGAATCGTACATGGTGAGGAGCACCCCCTCGACCCGGATATCCGGGTTGAAGCTCCGCTTCGTGAGCCGGATGCTGAGCATCAGATCGCTGAGCCCTTCCAGCGCATAGTATTCGCACTGGACCGGAATGAGCACGGAGTCCGCAGCCGTCAGCGCGTTGAGCGTCAGCATTTCCAGCGACGGCGGACAGTCGATGAGTATGTAATCGTAGTCGTCCTTCAGCTTTTCCAGCGCGTTTTTCAGCACGAATTCACGGTTTTCCATGGAAACGAGCTCGATGCCTGCGCCCGCAAGGCCGCTGTTGGCGGGGAGCACATCCCCGAAGCGGGTCTTCCTGACGGCGCTTTTCACCTCAGCGCCGGAAACCAGCACCTCATAGATGCCGGGAGATGCGGCGCTCTTGTCGATCCCCATGCCGGAGGTGGCGTTCCCCTGCGGGTCAAGGTCGCACAGGAGCACGCGCTTTCCCGCTTCGCGCAGCGCGCAGGTGAGATTCACGCACGTCGTTGTCTTTCCGACGCCGCCCTTCTGGTTCGACACCGCAATGATCTTCACTCCGTCACCTCGCTTTGCAAACGGCGTCCGCCGTTAACATGAAGATTATTATACCATATGAATTTCTCTTTTCAAGTGAAATCAGGAAAAAACGCCCGGGCCGGCGGGTGTTTCACGTGAAACACCCATTGTTCACTCCAGGAGCATGGTGATCTCCTCCACCGTCAGCGTAGGGTGGAACGCCAGATCGAGACCGTAGCCAATGAGCCGGGAGATATCGCGCACCTGTCTGTCGATCTCCCGGGGGGTGACGATCATGCCGTCTCCCAGGATTTTCAGCTTCTTTTCATCTACTGTCGTACCGGACAGCTCCTCCGCAAGGGCGACCGCGTCCACTACCGTGGGTACGCCGACGGCCAGCACCGGTACGCCCAGCGTCCTGCGGCTCAGCTCCTTTCGCGCGTTGCCGACGCCGGAGCCGGGAACGATGCCGGTATCAGAAAGCTGCACCGTACGGCAGATGCGCCCCACGGAGAGGGAGGCCAGCGCGTCTACCGCCACGACCCGGTCCGGCCGCGTTTTTTCCGCCACGGCGGAGATAAGCTCCGCGCTCTCGACGCCCGTGTTTCCGCTCACCCCGGCCTCCACCGCGGAGACGGATCTCCGCAGTCCCGGGAACAGCGCTCCCCGTGCTTTCAGATGTCTGGTGACCAGGGTGCTTTTAACCGTCAGGGGACCCACGGCGTCGGCCGTGATCCCATCGTTGCCCAGTCCCGCCACCAGGACGCTGTCTCCGTCCCGCAAATGTAATAATTTTCCAACAAATTCCGCCACGGTCGCCGCTCCGGCGGCAAACGCCTCGTCTCCCCGACGCGGCAGCCGCGGCATCTCCACCGTCACATACCGTCCGATGGGCTTACCGAGCCGCTCGGCGCCGTCCTCTGTCGTGATCTCCACCTCTTCGACCGCAAAGCCCCGGACGGTCTCTCTCGCTGAGATCACCCCATTGAGCTCCGTCAGCTCGCCCACGCTTTTCCTGTAAAGCTGCGCCGCCTCGCAGGCAAGGTCTGTCCTCCCCGGCATATGTCCGCCCCTTTCCCGGAATCGTCCGTTTCCTCCCCGATAGTCTGTTCAAAAGCGGAAAAAACATGCGATAATTTGAAAAATAATTATTTTTTTAAAAAAGTACTTGATTTTTCCACATGGCGGTGTTAGAATAACCATCCGCACAGCAATGTGACTTTATAGGAGGAGGTGGCCAGAGATATGCCCAATATCAAATCAGCATCCAAGAGAGTCCTGATCTCCAGAGCGCGCAACCAGAAGAACAAGGCCGGCAAGTCGTATGTTAAGACGATGCTCAAAAAGTTCGACGCGGCAGTGGCCGAGGGCAACCGTGAAGCAGCCGAAGGTGCCTATAAAGTTGCTGTCAAGGCAGTTGACCGCGCGGCAGCCAAGGGTCTGATCCACAAGAACAACGCGGCTCACAAGAAGAGCTCTCTCACAGTCAAGCTCAACGGCATGGCTGAGTAATTCAACAAGCGATCAAAGCAGAGGCGTTTGCCTCTGCTTTTTCTTTTTTCTTCCAGCGGCACCGGGAGAAAAAGGTGCGGAAAAGTCCCTCAAATATCCTCATAAACCTTGCAAACAGCCTGTTATTTTGTTATAATGTATAAACTATCCGATAACACAGAAACCGCGATCTGATCGCGTGAAACAGGTCTGACGCCGCCGGTCTCCTCCGGCGGGAGCGAGGGGAAGGAAAGATATGAACACCGCTTCAGAAATATGGAGCAAGGTATTGGATCTGCTCTCGGCCGAGCTCACCAGCACGGCGATCTCCACCTGGTTCGACGACTGCACCGCCGTGGAACTGCTGGAGAACGAGCTGATCCTTTACACTCCGTCAGAATTCAAGAAAAACATCATCGAAAGCAGACTGACCGACAACATCAAAAAAGCGCTGCGGGAGCTCCTCTCCTCCGATATGGAGGTAAGGCTCCTGTGCGGGGACGAGCTCGATCGCTATCGCGCCAAGCCCGGGGATGAAAAGGCGGCCAGCCCCTGCGACGAATACACCTTCGAGCGTTTCGTGGTGGGCAGCTCCAATAAATTCGCCCACGCCGCCGCCATGAACGTGGCCACCAGTGAGGAGAGAAAATACAATCCCCTCTTCATCTACGGCGACTCCGGTCTGGGCAAGACCCACCTGCTCCATGCCATCCGCCATGAGGTGCTGACACGGCACCCGAACTACAATGTTGTCCTGGTAAAGGGCGAAGAATTCACCAACGAGCTGATCACCGCCATTCAGCTCGGTAAAAATGTGGAATTCAGGGAAAAATACAGACTGGCTGACATGTTCCTCATGGACGATGTGCAGTTCATCGCCGGCAAGGCCTCCACGCAGGAGGAGTTTTTCCACACCTTCAATACCCTGTTCGAGTCGAACCGACAGATCGTATTCACTTCCGACCGGCCGCCGGAGGAGATGAAAAAGCTGGAGGACAGGCTCAACAGCAGGTTCATGTCCGGCCTCATCGCAGATATACAGCCGCCGGATTATGAAACGCGCATGGCCATCATCCGCAACAAGGCCCAGCAGCTCCATCTGAAGCTGACGGACGAGGCATCGAACTACATCGCGACGAATCTGACCTCCAACGTGCGGCAGATCGAGGGCGCCGTCAAAAAAACCATGGCATACTGTGAGATCATGGATCAGGATTCCTCCAGCCTGACCGCGGCAGATATGGCGAAGATCATTGCCGAGCTCTTCAAAAAGCAGAACGAATACACCCCCACACCGGGAGACATTATCAACGAGACGGCGAAATACTTCTCCATCTCGTCGGAGGAGATCAAAAGCCAGAGAAGGACCAGAAATACCGCCCAGGCACGGCAGATCTCCATGTATCTCATCCGTACGCTGACCACTCTCTCCCTGAACGACATCGGCGAATTCTACGAGAGCCGGGATCACTCCACAGTGCACGCCTCCATCCGAAAGGTGGAGGAAGAAATCAAAAACAACAGGGAGTTCGCCCAGACGATCCGCGATATCACCGCCAACATCAACTCGAGAAACTGACGGTTTCCACAGTCACTGTGCAAAAGCTGGTAACCCGGATTTGAAAACTGTTTATTATTTCTGACAGGTAAAAATCAACTCTTTTTTTCCACATTAAGCCCATTTAAAAAACCGCATGATACCGCACCTCAAAGACGTTTTCCACATTTTTTTGTACTACTACTGATACTGCTGGAATAAAATATTCTTTATTATTCTGAAAGACAGCACGTACAGCGAAAGGATCTGTGAAAATGAAACTTATCTGCAGCAAAAATGAGCTTCTCACAGCCGTGAGCACCGCGTCAAGAGCAGCGGCACAGAAGAGCCCCGTTCCCGCGTTGGAGGGGCTCCTGCTGGAGGCATTTGAAGACAGCGTCAAGATATCCGGCTACGACCTGAAGACCGGCATCGTCACCGTCTTCCCCGCCGAGGTCAAGGAGCAGGGCAGCATCGTGCTGAATGCCAGACTTTTCGGCGAGATCATCCGTCGGCTGCCCAATGACGACGTGACGATCGCCACAGGCGAGAATTTCATGACTCATATCAGCTGCCTGATGAGCGAGTTCGACATTCTCGGAATGTCCCCCGTGGACTACCCGGAGCTGCCCTCCGTGGATACCAGGCATTCCCTGAAGATCGAGGCGGCAAAGCTGCGCAGCATGATCAGCCAGACGAACTTTGCAGTCAGCTACGATGAATCCAGACCCATACATACCGGTTCTCTCTTCGAGGTGGACAACGGTATCCTTACTGTCGTGGCGGTAGACGGCTTCAGGCTCGCCCTGAGGAGAGAGCAGGTATCCGAGCTGAGCGACAAGTGCAGCTTTGTGGTGCCCGGGGCCGCCCTCAGTGAGGTCGAAAAGATCATCGGCGACGGGGACGACGTGGTCACAGTCAGCCAGGGCGATAAGCACATCATGTTCATTTCCGGCGGGAACGTACTCATTTCCCGCAGGCTCGAGGGTGAATTCCTCAACTATAAGAATTCTATCCCCAGGGAGGGCAAGTATATCATCGAGGCTGACCGGCGGAGCCTGGCGGAATCTGTCGACAGAGTCTCTCTCATCATCAACGAGAAGCTCAAGAGCCCGATCCGCTGCACCTTCGGAGACGGCGTGCTGAAAATGCTGTCTTACACCGCCATCGGCAAGGCCAGCGACGAGTGCAGCGTCAGCGGCGACGGCGAGGGGCTGGAAATCGGCTTCAACAACCGGTATCTCAGCGAGGCGCTGAAGGCCGCCCCGGCGGACACTGTGAAGCTGATGCTCACCTCCAGCGTGTCCCCCTGCGTCATCGTGCCCGCGGACGGGTCGGATAATTACATCTACATGATCCTGCCGGTGAGGCTCAAATCCTATGAAGGTTAAGGTCAAGCGTGTCGAAAAAGCGGAGCGGATACCCATCGAAAGCGAGTTCATCAAGCTGGATTCATTCCTCAAGTTTGCCATGGCCGCCGAGACAGGGGGCGAAGCGAAGCTGCTTGTGCAGGAGGGACGGGTCCTGGTGAACGGTGAGGTCTGCACCCAGAGAGGGAAAAAGCTGAGACCGGGCGACCGGGTGGAGGTCGGCGGCGTGAAGTACGCCGTGGCGGACGCGCACTGATGTTCGTTCGTTCGATCTATCTGGACGGGTTCCGGAACTATTCCCCCTCCACAGCGGAATTCTCCGAGCACGTGAACGTCATTACAGGTGAAAATGCCCAGGGAAAAACGAACCTGCTGGAGGCAGTGTTTTATCTGAGCTGCGGGAGATCCTTCCGCACCCGGGGCGACAGGGAAGTCATCGGCCGGGATCGGGACAGCGCCGTCATCCTGGCTGAGGCGTTTTCCGACGGCCGGGATCACGATATCGGGATCCGCCTTTTCCGGGGCAGAAAAAAAGAGATAACCGTCAACGGAGTGAGGCTCAAAAAAGCCTCGGAGCTTTCCGGGCGTCTCTCCGTGGTTCTTTTTTGTCCTGATGACCTGATGCTTGTGCGGGAGGGGGCCTCCGTCCGGCGGCGCATGATGGATCTCTGCCTCTGTCAGCTCCGTCCCCGCTATGCCGAGGCGCTGGCGGAGTTCACCCGTCTGTACGAGCATAAGACCCGGATCCTCCGGGACTGGAGAGAAAAACCGTCCCTGCTGGATACGCTGGAGGATTTCAACGACCGGCTGGCCCGCGCAGGCGCCATTCTTATCTATTACCGGGCTGCCCTTGTGAAGAATTTGAGCGGAAAAGCCGCCGACATCCACCGGGAATTCTCCGGCGGGCATGAGGAGCTTTCCCTCACCTACCGGACCGTTTCCGGCGTTCCCGGGGAGCCGGGAATGAAGCCCCGGGAGATCTACCCGCTCCTTGTAGAGCATCAGCAGCGCCATCGACGGGCGGAGCTGGAATCCGGGATGTGCCTCTCCGGCGCCCATAAGGACGACATTGAGATCACCATCAACGGCATGCCCGCAAGGAGCTACGCCTCCCAGGGACAGGCCAGAACGGCCGCCCTTTCCATCAAGCTGGCGGAGCGCGACATCCATTTTGAGGATCGGGGGGACTACCCCATCCTTCTGCTGGACGATGTGCTCTCGGAGCTGGACGGGGAACGGCAGAGCTTCGTCCTCAACCGCATCCTCACAGGTCAGGTGCTCCTCACCTGCTGCGAGGACGAAAATATCGCGGCCCGCACCGGAGGCAGGATCATTCGCATTTCCGGCGGGACCGTCCTTTCATCGTGAGGTAAAGTGTATGTATCTCCATTTGGGACAAAGCGTTGTGGTGCCGTTTGATTCGGTCGTCGGCGTGTTCGATCTGGACAATACCACCGGCTCCCGGATCACCAGAGACCTTCTGCGCCGGGCCGAGCGGGAGGGGCGGGTCGAGACCGTGACCAGCGAGCTCCCGCGGTCCTTTGTGCTGTGCAGCGAAAACGGGGAACAGAAGATCTATCTCTCCCAGCTCACCACGGCGACGCTTTTGAAGAGAAGCGAGGGCGGCGGGTCAGGTCTTCAGGAATAGAACCAGCGATCGGGCCGCAGCCTGTAGTCGGCATCGGGAGGATCCTAAATGAGAATTGAGATCGATCATAAAGGAGATAAGAAGTTTTTCTCGGAGATCCTCAATATTTCCGTCCAATACGGGAAGCTGCTGAAAAACCCGCGCAAAAAACTTAAAAATCTCCTTATGAGGCCATATTGCTATTTAGCGGCTTTTGCCCTTCTTCTTGTGATCGACATCGTACTCTATTTTCTGTATGGTGCGCGGAAAGTCCAGATCCTGTACGCTCTTCTTTGTGTGGCTTTTATGGTAAGAAACATTTATGCCATCCGGAAGAACAATGGGATCATAAAAAGAATGGCAGAACAGGAAGAAAAGGAAATCCTGCAGCTGGATGAGGAGGGCGTTTCCCTTATATCAGAGAATAAAGACACCATGCACATGGCATGGAGCAATGTGGCTTTTTTAAGCCAGTTTAAGCAGGAGTTTTGTTTCATGGGGAAAACCGGCATGATGTTTTCAATAGATCCTGTCCATAAAGAAGAGATCCTGCGTTATATCAAAGAGCATTCCATCCCTGTTGAAGTGATCGAATAAAGCGCTGAAACAGTGATCCCATCAAATCAGCCCGATTTAAGGGCAGAATCCGGAGAGTATAGTATGGCAGATATCACCGATAAGATCACAAAGGAATACGACGCCTCGCAGATCCAGGTGCTGGAGGGACTGGAGGCCGTCCGCAAAAGGCCGGGCATGTACATCGGCTCCACCTCGTCCTCCGGTCTCCACCATCTGGTGTATGAGATCGTGGATAACTCCATCGACGAGGCTCTGGCCGGCTACTGCAAAAATATCTCCGTCATCATCAAGGAGGGGGATATCATCCAGGTCATCGACGACGGCCGCGGGATCCCCGTGGATACCCAGGACCAAACGGGCAAGAGCGCCCTGGAGGTGGTTTTCACCGTGCTGCACGCCGGCGGCAAGTTCGGCGGCGGCGGCTACAAGGTCTCCGGCGGTCTCCACGGCGTGGGCGCATCGGTGGTCAACGCGCTGTCCGAGTGGCTCACCGTGCAGGTCAGCAAGGACGGCAAGATCTATGAGATGCGCTTCTCCCGGGGTGAGATCACCCAGCACCTCACCGTAGTCGGCAGGACAGACCGCATCGGCACGACCGTCACCTTCAAGCCCGACCCGGAGATGTTCGAGGATACGGTCTATGACTACTCCATCCTCCACCAGCGTATGAGGGAACAGGCGTTCCTGAACGCGGGACTGCGCATCTGCACCGTGGACGAGCGGCCCGGGATGGAGACCTCCGACGAGATGTGCTATGAGGGCGGGATCCGGGAGTTCGTCTCCTTCCTGAACCGCAGCAAGACCCCCCTGCATGACGAGGTGATCTACGTTTCCGGCGTCCGAGCCGACAGCGAAGCCGAGATCGCCCTGCAGTACAACGACGGCTACAGCGAGGTCATCGACTCCTTTGCCAACAACATCCACACTCCCGGCGGAGGCATGCACGAGACCGGCTTCAAGACCGCGCTGACCAGGGTGCTGAACGCCTACGGAAAAAAGATCGGCGTCCTGAAGGACGGGGACAGCCTCTCCGGCGAGGACTGCCGCGAGGGCATGACAGCCGTGATTTCCGTGAAGCTGACGGATCCCCAATTCGAGGGACAGACAAAGGATAAGCTGGGCAACAGCGAAATGCGCACCCTGGTGGACAGCATCCTTCAGGAGAAGCTGACGGAGTTTTTGGAGGAGAATCCCGGAGTGGGCCGCGCCGTGATCGAAAAGGCGATCACCGCCTCCCGCGCCAGGGAGGCCGCCCGGAAGGCCAGGGAATCCATCCGCAACAAGAGCGGGCTGGAGTCCGGCGGCATGCCCGAAAAGCTCAAGGACTGCAACGAAAAGGACCCCGCACTCTGCGAGATCTATATCGTCGAGGGCGACAGCGCCGCGGGAAGCGCCAACCAGGGGCGGGATTCCCGGTTCCAGGCTGTGCTGGCCATGTGGGGCAAGATGCTGAACGTGGAAAAGGCGCGGGTC
>JAEEGL010349236.1_pt1 | contig 14689 bp, 12 predicted proteins | sample 9134231 | NCBI WGS metagenome assembly JAEEGL01 (sample SAMN16246548, study PRJNA631951) | gut metagenome | biome: gut microbiome; feature: rumen; material: fiber-attached | host: Bos | place: Iran: Karaj | collected 2018-10 | reverse complement strand
CGCGGGATCGTCCGCCCCTGCGGGCTGGCGCCGGCCAAGGCGAAGGCGCTCGCGGAGGGGGCGAGGATCCTGGTCGAAAGGCACGGCGGCGAGGTGCCGCGCACCTTCGAGGAGCTGGAGGCGCTTCCGGGCGTGGGCCACAAGACCGCGTCGGTGGTGATGTGCCACGCGTTCGGCGTCCCCGCGTTCCCGGTCGACACGCACGTCCACCGGCTCGCCGCGCGGTGGGGGCTGAGCGACGGTTCCTCCGTCGAGAGGACCGAGCGCGACCTGAAGAGGCTCTGGCCGCCCGAGGAGTGGGAGAAGCGCCACCTGCAGATCATCGCGTTCGGGCGGAAGTTCTGCCCCGCGCGGGGGCACGACCCGGCCGCCTGCCCGGTCTGCTCGCGCTTCGGGAAGCGGGAGCGGCCCGCGGCGAAGGCGCCGGCGGGAAAGGCGAAGGCGGGGAAGAAGCAGCTCGCCCTCAGCGGGCGCCGGCTCCGGTCAGCACCACCCAGACGGTGCGCGCGATGATCTGGAAGTCGAGCAGCAGCGACATGTTCTCGAAGTAGTAGAGGTCGTAGAGGACCTTCTGCTTCACGTCCTCGATCGACGCGTCGTAGTGGTGGCGCACCTGCGCCCAGCCGGTGATGCCGGGCTTCATCGCGAGGCGGCGCGAGTAGAAGGGGATCTGCTCGCGCAGCTTCTCCACGAAGAAGGGGCGCTCGGGGCGCGGACCGACGACCGACATCTCGCCCCGGAGCACGTTGATGAACTGCGGGATCTCGTCGACGCGGCAGACGCGGATCAGCCTGCCCACGCGCGTCACGCGGGAGTCGTTCGCGCCGGCCCAGCGCGGCCCGTCCTTCTCGGCGTCGGCGCGCATCGACCGGAACTTGTACAGCCGGAACGTCTTCCCGTACTGGCCCACGCGCTCCTGCACGTAGAAGACGGGCCCGGGCGACTCCAGCTTGATCGCCAGCGCGGTCAGCAGCGTCAGCGGCAGCGAGAGCAGCAGCAGCAGGACGGAGAGCGCGATGTCGAGCAGCCGCTTGATGGGGACCTGCCACGGCGGCATGGCCGCGGGGAAGAGCTCCTTGAGGTTCGCGCCGTGGACGAAGCCGCTCTTGAAGTTGCCCGCCACCACGTCGTAGAGGTCGGGGATCACGTAGATCGGGATCATGCGGTTGCCCAGCCAGCGCAGGGTCTCGAAGAGCTCCTCGCGGGTGCCCTGCCGCGTGAGGACGATCCCCTGCAGGCGGTGGCGCGCGACGAGGTCCTCCAGGTCGCGCACGTTCCCCAGCACCGGCTCGCCCTCGTAGTCCCAGTACTGCCGCTCGACGTCGAGGTCGACGAAGCCGACGGGACGGTAGCCCAGCTGCGGCGTGGCCTTCATCTCGCGCTCCACGCGCAGCCCCGCCTCGGTCAGCCCGACGAAGGCGATGGGGTCGCTGCCCACGCCGCGGCGCAGCAGCGCCAGGAAGAGGTGGTGCACCGCCATGCGCCCGAGCGCGGCGAAGAGCAGGAAGAGCGCGACGTACGCGGAGACCATCGGGAGGAAGGGGTTGCCCGCGAGCGAGACCGGCTCGCCCAGCACGGCGGCGCTCGCGACGACGGGCCCGAAGACCGCGGCGAAGAGCAGCGCGCCGCCGATCAGCACGGTGACCGAGAGCACCCACAGGTGGTGCAGGCGGCTCTGCGTGCTCCACTTGCGGTAGAGGCCGGAGAAGGTGAAGAGCACGCCCCAGAGGACGGCGAGGCAGAGCCAGGGCTGGAGGAGCTGCGCGGGGTTGACCGTGAAGTCGGCCTCGCCCTCCACGGCGCCGGAGCCGAACTGCCACCAGAAGACGAGCGCCAGCGCCGCCGTTTCCGCCGCCAGGTCGGCGAGGGCGTTGAGCAGCCGTTCCAGCGCGCGGGTGTTCATGGGGCGGCCCCGGGGATCAGCCGAAGCGGATCATCTTCGCGGGGGCCAGCGATTCGGGAAGCGCGTCGAGTTCCGCGATCGCGGCCTGGACGTCGCTTTCCAGGCAGCGGTGGGTGGTGAAGATGATCGCGGCCGCGTCGTCCTTCGCGGGCTTCTGGATGAGCGTGGCCACGGAGATGTCGTGCGCCTTGAAGCACTGCGCGACGGCGGCCAGCACGCCCGCGCGGTCGCGCGTCGAGAGGCGCAGGTAGTACTTGTTGCGCATCTCGCCCGCGGGGAGCAGGTCGGCGGCGTTGTCCGCGTTGTAGAAGCCCATGGGCAGCGGGAGGACGCGGCCCGAGGCGATGCGGCGCGCGATGGAGACGATGTCGCCCACGACGGCGGAGGCGGTGGGGAGCTTGCCCGCGCCGGCACCCGTCATCAGCGTGGGGCCGAGGTTCGTGGCCTCGAGGTGCACCGCGTTCAGCACGCCGTCCACGCGCGAGAGCAGGTGGTCCTTGGGCAGCAGGCAGGGGTGGACGCGGGCGTCGATGCGCCCGTCGTCGCAGCGGCGGTAGATGCCGAGGAGCTTGACGGTGCAGCCCATCTCGCGGGCCATGCGCACGTCCTCGCGGCCGATGCCGCGGATCCCCTCGACGAGGATCTTCCCGAAGTCCACGAACTTGCCGGAGGCCAGCGAGGCCAGGATGGCGAGCTTGTGGGCGGAGTCGATCGCGTCGACGTCGAAGGTGGGGTTCGCCTCGGCGTAGCCGAGCTTCTGGGCGTCGGCCAGCACGGTCTCGAAGTCCTCGTCCTGCTGGAACATGCGGGTGAGGATGTAGTTGCAGGTGCCGTTGACGATGCCGCGGATCTCGCGGACCTCGCAGCCCTGGAGGGATTCCTGCATGGCGCGGATGACGGGGATGCCCCCGCCCACGGCCGCCTCGAACTGCAGGCAGACGCCCTTCTCCGCGGCGATGGGGAAGAGCTCGGCGCCGTGCTTGGCGATGAGCGCCTTGTTGGCGGTCACCACGTGCTTGCCGGCGCGCAGCGCGGCGGAGATCCAGCGGCGGGGCATTTCGTAGCCGCCCACCAGCTCCACCAGGATCTGGATCGAAGGGTCGGCGATCAGCTCGTCGGCGTTCGTGGTCGTCCGGTGGCCGCGGGCGGCGAAGGGGGCGGTCTCCTCCTCGCTCTTGGCGCAGAGGCCGCGGATTTCGATGTCCAGCCCGAGCTGGGAGGCGAAATAGGGGATTCGCTGTTCCAGGATTTCGACGGTTCCGGAACCGACGGTTCCCAGACCGATGATGCCGACGCCGATGGACATGGATGGCTCCGGGGGTGGGGGTTTCGATCGGGGCGAAAAGATAGCTTTTCTATACTTTTGGGGCCGGCCCGCGACGTTCGGGCCCCGGGAGAACGGATGAAGGACGAGCTGAAACGCATTTTCGGGCTGGACGCGCCGGAGAGCTTCGTCTATTCGCCGGGCCTGTTCGACATGCGGCTGAAGGAGGAGCTGCTCCGCAGCCACCGCCAGCAGATCCCCTTCCTCTACGTGCAGATCCCCACCAAGGAGTTCAACGCCCTGGGGATGGAGCGCCAGGTGGAGACCACGCGCGCCTGGAAGATCGCCGTCCTCACGCTCTTCTCCTTCTCCTCGCCCGTCGACGTCAAGGGCTACCTCGACCGCGACTCCGGGCTCGGGCTCATCATGCTGGGCCGCACCGAGAACGACCTGGTCGACATCGCCAAGGCCATCACCCGCAACCTCCTCGAGGCCGGGCTCCTCTCCGCGCTCAAGCTGGACCCCAGGCATCCGCTCTTCCGCGCCTGGTACTGCCCCGTGCAGGCGGAGAGCGCGCGCGTGCGCACCGAGCGCCACATCGAGTCGCTCGACAAGGAGCTGGCCGGCTGGTTCCAGATCCGCGAATACCGCTATTCGCGCCTGTGGAACAACTCCTGGAACCGCTGGTTCATGGACTGGATCAAGCGCGGCATCGACTTCTGCGGCGCCCTCTTCGGGCTGGTCCTCCTCTCGCCGGTCTTCCTCGTCACCGCGATCGCGGTCAAGGCCACCAGCAAGGGGCCGGTCTTCTTCGGGCAGGTCCGCGCGGGCAAGGACGGCGAGCACTTCACGATGTGGAAGTTCCGCTCGATGGTCGTGGACGCCGAGCAGCGCAAGGCGGAGCTGGTCAAGGAGGGGCTCAACGAGGAGAAGGCGGGCCCCACCTTCAAGATCAAGCGCGACCCGCGGATCACGACCGTGGGCCACTTCATCCGCAAGTACTCCATCGACGAGCTGCCGCAGCTCTGGAACGTGCTGATCGGCGACATGTCGCTCGTGGGGCCGCGCCCGCCGCTCCCCTCCGAGGTGATGGAGTACCTCCCCTGGCACAAGATGCGCCTCGCGGTCAAGCCGGGCCTCACCTGCCACTGGCAGGTGAGCGGACGCTCCAACATCGGTTTCGAGGACTGGATGCGGCTCGACAACGACTACGTGCGCCACGGCTCGCTCAAGACCGACATGAAGCTGCTGGGCAAGACCTTCAAGGCCGTGGTCAAGGGCGACGGCGCCTACTGACCGCGCCGCGGGGCGGAAAAGGGAAGCGCGGGGCCGGAGGCTCCGCGCGTTTTCGTCCGGGTCCGGGAATCAGATGCGGGCGGTCTCGATGGCGGTCAGCACCACGCCCTTGCAGCCCAGGTCGGCCAGGGCGTCGAGCGTGCGGTTGCTGCCCTTCTTCTCGATCATCGACTTCACCGCGAACCAGCCGGGCTTGTGCAGCGGAGAGACCGTGGGGCTGGCCACGCCGGGGGTGAGCCTGCAGGCGGCCTCGAGCACCGCCTCGGGCGCGTCGTACTCCACCATCATGTACTTCATCGCCACCATGCGGCCCTCGATCCGGCGCGCGAGCCGCGCGATGGCGGGGTCGTCCTTCTTCGCGGGGTTGGCGAAGAGGGCGGCGTTGGAGCGGAAGAGCGGTTCGCCGAGGATCTTCAGCCCGGCCTGGCGAAGGGTGGTGCCGGTCTCGACGATGTCGACGACGGCGTCGGCCACGCCCAGCGCCACGGAGATCTCCACGGCGCCTTCGAGCACGACCAGGTCGAGGTCCTCGCGGCCGAAGAACTTCTTCACGATGTTGGGGAACGAGGTGGCGATGCGCAGCTTCGGGATCGCGTCCCACGATTCGTCCGCGTCGGCGGGAATCGCGGCGCAGAGCTTGCTGGCGCCGTAGGGGAGGTCCAGCACGGGAATCCCCTCGCCGCGGGCCTCGGCGTTGAAGTCGAGCCCGGTGATCCCGGCGTCGATGATCCCCTTGCCCACGTAGCGCGGGATGTCGCTCGGGCGCAGGAAGTAGAACTCCACGCCGTTGGCCTCGTCGGCGCAGCAGAGGCTGCGGCCGTCCTTGCGCGCGGCGTAGCCGCAGGCCTTCAGCAGGTCGAGCGTGGGTTCGAACAGTTGGCCCTTGTTGGGCAGCGCCATGCGGATCATAGCTTCCGGTAGACCTCTTCTTCGGTGAGGCCCTTTTCGGCCATCATCACCGCCACGTAGTAGAGCACCTGGGAGAGTTCCAGCGCCAGGTCGTCGAGCGTTTCGTACCGCGCGGCCATCCAGCTTTCGCCGGCCTCTTCCACCAGCTTCTTGCCGATGGCGTGTGGACCTTTCCGGAACAACTCGGTCGTTCCGGACCCTTCGGGCATTTCCGCCTTGCGCTTGCGCGCCAGGGCGCACATTTCGTCGAAAGTCATGGCCCAAAGGTAGCAAAAGCGCCATTCGGGCGCTTCGAGGGGCCGAAAACGGGCCCTGCGTCAGAGAATCTCGAGGGTTTCGTCCTGGATTTTGAGGTCGAGGACGATGTCGAGCCCTTCGGGCTCCGCCGAGAAGTCGACCACCAGGCCCACCTTCTTCTCCTCGTCCTTCTGCTTTTCGAAATGGACGATGTCGAAGATCTCGACCGCGATTTCGGCCACGTCGGTGACGGGGATGTGGATCTTCATCCCCTTGTTGATGGGACCTTCGACCACCCGCCCCTTGAACACAAGGCTGCGGTTGTCTTCCATCAGCGACGTTTTCTTGACGTGGAACTTGGCCATGGTTGTTTTAGCGTCTTTCGTAAATCTAACATATCCGCCCCGAATTTCAACGCGGGGGAAAGGCCTCCCCCGGCGGATTTTATAGAATTTCGGCCATGAACCCGGCTCCGTTCGTCGTGGGAAGGCTCCCTTTCCTGATTTCGATGCCCTATTTCCACCTGGACGCGGAGCGGAAGCGGTTCCGCTACCTCGAGGGCACGCCCGCCGAACTGAACGCCGCGCTGGCCGAGGGGCGGATCCAGCTGGCCCCCTCCAGCTCCTTCGAGGCGCTCCGCCACGGTTCCCTCTACTCGCTCCTCCCCGACATCTGCACCTCCGGCTTCGATTCGGTGGGATCGGCCCTGCTCTTCTCCGCGCGTCCGTGGGACGAGCTGGCCGGCTGCACCGTGGCGGTCACCCCCCAGTCGGCGAGCGCGGCGGCCCTGCTGAGGGTGCTGCTTTGGCATTCGGGGCTCAACTGCCGCCTGGAGGTCCGCGCCGCGGAGATGGGCGACGACGCCGTGCTGCTGATCGGCGACCGCGCGCTCGAGTGGGCCGCCGCCACGCGCTGGCCCTTCTGCGAGGACCTCTGCACCCGGTGGTTCAACTGGCAGCACCTGCCCTTCGTCTTCGGGGCCTGGATGGTGCGCCGGGAGTGCGCCGGGAGGCCCGAGCTGCGGGAGTGGCGCGAGCAGCTCGACGAATCGGTCGCCTCGTTCCGCGCCGACTCGCGCGCGGCGCTCGCCCGCTGGTCCGCGATCCATCCCGTCTCGCTTCCGCAGGAGGTGCTCGACGCCTACTGGCCGCGCCTGGTCTACCGCATGGGGCCGGAGCACCGCCAGTCGCTGGAGCTGTTCGGGGAGCTGGCGTTCCGCGCGGGGCTTCTCCCCGAACGACCGCGGATCAGCTATCTTCCCGCTCTTCGCGAATCGCGAGCTTCGGGAAGTGCATCGTGAACTCGAACCCGGGCTCGGCGTTGCGCACCTCGATGCGGACGTTCATCGTCGCGCAGAGGTTCTTCACCAGCGAAAGGCCGATGCCGGTGCCGGGCGTGTCGCGCGTCAGCTCGTTCTCCACGCGGTAGAAGTCGCCGAAGATCTTGTCCAGCTCGCCGTCGGGCACGCCGGCGCCGTAGTCGCGGATCGACACGCGCGTGCCGCCCCGCTCCTCGGGGGCCGTGGAGATGTCCACCTCGCGCAGCGCGGCGTTCTTCGAGAACTTCACCGCGTTGTCGGTCACGTTGATGAGGATCTGCCGGAAGGAGTCGTGGTCGACGAGGTGGACGCGCGCCCCGTCGCAGAGGTGGACGACCAGCTTGGTCTGCCGCTCGGCGAAGGTGCTGCGGTAGGTGTCCTCGAACTCGCGCACCAGCACGTTCACGTCGCGCTCCGCCAGCTTGGCGGTCCACCTGCGGCGCGAGATCTTCGAGAAGTCGAGGATGTTCTGGATCAGGCGCGACAGCCGCTCCGCCTCGGCCGAGATGGTGCGGTAGTGCCGCATCTTCTTCTCCTCGGTGGGGAGCATGCCCGACTCCAGCATTTCGCTCGAGAGGCGGATGCTGGTCAGCGGGGTGCGCAGCTCGTGGCTGACGGCGCTCACGAAGTCGGCGTGCTTCTGCGCGATCTGCAGGTTGGAGAGGACCGCGCGGTAGATGGCCAGGAAGGCGCCGCCCAGCGCCAGCAGGAAGAAGCCCGCCAGCAGCACGATGGCCACCGTGGCGGAGCTGCGCCGCGGCTTCTGGAAGGCCACGTCCAGCGAGATCTCCTGGAAGGGCCAGGCCAGGGAGTACTCCACGATCTCGCTGTCGGGGTTGTCCCAGGCGCCCAGCTCCAGCAGCCGCTGCCGGCTGTGCAGCAGGCGGAACCCGAGCTCGCCCACGAAGTCGTAGTCCATCTCGTTCTGGAAGATGTGGATGAAGAAGGCCTGCGTGTTGACGAAGAAGCCCTGGATGTGCCGTTCGCCGCCGCGCAGGACGATGCGGTGGAAGATCAGGTAGCGTCCGCTGATGGCGGCCTCGAAGGGGTAGATCTCCACGTCGGTGAAGGCGTCGTCCGGGCGGCGGCGGGCGCCGGCGTCGAACACCTGGCCCTGCCGCTTCGAGGGGGCCTCCACGCGCGGCTCGGGCGAGATGACCTGCGACTCCGCCCGGCCCGCGGCGGCCGCGGTGTCGGCGGAGGTGTCGGCGTAGTCCTGGTCCACGTCGCGCAGGGCCACGCGCTCCACGACGGTCTTGCCCGAAAGGTCGTGCTGCTCCACGATGAACTTCATCGTCCGCCAGTGGCGCAGCCGGTCGGCCAGGTTGGGCGGTGCCTGGTGGCGGGCGACGCCCTCGGGGAGGATGGGCGAGTGGAACGAGCCGTCGGGGTCGATCTGGAAGTGGCCGATCAGCCCGGGCACGTCGCTGCGCACGGGGAAGGCCGCCAGGGGCGAGACCACGACGTCCTCGCCGCCGTTCAGCGACGGGATGGTCATGAAGTAGCGGTACTGCGAGAAGGAGCGGTGGTTCTCCTTCGCCAGGATGTCGGAGAGCTTCTCGTTCAGCCGGCGGAGCGAGATCTCGCCGCGCTGGCGCAGCGACAGCGACGCCTCGTTGCGGATCTGGGTGACGGTCTTGGAGACGAGGTAGACCGCGGCGACGGCGGTCAGCGCGAAGATGGCGGCGAAATAGACGCCGAGCGCCCGGGGATTGGTGGGCTGGAGGAACTTCAGCGCCTGCTTGCCCGCCGCGGCCGCCCGTTCGGCGCCTTCGCGCGCGAGGGCCGCCGCGTGGAGCGCGAGGCGTCGGGAGCTCATTCCTCTTCGTCGGGATTGGGACGGAGCATGTAGCCCTCGCCCCGCTGCGTGAGCAGGTAGACCGGCGCGCCGGGCACCTTCTCGATCTTCTTGCGGATCTTGGTCACGTGGATGTCGACGGTGCGGGTGTCGATGGACTCGGCGTTGTCGTAGCCCCAGACGTCGCGGAGCAGTTCCTGGCGCGAGACCGTCTGCTTGCGGTGCGCGTTGAGGTACTGCAGGATCTCGATCTCCTTGCGGGTGAAGGGGATCTCGCGGCCGTCGGCGGCCACGCCGAGGTATTCGCGGAAGTGGATGGTGAGGTCGCCCAGCACCAGGTCGTTCTCGAAGTCGACGTTGCGGCGGCTGCGGCGGAGCACCGCCTCGATGCGCGCGAAGAGCTGGGGCACCGAGAAGGGCTTGGAGATGTAGTCGTCGGCGCCCAGGGCCAGGCCGTCGATGATGTCCTGGTCGGAGTTGCGCGCCGAAAGCATGATGATGGGCAGCTCGCGGTTGACCTCGCGCACCTTGTTGCACACGGTGAAGCCGTCCATCTTGGGAAGCATGATGTCGAGGATGACCAGGTCGTAGTTGCCGGAGAGCGCCCCTTCGAGGCCTTTTTCGCCGTCGGGAGCCCACGAGGCCTTGTAGCCCCGGTACTCGCACATGTCGACCAGACCTTCCGCGATGCTCTGCTCGTCTTCGACGATGAGCACGCGGTAATGTTCTTCGTTGGGTTTGACTTGAGTATCCATAAAACGAAAGATAGCCCAATTTGCCCCGGGAAAAGGGGCCGCCGGCCGAAAATGGGCGGGGAAAATGGCGCGGGGAAACGGAAAAGGGGGCCTCCGCCGGAGGTCCCCTCGTCGCGGAAGGCGGGCGGGATCAGAGCCCGAGGCCGCCGCCCAGTTCGAGCGTCAGGCCGTTGTCGATGCCGGAGGGAAGCCCGCCGAAGTGGTACTTGCCGTTCACGTAGACGCTGAAAACGAGCAGTTTGACGCGGGCGCCCAGCAGCACGTGGCCGCCGAAGCCGGAGTCCAGGTCGCCGTAGGCGCTTTCCAGGGCGTTCTGCATGGCCTTGGCCTGGGCCTTTTCGTCGGCCGCGATGGCGGGGTCCATGGAGCCGTAGACCGCGTCGAAGGCCGTCTGGGCGGTCTTCTTGTCCAGGGGACGGGTGGCGTAGTTCCAGGTGACGCCGCCGCCCACGTAGGTCTGCACGCGCAGCAGGGCGGGGTTGAAGTCGACGAAGCGCCAGGCCACGGAGAGGTCGACGCTCATCAGGCCGAACATCGGCTCGGCTTCGCCCAGGAGCGGGAAGCCCATGTCGATGGCCAGGGGGATCTCCTTGGCGGCGGTTTCGATGGTGGCGTCGTAGAAGCCGCCCTGGAAGTTGGTGGTCGCCTCGACGTTGATGGGAATGAAGGGCAGTTCCAGCCAGAGCTTGAAGCCGAAGCCCTGTTCGATGGTGGCCTCGTCGCGGACGAAGGTGGCGTCGCCCAGCGAGGTGTTGATGGTCTGCTTGGCGCCTCCGATCTTGGCGCCGAAGTTGGGGGCCCAGTGGCCGCCGATGCCGACGAGGGCGAAGCTCGGGGCCGCCATGGCCGCGACGACGAGAAGTGCAGGCAAAGCGTGGATTTTTCGCATGTTTTTTCTCCCGAAAGAGTGTCCTTCCCGTCAATCTAACATAAAAACGGGCGGAATTCGCCAATTATATTTCTGCCGATGCTCCGCAAACACGCCGTTTTGATCCTGCTCGCCTGGACCGTCGGGCTCTTCGTCTGGGGATTCGACCCCAAGGTCGACCTCAACGGGGACAACGTCGCCTACTATTCCCTGGCCACGGCCATGAACGAGGGCCGGGGCTACTGCCAGGTCAACGAGCCGGGCTGCCCGCCCGACAAGCACTTCCCGCCGGGGTATCCGGCGCTCCTCTCGCTGGCGATGCGCGTCTCCGCCGACCCGGTCTTCCTCAAGGCGGTCAACGGCGCGCTCCTGGCCGGCGGCGTCCTGCTGGCGTGGGGCGTCGCGCTGCGCCTGGGCTTCCCGCCGCTCCTCGCGCTGGGGACGGCGATGCTTCTCCCGGCCAACGCCCACCTGCTGCGCTCCGCCACGATGATGATGTCGGAGATCCCGTTCCTCTTCTGGTCGCTGCTCCTGCTCTTCCTGCTGCTCGGCCTTCCCGAGGACGACCGGCGCCCGTGGCGCCGCCCCGTCTTCTGGGGCGCGGTCCTCGCCGCGGCCGCCGCCGTCTACACCCGCACCGCCGGCGTCTCGCTCCTCTTCGGCGCGGTCCTCTTCCTCGCCGTCGAGCGCAAGCGGGCGGCGGCCGGGATCTTCGCGCTGGCCGTCTCCCTCCTGCTGCTCCCCTGGCAGCTGCGCAACGCCATGGTCCCGGGCGGCGACTCCTACGCGGACCAGCTGCTGATGGTCAACCCCTACCGCCCCGAGCTGGGGACCGTGGACGCGGCCGGGCTCCTCGCCCGCTTCTGGGAGAACCTGGTCCGCTACGCCGGGACCGAGATCCCGAGCGGGATGCTGCCCTTCCTGGGCGAGTCGGCCGCCGCCGGCTGGGTCGCCGGAATCGCGCTGGTCGCGCTGGCGGCCGTCGGGCTCAAGGCGCTTCCGCGCCGGCGCTCGCTGGTGGGGTTCGTCCTGCTGGGCTCCTTCGGCGTCCTGCTGCTCTGGCCTCCCGTCTGGACCGGGCCGCGCTTCATGCTCGGCGTCCTGCCGCTGCTGGTCGCGCTCGCGGTCTGGGGCGCGACCACGCTCGTCCGCCGGTTCGCCGGGACCGGCGCCCCCGCCTGGCCGTGCGTCCTGGCCGTCCTGCTCCTGTTCACGCTGGGCGACGTGCGCGCCATGGCGAAGGCCGACTACTCCGCCCCCTGGCGGAACTACAAGGCGCTGGCCGAATGGGTCGGGGCCAACGTCCCGAAGGACGCGGTGGTCGTCGCGCGCAAGCCGACGCTCTTCTGGCTCTGGAGCGGGCGGACGACCACCTGCTACCGCCTGACGGTCGACGACCGCGAGCTGATGGCGCACCTGGATTCCGTCGGCGCCGGATACGTGGTGCTGGAGCAGCTGGGCTACGCCTCCACGGCGCGGAACCTCGTCCCCGCCATGGAGCGCAACGCGGAGCGGTTCGCCCCGGTTGTCGCCACGCGGCCGCCCGTCACCGCGCTGTACCGGCTTCTTCCTCCGCGGCCTCCGCGGGAAGCTCCTTCCGAAGCAGAACCGCCCCGACCGTAGGCACGAAAATCAGCGCGGTCAGCAGCGTGGAGGAGATGGCGACCACGGCCAGCTCGCCGATGGTGCGCATGCCGTGGTGCCCGATGAAGAGCACGCCGACGAAGCCGCCGACCGTGGTCAGCGAGGAGGCGACCACCATCTGGCCGATGGTGTCGTAGAGGCGCCGGACGCGGGAGAGGCCGTAGCGCTCCATGCCCGAGAGCAGGTGGATGGAGGAGTCGATCCCCACGCCGAGCGCCAGCGGTATGACGATGATGTTGTAGACGCTGAAGCGCCCCAGGTCCATCGTCAGGCTGAGGATCCCCATCACGCCGACCGTCCAGAGCGAGCCCAGCATGAGCGAGCCGAAGGCCAGCGCCGCCTGGCGCCGCGAGCGCAGCGAGACGAAGAGGGTGAGCGCCAGCACCAGCGCCATCAGCAGGGCCAGCTTCGCGCTGTCGTGCCGCACCGCCTTCACCACGTCGGCGAAGGTGAACGCGGTGGAGAAGGAGCGGAGCTGCCGCCCGCCGAAGTTCCAGTTCCCGTAGCGTTCCTGGAACTCCTGCGCGGCGAGCGCGTTCCAGCTTTCGAACCGCCCGTAGATGAAGCCGACCCGGCCGTAGGTGCCGTCGATCTCCTTCAGGAGGTTCAGCGCCCAGTCCGGCAGGTCCTCGGGCTCGAACGGCTTCGTCTTCGACATCTCGCGCAGGCGGTCCACCATCTCCTTCTCGTCGCCCTCGGCGCGGTCGAAGGCGCGGGCGCCGATCAGCTCGGCGATCTCCTCGATCACCTCCATCCGCTCCTCCTGCTCCTCGGCCGTCGGGACGAAGGTCCGGAGGGTGAGGAAGCTCCTGAGCATCGGGTCGCCGTCGACGTGCAGCCGGACCATCAGGGTGTCGTAGAGGCGGTCGAGCTCCTCGCGCGAGTCGCCCAGCACCACCACGGGCTGCGAGGAGGTGCGCTTGCTCCCCTGCGCGACGCCGGTGTGGAAGTTCGGGCCCGACGAGGCGGACGCGTCGCGCGCGGCGCGCAGCTTGCGGAAGTCGTTCTCGAAGCCGCACCACGGCGCGAAGCAGGCCAGGACGACGGTGAGGACCGCGCCGCCGACCGCGACGCGGCGCATGACGGCGGCGACCTTCGCGTCGTCCCACGCCTTCGGGAAGACGGAGAAGGGGCGGCGCTTCGGGATGTCGCCCGCGCAGAGCGCCAGCAGCGGCAGCACCGTGAAGGCGGAGACGAAGCTGATGGCAACGCCAACGGAGGCGATGGCGCCGAACTCGTAGAAGCCGCGGAACTCGGCGGCCAGCAGCGTCAGCAGCCCGGCGACGGTGGTCACGCAGGCCAGCGTCATGGGCTTGAGCAGGTCCACGACCGTCTTCTCGAGCGTCTCGGCCAGGTCCAGCCCCTCGGAGCGCAGGCGCTGCGCGGTCCCCAGGAAGTGGATGGAGTAGTCGATGCCCATCCCCAGGATGATGGCCGCCACGAAGAGGGTGAAGGGGTTCAGCTCGCCGTAGACCAGCGCGGTGAAGCCCAGCATCAGCACTGAGGCGAAGACGACGTTGGCGATCGCGAAGAGCGCGCCGATCCCGCGGAAGAAGGCGAGCATCATCCCCAGCAGGAGGACGGCGCTGATGACGGTGGAGACCAGGCCGTCCTGCTGCATGGCCTCCACGTCCTCCAGCCCCTCGTAGGAGCCGGCCACGCCGAAGTAGACGGGGACGCCGTAGTCGCGCTGGCGGAAGCGCTGCAGCAGGGTGTCGGTGCGGCCGAGCACGAGCTCGGTGAAGTCGAGGTCGGTGGCCGAGCCGGTCAGCTTGCAGAGGACGATGCCGTTGATCGTGCGGTCGCCCTCGTGCTGCCCGATCAGCCGCGTCTTGAGGTCGGGCGGGAGAACAGCCTTGGGGTCCCAGTCGCCCCGGGCGTTCGCCTCGGCCTTCGAGGAGTCGGCCGCGCCCTCCTTCTTCTTGCCGCGGAGCACCTTCGTGAACTGCTCGAACGCATCGGCGGCCTCGTCGGGGAGCCCCAGCTCCTGCGGGATGTCGGATTCGAACCAGACCAGCTCCTCCTCGCCCCTGCCGTCGCCGCCGGTCAGGTCGACGGTCAGCGGGCCCGCGGCGCCCATGCGGCGCTGGAGCTCGGAGAGGTTGTCGCGCACCCGCTCCAGGTGGCGGACGGGCAGGTAGAGCAGCGCGTGCTCGGCGAAGAAGTCGGTGGGCTGGTCGACCTGCGCGGTGACGACGATGTCCTTCCACTCGGTCTCGAAGATCCGCTTGATCGAGTCCTGGAGCTCGGCCACCAGGCGGACGCTGTCGGACTGGACGACGATCATGAACTTGTCGCTGGCGCCGAACCGGCGGTTGGCCTCCTTGAGGGCCAGCACGCTGGGGGTGTCGGCGGGGAGGAGCGAGGCCAGGTCGTTGTTGATCTTCAGGTGCCCGGCGGCGTAGCGGCCGGAGAGGGCGAAAAGCGCGACGGCGGCGACCAGGAACGCCCAGCGGCGCCGGGAGAGCGCCGAGACGAGGGCGTGGGCGAAGCGTTCGGCCGTTTTGGTCTTCATGGGGGATTCCTCCGGAGGGGCGCGATCCGCGTGAAAATAGCAAATCGGGGCGTTCCGGCCCCGCGGCGCTAGGGGCCGCCGGCGGCGCGATTGTCTATTTTGTGGGGGATGAAACGCGTCCGTCCGATCCGCGCCGCCGTCGCGCTCGCCCTCCTGCTGCTCTGCGGCCCCTCCGCCGCGGG
>JAEEGL016899493.1_pt1 | contig 14690 bp, 15 predicted proteins | sample 9134231 | NCBI WGS metagenome assembly JAEEGL01 (sample SAMN16246548, study PRJNA631951) | gut metagenome | biome: gut microbiome; feature: rumen; material: fiber-attached | host: Bos | place: Iran: Karaj | collected 2018-10 | reverse complement strand
CCAGCGTTGGTTGTAGGCGTGAGTGACCCGATGACGGGTGGCGCCGGAGGTGACTATACGGATTTGGATGATGTAGATGGCGTCCGCAATGGTTTCTTCAACCGCAACTTCCTTGTGTTGACCAAGCATTTCGTGACACCTTGGGGCTTATTGGGAACCCATGCCGGATATCAATTCAATCGTCGTCTGGACTACGCTATCAACGCCCCTTGTGCGGGTGTGAACTGGCAGCCGATATGGTTACAGCATAAAGGTTTATTAGACCGTCTGGATGTGGTTGCGGAGTACGATTCCCGGACCGTCAACCTTGGATTCATTGCATCTGTCTGGGATAATAGATTCGAGGCGATGTTCGAATTGCAGAGCTTTCAATGGATTATCTTCGGTCTTAGATATAAACTTCGGCTTAAGAGGATTGTTTCGTCTTCTTGAGATTCCGGGGCTTGGGCAAAGGCTTGAGCGCGAGCTCAATAAAATTAAGGAAAATGGATAACAAAATTACTGTTACGTCACCGTTGCTCCCTGATTTGGAGGCATTAAATGAAATGCTTAAAGAGATATGGGCGAGTAAGTGGGTGACTAACAACGGGCAGTTCCACCAACAATTGGAACGTGCGTTATGCGAGTATTTGAAGGTGCCATACATTAGTGTGTTTACCAATGGGACGTTGCCTTTGCTTACTGCATTACAAGCCTTGCGTATTACGGGCGAAGTAATAACCACGCCCTATAGCTTCGTGGCGACTACTCATAGTATTTGGTGGAATGGTTGCCATCCGGTGTTTGTAGATATAGAGGAAGAAACGTGTGGAATAAACCCCGATAAGATCGAGGCCGCTATCACGCCAAGGACTTCAGCCATTATGCCCGTACATTGCTATGGCAAGCCGGTAAAAATGAAGCGTATTCAGGAGATTGCCGACAAGTATGGCCTGAAGGTTGTCTATGATGCGGCTCATGCTTTTGGTGTCGAGGTAGATGGTGAAAGTGTTCTGAATGCGGGCGATATGAGTACGTTGAGTTTTCATGCGACCAAAGTCTACAACACTGTTGAGGGCGGCGCTTTGGTCATGCACGATGAGCAGACTAAGAGACGGATTGACTACCTTAAGAATTTCGGCTTTGCTGGAGAAACGGAGGTGGTTGCCCCGGGCATTAATAGTAAGATGGATGAGGTAAGAGCAGCCTATGGTCTGCTGAATCTGAAGCAGGTTGATCAAGCGATCAACAGGCGCCGCCAAGTGGCACAACGTTATCGGGAAGCGTTACGCAATATCCCCGGAGTGCGGTTCTTTGACGATATGCCCGGTGTACGTCACAACTATAGTTATTTCCCCATCTTCATTAATGCTGAAGAATATGGCATGACACGAGATGACCTTTACTTCAAGATGAAGTCTGCCGATGTGTTGGGCCGTCGATATTTTTATCCGCTCATCAGTACCTTCAGCACTTATCGAGGGCTGCGCAGCGCTTCGCCGGAGAACCTGCCAGTTGCTACCCGTATAGCCAATGAGGTGATCTGTTTGCCAATGCATCATGAGTTGAGCGAAGCGGATGTTGAACGAGTTTTGAGTTTGATAGTTAAATGATGAAGCAGAAAAGATTAATGCTCCTTGGTGGCCTGCGTTATCTTAAACCCGTGATAGATGCTGCCCATGAACAGGGGTATTATGTGATAACGGCAGATTATCTGCCTGATAATATCGCCCACAAGTGGAGCGATGAGTATTGCAATGTAAGCATTGTTGACAAAGAAGCAGTTCTTCGGGAAGCTCAAAGGTTGAAAATAGACGGAATAATGTCATTTGCCTGTGATCCGGGTGTCGTGTCTGCATCCTATGTTCAGAACAAGATGGGGTTGCCTTCATTTGGCCCGTTTGCTTCAGTGCAGATACTTCAGAACAAAGATAAGTTCAGAGCTTTTTTGGCAGAAAACGGTTTCAATGTGCCCCTGGCAAGGGGTTTTGACAGTGTGGATGCTGCAATGGAAGCTATTTCCTGGTATCCCTGGCCGGTGATCGTGAAACCAACGGATGCAGCTGGAAGTAAAGGTGTGACAAGAGTTGACCGGGCAGAGGACTTGAGGCCTGCTTTGGAATATGCAATGAAGCATAGTATCTCCGGACATATTATCGTGGAAGAGTTTATCGAAAAGCAAGGTTGCTCGTCGGATACCGACAGTATGTCAGTGGATGGCAAGTTGGTCTTCACAAGTTTTTGCGCCCAGCGTTTTGATGCGGAAGCGACGAATCCATATACTCCGGCCGCGTATTCTTGGCCTTCTACCTTTACAAAAGAACAAGAATCTTATCTGACCTCTGAGATTCAGCGACTTATCACCTTGCTGAAACTGGGGACCGTAGTTTACAACATTGAGACACGGGTCGCTCCGAACGGTAAACCATATATTATGGAACTGACTCCTCGCGGAGGCGGAAACCGCCTTTGTGAAATGCTGCGCTATGCAACGGGGGTGGATATGATTACGGCCATAACCCGTGCGATGGTCGGCGATCCGATTTTGGATCCCATCGAACAGAAGCCCTACAATGGTCATTGGGCAGAGATTATTCTCCACGCAGATCAGAGTGGTGAGTTTGACCATTTGGAGATCAGCACGGATTTGCATGCCGAGATTATTGAAGAAGATATTTGGGTAAACAAAGGTGATAAGGTTGAATCCTTTGAGGGAGCAAACAATGCCATAGGAACTTTGGTGTTGAAGTTCCAGACAGCAGAAGACCTTGAAAAGGCGATTACCAACCAAAGAAGTTGGCTGAATGTAGTTGTGAGGTGATGGACGCAATTGGCGGGTATTTCGAACTGGCAGACTACGGAGAGGGCGTGTTCCCTCTTCAAGATGGAATACTGCTGAATACTGGCCGTAATGCCTTGGAATACATCCTGCGCGGGATTGGTAATGTCCAGAGGGTGTATCTGCCGTATTATACCTGCGAAGTTGTTCTGGAACCGCTCAAAAAGCTTCAGATTTCCTGGGCGTTTTATCATATCAATGCCAGTTTTGAGATAGATGATGAGATCATTCTCCAAGAAGGTGAATTCATTATCGTAAACAATTATTTTGGTATTAAGGACGCTTATATTGAGACATTGGCGAAGAAATATGGCGATCGTTTGATCGTCGATTGCGCCCAGGCCCTTTTTGCCAAACCGATTCCTGGCGTCAAGGCGTTCTACAGTACGAGGAAATACGTCGGCGTGGCAGACGGAGGCGTGGCATATTTGGGAAATCTTCCGGCAGGCATCGTCCCGGTCAATGAGTCGGAATGTACCGTCGACCACGACAGCCACCTCCTGAAGCGGAAGCAATTGGGGGCTGAAGCCGGATTCGCAGATTACCGGGCAAATGAGATAAAGCTGAACAATCAGCCTATTCGATGGATGTCGGAGACGACAAAACGGATACTCGACCATATCGATTATGACACGGTCGTATCGCGGCGTAGAGATAATTTCAGGTGGCTTCACGAGTCCTTGGCGGAAAAGAATCTCCTGGACCTGCCCGACATGAAAACCTTTGCTTGCCCGATGGTGTATCCTTTTGTCTCGAAGACCGACCGGAACCTGCGCGAAGATCTTATACGCAACAAGGTTTTTGTCGCCTGTTACTGGCCGAACGTCTATGACTGGAGCGGCTGTCCGGCGGAACGCGAATTGGCAAAAAGAGTCATTCCCATCCCTTGTGATCAACGATATGGGCATTCTGAAATGACTGGAATCATAGAGATTATAAACTCTCAATAGAATAATCAATACCTATTATGAAAAAAATAATCATTTTTGGCGCCACCGGCAATGTTGGTTCTTATGTGTTGAAGTATGCGAGCGAGTATTTCGACAAGAATGAGTATGAAGTTATCGCATCTGGCCGTAGAGAGACCCACTTCTTTGATAGTATGGGGATCAGGTATTTTTCTGTCGATCTTTCCAAGAAGGAAGATTTTGCTAAACTTCCCAAGGATGACGTGTATGCGATAGTTTATCTTGCAGCACAAATTCCTTCTTACATGAAAGGTTATCAACCTGAGAAGTACATTCAGTCCAATATCATAGGCGCATACAACGTGCTTGAATACTGCCGCGAGGTACACGCCGACCGTATCTTGTTCTCCACGACCGTTTTCGACGTGTCTTTATCTGCCACTGACGGGAAAGTGCTGATGCCGGATACTCCACTGAATTTCAGTTATAAAGGAGACCATGCCGTGTATGTCATCAGCAAAAACACAGCAATTGAGTTAATCAAGCACTACCATGCAGAGTACGGGCTTAAGTATTTTATCTTCCGTTTCCCTACCATTTACAATTACAGTCCGTACCACTACTACCATCCCAACGGCGTCAAGACTTTACGACCGGTCTATCGTATGATCGACCTGGCTATGAAGGGAGAACCCATTGAACTGTGGGGGGATCCGAACTATTCAAAGGATATGGTTCACGTGTATGATTGCGCCCAAATGATCTGCAAGGCTATAGAAGTGGACAGGGAGACGGGATTCTATAATGTTGGGACCGGAATCCCCGTTACGTTGCAGCAACAGATTGAAGCTATCATTAAAGTTTTCTCGCCGAAAGATCATCCTTCACAGATCGTGTACCGTCCGGAGAAGCCTTGTGGCGGTGGTTTCTTGATGAATGTTGACAATGCAAAAAAGGAACTGGGTTATGAGCCCAAATACGATGTCGTGGCATTGTTCGAGAATTATAAAGAGGAGATGAAACTGAATCGATTCAGCGAATTGCGTACAGGCGAATAATACCCTGAAAAAGAAATAGGTGGTTTAGGTATTCGCGATGGCAGATCGGGGATTAAAGGATAAGACCGTCCGGGGCGTGGGGTGGAGTGCCTTAGACGTGCTCCTCAGTCAAGGAATCACTTTCTTGGTGGGGCTCGTCTTAGCTCGTCTGCTGTCGCCGGCTGAATATGGGCTCATAGGAATCTGCACGATTTTTATCGTGATCTTCAATGGCATCATAGACAGCGGTTTTTCCGTGGCGCTCATTCGGAAGATCGATGCGACGGATGACGACTATAATACCATGTTCATCACGAATATGGCGTTAAGCCTGATTCTGTTTTTGATCCTTTATTGTTTTGCTCCGCAAATCGCTGTATTCTTTGATCGCCCCGAGTTGGTGAAGCTGGTGCGCGTGATGGGTTTTGTCCTGATTCTTCAGGCAATGTCCATCGTGCAGTATACAATCCTTTCCAAGCGATTAGATTTCAAGACCAAGACAAAGGCTTCCGCTATAGCGGCGTTTTGCAGCGGGGCGATCGGAATCGGGATGGCTGTGGCCGGATTCGGGGTCTGGTCTTTGGTCGGGCAGCAGATATCCCGCAATCTCTTGTATACTGTCCTCTTATGGGTGTTTAATAAATGGTGGCCGAAATGGCGTTTCTGCAAGTCCAGTTTTCAATATATGTGGGGCTTCGGATGGAAGATGATGCTCTCGGGTTTACTGGATCATACTTGGCAACAACTGTATCAAGTGGTGGTGGGAAAGTTCTACAGCCCGACCACGCTGGGCCAGTATACAAGATCAAAGGAATATGCTCAGATTTTCTCGGTTAATATAACGGCCGTTGTTCAGCGGGTCAGTTATCCGGTGTTGTCAGACCTGCAGACGGATGAAGGGAGAATGTTGGCTGCTTATCGGAGGGTAATTAAAATGACGATGTTCGTAACCGCCATCTGTATGCTTGCGATGGCGGGTATAGCGGAGCCTTTGATCTATTGCCTGATTGGCCCACAATGGCACCAAGCCGCAACGTTTCTTCCATTTATATGCCTTTCTCTTTCCTTGTATCCCTTGCATGCCATTAATTTGAATATGCTAAAGGTGATGGGGCGGAGCGACATATTCTTATTAATTGAGATTATAAAAAAGGTGATTGCTGTCGGACCCCTTTGTCTGGGAATCTTTGTGGGGATTTATTGGATGTTGATCGGTTCGATTGTTACAGGTGTCATTGCGTTCTTTCTGAATTCATACTATTCGGGGAAAAGGCTGCAGTACTCTTCCTGGGAACAAATCAAGGATGTGGCTCCTTTTTATGGGATGGGAATCCTTATCGCGTTGTCGGTGTATTTCTTTAAGTATCTGCCTTTGTCGAACTATTTGATCCTTTTGATACAGCTTGTTGTTGGTTCGGCTGTTTTTTTCCTGATATGCCGGATTGGAAAGAATCCCGAGTATTATGAAATCAAGTCGATAGTCTTGGGATACATCGCGAGAATCACGAAGAAATAGGATGTTGGAATCGGTTTTTGTATATGGCTTGTTGACCGGGATCATGGTTCTCTGCGGAGTGATGGCTTCGCAGCGGGAGCCTGCCTATGTCGAGGGGTCAGGGCGATTCTATCCCAACAGACGTTTTTTGCGTCCGGAAATCTTGTTGATAATTGCCTCCTTTGCGTTCGTATTTGGGTGCAGATGGGGGGTGGGAGTAGACTTTTTCCATTATTACGAGGCGTACAGATTCGGAACGGATAAGGATTTTGAGTTGTTGTTTGCGCTCATCTCGGACGGGATGTCGGCGTTAGACCTTCACTTTGCCTTTTTCTTCGCGTTCTGGGCTCTTTTGGAAATTACGCTGTTGTTGTGGGCTTTCAAGAACTATCGTTTCCTTTTTCCGCTCATACTGTTTTACCTGATTGTAGGGAACTATTATATGTCGATGATGAATATCATCAGACAACAGCTTGCCGCGCTGGTTTTCTTATGTTCCGTTCATTATATAGCTGAAAAGAAACCTTTACACTACTACATTTGTATTGCCATTGCTTTTTTGTTCCATAAGTCGGCCGTACTTATGGTTGTAATGTATCCCATATTACGTCTGAAAGATGACTGGTTCAAAAGTGTTCTTCTTCAGTTGTGTTTGTTGGCGGTTGCTGTTTATCTTTCTTTCCGTCAGGATTTTGTTTTGGGATATGTCGAGGTTCCTTTTATGTGGTTTACCGGCGCTCTTGGGTATGACAATTACCAGATGGGAATACTCGCCAATGATGCCTTCAATGATAGAAGCCAGTTTCAGACCAACACGGGATTCGGGATATATCTTTCCTTGTTTAAATGTGTCCCTGTCATTTTGCTGTCCAGGCACATGAAACAGTTTTACAATTCCCGCTTCTTTAATATGCTGTATTCAATGTGGGTTGTACGAATTCTATCTGACTATGCCATAGGCTCTTCCATTGTCCTTAACCGTCCGTTTGTATTCTTTGAGGATATAAAAGTGGCGATGATAGCTTTTTTTACCTATTATTGTTTGAAGGGAAAAGCTCCCGAGTTGTTTGTGAGAAAGAATTTGCCGAGAAAGAGGATCAAGAAAAAACGCATAGTTCTTTTCAAGAAGAAGGATATCGGGAAAAAAAGACTTGCGCTTCAATTGCTGGGCGCCGCAATGATTGGCGTTCATGTCGTTATTTTTATCTATATTTTATACAATGGCGAGATAAATACCTCCGCATTTACTTTTTTTTGGGAGAATTTGTAGCCATTACACTTTTTTGTTTATGTATGCACCTGTTTTGATTATTACGTTGTGCCGGTATGAGCACTTCAAACGTTGCATTGAATCATTGGCCCGATGTGCGGGTGCCGATCAAACGGAAGTATTCATCGGTCTTGATTACCCCAAGGATGAATCTCATTGGCCAGGTTATCGGCAGATTCTTGAATATATTGATACAATCCAGGGTTTTAAGGAGGTCCATATATATAAACGGGATGTGAATTATGGGCCTGTGATGAATGTGAAGGATCTGCGGATGAAAATTCGTGATCGATTCGACAGGCACATTTATACTGAAGACGACAATGAGTTTTCCCCCAATTTCCTGGAGTACATGAACCAATGTCTTGAGAAGTATCAGGACAACCCGAGAGTCGCAGCCATATGCGGGTATTCGTATAGAGAGTGGGAAGATGTAAAAGACTACCCCTTCAATGCATACCCTTTACAAGGTTTCTGTCCTTGGGGCATCGGGTTATGGGATTCCAAGGAAGAGGGCTTCAGATCTTTTATGGATTCTGAAGAAATCTTAAAATCCAAAACCGTTGTCAAGCAGCTTTTTCGAGCTCGTATGTACGCGACCGTGCATCATCTGATGTCCAGAAGGAACAGGATCAGCACGGACTTACGAAGGAGGTGTTACTATATTCTCCAGAATATGTATTGTATCTTCCCGACCAAGAGTAAGGTTCGCAATTTGGGATTTGATGGTAGTGGAGTCACTTGTAGCGTGAGGGAGGCATTCAATAAACAACAAATTGATATGGATCCCACTTTCACGCTTGATGATTTTGAGATTCGGGATTATCCTCAAATCAAGTCTTTATATAAGATAAAATACTCATTGTCTCCTATTCAACGGTTACTGGTTCGATTCGAATATTTTCAGTATAGGATTACAGGAAAGCCTTTCCGGGAATATGCCCTGATCAAAAAACTGATGGGGGCTCATTTATCACTTGTGAAATACAAAGAGCAGAATTAGATTTATTATGCATCAGATTGCAATTTATGGCGCGGGCGGCTTTGGCCGTGAGGTGTTTTGTCTGATTCAGAAGATCAATGCAGTTTCACGTCGATGGGAGGTTATCGGCTTTTTTGACGATGGTAAGTTGAAAGGGGCGCCGGTCGGCCATTATGGGTCGGTTTTAGGCGGGATGGATGAGGTGAATGGCTGGCGCGAACCACTGGCGCTCGTGATTGCCGTCGGTAGTACCAAAAGCATGAAAAAGATAACTGCAGGGATCCATAATCCCATGATCACCTTTCCTAATATTATTCATCCGGAAGTCGTTTTTGCGGATGAGTCGTCAATGAAGATGGGGAAAGGAAATATCATTCAACGCGGATCCGCGTTTTCTTGTGATGTGACCATCGGCGATTTTAATGTTTTCAATGGCGGTACGGTTCTTGGTCACGATGTCGAGCTGGGGTCCTGCAATATCTTGATGCCGTCCGTGAGAATATCCGGTGCTACCGTCGTTGGGGATTTCAATTTCTTCGGCATCGCTTCGATCGTTTTGCAGGAGAAGAGGATTGGTAATGACGTTTCTCTGGGTGCAGGAAGCGTGTTGATGAAGAATCCGAAGGATGGAAAACTTTATATTGGCAATCCAGCCAGAATGATGGAATTTTAGTTTATTTTGTATTGATATGGAACTTAATGATTTTATTGCGAATTTCGCTGAACAGTTTGATGAAACTGATGCCGGCGTTTTTACTGCCGAGACCGTTTTTCACGATTTGGATGAATATTCATCCCTGATAGCTCTTTCCATCATCGCGATGGTGGATGAAGAGTATGATGTGGCCCTGAAGGGGGATGATATGAAATCCGCCGTGACGATCGAAGATCTGTACAATATCGTAAAGAGCAAGATGTAATGGCGTTTCTCAGTTTTCGGAACGTAAGGATTGCCGGCTTCTCTACGGCTGTCCCGAAGACGGTGCTGACAAATGAGGATGCTGATCCCGAACGGTATTCTGCCTCCTCGTTCATCAACTCGACCGGGGTGCGCCGCCACAGGGTGTCGGAGAAATATACTGCCGGCGACCTCTGTTACGAAGCAGCGGAGCAGTTGATTTCGGACCTGGGCTGGAACAAAAACGAGATTGAGGCCATCATTTTCGTTTCCCAGCACGCTGACTATATACTTCCGGCTACGGCTTGCATCCTTCAGGAACGTCTCGGACTGACTAAAGAGTGTTTTACGGCTGACCTGTCTCTCGGGTGCTCCGGTTGGGTGTATGGTTTGAGCACGGTAGTCTCCCTCCTTTCTTGTGGAATGGTCAAGAAGGCTCTTCTGATGAGCGGTGATGCGAAGCGCAGAATCAATTATGTCGATCCGCTCTTCGGTCACGCTGGAGCCGTCACCGCGGTTGAATATGAAGAGGGAGCCGCCCCGATGCATTTCTATTTCGGTACGGACGGCAGCGGCTACGATGCGTTGATCATTCCGGACGGAGGGGCCCGCAATCAGTTCACGGATCAATCTTTCGTCCCCGAAGATGTGGATGGGCATATGTTGAACCGCCTGCAATCCCGGATGAAAGGTATGGATGTGTTCTCGTTCGGCATAACCTGGGGCCCGAAGTCTGTCAAGCGGTTGGCCGAGCATTTCGGTTTTGATTATCAGGACTGTGACTACTATATATTTCATCAGGCAAACCTTCTGATGAATGAAAAAATCCGCACGAAGCTGAAGATCCCGGCGGAAAAGGTGCCCTATTGCCTGCAAGACTTCGGGAATACGGCATCTGCTTCAATTCCCCTGACAATTGTCTCACAGCTCCAGGGGAAGGTGGAGAAAGCCCGGACAAAATGGATCGGATGCGGATTCGGTGTAGGACTGTCCTGGGGAGCCGTTTATTTTGAAACGGAGAATATCGTGATCTCTGATCTTGTAGAGTTGGCGTGATGAGTTATAATCCGTATTCTTTGGCCGGGAAGAACGTCCTCGTCACCGGAGCCGGCTCCGGAATCGGACGGGCGACGTCCGTCGAGTGTTCAAAACTGGGCGCCCGGCTGGTGCTTGTGGACATCAATGATACAGGCTTGACCGAAACGATGGCGATGCTGGACCGGCCAGAGGTGGGACACCTTTCGTTCGCAGTTGATCTTTGTGATGAAAAGGCGATTGAAAACCTGGTGAACGAGATTCCCGTCCTGAATGGTGTATCCAACAATGCCGGAATAACGAAGTTGGCCCCGATCCAGTTTATCTCGACCGATGATTTCGAAAGGATTCACCGCATAAACCTCATCGCCCCCGTTCTGCTGACCAAGTACCTGGTTAAGAAGAAGAAGATCGCGAAAGGCGGGTCCATCGTATTCACGGCATCAGCGGGGGGCGTTTTCGTGTCTTCTTACGGGAATGCCATTTATGCTGCATCCAAATGTGGCGTGGACGGTTATATGCGGACGGCCGCATTGGAGTTGTCGCCGAAAGGGATTCGTTGTAACAGCGTTAATCCCGGGATGGTGGAGACCCCGCTGATCAACCGCGGGCAGATAACGGATGAGCAGCACGAGAAAGACAAGGAGAACTATCCTCTCGGCCGTTATGGCAAACCGGAGGATGTTGCTTTTGCAACCATTTATCTATTATCGGATGCTTCTTGCTGGATGACGGGTACGGCATTGAAGATTGACGGTGGTTTGACATTAAGATAGGAGACGATGAGTAATCCATTCTCTTTGACCGGTAAAACAATCCTTGTCACGGGCGCTGCCGGAGGTATTGGAAGCGCCACTGCGCGCGCCTGTGTCAATATGGGTGCCCGTGTCGTTTTGACGGACATCCGGGAAGATGCCTTGAAAGCTGTAGCCGAATCCCTGGCAGAATCGCATAGTGGAGCCGGACACTTGTATTATACTGCGGATCTGACGCTGGAGGACGAACTGGATGCATTGGTTTCGTTTTGTCCACAGATCGATGGTCTGGTCTGCAATGCGGGAGTTTTAAAACTGACGCCGACCCAGTTCATTACGGAAGAGGAACTGACGCGGATGCAGCGGATCAATCTCAACGCCCCGATTTTGCTTACTCGTTCTTTGTTGAAGAAGAAGAAACTGAGCCGCGGCGGGTCGATCGTTTTTACTGCTTCTGCCGCCGGAATCTATCGTGTTTCCATCGGTAACGCTATTTATGCCACGACGAAGTGCGGAATCGATGCTTTTATGCGTACTGTCGCTCTGGAGTTTGGCCCTAAAGGAATTCGTTGCAACAGTGTGAATCCCGGGATGGTGGAGACGGCGCTGATAGGCTCATTCTCGGAGGAAGAAAAAGAGCGGGAACGTCAGAACTATCCATTGCGCAGGTTTGCGCAACCGGAGGACATTGCAAACGGGATTGTCTATCTATTATCCGACGCCTCTTCCTTCGTGACGGGAACCGCACTGAAGATTGATGGCGGAATGACCTTGAGCTAGCATATGAAACTCCTTGAGAATAAAGTATCCCTGATTACCGGTGCCGGGCGCGGCATCGGCCGGGTAATCGCCGAGCAATTCGCGGCAGACGGTGCCGTAGTCTATGTCAATGACCTCCAGCCGGGTGATATGCCCGAATGGGCCGAAGACTGTGCCCGGCGCAATGGAACGCGGGTGGTCCCCGTGTGCTTCGACGTGACGGATTCCGCGGCGTTGAAGAATGGTTTGATGGGCATATACAAGGCCGAAGGCCGCATTGACGTGGTGGTGAACAACGCCGCCATCATCCAGAACCAGAAACTCGGGATGGTAACCAAGCCCCTGCTGGAGAAGATGTTCAACGTCAATGTGTTCGCCGTGATTGACATGATTCAGATCGTCTCGCGCTTGATGGCGCGCACGGGCGGCGGCAGCATCGTGAACATCTCTTCCATTACCGGCGTGGTGGGCTCCCCGGGCCAGGTGGCATATTCGTCCACCAAGGGCGCTGTCATCACCATTACCAAATCTGCAGCCAAAGAACTCTCTCCGCAGCAGATCCGTGTAAATGCGGTCGCTCCTGGCATTATCAAGACAGAGCGTTTCGAAGAACTCTACGAGGCTTCCGGCGACAAGATCGACCAGCGGATCAGCCGCATCGCCCTGGGACGTTTGGGGACGCCACAGGACGTGGCGAACGCCGTTTCGTTCCTGGCGTCCGACCGGGCCTCCTATATCAGCGGCCACATCCTTGGCGTGGATGGCTGCGCTTCCATCTAAAAAAGTATGTTCCTGGAACTGGACAAGAAGGATCGTGCGGCGGTTGCTGTCATCGACGACAGCGGAGCACAGTTGACTTACGGAGAGATCTGCGATTTCTCGGCGGAGTTCGCCCGCCAGCTGCCTGCCCGTTCGCTGGTCTTCCTGCTCGCGGGGAACCGGATCGGTTCGCTGCTGGGCTACACGGCCTGCCTGTCGGACCGGATCGTCCCGCTTATCTTGAGCGCGAAGACGGAGACGGGACTATTCGAGCATCTTCGCGACCTGTACCGTCCGGCTTATCTTTGGGCGCCGGAGGAAATGGTATTCCCTTATGAAGCGGTGTTCGCCGCTTGGGGGTACAGATTGCTGAAAACGGGCTTTGACAGTGCGCCGATGCACGAAGACCTGGCACTGTTGCTGCCGACTTCCGGCTCGACCGGCAGCCCGAAACTGGTCCGCCATAGCTACCGGAACATCGAGGCGAACGCCGATAATGTGCGTCGCCTGTTCGGTCTGACCTCTGATGAACGCGCAATGGCCGTTCTCCCGATGCATTATACGATGGGCCTGTCCGTGATTGCGTCCCATCTTCTCGTAGGCGCGAGGCTGCTGCTATCCGGCCGTTCACTGTTGGACCGCGGGTTCTGGGCGATGCTCAAGGATGCCACCAGTTTTACCGGCGTGCCGTACAGTTTCGAATTGTTGATGAAGATGCGCTTTACGCGGATGGACCTGCCGAATCTGCGGATTATCACGCAAGGCGGCGGGAAACTGACTCCGGAGATGTTCCGCGCACTGGCGGAATACGCCCGGGACAAAGGCAAGCGGTTCATCGCAACCTACGGCCAGTCGGAATGCACCGCGCGTATGGCTTATCTCCCTGCGGAACTTGCGTTGGAGAAAACCTGTAGTATCGGGTTTGCCGAGCCTGGCGGGCAGCTTTCCATCGTGGATGCTGACGGCGTCGAGACCTTCGAGGGTGAGGCGACCGGCGAGATGGTCTATCGCGGCGAAAACGTGACGCTGGGTTATGCCAACGGTCCGGAAGACCTGCTGAAGGGCGACGAGAACCACGGCGTCCGGCGGACGGGCGACCTGGCTCGGCGCGATGCCGACGGCTGCTATTTCATCATCGGACGCCTTGGACGTTTCCTGAAGATTTTTGGCCTGCGGATTGGCCTGGACGAGGTGGAGAACCTGATCCGGCAGGAGTTCAAGGCGGACTGCTATTGCAAGGGAGACGACGAAAAACTCATCGTCCTTGTTCCCGATCCTACACTCGTGGATCGACTCCCTGCATTTATCGAAGAAAAGACACATTTGTTTCATAAGAATATAGAAGTTCGGCTCGTGGATGCAATCTTGCGTAACGAAGCCGGCAAAGTAATCAGTCAATAAAAATGACGAACCTTGAAAAATTGAACGGCATCTTCTGCGAGGTCTTCTCCGTGGATGCCTCCGCCCTGGGAGACGGGTTTGACAACAAGAGCGTGGAGGGCTGGGACAGCGTCCGGCAGTTGAGCCTGACCAGCGCTGTCGAAGATGAGTTCGACATTATGCTGGACCCGGAAGATATCCTGGAATTCACCTCGTACGACAACGCGAAGGCAATCGTGGCCAAATACGAAATCGAACTGTAATGGCGCTCTGGGAGATTAAGAACGTGGCCGTACGCGGCGTGACGGGGACGGTCCCGGCACATGCCGTAAAGACGGCAGATTTCGACATCTTTACACCGGAAGAGGCGGAGATATTCGACAATACGGTCGGAATACGGAACCGCTATATCGGTCCAGACACGACGTGTAGCTCGGACCTTTGCTTCGATGCCGCTGAGCGGCTTATTGCAGCGCTTGGATGGGAAAAGGAAAGCATCGACGTGCTGGTGTTCGGCTCCGTGACGGGAGATTACAAGACCCCGCCCACCTCCGGCATCTTGCAGCATCGGCTGGGCCTTCCCATCAGCACCTT
>JAEEGL016794024.1_pt1 | contig 14690 bp, 5 predicted proteins | sample 9134231 | NCBI WGS metagenome assembly JAEEGL01 (sample SAMN16246548, study PRJNA631951) | gut metagenome | biome: gut microbiome; feature: rumen; material: fiber-attached | host: Bos | place: Iran: Karaj | collected 2018-10 | reverse complement strand
GCCACTGCCAACGGCAACTGGGATGACTATGTGCTTCCCAATGACAAGAATGCCGACTACAACTTCGACACTGCCAACTTAGGTGCCGGAAAGTACAAGCTGACATTCACGGTTGACACCAGAAAGCACTCGGTGAATCTTGACGTGGAGAAGCTGGATGTGACCACCTACACCGCTACCTTCACCACCGATGCCGAGTGGGAGGAGGTCTATGCATACGCATGGAGCGGAACTGAGGGCCAGGAAGGCTTCAAGAAGTTCCTCGGCGACTGGCCCGGCACCAAGCTGGAGGCAGTCGAAGGCGTCTACACCGTGAGCATCGAGTCCACTGACGCTCCTGAGATGATTATCTTCAACAATGGTAACGGCGGCGAGGGCAACCAGACTCGTGACCTCGAATTCGAGAACGGCGGCACCTATGAATACAAGAAGCCTACCGGAGAAGAAGCTGCTGTCAAGCTGGCTCCCGAGGGCTGGACACAGGGTGTCACCAATGGTAACCTCGCTGAGGAAGATGCCAGCAGCTATTGGATGAAGGAGTATCCTTCTTCTGCTGTCGTGGCAGCCGCCATCGAAGCTGGTGCCGGTACGGAAGGCAGCCGCGGTATCGTGGTGAAGGCCGGCGATGACACTGCCAATGAGGGCGCACAGGCTTGGGACTCCCAGTTCTGGATTCAGCTGGCTGAGGCTGTTCCCGCTGGCACGAAGGTTCACGTGGAGTTCGACTACAAGGCCAGCCAGGCCGCCAAGGCCACCACGCAGGCTCACAACACTCCGGGTGTCTACCAGCACTGGGCTGCAATCGGCGACGTGAACTTCACCACCGAGTGGCAGACCTTCTCGGCTGATATTGAGGTCGATGATGCTATGGCCGGTACCAAGACAGAAAATGGAGAAACTACAGTCGGCCCCGGCCTGCTGAGCATCGCCTTCAACCTCCAGGAGGAGAAGAGCGCCACCAACTATTACTTCGACAACTTCGGCGTATGGTACCAGAAGCCCGTCACCATTGAGAGCATGGCCATCGTGGGTGACTTCCTCGGCCTTGCCACTGAGGAGAATCCTGATGCTAACTGGGATCCTGCTAATGGCTGGGCAATGGAGCAGGATGCTGAGAACCCCGCCATCTGGACGCTGACAAAGCCGTTCACCGCTGAGGCCAAGACCTACGAGTACAAGGCCACTGCCAATGGCAAGTGGGGCGACTATGAGCTTCCCGCCGAGGGCAACAAGGACTTCACGTTCGGCACCGATGAGTATCCCGCCGGTGACTACAAGCTGGTCTTCACGGCCGACACCGAGAACAACACGCTTGACCTCGTTGTTAAGCCTGCCACCGTACTGACCTTCACCGCCACCTTCACCACCAACGCTTACTGGTGGGATGAAGTCTATGCATACGCATGGAGCGGAGAAGGCGAGAATGTCAATGAGTATCTGGGCGCATGGCCCGGCACTAAGCTGAAAGCCAATTCCGACGGCGTTTACACCGTGAGCGTTGAGGGTGAGGTTGCTCCTGCAATGATTTGCTTCAGCAATGGTAACACAGGAGAAGGCAACCAGACCGAGGATCTCACATTCGAGGATGGAAAGGCTTACGAGTTCGTATTCGCTCCTACCTTCGACTTCGAGAACAACAACGGTAACTGGGCCGAGAAGGCAACATTCGAGAGTGGTTCCACCATGGATGACATCACGCTGACAGGTAACCCGAAAGTCAACTATGCAAGTGGCCAGCTCAGGGTCAATGCTTCAGGTTCCATTACGCTGACTGCACCCGAGGGCAAGAGCATTGTGAAGATTGAATTCGAAGCACTTAAGTCGGACAAGTTCGGCCTTGCACCTTCTAAGGGTGAAGTTGCTAAGACTAAGGAAGTCGTAGAAAGCGTAGACTCAGAAGGTAATAAAACCTTTGCCTACAGCATCTGGACTTGGACGGGCAATGGCACAGAGGTGACCTTTGAACATGACAAATCAGTAAAACAGCCCAAGTTCGGATTCATCAACGTCACTCTTGGAGAAATCGTTCCTGAGGACATCGAATTCACCGTTGAAGAGGGCGACATCGCTGCTGCACTGGAGGCTGAGAAGGCCAAAGTCGCAAAGGTTCGCAATATCACCATCAACCTGAAGAAGGATGTGACATACACCGTCAATGCTACGCTTGAGGCTCCAGCCAGCATCACCATTAACGGTAACGACGCCATCATCGATGCTTCTGTACTCGAGGCTCCGTTCATTGCCATGGCCAATGTTGAGGCTCCCACCGAGTGGACCGAGGCTAACGTGCGTATCGCAGGCTTCAAGATGACCGGCCTGAAGAAGGCTTTGTTCTTCAGCACCTGCAAGAACTACCTCTTCAACTCATTTGACGTTGACTGGGTGAATGTTGAGGTTGCAGCCAATACCACGGTGTTTGACTTCACCAAGGGTAGTGCTGCCGTGAACTTCAACGTTACGAACTCCACCTTCTATGCTCCTGAAGCTACTGGTAATTCATTCTACAGTTCACAGAGCGGACAGAAGGCTACCGAGGCTGGTGACTACACCCAGACCTTCAAGCTCCACAACAACACGATGTACAACCTGGCTAAGGGTAAGAATTTCTTCTCACACCGCCAGGCCGGCCAGAAATGGCTTGCTTTCGACTTGCAGAACAACATCTTCGTGAACTGCGGTAAGAGCGGTCAGGTCATCAAGGGTATGAACGGTGGTCAGGCCAGTTCTAATCCAACTTGGACTATCATTGGCAATGCCTTCAACTTCGACGGTGCTGACACAAGTGCAGCTGAGGAAACTGGCGACGCTGACCATACTGGTGATGAAGAACCTGGCTTGAACGAGACCGTACAGAACAGCGTGGCCGGTGTCGTGACCTTCACCGACGCTGAGAATGGCGACTTCAACGGTGAGTTTGCTTTGGCAGAGGGTGCTACTGCTCCTGAGGCAGCTATTGGTGCTCCGATGTGGACTATCACCTTCACTACTGCTCCTGTCGAAATTGCCTACTATCTGGTTGGCAACATGACCAACTGGGTAGAGGACGGTGTCAAGGAAGACAACAAGCTGACCAAGAACGAGGAGGCTGCTGAGGGCGTCGATGAGTACATGATCACGCTCGACTTCGAGGCTGACGCAGAGTTCAAGGTTGTGAAGCCTGAGGGTGAGAAATACGTATGGTATCCTGCTGGTGACAACAACAATTACAAGATTGAAAAGGCAGGCAACTACACCGTTTACTTCCGTCCCAATGGCGATGGTGGCGATGACTGGTTCAATGGCGTAATCTACGTCCAGTATAATGGAACCACTGGCGTCAACGGCGTGTACACTGCAGACCAGAACACTGTCATCTACAACCTCTCTGGACAGAAGGTGCAGAAGACTCATAAGGGTCTCTACATCGTGAACGGAAAGAAGCTCGTGCTGAAGTAAGCGACAAGCTGAGCTTGCACAAGCAAGATCAGTCTTTGATAACTGAAGATTCCGGGCCGTGCAACAGTTGCATGGCCCGGAATTTTTCGACCTGTGCGGTTGAAATCACCTAAGTCCGTCGCGATTTAGCCTACATTATTCATCGTCCTTATTATACATTGCCCTCGCCGGTGTAGGGAATCTCGCTTGTCTAATTCCGCAGGAAAGGGCTGCGCAGCAATCTGTGAAATCTGTGGTATCTGTGTGAGATAAGGTTGGCACACGGAGGGTTTATTGTTCTCACAGATTTCACGGATTTCACAGATTTTCGGCAGCGCGTGGTGGGGTGGAATCAGACGGAATTAGACAAGCTAAATTCCCTACGGCATGAAATTGATGAAGGTACGGGCATTCATTGTCATAGATTTAACTTGTAGCCCCGGAATGTTGGCGTGATTTCCAGAATAGTAGCCTTTTGGGGGTCTATGTCATCGGTGGAGTCCACGTCATCGAGGTAGAGTGGGATGCGGGCACCCTCCCGCACAAAGACGGGCATGCGCTCCAGCGGCGTCTCCACACCGTAGTACCATCGGCCGCCCTCGTAACGCTGGCCAGTGAAGAAGTCCACCCAGACAGACCCACCCCCGGCCCCTCCCTGCGAGGGAGGGGAGTAGTTAGTTCCGGCCTTGCCTTTTTCAGCGTAAGAAGTGGGAGAGGGCATGGTGGGACAGTTTGGCAGGTAGATATCCCTACGGTCATCGTCGCTCATCACGGGACAGACGAGGAAGTCGTCGCCGAAGTAATACTCATCGTCGATGTGCCATGCCTGGCGGTCGTCGGGGTGGTGGAGCAGCAAGGCCCGTAGCATGGGCATACCGTTCTGGCAGCACCGCTGCGACTGCTCCACGATGTAGGGCAGCAGACGGTAGCGCAGTCGCCACCAACGCTTCACTAGCGGTGCAATCTCAGGGTAGTGCCACGGCTCGCGCTTGCTGGTGCCGTGATAGCGTATATGGGAGGTGAACACGCCAAACTGTGTCCAGCGCATGTAGACGGTGGGATTGACGGGCGAGTTCATGAAGTCAGGCGTGGAGTGGAATCCAGGTACATCATGGCTCCAGAAGGCAAAACCGCTCAGCCCCAGGTGCAGACCTCCCTTCAGTGACCCTGCCATGCCGTTCCACGAAGACTCGCTGTCGCCGCCCCAGTGTACAGGGTAGCGCTGGCAGCCCGCCCAGGCGGCACGCGACCAGGTGAGAGACCCACCCCCTACTGCTTCCCATGCTGCCCTTTGATAGAGCAGGGCGTAGAGGTTGTTCAGCCGCTCGGCGGTCATGGCGTGGTAGTGGTGGTCCATGTGTATGTTCTCGCCAAAGTCGGTCTTGATGCACTTCACACCCATCTTCATCAGCGGGCCTAGGAGCTGTTCCTGATACCAGCGCACGGCCTCAGGGTTGGTGAAGTCGATGGTGCCGGCATAGTCGAGGGAGGAAAAGTTCGAGGACTCAGCAGTCTCTCCAGACCCTCCCCTGGCCCCTCCCTGTGAGGGAGGGGAATAGTTACCATTATCTCCTGGGGTATCAGCACTTGAAGTATCTACTCCCCTCCCTGTAGGGAGGGGCTGGGGGGAGGGTCTGTCGGGGGAGGGTCTGTCGGGGGAGGGTCTGTCTGGCAGGCTCATATACCTCTTTTCTTTTGCCTCCTCATACTGCTCTGCCTCTTCGGAAATATACGGCAGTTGCCAGAGACTCACCTTGAAGCCCTGGTCGGCGAGACGACGGATGAAGCCCTCTGGGTCGGGGAAGCGCTCGGGATTGAACTTCCACTCACAGAGCCAGTCGGTACGGAACCAGCCCGTGTCGAGGTGGATCACATCGCAGGGGTAGTGCTCGCGGCGCAGACGCTGACAGATGTCCTCCACCTCGTCGACAGAGAAATAGGTCATGCGGCTCATCCAGATGCCGAAGCTCCACAGGGGCGGCATCTTCGGGAAACCTGTCAGCATACGGTAGCCACGCAGGATCTTTTCGGGAGTAGAGCCGCCGATGAGGAACACATCGATGGTGGCCCGCTGGCAGAGGAACTGCACTGAGCGCGTGGAGTGGTTGGCGAGGTCGAGCTTGCAGTAGTCGCTGGTGTGGAAGAAGGTGCCGTAGATGCGGCTCGACATGTAAAAGGGGATGTTCTTGTAGCAGCGGCTGTTGTTCACGCCCTGTCCGTCCTGGTTCTTCAGGAAGAAGGTGCTGCCGCTGAGATCCATCTTGCGGAAACGCTCGCCCGTGCCGACGAAGCACTCGTCGTGGGTGCAGCGGAAGGAGATGGTGGCGCGGTTGTTCTCCTTTTCTGCAGCACTGTTGCAGCCTACAGAACAGAAACCCAGCGGCAGGGCATCATAGCGGGGTGGCGAGAAGTGGTCATCGCTCAAGGCGACGGGCTTCTTCGGGTCGCCGTCGGGGTAGAAGGTGATGAAGGGGGCAGGCTGGGGGGGGGGCAGGAGGTCGCTCCAGTGGTCGAGGACAGGCGGCGTGAGGTCGATGGTTCCCACGACGGTTCCAACCGCCATTGCATTCGTCGCTTCTTTCGTAACGATGTCAAAGCCCTTAGTGGGCAACGCTTCCAAGCGTTGCTTCTCCTCAGGATTGCAACGCTTGGAAGCGTTGCCTACTACTGGCCGCAGCGTCAGCGGCACGCGCTGCACCTCGGGCGAGAACTGCAGCATATCGTCCTCTTCTACCATTTCATCGCCTGTCATGGAGGTAAAGAGCCGCAGGATGTTCGGACTGTAGGCCCTCACGATGAGCACATACTCCTGTTGAGGGAACCGTTCATCGGCAGCCATATCAGGCTGTTGCCGCTGCCGCTGATAAGGCAGAGTAATGAGTATATCGCCATCACGCTCCTCCACGTGCGATGGGGAGTATGCTTTCCACAACGCCTCGTCGCCCTGGAGCGAAGGGTCGAAGTCCATAAAGTCAAAAAGATGGTAGTTAGTAGGAATCATAGCTATCTGTTTAACACTTCCCCCGCCACGAACTCGGCCTCCTCGCCCTCCTCGGCGTGCTGGCCAATGAAGTTGGGGAAGAAGAAAAGCTTCAGGATGACAAAGATGATGATGAGCTTCACGATAATTACCGCCCATAACGTGCGCCCCAGCGTCATGCTGCGGAATCCATCATAATATAAATGGTACACGCGATGGAAGAAGGAAGTAATGGTATTCATGCGCTGCAAAATTACAGTTAATTTCCGAAACAGCCAAACAATTTAACATGAAAACGGAAGTTACTAATATTAAAAGAATTAAAAAAGATGGCAAAAGAATGTGAACGCCTTTTGCTGGCTCATAGAAATGTAGTACCTTTGCACGGACTTTTTTTGAATGAAAGGAAAAACTATGATATTTAAGAGACTTAAAACTGTTGCACTGTCAGCCCTGTTTTCACTTGTTGTCATACCCTCTTTCGGACAGGATCTCCTGGCCAACCAGGCTCCTGTAGACCGCAAAATGAAGGCTGTGGACACGCTGATGCTGCAACAGCTGATTCAGAATGAAGTATGGGAAGCCTCTCCGGCTGCCGACCTTTACGACAGCTGGGAGAACGGCGAATCCGTCTACGTACCGACTACTCTGCCCGACACTTTTAAAGTCGACCTGCGCGGATTCCACATGCCCACCACTCACACCCAGGTGACATCAAATTTCGGCGCACGCTGGGGACGGCAGCACAAGGGCCTTGACGTCAAGGTCTACATTGGAGACCCCATCTACGCAGCCTTCGACGGTAAGGTGCGTGTCGTGCGCAACGAGCCTAGAGGCTATGGCAAGTATATCGTCATTCGTCATACCAACGGCCTTGAGACCACTTACGGCCATCTGTCGAAGCAGCTGGTCCGCGAGGGTCAGGACGTACGTGCCGGCGAGACCATCGGCCTGGGTGGCAACACGGGACGCAGCACAGGCTCACACCTGCACTTCGAGACCCGTCTTTGTGGCGTAGCCCTGAACCCCGCTCTGATGTTCGACTTCAAGAATCAGGACGTCGTGGGTGACTCTTGGACTTTCCGCCGCTCCACTTATAACCGTGAGTCGTCACAGGCTACCCGTCTGCGCGGTGCCGGTGGTGTCTACCGTGGTGGCGACGGTCTCTATCCCGATGCCAAGGCCCTGGCCAAGAGCGGCAGCAGCAAAGCATCTCGCCAGCAGGCACGTAACCACAAGATTCAGAAGGGCGAGACGCTTTATTCTATCGCCAAGAAACACGGCACCACTGTCGATGCCCTCTGCCAGCTGAACCGCATCAAGAAAACTGTGAAACTGAAACCCGGCCGTGTGCTGAGGTACTAATATAATAATACGTAACAAAATAAAAAAGGGGCTTCGAAGCCCCTTTTTTTATAGGTAATAGACTGCAAAATTTCTCGACAAAAGTTTTTGAAAACTCTATACATTCCTACATTTTATAGTGTAACAGTCTGATTATGAATGGCTTAGGTTGTGTATATACTATACATGAATGAGGAGCTCTATACATTCATTGAGAGGCTGTTTAGTGTCTATGTATAGAGGCTCCTTTTTATGTATAGTTCATACACAACATAACATTCTGTATATGTGTGTGTTACAAGAAAAAATGCAGGAATGCATAGAAAAATGAAATACTTTTTGTGGAGAAAATTGCAATAATTGTCATCGGAGACAAAACGGCTTTCTCTATGAGACAAAACGGCTTTTTCTGGTAGACAAAACGGCTTTCTCTGGTAGAGAAAACGGCTTTCTCTCACCCCCTTTTTCTCGCTCGGCCTTACGGGATGCTTGATTCATTCAAAAGTTTAACGCGCGAGACGCACGCTAATACAAAAATAATGCGTACCTTTGCAGCATCATTCTAAAAAACAATGAATATGGGAAAGTATCTAGACCCGAGAGCCGACCTGACTTTCAAGAAGGTGTTCGGCGAGCACAAGCACCTCGTCATCAGTCTGCTAAATGCTTTGTTGCCCCTAAAGGACGACGAGTGCGTGGAGAGCATCGAGTATTGGCCAGCCGAAAAAGTGCCCGACCGCCCGCTGGCAGAAAAGGACAGCATTGTGGACGTCTGCTGCAAGGACAACAAGAACCGTGAGTTTATCGTGGAGATGCAGATGACTTGGACGGACTCGTTCAAGAAGCGCGTCCTGCTTAATGCCTCAAAGGCATACGTGGCTCAGTCGAAGAAGGGTGACGATTACGAACTCCTGCAGCCCGTCTATGCCCTGAACTTCATCAACGAGAATTTTATGAACGACGTGGACGAATACTACCATTACTATCACCTCGTCCACGACAAGTACACCGACAAGGTGATTGACGGTCTGCACCTCATTTTCGTAGAGTTGAAGAAGTTCAATCCGCAGACGTTCAGCGAGCGCAAGATGCAAGTGCTATGGCTCCGCTTCCTCACCGAAATCAACGACGAAACGCGCGAAGTCCCGGCTGAACTGTTGGAGAACGCCGAAGTGAGCGAAGCCCTTGAAATCGTGGAGCGTGCCGCTTTCGACGATGGCGAGATGCGAGCCTATGATAAGTTCTGGGATAATGTTAGTGTGCTAAAGACATTAGAGAATGCCCGAAAGCGAGAGATTGAAGCGGCAGAGAAAGCTAAGGCAGAGGCAGAGGAAGCCAAGGAAAAGCTGAAGCAAAAGCTGAAGCAAAAGGACAACGACACCGCCCGCAAGATGAAGGAACTCAATATTGACACCAATGTCATTTCGCAAGTCACAGGATTGTCAAAAGCAGAAATCGCAGCCTTATGATACGAGAAGTCAGCCCTGAGCAAATCCGTGCCAAGGCCATCGACTAATCATTCAAGGACATGTACCAAGAAGGCAAACTCCAAGGTGGCAGAGAAAGTGCCCGTCGCATGATGAATGACGGCATGGCTGTGGAACTGATTGCGAAGTACACCGGCGTAGCCGACGAGCAGCTCATGGCCAAACCCATCCATCCTGCCGACATCGACGAGGCGATGCTCCCCGAAGCCGGCTATTACTTCGATGCCGCCGACCTCACCGACGATGCCGACGCGCAGACCGACACCTACCAACTCGAGGTGCCCGCCCACGACCGCATCACCTTCTCCACCCTTATCAGCCGCATGGGCTGGCACGCCTCCTCCCTCGGCAAGAGTCTCAGGAAGATTGCAGCGCTCTAATCAACCATAAATAAGAACGATTAAAACATGATAACAACAATGACAATTAACAACAACTTTTCAGCGCACTCCGCCAAGGGGCTGGGTGCAGTAGTGGGCAACGCAGTAGTGGGTAACGCTTCCAAGCGTTGCAATCTAAGGAATGTCATAGTGGGCGACGCTTCCAAGCGTTCTTGGACGAGCCAAGCGGCAGAGCCGAGCGGCAGTCAGCCCACTGTCACGCTCGGAAGCGTGACCCACTACAACGTGACCCACTACAACGTCACGCTCGGAGGCGTGACCCACTATGTGCGGGCGGCGATGATGCTGCTCATGATGCTGCTCACTACCTCCACGGCCTGGGCATTTAGTGGTGAGGGCACTGCCGAAAACCCTTATCTGATTAACAGTGCTTCTGACTGGGCTTCTTTTGCCGAGGCGTTCAGGGTCTCTTATGACTTTTATTGCGACAAGCACTTCAAACTGAATCAGGACATCACTGTGACAGGATCATATAGTCCATACGATGTGTATGATAAACGAGTGTATTTCTTCCAAGGAACGTTCGATGGCGGCAACCATACGCTGACATTCAACTATAGCGGTCCTATCGACTATATCGCCCCATTCGCTGTGACAACCAAAGCTACCATCAAGAACCTCCGTGTTGAGGGTACACTTACAGCATCACAAAAACATTATTATGCTGGAGGTATCATAGGTTATGCACAGGGTAACATCACGATTGAGAACTGCACCAGTGCTGTCACCATCAATAGTGGTAGAGGTTGCCATCATGGCGGATTGGTGGGGTGGGTTCGCCCTAATGTGACGCTGACCATCAACAACTGCGTGTTCAGTGGTTCAATGAATGGTGATCCCGAAGGCTTAAATGGTGGCTTCGTGGGTTATAACCAAGGAACAGTCAGCATTACCGACGGCCTCTGTGCTCCTGTGTCTATGGACATCGCTAGTGCGTTCTGCACTTTCTGCTATGACTACCACGGCACTCACTCGCTGACCCGCGGCTACCGTACATCAGACTACGGTGCGATAGAAGGCACGCGCGTCTATGACGCTGCATCAGCCCCGTCGCTCTGCACGAAGACCTGCACCTTTAACGGCACCGACTATGGCGTCACTGGCACCACGGCCATCACGGGTTTTGACAATATGTATATAGGCTCGGTGACCATCAATTATGCTGTGAGCTTCAACGGCAAAACGCTTACCGAAGGCACACACTACACTGCCACCATTACCAACAGTAGCCATGAGACTGTGGGCAAGACCATCAGCACTCCAGACATCTATACACTGACCGTGACAGGCAAGGGTGACTATTTGGGCAGTATCAGCAAGATGTTCGTCATTTACAGCAGTGGCACGGGCATAGCCTACATCAATGAGAACGGCGAGGAGGACTACGTTTCTGCTATCCAACTGACCAGCACCACGACGCTGGTCGATGGCGGCTGGTTCTACGTGTCGGGTGATGTCACCGTCAGCAGCCGCATCACCGTTCGTGGCACGTCCCATATCATCCTCTGTGACGGTGCAACGCTGACTGCCCAGAAAGGCATCGGTGTGCCCGACGGCACAGATTTTATCATCTTCGGACAGACAGCAGGCACGGGAACGCTGAATGTGCCAGGAGTCGACAATTACAATGCGGGCATCGGTGGTACGGGCGAGGGAAACAAACACGGCAATATCACCATCAATGGTGGCACTGTCACTGTTCAGGGCGGCACATTTGCAGCTGGTATCGGTGGTGCAACAAATGTAGATGAAACGGCCACTATCACCATCAATGGCGGTACCGTCACGGCTACAGGTGGATCTTATGGTGCAGGTATCGGTGGAGGAACTGGCGAGGCGATTAGTAGAAGAGCTGCAAAAATCATTATCAGGGGTGGCACTGTCACAGCGAGTGGTGGTGATGCAAAGGCTGCGTGTATCGGTGGAGGTTATTTCTGTAGATCCAATGAAATTACCATCAGTGGCGGCAACGTGACGGCTACGGGTACAGGCTATACCGGCATAGGAGGCGGAGAAGATACCTCATACAACAACTATGTTAACCTGAGCTGGACGCGTCTCAGCGACCGCATCACGTCGAAAGGCTACAATGGTACTGTCCGTCGTAACAGTACATTCTTCGAAGATGGTAATACGCTTATCCCAGCCTTCAACGTCACCGTCACTTCAACGGCGGGTGGTAGCATCACAGCCAGCAGCTCCATTGCTGTTCCCGGTTCGACTGTCAACCTCACCGTCACCCCTAATGAGGGCAACATAATCAGCTCGGTGAGCTATAATGGCAAGGAAATTGTTCCTGTCAGTGGCAACTATTCGTTCACGATGCCAGAGCAGGACGTGAGGGCCATCGCCACCTTCGAGCCCGACCCGGAGCACCCCAACGGAACGGCTGCCAACCCGTATCTCATCAGCTCGGCGGCGGACTGGACGACGTTTGCCAATGCCGTGAGCAACGGCACGACGTATGAGGGCCAGTTTGTGAAGCTGACCGCCGACATCGAGGGCATCACGACGATGGCAGGCACGAGCGAGAACAGGTTCAAGGGCACGTTCATGGGCGACGGGCACACGCTGACCGTCAACTACACGGCGACAGGCGAAAACTGCGCCCCGTTCCTCTACATCGAGGGGGCGACCATCAACACGCTCAAAGTGGCGGGCACCATCACGACCGGCCACAAGTGTGCCGCCGGCATCGCCAGCCACAGCTATGGCGACTGCACCATCCTGAACTGCTGGAGCAACGTGGCCATCACATCGACTGTCGATGGCGACGGCACCCACGGCGGCCTCGTGGCTGTCCCGGAAACTGGTTCGCTCAGCATCACCAACTGCCTCTTCGACGGCAGCATCACCAGCAGCAACACCGACAACTGCGGCGGCTTTGTGGGTTGGCGCAACGCTACGCTCACGTTCACCAACTGTTTCCAGAACGGCACGCTGAGCCTGAAACAGGCCGACGGCAGCGCGACATTCAACCGCAACGGCGGTTCGACGCTGACCAACTGCTACTATAAGACGGCATACGGTATTGAGCAGGGACAGCAGACCGATGCCACGGGCAGCACCCTCCAAGCGCTGCTCGGCTCCGGCTGGAAGGTCAGCGGCGACAAGGTCGTTCCCATCATGGATGTAAAGAATCTCGCCATTGCCACTGTCAGCGGATTGCAGAATTTCTATGTGTACACGGGCAACAACATTGGCATCAACTGCACCGTGACGGCTGTTGACGGCAATACGCTGACGAAAGGCACTGACTTCGCAGAAATCGTTTCGCCCGCAACAGTAAAGGACGAGGGCGACTACACGCTGACCATCATGGGCATGGGCAGCTACAGCGGCTTGCAGAGGCTGCATTTCACTGTGGGCGTTATTCCGGCTACGCCGAGCGGCTTGTCGGTGGACGATGACTATAGCTACCCCGAAACGGGATATTTCTATGTGAATATGCCCCAAGATAACACCACGACCGTTACCCTCCCTGAGGGCTTCACCTCATCGTTCAAGGTCTATGACAACGGTGGCAAGAGCGGCAGCTACAGCGAAAACTGCGACGGCTACCTCACCCTGACCGCCCCTGTGGGTTACATGCTGCAGCTCTCGGGCAGCATCAAGACGGAGATTACAGTAGACTATCTGACCGTCTATGACGGCACCGACAACACCGCCAGCACGCTGCTCGAAAGGGTGAGCAGCACCAAGCAGACCGCCATCACCCCCGTCACCAGCAGCGGTAGGAGCATGACGCTCTTCTTCCATTCGGGCGCCACCGTCAACAGTGACGGTCTCGACCTCACCGTGACGCTCATACCCATTGAATACACCGTCACCTTCGACGCCAACGGCGGCACAGGCGACGCTATGGCCGCACAGACCTTCACCTACGATGTGGCCGAGAACCTGACCGCCAACAGCTACACTCGCGCCTGCTACACCTTCGCAGGTTGGGCAACTACGGCCGACGGCAACGTGGCTTACACTGACCAGCAGAGCGTCAAGAACCTCGCCACCGAGAACAACAGCACAGTAAAGTTGTTCGCCAAGTGGATTCCCGAGCCGGCGCACTTCGCTGACAACGGCGACGGCTCGTACACCATCAAGACCGTCAATGGCTGGAACGTCTTCTGCGACCTGCTGCTGGACAACACGACCTACAACCGCTTCAGCGGCAAGACGGTGAAACTGGGCGGCGACGTCGGCTCGTCTGACAACCCCGTCACCCGCATGGCGGGCACGAGCGGCCACGACTTCTGCGGCACCTTCGACGGCGGTGGCTACACGCTCTACGTCAACCTCAGCAGCGACAACAGCCATGACTACACCGCCCCGTTCAGCTACGTCGCCAATGCCAGGGCCAACCCCGGCGACGCAGCCGACAGCCCCGCCGCCATCCGCAACCTGAAGGTAGCCGGCACCATTAATGCCAGCAAGAACTACGCCAGCGGCATCGTCGGCGCCTTCTGGGGCACACTCACCATCAAGGACTGCACCAGCAGCGTCACCATCAACACCAACAGCCAGCACGCCGCCGGATTCATCAGCCACGCACGGGGCAACGTCACCATCACCAACTGCCTGAGCGATGTCTACATCAGCAGCAGCGTCAGCGGCGACGGCACCCACGGCGGATTCATCGGCGGCTCGTCGAGCGGCAAGACCTTCACCATCGAGGGCTGCGCCTTCACTGGCAGCCTGCTCACTACGAACGGCACCACCCACTGCGCCGGCTTCATGGGCTACAACAGCGGCACGCTCACCATCCGTAACTCACTCTTCGCCCCCGCCAACGTCAGCGTCAGCCCGACGGAGAGCGCCACCTTCGCCCGCTACGGCGATGGCTGCGTCACCGAAATCACCAACAGCTACTCCACCCGGACATTCGGCACCCCCCAGGGCAAACAGCCCCGCAGCATCAAGGCGGGCGATAACGTCACCATCGAGGCCACCGCCCTCACCGGCAGCACGACGACCTACGACGTCAGCGGCATCACCGCCTACAGCGGCGGCGGACTCACTCGCGCCAGCAGTCTCTACTATGGCAGCGACGACATCGTGAGCCTGACG